>Ga0310690_10012015_pt1 | contig 10665 bp, 5 predicted proteins | sample AusTroGonzalo_MG_2_FD_207661 | JGI IMG/M metagenome (GOLD analysis project Ga0310690, IMG submission 207661) | Bovine rumen microbial communities from tropical cattle in Woodstock, Queensland, Australia - Gonzalo_04 (v2) (version 2) | ecosystem: Host-associated > Mammals > Digestive system >...
CCTTGACGCGGTTGACAAGATCCGCCGTATAGAAAGGGATCAGGACGTCGATCAGAACCTCAGCAACCATGAGGACGAGTGTCAGAAAGGTAGGTTTCTTAAACTCGCGGAGGCTTTTGAGCATGGTACGAATCAAGGGAAATACTCCTTTTTAATCGAGGTTTTTGGTGATGGTGATGATGTTGCGACCGTCGCGATACTCGTAAGTCATGTCATCCATGGACTGTTTCACCATAAAGATGCCGAGTCCGCCAATCCCCCGTTTTTCCGCAGGAAGCGAAACATCCGGGTCCTCACGCAGCAGCGGGTTGTAAGGAACGCCGCTGTCCGAGAGCGTAATCGAAACCCTGTGCGGATCGGTTTCGGCGCTAACCTGAATTGTGGCAGTGCCGACATTGGGCGCGTAGGCATAGCTCGCAATGTTGACAAAGAGTTCTTCCACAGCAACGTCAATCTGCATTTTCTTGCGGATCGGGCAGTCAAGGCTCTCGAGTCGTTCATCCACAAAGGCAAGAACATCATCGAGGTTTTCGATTTTCGCGTCAATGGTCAACATATTGTCCTCCTTATCCGGACCCAGGTAGTCCATGCAGAGCATCGTAATATCATCAAACTGGGGAGCATCGCCTACAAAAGCGTCGATCGCCTCTTTCACATGGCGGAGACGTTCTTCCGGCGGTCGGTCGATGACCTCGTTTATGGCATCCAGCATCCGCTCGTTGCCGAAGAGCTCGTCCCGGGCGTTGGTGGCCTCGGGGACGCCGTCGGTATAGACGAAGAGACTGTCACCGGGGTTTAGCTGAAACTCGTGCTCACGAAAACGCAGGCCCTCCATCGTAGCAACCGCAGGCGAATGCCGGTAGATCACCAGCTCGTACTTCCCGTCCTTTCGCCGGATCACCGGGTGTTCGTGTCCGGCATTCACGGCGACACCGCGGCCGGTGGAGATCTCGATAATCGCCATCCAGACCGTCACAAAGAGCTCGGCATCGTTGCCCTCGCAAAGCTGTTCGTTGGCGTAGGCAAGCACCTCGCCGGGGGAAGCGCCCAGCTGAGCGCGGTTCTTGATCAGGGTCTTCGCGATGACCATGAACAGGGCCGCCGGCACGCCCTTGCCGGAGACGTCGGCCATGACAACGCCCAGATGGTCTTCATCAATCAGGAAGAAGTCATAGAAGTCGCCGCCGACCTCCTTGGCAGGCGTCATGGTGGCAAAGAGATCAAATTCGTTCCGTTCGGGGAAGGCCGGGAAGATCCGCGGCAGCATATCCGCCTGAATCTGCGTGGCCACCGTGAGTTCGGCCCCGATGCGTTCCTTCTCGGCCGTGACCTTCTGCAGGTTATTCATGTACTCATCCAGCGAGCCGATCATATCGGCAAAGCGGTCAGAGAGCGAGCCGAGCTCGTCGTTGGGCCCCTTCTTCTGGCGGATGACCTCGGCCGTGGCGGGGTCCTTCGTCCTAGAATAGGTCTCGACATCCCGCTCCAGCAGGACAATGCGCTTGAGAATCCTGTTGCCCAGCAAAATGAACAGAACCACCGTCGCCGCGAGCAGAATGGCACCGGTAATCAGTGAGAGATTGCGCACCGCGTCCCACGTTGTTTCCGTCACTCTGTCCACACTCGCATCGGCACAGAGCAGGCCGACTTTCTCGCCGTTGATGATGAGAGGCTGGCAGTAGGTATACATATAACCATACTCGTTGTCGACGGAATCAACGGTGAACTGGTCCTCTCCGGTCTCCCAGGTGCGCCACATGACCGCATGCTCGACAGGATCTTCATAAACCTGATCGCCCAGAAAGAGAACTTCCCTGCCGTCGCCGGTCCTTCTCACCATCATGGACGGATCAAAGAGATAGGTCATGGTGAGTTCCTTGCCCTCGGTGGGATAGATGAAGTAGACATAGCTAAGATGGAACTCTTCCGTCGCGTCCAGCATGACGGAAAACCAGTACTCAAAACGCCAGGTCATATAGAGGCGCTGCGCGGTCTCGTCCAGCTGGGCAAAGGGAATGCCGCCTTCCGGCATTTTTCCGCCGTAATGTTCCTCCATATAGTCAAGGTAGGCCATCCGCGCATCATCGATGTGGTTCAGAAAGTCGGGCGGAACCTCCAGCTCGTCCGGGTTTTTCTCGAACCAGGCTTTGAGATCGGCAAAATCGCTGCCGTCCTTTCCAAAGAGGCTGACGGCATGCCGGGTAAATTTGTTCAGGTCAGTCACGCATTCCTCGTGGTAGGTCTCCGTCATCTCGTTGTAGATCACGTAGCCGCTGATCGCCGTCGTCACCAGCGCGAAGAGGAGGAACAGCACCGCAAACTGACGGGCCAGGCTTTTTTTCTTACTCATTGTTTTGTCTCCTTCCGGTCACGAAACAGGATCAGTACCACCGCCACAAGAACATAGAGCGCCGCGCCCAGCACAAGCGGCGAGAATCCGCCGCGGCCCGGCAGGAGCAGCAGTTCGGCCACCATGGGGGCAAAGCTCAGCAGGACGTAAGAGAGCACCACCGAGAAGATCAGCGCGGTGGACTCGTCCACAGCCGTGCGCACCACCTTCAGGCTCATGAAGCGGTCGGTTGTCAGGGGCGTCGCAAAGCCGTCGAGAAAGCCGAGAATCGTGCTGGTAATCACGATCATCACGACAACCGGCGGAACGCGAAGGATATAGATGCCGACGCCCGTCAGGGCAAAGGCAAAAGCAAGACAGGGCATCACGCCGAAGCGCGCCTTCGCCTTTGCGACCAGCATCGGGCCGATGTAAATGCCCGCGAGACCGTTTGCAATATAGCAGTAGCTCAGCATGACCGACGAAATGTGGAGCACCTGGCAGATGGCCGGCACCAGGGTCACGCAGAGCATAACGCCGATGTTGAGCGGGATACCGATGGTAAGAATAAAAACCAGCATTTCGCGGGAGAAGAAGATCTTCGCCAGGTTCCGGATACGAACCGGCTTTTCTTCCCCGCTTTCCAGCGCGCGCTGGGACAGGAAGGCCCACGGCGTAACCCACAGCGTAAACAGCAGATAAACGCCGAAGAGAACCGCCGAACAGAGGAAGGTCACCTTGAAGCCGGCATTGGCGGACAGAATGGCACCGATTCCGGCGCCGCAGGTAGCCCCGGCGAGAAGACCGGCGTTGTCCTGGGCGATGTTCTCGCTGCGGCCGAAATCCGTCTCATAACCCCGCGTGATCAGGAAATTGGAGACCTGTTTGAAGCCGGCATAGGCAAAACCGGCCAGGGCGCGGCAGAGGATGACGGTCAGGGCGCCGCCCAGGGAAAACGCGGCCAGATTGCAGAGGATCATCATCAGGGCCGAGAAAAACAGCACCGCGCGCGTGTTGAACTTTCTCACGAATTTGGGCAGCGTGAACATGCCGACCATCTGAGTCAGGCCTTCAAGGGTCAGCGGAAGCGCAGCCGTCATGCCGACGGAAAGACCGAAAAGCGACTCGCCCGTCGCGCGGATCATCATGGCGGCGTAGGGCACGCACATGTATTCGGCCGTCGAACAGAGGAAACCCGTAAAACGGAGAACCAGGCTGACCTGCCTTTCGGGAACATGGCCGTTTCCGCCGGGGTCGTGCACCCGCATGGCAAGCAGATCGACCAGATGGTTCATCTCAAACACAAAGATCAGGAGGATGATGCCGGTGGAGATCAAAACCAGAACAATGCTGCGCATCTCGCCGGCAACAGCGGTATCCGAAATTTCGGCTTCCAGGAACATTTGTTCCTTCTCATTTTCGCTGCCTTCGCCGAAGATAAAGGTAATCAGTTCGGAATCCTCCTCTGTGCGCAGCACTTCGGAGATATGGGAAGAGACGCGCACGGCGCGCAGCATCTCAAGCGAGCGGACATGATCGTCGATGTACTCCTTCAGGCCCTGCACCTCGCGCAGGTTGACTCCCTGATCGCGGACATGGCCGATGCGCTGCTCAAGACTCTGCAGGGCCACACGGACGGAGTTTTCGGTCCGTTCACGGTAATCGCGCTGATAGGCAAAGATGGATGCCGCGGACAGCACCACGATGCCCGTCGTCATAATCAGAACGGTCAGGGTGTGCTCAATGCTTCGGAAAACCGGGTCATCCAGTCCGCGGAGCCAGTTATCCCCGCGCAGAAACCTGGTTGCGATGATGAGCGCAAGGCACTCGAGAACGACCGCCACGCCGACCAGTTGGCCAATCCAGGCGGAAAGGGTCCTGAAGCTGTCCGTAAAAATGCTGTTCTGATACAGGCAGCCGAAATAGCCGATAATCTCGTCATCCTGATGGATGTTGACAAAAATGGCATGCAGTTTGCCGGATTCGATCACATTGCCTTCCATGGAGAACAGCACGGGAAGCGTGCGTCGGAACTCGCCGGAATCCAGGAAGCGGCGCACCGAATTCTCGGTTTCCGAAGCCTTCCGATCGGAGCAGTAAAGAAGATTTCCGTCCCGGTCGATGACAAAGGGAAGCGGGCCGGGATACTGCTCGCTGAAGGAACGGAAGACATCGTCCATGCCGTAGTAGTTCTCAAAGCTTTTGCCAAAGCCGATGGCCGTCTCGACACCGGCGACAGCATCCTTCTCAACCCGGGCGATCACCTGTTCTTCCAGCTCGATCGCCGTGGTGCGGTAGTTCAGAAAGCCCATCGAGGAAACAAAGACCACCGCAAATACCGCCAGCAGCAGCAGACTGATCAGATAGATTCTGTTTTCTTTCTTTTGCTTGCTCATTTTAGGCTTCCTCAGGTAAAGATGCTGTCGCAGATAGACAGGAACTCAAAATTCAGAGGGTAGCTGATTTCCCTTGCCACTCTGTAATTCACATAGATGCCCGGTGCGCTGCTGTAGACGCAGGGAAGCGTCCCCGCTTCGGCACCGTTCAGCGTTTTGGCAATGGCCTCGGCAATAAAACGCCCGACGTTCAGCATATCGCTGGCCGATATCAGCATCAGACCGCCGTTTCGGACGGCCTCCACGTCATCCATCAGATAAACGGGGATTCCCCTGTCGTAAAATGGCCTGAGCAGGTCTTCCAGCCGGGACAGGTCGTTAATGAGGTCGACCGTCAGGTAGAAGGCATCAATTCCCTCATGGGCCATGGCCTGGATGCGCTCTCTGACCAGGTCATAATAGGCATCCAGTTCCTCCTCGGTCTCGCGAGGCTGCTCGTCAATGTTGTCTTTGATGAGTTTGAAGCCAAGGGTATCGGAAGCCTCCAGAATGTCCGGCACGCCGGAGATGGTCTCGTCGCCGTAGATGATTACCCCCAGCTTCTGAAAGGGGTTGATGGAGTTATAATACTTCAGCTGGCGGAAAACCGGGGACGGTTCCACCTGGGCCCAGACATTCGGACTGCCGCTGCCCTCGGTGGCGGAGTCAATGATGCCGGAGGCCACGGGATCGGTGGCGGAAAAGTCAAACATGGGTATGGGAAGCTCCAGACTCTTGACGAAAACGCCGGCGCTGGTACCGAAGGTAATGATCAGGTCGATGTCCTTCCCTGCCCGCGATGTCAGCGTCTTTGCAGCATCTACGGGGTCGTCATAGCCCATATAAAAGAAGGAATCGTTGTCAAAGCTGAGATAAGGCCCAAGGTCCGTTTTGGAAAGGATATCCACCATATCCTTGGTGGTCAGGCCCCGCCGGTCAATCTCCTCAACGGTAAAGGGCAGCCGGCCCGCGTAAATCCATCCGAGTTCTTCCAGCCCGGCAAGGATGTAATAAAACTGACGGCTCGCAACCAGATATTCGTCATAGTCGACATAGGCGACGCGGTATTTCCCGCCGTCCGGACGTGTATGCGGCGCGGTGTCGCTTTCCGGGACGGCAAGGACCGGCGTCTCTTTCCCGTCGGCAAAGGCGGCCGGTATCGGAAGTGCCGCAAGCAGCAGCACGCTCAGCGCCAGCGCCACCAGGCTTTTCATTCGTTTTCGTCCTGTCATACAAACACCTTCTCCAATCTTCCCGCCGTCATGCACAGCCACTCGCTGCGCGCAATGGTAATTCCGGTTCTCTCGAGCGTCTCAGCCAGGCTGACTCCTCCGTCGCCCAGCAGCACGGCCTCATCCCCTACCGCGATGTCATCCGCACCCGTCACATCGATCGCCATGTTGTCCATGCAGATATCATCCGCCGGGCGGAAGAGCCGCCCCCGGATCAGAATCCGGATTTCCTTCTGCGTCAGCAGGAACGGGCAGTCCCAATAGCCCAGCATGATGCGGGCGATTCTGCGGCTGCCGTCATGCGGCCTTTCTCCGTGAGACTCGTAGCATAGAGGCGCGTCGTCGCTGATCTCACGCACATCGAAAACACGGGCACAGACCCGCATGATCGGGCGCAGACGGCCGCCGTCGTAGGTGGGCAGGCCATATATGGATGTCCCCGAACGCACCATATCATAATGATACTGCGGGAACAGAAAAATCAGCGAGGAATTCAGAATATGGACGGTCAGGCGGGCGCGATGCTCCGGCCGGATCTGACGGACGAGGGCGTCAAAGCGCTCCAGCTCGCCCCGAATGCCCTCCAGATCGCCGGAGTAGGAGGTATAGAGATGGCTGTAAAGTCCGCAGACATCCAGCGAGTCGGCAGACATCAGCTCGTCCTCATGGCGAAGGAACTCGCCATAGCCCAGGCCCATGCCGGAATCCCAGCCGTCGACCCGGATGTGGACGGATAAACGGAGCGAACGCTTTTCCGCCAGGACCTCAAGCTCGTGAAACTGCCGCAGGTTATAGACGGAAAAAACCGTTTCCTCCGGCCTCACCTTTCCCGTCACGAGGCAGGTTTCCAGCTCGTCCGTCTCCGTCGGGCCGAGCAGCAGGGTCTTCGGGCCGTCGGGAATCGACGCCGCCGTCAGCGTCACCAGCTCGCTCATCTTCCCGACGGCGACGAGATCGACCAGTCTGTTTTCCGCAAGCCAGTTCCGAAAGCGCGTCATGCCGTGGCCGTAGGCGTCGGCCTTCAGCACGGCGCATACCGCCGTATCGGAAGGCAGCTGGCTGCGGATGACGGCCAGATTGTTTCTCAGATTCCCGGTCCGGATTTCCGCCCAGGCCGATTTGTGCAGATTCTTCATCATCAAACAGCATTTTCCGGGAACGCCCGGTATACTCCCTCTGTAAAGGTACGGTACCAACCCTCTTCCCTTTCCCCGCGGGAAAGCAGGTCGGGAACCATTTCGGACAGCCCGATGAGATGGGCGTCCCACAGGCGCGTCGCCGCCATCAGCTCCCGGATTCTCCGGAACGCCGGACGGAGCATCCAAAGCTCGGCCGGGCCGGCGGGGGCAGCAAAGCCGTTGCCGCGGAACAGGGCATACATCGGGCCGCAGAGATAGCCGCTGCCGTCATAGGCGCGGATCCGCTCCGCCTCGTCATCAAGGCCAAGGGATTCCAGCAGGCCCACGGTCAGGCCCTGCCATTCCGGCAGGTAGAGCGACTGGAACATGCCGCCCATCCAGGTGATGCCGCGCTCAAAGGCGAGCAGCAGCGCCAGCGAATAGAGGCCCGGGAACAGGGTCCGGTTTTCCAAAAGCGCGATCAGCGACTGCGGATCCGCCGGGAAGGACAGCTCTTCCCCTTCCAGGGTCTTGCCACGGAGCATGCCGTCTTCCCCCAGCAGCAGAAAGACCTTTCTCCCCTTCCCGTCCGCGCAGCCGAACAGATGTCCCGCCAGGGGGGCGCCTTCTTCGGTGCGGACCGCACAGAGTGCTTTTCTTTTCTCCTCCTCAACAAGCAGACGTGTAAGCAGCGCATCTTCTTCCCCCAGCTCCCGCACCAGCAGAGGCAGAACCACCTCTTCCGCCTCCAGGTAGGTAAGCAGCGGCGTGTTTTCGTCGGAGAACAGATGTTCGGACAGTCTGGCTCCAATGACCGTCGTCTGGGCCGAGAAAGACGCGGCCGCCTGCACCTCGTCCGATTCGTATACCGTACAGAGAATGTCCTCCAGGGCATCCCTCATGGATTTGTCGGTCACTGTCCGGAGGCTTTTTCGGAATTCCGTAATCATATCCCGGTCAACGGACGGCACCCGGGAAGTCATCCTGTTGCGGTATTTTCGGCGGAACAGGGGCAGGAGCTGCTTCTCATCCGGGTCGTCATAGACGCAGATGCCCCGCGCGTAGGCAGCATTACTGAGCTCTACCTGTTCAGCGCCCAGAATGGGAACGCAGCGGCCGGTATAACCCAGCTTCCGCAGGAGTTCGGCGTAGAAGAGATCGCCCTGAAAGGTCTGGGCACAGTAGATGCCGCCGTGATGGTCGGCCGTGCAGAGAACGCCGAAGCGCAGCGCCTCGCGCACCCCATCGGCGGCGTTCTGTCCCAAGCGCCGACCGGCAAGCTCGGAAGCGCTGATAACCAGGTCTTCCGGATCGCGAAGAGGCGCCATCCGACGGTTGTGACGTACTTTCTCCGCCTGCATCGAAAGATGGTCGTCCAGGCTCATGCCGCCCATTTCGCGGCAGGCGCGCACCATTATGTTACGATCAGCACATCGATCTGCAAGTTCCCTTATGCCAATTTCCGGCGCCGGCTTTACAGAGCTTGATTCGGTCATGGTCTGAAACCTCAGCGGGAAAGTATCGTCAGATTGTCGCAGCCTTCAAAGGCGTTCAGGTTGATGTTGGTGGCGCTGGCAGGCAGACTGATGGTCCTGAGGCCGGTGCACTGCGAGAAGGATTTCGCCCCGATGTTCCGCAGTCCGTCGGGCAGGTAGACTTCGGTCAAACCCGTGCAGCGAGTGAAGGCATTGGGTCCTACCGTCACGACGCCCTTCGGAATCTCAATTTCCTCCAGCGCGGCAAAATCCAGGAACTGGCTGTCGGGAATCGTATTGACCCCCGCAGGCCAGTGGACCTTTCTCAGGGTCGTCCGCATGATATCGTTGTTTCTCTTCGTGCTGAACGCCGTCGCCGAAAGTGTGGTCACGCTGTCCGGGAAAAGCAGCTCGGCAATCGGGCAGTTGGTAAAAGCATTGCTGGCAATCGATTCCAATCCTTTATTGAAACTGACGGTTTCCAGTCTGGAGCAGCTGTCAAAGGCGGAGGTGCCGACGGCTTTCATGCCGGAACCGAAGGTGACCGTAGCAAGCCGGTCGCAGCAGCTGAAGGAGGCCGAGCCAAGACTTCTTACACTGTCAGGGAGCACAACGGCAATCAGCCGGTCGCAATCATAGAAGGCGTTGTCCCCAATGGTTTTCAGGCGGCCCGGGAAGGTCACGGCCGTCAGGTTTTCACAGTGGTAATACGCGCGAGCCTGAATCTCCGTCAGGGTGGAGGGGAACTCCAGCACCACCAGGGATGGGCATTCGCCGAAGGCGCCTGCGCCAATAGTCGTCACGCCCTCGGGAAGGATCACCTTTTCCAGGGCCGTCATGCCGAAAAACTGTTTGTCCGTAACCTTCGGGAGCCCCACCGGCCACCAGACCTTCTTCAGCGTGTTACGCAGCGGGTCATCCACTTTGTTGGAATTGATCGCGGAGGTCTCCATCCGGGTCACGCTGTCGGGAATACGAAGTTCGCGCAGGGCAGTATAGGTAAAGGCATTGCTCTCTATGGCCTTCAGGCCCTCGCTGAGACTGACATCGTCCAGTTCCGGGCAGCCGGAGAAAGCGGAGATGCCGATCTTCTGCACGCCGCCGGTCACCGTCACGCTCTGCAGCCGGTCACAGTACATAAAAGCGCGGTGGCCGATCTCCGTAACCCTGTCCGGAATATAAACGGAGGTCATGGCGTCGCAATCTGAGAATGCCATTTCGCCGATTTCTCTCAGTTGCCCCGGCAGGGAAAGGTTCTGCAGACTCTTGCAGTCGCGGAAGGCCTGATAGCCGATCGACCGGAGACTCTGCGGAAGAGAGACCGAGCGGAGCGCCTCGCAGCTTTGAAAGGCGCTGCCCTTAATCTCGGTCACGCCCTCGGGAAGAACCACGGTTTCCAGAGCCCGGAAGCCGTTGAACTGACTGATCGGAACCGTTGGAATGGAAGACGGCCAGCGGACATTCTTCAGTGTAGAACGAAGAACGTCCGAGGTACTGTTGGAATTGATGGCACTGACGTCCATTTTCCGTACGCTGTCCGGAATATCAAGCTCGACAATGGGACTGTAGGAAAAGACGTTTGCGCCAATCTCTTCCAGGCCGTCGTTGAGCGAAATGTCCGTCAGGCAGGGACAGCGGGTAAAGGCCCCGTTCCCGAGCATGCGGACACCGCTGCCGAGCGTCACCTCGCAGAGCCTGCCGCAGGCAGAGAACGCTGTCTTGTCGATTTTCTGGACACTGTCAGGAATCACAAGTTCGGTCAGGGCACCGCAGTCGGAAAAAGCACCTTCCCCGATTGTCTTCAGCTTACCCGGAAGATCCAGCTCACCCAGCGCGTCATTGTTATAGAAAGACTGATAACCGATCTCTGTCAGCGACTCTGGAAACTCCACCCAGCGCAGCCCGGTGCAGTTGTAAAAGGCCTTGGTGTCGATCTTCACGACGCCTTCCGGAATCGTCACAGATGTGATATACTGCTTTCCGCTGAAAGCGCCCGGCCCGATTACCTTGACATTGTCGGGAATCACAATATCTGTGTCGGATCCCTTAAAGCCTGTCAGGACACCCGCACGGTCAACCGTAAACTGGCTGTCGGCAAAGGCGCCTGTCCCCAACACAGAAAAAACAAGAACAAGC
>Ga0310690_10012017_pt1 | contig 10665 bp, 5 predicted proteins | sample AusTroGonzalo_MG_2_FD_207661 | JGI IMG/M metagenome (GOLD analysis project Ga0310690, IMG submission 207661) | Bovine rumen microbial communities from tropical cattle in Woodstock, Queensland, Australia - Gonzalo_04 (v2) (version 2) | ecosystem: Host-associated > Mammals > Digestive system >...
AAACGCAGCAGCCATCACAGCTGCAAGACGATGTATGTTTTTCATCTTGATCCTCCGCATTTTTGACCACCGACCACCCATGTGTTCAAGTTTCGACGATATTATACCAAAACCTCCCGATTCCCGACAAGGGGTTTTGTGAAAAAATCATCACATCGCTCCTTGGCTCATACCACTAGGTATGTTTTTGCGTCTAATCGGAAACGCGGATGTAGTCGGCGTCGATCCAGCCACGGTCTATCACGCGGAGATGCGGTATGCACACCGCGTATACGCCGAACGTGGCACCGATCCACTTGCCGCCGCGCGCAAGGAACGAGCCATTTCGCTCGTTCCACTTCTCGCCGTCCGACGACCACGCAAACGCGCACTCCGGCGCAATGTTCCCCTTCTCGTCGCGCCCCGGCGCGACGGAAATCCGAAGGTAGACGTCGGCGACTTTAGCGGAGCGCGCTCCTGCGGCAACCACCTTGGCCGGAATCGTCCCCAGCACAACGGGCTCGTCTTCGCCCTTATCCTTGTCCGCGTCGCGGCATTCGACGTACACGACGTCGAACGCCTTGGCCTCCATATCGTACTTGAGGCCTATTCGCGCATAGCTGCGGCCTTGGACGACAAGCCCGGCCTCGTCGCCGTTCATCTTCGCGCCGACCTGCGCCTTGAGGATTGCGACAAACGACTCGGACGGAAACCTCTGGACCATCAGGTTTGGCATGTACCAGAGGTTGCGTATGCGCCCAAGTGGATACGGCGTGGAATAGATGCGGAAGAATCCGTATGGCGTGCACCAAGCGGCGAGGTCGGAGGACTTGCCGAGGAACTGCCACTGGAGGCCCGGCGCAATGGAGTCGAACTCGTCGCTTACGGCGAGTCCGCCGAACGGCTTCTGTGGCGCGGAACCTGGGACATCTCCGAAGGCGACTGGCTCGCCGCCGTTTCCGATGACCGGCCACTCGCCCTGCGGCCACGACATGGGCTCCAAGTAGACGATGCGTCCGTAGTGGCCCTTGTCGCGGAAGTGCACAAACCAGTCCCTGCCGTCGCGCCGCACCCATCCGCCCTGATGAGGGCCGTTGACGTCGGTCTTGCCCTGCGCGAGAACGGTCTTGGCCTCGTATGGCCCGAACGGAGACTTCGCCCGCGCCGCGACCTGCCAGCCCTGCTCCACTCCGCCGGCCGGGAAGAAAAGCCAGTATTCGCCGTCCTTCTTGTAGAACTTCGGCCCTTCGGCGGTAAAGTTTCCGTCAGGCAATCCGTCGTAGACCATCACTGGCTCGGATATCGCCTTCGTTTCGCCCGCGTCCAGCTCGCGCACCGTCAGCACGGAGTTCATGCCGGCGCGGCTCTGCGCCCAGCCGTTCACGAGATAGACGCGCCCGTCGTCGTCGTAGAGCGGACACGTGTCGATGAGCCCCTTCGCGGGAACGACCAGGCGCGGCTCGCTCCAAGGGCCCTCGGGCGCAGGCGCGCTCACGCGGTAGGCGCCACGGTCGGGGTCGCCCCAGTAGACGACGTACTCGCGCCTGTCGGCTTTGTAGCGGATAGACGGCGCCCACACCGCGTTGCCGTGTTCGGGGTTTGCCCGGTCCGCATAGGTTTCGTGGAACGGATGCTTCTTGAGCGCATGGCCGACATACTGCCAGTTCACGAGGTCGTCCGAGGCGAGCAGCGGCAGACCGGGGACGCCCCCGAAGCTCGAAGCCGTCATGTAGAACCTTCCGTCGTGACCGACGCACACGTCGGGGTCGGAGAAGTCCATGTGCAGGACAGGGTTCCGGTATGTTTCGGCGGACACGCCAAAGGCGGCCATGGCCGAGAGCGTCGCTATCAGCAGTTTTCTCATGCGGATATTATACCATCTTTGGCTGATGCCGTGCGGCGCCGTCGCCGCGAAACCTCGTTCCCTCATGCGCCGACGGGCAGCACCTCTATGCCGCACACGCGCGGATCGCGGTGCTTCTCGCCGCCCTTCTTCTCGCCCTTGTCGAACTCGACCTTAACGTGTCCGCGTTCGTCGCTCGACACCTCGACGTCAACGACGCAAGCGCGGTTGATTCCGCCGGCGGCCGCCCCGACGTCGAAGTCTGGCAAGACGACCTTGCCGTTCACCTTTACGTCGAACTTGCACACGCCCGCGACCTTCTCGCGGCTAGACTCCGCGAAATGAAGCCTCAGAAGGTACGGCTTGGACTTGCCTGTCATGAGGCAGTCGTACTCGCTCGTGCTCCAGCGGACGGTCCGGTAGACGTCCGCCGGCGCGAGGCGCTTGTCGCCGGACATGATCACCGGCTCCGCCTGGTATCCGGCTGCGCCGTCAAGGAAGCCCGGGTCCTTCGCAAACGCGCCGCAGTTGTAGCCAGCGCAGTTGATGCGCACAACGTCCTGCGGAACAGGCTCCGGCTTCTTGAAGCCGAAGGTCCTGCCCTCTTCGCCCTTCAGCTCGGATTCGGCGAAGTGCGGATTGAGGACGACAGTCCCGTCGCCGGAGACGGCGGAGACGTTCCAGCCGTCGATCTGCACCTTCGCCTTGCCTCCGCGCAGGGCCGCCGCGTCATACGTGCACGAAAGGAGCTTCTTCTCGCCGGGCCCGAGGGTGACGTAGTTCTCGGACCAGTACGCCGGAAGGACTCGCTTTCCGTCCGCGTCCGACACAAGCTGCACGTGGACGAGCAGCGCGATGTGGTCTGTCGGATTCTGCACCGCCACCCGCGTGACGGAGCGTCCGCCCTCCGCCGTCGTGCGCGCGGCAGACTTCAGCGCGACCTTGGGCATCTCGTCCATCGCCTTGAGGTTCTCGCGGTAGATGAGCCGGTTCGCGTCGCCGAGGTCCTTCGCGCTGTCGGGGTTCGTGTCGCGCCTGCGCCAGTAGAAGGCGTCGTCGATGCGGAGGAAATGCGCCTCCGGTAGATTCGCCGGCCATTCGACCTTCGCGACAACGCGCGCAGTCGCGGCCGGGCACTCGACGTGGAAGGTCCTGGAGGACAGCTCCCTGCCGTCTAGCGAATAGACGCCCAAGCGTACGTCGCGCTTGACGGACACGGCGGACTGGTTGACGAAGTGCACCGTTCCGCCGTCAGTCTCGGTGAAGAACGCATGGACCGGACGGCACGCCTCCTGGACGCCGTAGAACGCGGCGTGGGGTTCGAGGTCGTAGGACATCAGGTTCCATATCAGGCTCGGATGAGACGGAATGCTCATCCAAAGCAGCACGCCCTCCGCAGGCTCGAACATCCTCGCAAGCCGCCCCTCGTACATCGCGCGGTGGGCCTCGTAGCACATGAGCTGCGACTTGCGGACGAAGTCGGCGAAGGTGCGCGGCGCGCCGTAGCGCGACGTCATGTAGCGGATGAAGCTCCTTCCGCCGCCGGCCGCGAAGTTGCATTCGCCCCAGGCATCGGTCACGCCTTCGCGGTCCTTGGCGGGGAACATCGTCTCGAACGCCTCGTATGTCGGGATCGCGATTGCGCCGAGCTCGGTCTTGAACGTCTCGCGGCGGTTGAACTGCGGGTCCTCGAAGAAGCGCGTGTACTTGACGGGCGGCAGCCATTCATAGGGGCCTCCGGAGTTGAAGCCGTAGAAATCGCCGGAATGCGGCTGGTAGTGGCGCACGGGGTCTAGCTCCGCAAGTGTGCGGCGTATGCGGTCGTTGAGCATCTTGTGGGGTATCGCCTCGTTGAGCGCGCACCAGAACACGACCGACGCGCGGTTGCGGTAGCGAAGCACCGTGTCGCGCAGGTTGTCGAAGTACGTGCCCTCGTCGCGCGGACCCATAGCGTCCATGTGCCAGAACTCCTGGAAGAGCATGACGCCGTACTTGTCGCAGGCGTCGGCGAGCTGGTCGCTGTAGTTCTGCCCGCCCCAGTTGCGAATCATGTTGAAGTTGCAGTCGCGGTGCATGCGGACCTGCGCGTCTATGCGCGCGGGCGGGATGCGCTTAAGCGCCTCGTCGAGGCCCCAGTTGCCGCCCTTCATGAAGACGCGCACGCCGTTCACCGCAAGGGCGAACTCCTTCTTCTCCGGCACGAAGTAGGTGTACTTGCGCATGCCGAACGTCTCCTCGCGCGTGTCCGACGTCCGCCCGTCCTCCGCGAAGGCGAACTTCATCGTGTGCAGGTTGGGTTCGCCGAGTCCGTTGGGCCACCAGAGCTTTGGATTGCGCACGACGAGCCCAGACTCGGATTCGGGCGAAAGCTCCACGACCGCGTCTTCGTACGGCGCAAGCTCCACGGTCCGCGAAATCTCCACGCCGTCGAACGAAACCTTCAGCTCGCCCTTCACGGCGTCCTTGGTTTCGTTGCGCAGAGGGACCTTGACGGAGATGGTGGCGCGGTCGAGCTTCGGGAGGTCGGGGAGGTCGGTCACTATGTAGGGGTCGCCTATGGACACGCGTCCCGTGGCCGCGAGGTAGACGCCCTGCCATAGACCGGAGTTGCGGTCGCGTATCCCGGACTGCCAGTCCCAGCCGAGGGAGCAGCTGAACGTCGGCCCGTCGTTGCGCCCGACTCCGCCGCATGGTCCGCCGTTGGACGCCATAGTGTGCTCGTTGGGATTGCCGGCTGTGGGCTGGGGCGAGATGCGCACCGCAAGCGCGTTCTGCTCGCCGTACTTGAGGTGGTAGTCGTTTATCTCGAAACGACCGCGCCTGAACGCGCCCTTTAGCCGCCCTGCGAAGCGCCCGTTCACGTGTATCTCCGCCGCGTAGTTTATGCCGTCGAACTCAAGCCAGACGCGGCGTCCGGCGTATTCCTTCGGAACTATGAACGTCGTTCTGTACCACCAGTCGGTGCGGCAGAGTGATTCCGGGATGATTTCGGGGCGGTTGTTCTCGCCGAAGAGCGGCTCGGGGTACGTGCCGTCCGCAACCAGCGACGTAAGCACAGTTCCCGGCACGACGGCCTTGTGCCAGCGCGCACTTCCGTCCGCTTTGTAGTCCATGCGCGAGAGCTGCCGCCCTATGAGATAGTCGCGGTCGTTGTCCTCCGTCAGCCAGCCCTTCTCAGTCGCCTCCTCGACGACCGAACCGGCGTCGGCGAGGCGCCAGCCTTCGACAGGCGTACGCTCGCGGGCCGACAGTCCGCCGACGCAGGCAACCGCCGCGAAAAACGCAGCGCATGCACGAATGTTGTCTTTCATTTGCCGTATCCTCCTGTGTTGATTAAATCACGTCTCTGCTAAAACGCCACGGACACTGTGTGAGGCGTGCCGTCGTCCTCGACCCGGCGCTCCTCCATGCGTCCGTTGTGGAGTATCTTGACGTTGAAGCTCCTCGCCGGCGTCTTGTAGGATCCTTTCGGCCTGGCGATCTTCACCGTGACGGCATCGCCGCACGCAATTGCCGAGACAACCGTCTCGCGATAGACGCCCTTCTCGTAGTCGAAGGATATGCCGTCGTCCTCGTAGAGGGTGAACGACGTCTCGGTCTCGGACGGAACCACGAGCAAGTCGACGTCAGGCGAAGTCAAGTCGCCAGTGTTGCGTCCGTAGTGCCCCATCGTGACAATCGCGCCGCAACGAAGGAAAAGCGGCATCACGTCGGCGGGACACGGATAGGATGTCGCTTCGCCGCCCGCGTAAGACGCATGGGTCCACCAGTCCACCCAGCCATCCCCCTTCGGCAGATACGTCTTCACCTCGCACGAGCTGCCGAAGTCCGCCACAGGGCGGACGAGGATCGACGGGCCTAGCATGAACTCGTCCGAAACGCCGTAGACGGCGGTATCTTCGGGGAACTCGAACGGCAGCGCCCGCACCACGGCAATTCCCGTCTTGTTCTGCTCGCGGAAGAGCGAGTAGATGTACGGTATCAGACTGTAGTGGAGCGCGTTGTACTTACGGTAGCATTCAAAGACCGCCTTGCTGCGTCGCGTGACCACGGCGTTCTCCTGCCATTCGTTGGACATAGGGAACGGCGTGAGGAACATCATCTCGGCACGGCGCATGTAGGCAACGTCGTCCGGCGTCTCGCGGTTGCGGATCTCCGGCGTGTAGTAGGAGCCCGAGCACGACTGGACGATGACGGACATCACGAACTGCTCGAAGCCGTAGAAGTCAGTGTACGCCGAAGTCGCCCAGCGCTGCATCCCGGCCCAGTTGCCTCGGCTGAAGAGGAAAGTCCGCTTTCCGTAGACCTTGCGGAACCGCCGGTGCACGAAATTGCACGTGAGCGTGCCTATAAGGTTGTGGTAGGCGTTGCATGAAATGCCGCTCGGCATCTTCTCCGAAAGGCTTCTTCCCACGGCCCAGTCGTCCGTCTCGTCCACCTTGAGGCCGTCCGCGCCAATGCCGAAGAGCACGTCTTCGTGGAGCCGCCAGTACAGGTCACGCGCGCCCTTCATCGTCATGTCGGGGACGAATCCGCCGAAGCCGTAGCGCGAGTTCGAGCCTTCCGCCTTCGCGATCTCAAGCCCCCACCTTCCGTATGGCTCGGACTCTTTCGCTATAGGGCATTCGGGGGAATAGTACGGATGTTCCCAGAAGTTCACCTTCACGCCTAGGCCGTGCATCGTGTCAAGGAAGCCCTTCGGGTCCTTGAACTTGCCGCTCCAGCGGAAGCTGCACGGATACGCCTTTGTGTGCCAGCCCGGCTCCACGCCGATCACGTCCACGGCTATCCCGGCGTCCTGCTGTTCGCGCGTGACCGCCTCGAGATCCTGCGCCGAGAACCCGCCCGCGCCCCGGTAGGTGAGCCCAAGCGCATAGAGGGGCGGCATGTTCATGCGCCCGGCCAGCTCGGACCAGTTTTCGAGAATAGTCTTGAACGACGGCCCCCACAGGAAGTAGAAGTTCATCTCGCCGCCTTCAAGCGAAACGCTGTAGTCCTTCTTGAACGAAATCTGCCCGCAGTTGGAGTTGCAGAGATATACGCCGTACCCCGCCGAACTGTACCAGAGCGGAATTATGGCGTGGACATTGTTCGCCGTCAGCCACAGCCGGTAGTCCCTGTCGCGCAGTTCAAGCGACCGGAAGTCCTTCCCCGGGATGTTGCCAAGCCCCATGAAGCGCTCTTCGCACGCGACGTCGCGCACAAAGGAAGCCTTGCGCCCCTCTCCGTCTGCGGAGAAGGCGGCGTCGGCACTTCTGAAAACGGTCTTGCCGTCCGCCTTGACGGTGACGCCGAGGGTGCGCCGGTCCACGCCGACGGTGAGACGGCCGCCCGCAAGCGTCACCCCGGACGGCGTATTCTCCTCGCGCACCTTGACGGTCGGATAGTCGGCGTCGGTTCTGGCGATCGACTCGCGCTCCACGTATGTCGAGGGAGATACGAAACCCACACCCTTCGGGGCATAGCGGAAGTGCACCAAGTCGTCTCGGCAGAAGTGGACGGCAAGCCGCCCGAATTCGTTGGACACTACCGTCTCGGCGCGCACGGCGCACGTGAAGACGGCGCATGCGGCGAACGGCACGCATAGCACAGCTGACTTCTTCATCTCATCCTCCTTACTTCCAGACGCTTTTCAGGCGATAGGCCCGGCTGCGGTCCTCCAGAATGCGGTCGCCGCCTTCGATGTAGCGCAGCTTCAGGTCGCCCGGCTCGGCAATCGCGTCCTGCGACGGCAGGCATGTGGCGCCGTCCAGCGAAAACGTCTCCATGCCAGTGCGGTCTATGAAGACGCGCGCGCGGAACCATCCCTTGTCAAGCGGCCAGGACACAGTGCCTCCCGGCACCTCCAGCAGCTCGCGCGCAGGATCGCAGCGCATGCGGATGCCGCGCAGAGAGAGGACTATCGGCTGGATGCCTGCGGGACGGAATTCAATGAACGCCTCGACCAGCTCGCCTTCGAAGTCTGAAAGAGACTTGGCCGGGCCGTCGCGAAGCGACTCGATCTCCTTGACGGGGAACTGGAGAATCCGGAAGCCGTCGCCCGTGCGGACGAGCTTCAGTTCGCGCGGCAGCGCATCCTCCTGGTTGAACGGCATGCCGGGCATCTTCACCTGAAACCACGGCAGCAGAATGCGCCGTCCGTCGGGAACATCGCCGAACGTCTGCGCCGCGTAGTATCCGCCGACCCTGCGCGTCAGCGACGCGCGCACGCCCTCCTGACTGAAGTTCTTGCCGTCGAACGTGCCGACCGCGTATTCGCCGGTCGCGCCGAACACCACCCAGCGCGTCTCGCTCTCGCCTTCGACCGGCAGTTCGAAGAGTTCCGGGCACTCGTGGAGGAAACCGCCTCCAGGCTCCTTGTCGCCGACTATCGTCCCGACGCGCGTCCAGTTCTTGAGGTCGGGCGAATTGAGGATCACCGTGTTCTTGTGTCCGTTCTCCACGACATACACCGCCATCACCCAGTGCCTGCCCGGCTTGTACCAGAACACGCGCGGATCACGGTTGCCGCCCGTTATGCGTGGAACGACGGGATTGCCCTCGTACTTCGTGTAATGCCGTCCGTCGAGACTGTAGGCTATGTTCTGAGTGGAGCCGTTCGCCGTGCCGGTGAATATCAGTATGTGCGCGTTCGCTCCGAACCCGGCCGTGTTGTCCTTGTCGACGACCGCCGAGCCGCTGAACATCGCGCCAAGCGTGTCGGGATACAACGCCTCGCCGACCTCCTTCCAGCGGAACAGGTCCTTGCTGACCGCATGCCCCCAGTGCATGTTGCCCCACTTCACTCCGTATGGGTTGTGCTGGTAGAAGAGATGCCATTCGCCGTTGTAGTACGAAAGCCCGTTCGGGTCGTTCATCCAGCCGCGAATCGGCGAGAAATGGAACTGCGGACGGTACTTGCCGTCGTATCCGTCCGGCGCAGGCGCCTCGTCGGAGACGCCTACGCGCCCAAGGGCGTCGTCACCAAGCGCAGGGCCGCTCAGCTTCAGCTCAAGACGATTCCCCTTGATTTCCGAAATGTCCAGCACCGCATACCAGTCGGGCTTGTTCGTGGCGAACTCGATCTCGAACTCGCGGAACAGGCCGCCTCCGGCCATGACCTTCGCATGGCGCTTCTCCGCGCCGTTCTGGACAGGCAGGGTCAACCACTTCGCAGCGGCGTCAAGCGACATGGCACTCTCTGCACAAGCCGAGGCGAATGCCAACGCGGCAACTGCGAAGATGGCCTTCTCGTTCATTGCGCGTCAACCTCCGCCCGTCACCAGTCGTCCGTGCGGAACGGGGACGCGGGAAGGCCCTCTTTGTTGTAGAGGTTGCAGTCGCCCATCGGGTTCGCGCGGTGCGCGTAGCGGACGGCAACGGGCTCCTTGATCTCGTCGGCATAGACGACGACGTCCCTGCCGCTGATCTCCGCCTTCGCCCAGAACCACTTCCTGTCAGCCCCTGCGACGGCAAAGCCCTTGAGCACGCCGTCCGCGCTCGGAACCGGCGCGACTCCGGGCGTGTCGGGCCCCTTGTCGGCGGCCATGAGACCCGAGCCCGTGTACTCGAACGAGATGCGGATCTTTCCGCCCTCCACGGCCATGCCCTTGTAGAGCGGACCGGAGACGACGAGGTTCTTCTCGCCGTAGACGTCGCGCCGCGCCCACAGGGCCAGACGGTGGCCCACGTCGAACTTGTTCTTCGGATGTATGTCGCTGTCGTTGCCTATGTCGATCGCAACGGCAAGCCCGCTCTTCGGTATCATCGTCTGCGCGGCGATGCGCTCCGCGTTGCGGATTCGCGCATAGCCGTTGCCACCGGCAGGATCAGTCGTCTTCGCGGTGAACGACGCGAGCTGCACGACGTAGAACGGGAACTCGTACCCCCACGCCTTGCGCCAGCCGTCGGCTAGCGCCTGGAGCTTATGGGCATACTCCATGCCCTCGCCGCCGTTCGAGCATCCCTGGTACCAGGTCGCGCCCACAATCGGAAACTTGACGATCGGGGCGATCATGGCGTTGTACTGGCGCGTCCATTCGCTGCCTTCCGGGAAGTTCCCGACAGACGAATAGTCGCCTGTTTCCTTTGCGCCCACTACGCGCTCGGCCCATGCCGTCACTTTTGCCCTGTACTCCTTGAGCCATTCGACATGGTCCTTTAGCTCCGGCAATGACTCCATTCCGGCGTCGTTCACGTACGGCTCGATGCGGCATCCGCCCCAGTTGTTGTCGAGGATGCCCATCGGGATGCCGGTCTTCTCGTTGAGTTCGCGCACCATGAAGTAGCCCTCGGCCGTGATGCCGTTGAGGGAGTCCTTCGTCGCGACATGCCACCTGTGGCAGCAGGGCTCGTCGGCGACGGGGAACACGGCGGTCTTGTGGTCGAACTTGACTGCCCGGATGTTGGGGTAGTCCTTGGCCTTGGCCTTCTCCTCGTCGCCGTTGATGATTCCCCATCCGAACGACATCTCCGCGTTAGACTGCCCCGAGACGAGCCAGACGTCGCCGACAAGAACGTCCTTCACCACGACTTCGTTATTCGCGCCCTTGGCGGCAAGCTCCTGCGCCGTGGCGTTCCACTTCATCGCAGGCAGCTTGACCTCCCAACGCCCACTCGCGTCCGCCTTGGCGGAAACCTCCGTCCCGCCGAAGCGCACGGTGACGTCTTCGCCGGGATCGGCCTTGCCCCAGACCGGCACCATGCGGTCGCGCTGAAGAACCATGTGGTCCGAGAACATCTTGCTTAGGGAGACGTCCGCAAACGCGGAAGTCGCAAGCAGTGCGCAGAGCGCGGACAACTTCTTCTTCATTTCATCATCCTTGTTGAATCTGACATCGCAGATTTGTTTTATGCAATCACCG
>Ga0310690_10012022_pt1 | contig 10664 bp, 11 predicted proteins | sample AusTroGonzalo_MG_2_FD_207661 | JGI IMG/M metagenome (GOLD analysis project Ga0310690, IMG submission 207661) | Bovine rumen microbial communities from tropical cattle in Woodstock, Queensland, Australia - Gonzalo_04 (v2) (version 2) | ecosystem: Host-associated > Mammals > Digestive system >...
TAATTAAGAGGGATATACTTATGTCAATGATTAACACAATTTTAGTTGCTGAACAGGCAAAGCTTGAAGAAGCAAAGAGAATCGTAGAAGAAAACGGAATGACTTTCATCAGAGAAAGCAAGAAGTATGCTGGAAAGCATCCTGTAATTGATTCCGATGCATTCCAAGAGTATCTTATTAAGGAATGTGGCGGTTGCTGCGGTGATGATTGCGACGGCGAATATGACGACGGTGATGATGGCGATGTCTGCGATATTTGCGGCAAGCCTTGCAAGTCCAAATATAATCCGTTAACTGGTATGCGTCTTTGCCCGGATTGCGAAGAAGAAATTAGCGAATCGTAATTTATAATTAATTCATAAAATAAAAATAGAGGTTTCAAAACCTCTATTTTTTATATTATTATTTCTAAATTAAATTGCTCTCAAGAAGTCAGCAAATGCACTCATGATTACCTTAGAACCATGTTTGTCGACAATACTGTTAAATGCTTCTTGTGCCTTTACAATCTGTTCCTGTTTTTCAATATAAAGACCAGTAGCTTCGTTCAATACCCACTTTGTTACATACTGAACAGATTCATACATCGGGTCAGAGTAAGCGCATTGTGCAGAAGGCATATAAACAGCGTCGATTGTCGCCATTGAGTAGTCGTCAGCAACTGTATTATCCTCACAGAGATTACCAGTTCCACGAGAAGAAACACCCATTCTTACGCCGTCAGAAAGAAGAGATTCAAGAATCTTACCACATGGGGTAGAAAGAACTTTAGCTTTACCGATAGCAATATTACCATCCATCTTCAAACTTGTAATAAGAATTGCAGAACGGTCAGGGTTGATTTCGATAGATTCCGGATGAGAAAGTTCACCAAGAGCTTCACGAGATTCAATAAGTGATTGGAACTTATTTACTTCACGTTCAATAATGCCACGTGGATATACACGTCCATTTCTGTTCTTATCTACAGCCTGTAAAAAAGGACCTGTAATATACATTCTCTTTATGCCATTGCCTGCGTCTTCATTAATAACCTTACTTTCTGCAATAGCTTGTTCATTTAATAGCTTTTTAGCTTCCATATTAAAACCTCTAAAATTAGCTTTAATATATTTATAATTTATCAAATGAAAATTTCAGAAATATAAGAAAAAACCTTAGATTTTACTCTAAGGTTTTTAAATTTTTGCTAATCAGTAACAATTAGTCTTCTTTGGCTTTTGGAGTACCAGACCAAGTATTGTCTGTTTCGAAGTCAAATTCGACTTTAGCATAATCCGGGCTGAATACAGCAGATGCATCAGTGATGCCAGAGAATGCAGATGCTTCGACAGTGCCATCAGTAATGAAAGTTGGAGCTGTCCATGCAGACTGAGGAAGCTTGTTGAATACACGCTTGTTGAGAGCAGATGCACCGCCAGAAAGTTCATAAACCGGTTCAGTTGTGTAGTGATACAAACCGTCAGAATATGCCTTGCCATAAAGTGGATTGCCCTTAGGATCAGTTGCAGCTGATACCTTTTCATCAGTGTCCAAGAAGTACTTGTCAAGCTTCTGGAAGTAATCGTTACCTACGTTATAGATGTTGTCTCTATTCTTCATAGTATTTCTCCTTAAATTTTCCTATGCATGGATTTATTCCACACACCTATTTTATTTATGAAGAGATTTTCTGGTTTTTTGCAACTTTAGCTAACGGAGGAATCCGTCCATATAAAGTTCATACAGATTTTCTATCGTATCGGTCAATTCTATGCCTTCTTCTGACCTTACGGTTATCTTTTCATCGCCTAAAAGACAGGCATATTCTTGTTGGAACATCTGAATACCGAAGTCACGAATAATACGTTTCTTCCATGCTTCATCTCTTCCTGGAATTTCCCACCATTGAATTTTTGCTGCAACGTAACTGGAAATACCAGCAGCAGCCTTAGTCCAGATGTTATAGAACTCATTCATACCGTGAGGAGTAGAGATAAGAATCATCATAGCATCTTTTCTAGCAGATTGAGTCGGGAACACAGACTTAATAAAGTCCTTAGCATCTTCTTCCGGCAAGAACGCAAATTCGTCCACAAGCATAAGGTCAACGGACTTACCACGAATAGCAGATGAACCAGAAGCGGCGCAGAATATCTTAGTTCCGTTATCGAAACCTATACTTTCTTTTGACCAGCCACCTCGGTCAGGATTAATGCCTTGCTGCATCCATAAAGGAAGTTTAAGAATAGCAGAACGTATTCTGAGCATAATTTCTTTTGCTTGGTCTTCCTTGTTAGCAAGTACCGCAATAGTTTTATCTTTATTAAATAATGCATACCATAGAATATAAAGTGTAGCAATCGTAGTTTTACCACACTGACGACCCATCATACATATTCTGTTATTACGAATAACACCCTCTTTGTCATAATACTTACCGATAAGCATTTTTACAATACGCTCTTGGTATTCTCTTAGTTTGATAGGTGCTTCACCATCATCAGTCAAGATATAAAAATAATCAGCGAAATGAAATATATCACGTGAGCATTTGATATATTCATCCATTTGCTCTTTTGTAATTTCAACTTCTTCGTTATGGCCGCGAAGCTCGGCGGTTTTCATCCACATATATAGATTCTCACAGATAGTTAGCTAGATTATACTATATATTTATAATTTGGATTTTCTTTTTATATTATAAATAATGTATGGCAAATTACAAACAAACAGATTATGATCCGTCAGTAAATGGTTATTGGCGTGGCACTATAGATAACGCACCGAATTACGGTTATCCTAATAATTATTATTTCGCAGATACAATGCGTTCATTGTTTATCGGGTTCGGTAATTTCTTTAATGACTTAAGCGTTGTTCGCTTTAATAAGAATGGTGAACCTGTAAAGACAATCAATGTGCCTATCAAGTTCGGTCCAAGAGCTAAGTCTCATGACTTTAGAACTGAAGAAGAGTCTGGTAAGAAATATTATATTTCTTTGCCTAACTTGACTTATAGGCTTGATTCCATGCAGTTCGCAACTGAACGTGCAAAAGGTATCTATGAACAAAGAGCATTTTATGAAACTGACTTAGAAAATGCTGGTATCAGAGGCGCGATGCAAGAACAGTTCTGGTCTGATGTCCAACCAGTTCCATATAATTTTACAGTATCAATGGAAGCTAACTGTGAGAAAATGTCTGACGCACAACAGATTGTAGAACAAGTTGCAGTAAGATTCCAACCAGCAGCATTCTTTGACGTAAAAGAATTTTGGTTTTTCAATAAGCGTAGAAGCATCAAGTTAAAACTTGAATCTATAAACTGGACAATCGATTCCGATAGCATGGGTGAAGAAGACTGGAGAAAAATTACAGTATCTTTCTCGTTTACTATGGAAGCGGTTTTATATAAACCCATTAAAGATGCACGTATTATCGAATGTATTAATACTTTTGTATCTACCGGTAATGATAGACTTCTTTATCATGCAGCTACATTCGGAAATAAGGATGGTAGCTTAGATCATAGATATGATTTTGGTCAGATTTATAATACCAAAGTCGGTAACGTTTATAGACTTGTAGGAAATCCTACGACTACTCATACCTATGATGAATCTGGAAATCCATTAACACATTTCACAGTTTATAATTATGAAAAGACTGATGAATTGACTACTTATGATGCTGATGCAATGCAATTAAGTTCTGTATCGTCCAGATTCTATTCAAGTGCTGCGCCATTAATTCCTAGTGCTTTGCCAGCAAATGAAAGAAATAATTATTATGAAAAGTATGAAATAAAAAATGGCGTATATACTCCTATTCCTGAATTTGTGTATGATGCGGCACAGGACAAATATGTAGATAAGATTATGGTTACTGCATATTCTGGTGAATATCTTACACAGAAGTTCTATCAGTCGATGTCTGGTATCAACACATTTACAGATGACACTGTAACATTTGGATATAAGGAAATGGTAGATGAATATGGTAAACCTTATTCAGCCTATTATACTACTTATTTTGAAGAAGGTACATTTAGCCCTACATTAGAAGAACAGAAAATCATGGGAACAGATTTTGTTTATAATGTTTCTTCGACCGAAGGCGGAAAGAAAGTAGAAACAACATTTATTGGTAGTAAGTTTAACATTCCAAAGTTTATAAACGGATAAAAGAAAGGAAATTTTTATGGCAGTATCTTATGCAAAATTATCAGAAGGTAAAGAAAAGAATCTTGAGACTATTATAGATGATGAAGCTACCTATGTTGCGGCGTTTAAAAGTGGAGAAGATAATTATAAAATTCCGATTGGAGATTTTAAAATTCCAGAAAATACTGGTTCAAATGTTTATACACTTACAGTAAATCGTGCAAATGAACAAGGCGCCAGATTAAAAGTATATGATGAAGGCGGTGCTGAAATTTCTGGTTCTGAAGCGATTGATGTTTTAGACGGTTTAGTAGAACATGGCTATACTATTGTTGCAAAAGTAACAGACGATCATACATTACCTATTTTTGATAATTATAATGAACCGGTTTATACATTTAGGCTTGTCTGTATAGATACATATGGTCGTGCACAAAAACACAGATATACTTTTGAATATATTGATACCACTGATTTATATGGTAATGCTATTTATGTATTAGAATTAAAAGTAGGTGATTCTGTAGAAATTTTTGCGAATATTACTTATCATAATTTATATAGTAGAAATCCAGAATCCGCTATTACTAGTACAGATAGTGGCACATTAAAATTTTATAAATTATCTAATAATGGAAGGTTAGGTTTACCGATTAATGTAAATAATAAAGCTGTAGGTACAGCTAGTTTTGGTGCTTTTGAGTGGGATGCAGATAATAATTCTAACAATCATTTAATACTTGATCCGCCTACAAGTGAGCAGGTCAAATTAAGAAGTGAATTTTTAATTAGATTGACTCATGGCACAAATTTGGATAATTTTTTACATGCATCTCATGATTCGCCAGCGTGGAGCAACTTTCCGGTACCTAATAAAATAGTATTACCAAGTGTAAATGACGGCGTAGAACGCTTTGTTGAAATTTACACGAACAAAGATTCTTGTAGTGAATCGTCTGATGATTTACTTGATGATAATTACTGTATATTTAAAATAACCGCTATTGGTTATGGATGGGAATTTACACCGCTTGTTAATTGTGGTATGTGGCAAGATGCATATCCAGGTGTACTTGCTCTATATCAATTACGTGTAGGTGATTAATAATGTATTATAAAGTATTAGTAGTTATTGATAAAACACCGACGACTATCTTAAAACCTGAGGTTTTAAAACCAATTATTAACTATCCAATATGGGTCAATGATAGGGCACCAGATTTTCCACGTAATAAAACAATATCTATTAATATTAATAGGGCTATAACACAGCAGTTAATAAAAAATAATTTATATTTGATAACATATGATTATATTTTTATGTTAGATTCCGATTGTGTTATACCTGAAAATGCGATTGAAATAATGCTTAATGAAATCAAACCGAATGAAACATTATGCATACGAACAAAGGCAGACTATAATCATGTAATTTGTTCTGCATGTTTGTTATCATTAAAAGATTATTTAAGTGTTAATTTTAATACAGAAGATTGTCATTGTAGGCATATGCCAAATCCTCGGTATATAGATGGTTTAGTTGGATATGAATTAAAATAAAAACCGCAATTGCGGTTTTTATTTTTATATTTCTTCTGATACAAATATATTTGTCGGATTTGATGTAACATCTGATTCAGGAACAATAATATTCGTGTTTTCAGAATCATTCTCAAATATTAATCCAGTAAATCCAAAGTCATATCTATCAGGGTCCTGATATAGATAATTTGTTTCAGGAACTAAATTAAAATAGCTTTTAACCTGAAAATTAATATCATATAGTGATGTAATTGGTTCAGTTCTATGTAATGAATCAATTAGCTGTTGTATTACAGTCTTAGACGTTCCATTAAATCTTATAATAATACCATAAGCATCAGTTTCTAGATCAATACCATCTTCAGTGCCAATAGGATATGTATAATAGAAGTATTTTCCACTGGAAACAAAAGCAAAAGTAAATGTATTTTGGTTTGAAACTTTAAATTTATAGCCTAGATTGGTTAATGTAAAATTAGTGCATTGAGATGTATATTTTGGAAATCCAACCTCATGCCATTCAAAAATTTTACTATTATCAGGTCTTTCGTAATAGCCTAAATATAGTGCATTATTTATATTTGATACAAATGGTAAATATAGCTGTGATAATTGTACTGTTACTGGGTCAAAAATCGTCTTTGCCTTTGATGCTTCTGAATCAATATTCCATGTATATGTATAGGCATGAATACGGCACGGGTTTTCATCAGTAAGTGAAATATTTTGAACTGATAATTCGGTTGTAATTCTAATTATATAGTATAATTTTCTTAATGCACGAGTGACTGGCTTAATTTGATTTACAACTTGAATAATAGCTGCAGCCTGTTCATTAAAACTTTTAAATGTTTGATATTTGGTATTGACTAAATCAATATCAAAACGAGATGTTAAAAAGAAATTTTTAATTTGAGCATTTCCACTATAAGATGAATTTGCAAGTTCAGCAATATTTTCTCTAAGGTCATTTAATTCTTCAGCTCTAAATAAATGATCAGAACTTTCTGCAAAATTCTTTAATGTTTCTTGCGCCCTATCAGACCAGATTTCTGTAATTGATGTACAAAGGCCAAGCATATTAAGAACATATTGAATACCAATATATGTTCCTTTTATCTGGTTATATGTTGGCATATTCTTATAAAGATATTTTATAAGGGCAATAGCTTGTTCTTTTATATCTTCATTATATACCATTATGCATCCTTCTTTTCATCCTGACCTTTTTTAATATCTTGCTTATGTGTCATGAAAGTCACTAAGTCATTAAAATTAGGTTTAATTTCAAAATTAAATTGAGACTGATAATATTGAACTAATGGATTTTCAATTCTATCAATATCATTAAAATTATTTATACGGGCAATTTTTTCAAGAGTACTAATTGCATTACCATTATTTAAACTTTCTTGTGATGTATTCAAGAACAGCTCAGTAAATAACACAAATGCGCCATACTTATCGTCAGACATATATTTAGGAATATATGGCTTAAATTTATAAAGTCTGCCTTCATCTTGAACAATAAAATCTTTTAATATTGCTTCAGCAAATGTAAGAGATTTAATTAATGCTGCAATATCTGGACTTTCTTTAGATAAATCAATCCATGCATCGACAATTACATTACCACGTCGATTTATATTGTTTATAATAAATGTCAATGTACCAGTTGATTTATCATAAGTTAGCGTATGTCTATCTATTACTCCAATACTGCTTTCACCAAGTTCTACATGTGGTATAAAGTCCCATAATTCTTTATTCGGATTATAAACTTTAACTTTTGTATGGCCAATTATGTGGTTGTTAAGAACTCTATTTTCTGGATATACTTCAACAAATTCAATAATAAGATGTTTTATATTATCTTCTGTTGGTTCTACCTTTATTACTTTCCATTTATAAGAGTCTTCAGTAGTAACTTCTAATTTATTACCAGAAATATCAAAAAATGTAAATTTAAATTTGTTTTCAGAACATTCATCTGAACCAAAATATTCATGGTCTAAATCAAAAGTAAAAGTATATAAGTTACCATTACGGTTTACTTTTAAATTTTTTATATAATTAATAATAGCATAAGGTTCATTGCCAGTTTCATCGCCTGGAACACCTTTATTATATCTGCTTGCTTTTAATACATTAATATTTTCGGTATCATTGCCATCAGCATCTAATGTGTCAACCGTTTCAATGCCGATTTCACATAGATCAAGTAGAACTTCAGACTTAACCGTTACTTTTGCCTTGAAGTCAAGATTATCGAACATTGAAACTATAGTAGAAGTAATATCTACACCATTAAGTTCTGGTGGTATTAAATTGACTATAATATTTTCAACACTGGACGATATATGAGCAGTAGCTGGTTTTGAATCAAAGAATATAACGTCATCAGCATAATCAGCTTTATTAGAATTGTATGTGCCACCATATACCAACAAATCTCGTGGTTTTGGTGTATCATTATTTAATGCAGTATATTTAAAATACCAGTTTTCAGCACGATTTAAATCTTCTTGGATCGAATCAAAGAGTCTGACAGTATTTTTTATATTAACAATGTTTGTTACTTTTATTGCCATACTATACGTCCCAGAGTCCTATTGTATCAAATGATTTTTTATCCAATGTATTGAACTTAATTTTAGGCCAATCTTTCTTACATTGATTTGCTACAGTTGACTGCAAATAAATCTTGGTAATGATTGGATTCTTAAGCATAATTGTTTCTTGACGCTTATTGTCATTGGCAATATGGTTATTAAGTTCAACTTTATATTTTCTTAACAATTCGCAACCATGCTTGACTATAAAGTTAATCGCATTTCTGACATCCTCATCGACGCAACAATCAACAAACCCAGCAAAGTCATCTGTCATAAGAACTCTCGTTTTAAATGAATCGAAATCAGTTAAAAGAATATTCTTGTCATTCGTGATTAGACCTATATTTTTTGCTGTGAACCAAGCATCAATATTATGGTAATTCCATAAGAACTTTTTATATGCTGTTATTTTAAGGCTCTTAATTTCGTCTTTTAATAACTCGGAATAAGTCATAAAGTTAGACCAGCTTTCATTTTCACCAGTCTTAACAATCGTATTGATAAACTCAGTATATAATTGAGTTCCTTCTACCTGAATAAGGACATTGTTTTTAGTTAACGGATTATTGGAACCTAAATAAATTGCATTAGGATTCAACGTAACTGGATATTGCGTAGCCTTCGCAATTTCCTTTAACTTGTCAACCAACATATCATAGGTAGTAGCAATATAGCCAGTAATAACACTTTTGGATATAATCGAATCTATATCCTTGCTGCTAAATGGCATTACAACCTTGTTGACATTAAAAATATCTTTATTACTAATCATTTATATATTTATAACAAAAAACCGGGTTAAAAACCCGGCTAAATTTGAAATATCGCTTAAAATTAATAACCGATAAGACCGACAACCCACGGCTTAGCTACATTTGGAATTTCTGTGATTTCCAACTTAGTAAGCATGACCGGAACCGGAGTATTGAAAAGTTCAGCATTTCCCTTCATCTTTTCATCAGAATTCTTGAAAAATTCAGCATACTTTTCACGAAGCTCCTGAACCTTCTTAGCATACTCTTCCATACGGGTTTCGTCAAGGACAGGTTGATTCTTTGCGTCAAATACAATCTGATCACCATTCTTCTTAGCGAATTCTCTAATAAGCTGGTCATTTTCCATTGCGAACTTCTGGAATTCAGGTTCACGACGCTGGTCATAAAGCTGCGACATGAGCAGATTATATGGCTGTGCAAGAACTTCACAGTTCTTAAACATGCACCAGGAATATTTAGCAGTAATACCAGGTTCATTAATCTTAGAATTAAATTCCTCGAATAACTGCTTAATCTGCATGTTCGTTAATTGAGTTTGTTCTACTTTCATTTTTTATCTTTCTCCATTTTATTTAAATAAGGAATTAAAATCTTTTGTAAGTCCTGACATTTATGCACTTCAGCTGTTCCAGTTTCCTTCGGTGGAATATGAATTAAAACTAAGTCTTTAATCTTTATGTCAGTATGTTTTTCAAGTATCGCTTTATATATGTTCAACTGTAATTCATAATGTGAAATATTGCAGTCATCCAGCTTATCAAATGGCGGTTTAAGTTTATTATACTTATTTGCAAATTCCCATTTTTTATTTGTCTTCCAGTCGATAATAGCATAAGAACCGTCACGTATATCTTTGGCTAAAAAGTCAATCGTTCCACAAAGACCCCAATCTCTATCATAGACAATTAATTCGTTTTTGATAGGCATATAGATCTTTCTCATATCTGTCATCATCTTCTTGAGCTTCTGCTTACGATAGTCAAAGTCTTCCTTGATTTCAGGATATTTTTCAAATTCCCTGTCATCAGGATAGTATTCTTTATTTTGCCAACCAAGTTCAGCAACTGCGTGAACCATGGTGCCAAGACTACATGCAATATCACCAGAATGTTTCCATTCCGCTCTTAACTTCTGTGCCGTTTCAGTAATAAGCTTCTTGACTTCTTCCTTACGTTTCTTATCACGAATTTTTGACAAATCTACATTAAGACCGTCTGCAGTCAATTTCTTAATTGCAGAACGTTCAGCTATAAAGTCCCAATCTTTGTCAGCTTCAAATTGTCCAACAAAGGTAGTAACAGACGTATAGTTTGTTCCTACAGAGTCAGTATACTTATGAGGTTTTTCGTCAAAAAATATATCGTTAAATGCAGTCCATAATTGTTCGTATATATCCATCTATTACCTCTACTATTTTAATTTCGCCCATTCTAGTCTAATACGTTTCATCTGTTTATTATATGAACTGTCTGCCCATGATGGCATGTTCTGTTCAAACTCTTCGTAACTTCCGCCTATACGCTTCCACCAGCATGCGAGAGAAAATACCTGATTATGTCTTTCACCATCCTGTGTATTTTCAATAC
>Ga0310690_10012023_pt1 | contig 10664 bp, 8 predicted proteins | sample AusTroGonzalo_MG_2_FD_207661 | JGI IMG/M metagenome (GOLD analysis project Ga0310690, IMG submission 207661) | Bovine rumen microbial communities from tropical cattle in Woodstock, Queensland, Australia - Gonzalo_04 (v2) (version 2) | ecosystem: Host-associated > Mammals > Digestive system >...
GTTTTTTTTGCACCGTCATCAGCAATTGCTTTCAAAAAGCACTTTCGGCAGAGAGGCTCGTAACTATCGGTTTCACCCAAAAGCACCAGTTTGTCGGTTTTGGCAAGACGATGCGAGAACTGCGCCAGCGCACCACAACGCACGTATAATCCCCAAAACGAAATGTACACTTTTTTGCATTCAAATTGTACATTTTTCGCGCATTTAATCGCCGTTTAAATTACTCGCTCGTATAGCTGTCGGGGCTGGCCTCGACCATTGTTATCTCACTCTCGCATTCAATAATGTTGTAGGTTTCCTGCACCACCAAAAAGCGCTTGCCCGGATAATGCGTGTCGGTTAACAAGGACAAGCCCTGCAATGGCAAAACCGTTTTGGCACTGCCGTTCAACTTCAAATGCCGCCCGGCGTACTGACTATATATTGTGCCAATCAGTAATTGCTCCACACTATCGGAGCGAGCGCCACGTCGCAAGGTTATTGCGGGCTGATTGGTTGCGGCTTTTATGTATGCGCCTTTTGCTACGGGCATATCGATATTGCCACAAATGGTGTCGATGCTCAACTCCTCGGCAGCGTTGGCATCTATCACGCCCGACTGCTCAATGTCCTCGACATCAATATCGCCGTATATCTGCCGATTGTTCTGCACCAGTTTTATTGTGGGGAACCCCACAAGCCACCACCGGCTGTCGGCATATGCAGTTGAGCCGCTGACGCTGTTGATTGGTCCAGAGCAGTATTTGGCAAATGACGATTCTCCGGCATCGTCTTTAAACATATTGCCTTGGTCGTAGAGGTAGAGCCCGTCGGTGACTTCGAGTTCGAGCCAGTAGCCTGCCTTATAATTGCTGTCGGTTGGTTTGATATATGGCAGCGGCACGTATATGCCGTCGAAGTTCTCGCGGAAATAGTACGTTGTCTCGTTAGCGTTGTTGAACGGTTCACCGCCATCGGCCATGCCATCGCCGGTGCTGATTTTCTTTGAGTCGACTTTTGTGCCATCGAACTTGCAGTAGTGTATGAGTGTGGGAAGGCTTTGTGTGTTGTAGGCTTTCCAACCAGCCTGCTCGCGACCCATTCTGAACGGCACATCTTCGATGCTTCCGCGCTCACCCCAACCATAGTTCTGATAGTAGAACAGCGGGTTGCCACCCGACTGACCGGCGTATAGCCGAAGGCGCAACTGGAGCATTACGCTGTTGAATTTCTCCCGGAAGGAACTTGTGTATTCTACATTGTGGCTGTTGTCCGACTGCTCCCACGGGTTGTACTTTTCCGAATAGAGCAGCGGTATCTGTATTTTGAGCACTTGGTTGCGACCTCCCAATTTGGCGTTGCCGTATGCGTTCGGAATCCAAATGCGGCGAACCGTGTATAGAGCCGACGCTTCACTGGCCGATGTTGGCGCGGTGGGAATACGGCCTATAAATTGTGTCTCATTGAGGTTGGTGTTGTGGTTGTTGTCTCCGGCGAACGATTCATGTTCGACCAACTCCTTTCGATAAGTTTCGTGGTTGTATGTAATGTCGCCAAGGAAAGCTATCACGCCTCGGCAGTCGCTGCCGCTCTGTAGCGACTCTATCTCAAACGGGGTGGTGTGTTCTTCGATAGTAATGCCATCCACGGCGGCACCCCAAGCGCCTATGCGCAACAGAAACGACTCGTACTCGTCTTCGGCACCATAGCCGTAGCCGTTCTTTATCGGCATAAAAGTTTCGTTAATGGTGAACGAGGACTTCTCGCCATCGAAAAGGGTTGTCTCGGCATACGGCGAGAACGTGATTTTAACGTTGTTGAAAGTCTCGTCGACGGCAAGCATTTGGTCGGTTGAGGCCCAATCGACACGCGGCGAGTCGTGTGTCAGCTCCACCGCCCAACCATCGGGTGCGGTCTCGCCGGGCATCACCTCCGGGTAATCCTGATAATCCTCCGCATCCCACCATTTGTAGGGGTAGACCGATGAGTCGTGGAGCGCCGAGCCATCGTACACAATTGCGTCGAACAGTTTGGAACGGATGAACAGCGCGTTAATGTCGTAAACGTAATAGTGTCCGGCTCGCTGCTCGATTCGCAGGGCGAGCGGACGGAGCACGGCCTCCAGAACATCGTACCAGGTCATGGTCTCGCCGTCCTCGTCGGTGAAGTTGTCGAACCGCACCTGTAGGCCCGACATCACCTTGGTGGCGCCCGCCTCCGATGTATACTCGGTGCGGTTGTTGCCGCCGTTATTGTTGTTGTCGGCAAGCAGTGTGCCATCGGCAAGGGTGGTGCTCACATACTGCGTGGTGCGTGGGCTGTCCTCCGTGCTGTAGCTGCCCACCGAAGGGTCAATCTGCGCAATGGCGCAGTGAACAATCTGCTGAATGGTGAACCGCCCATCGGCCTGTGCAAACGGACGCTGCGCAACCAGTCGTTTCAGCGGTCCGAAGTCGCTGAAGGTGAGTGTCACCTCGTAATCTTTTTTGGCGATGAACGGCTCCTCGTAGAACTCGGGGTCGAGCCAGCCGAACCACACAGGGCTGAAGCTGTCGGCTCCGACGGCCTTGCGGCTGATAAGGCAGCAGTATTGCCGGGCATCGGTGGTGTAGAGTTCCTGAAGAGCGCCATCGTAGGGCGAGACGAGCGTCACAGTGCAGGTTGAGCCTATAATTGTCGCTTTCTTGTCGCCGCTCCACTCAATCACAATCGGCTCGTCGGCGGGCATTCGCCAATCGGCGTGGAACCAGCGGTAATACGCACCCATTCCGGGTGATGTGGTGGCATAGCGGTCCTCCACATCGGGCACGTTTTTGTCGAACAGTTGGAAACGGACCACGCTGTCGTCTTTGGCGACAAACAGCGAGGTTATGAGTGGAAAAAAGTCGATATTCATTGCTTTAGAGGTATTTGTTTTTAGGTATTAGGTGTTGGGTATTGGGTTTTGGTTCACTAACACCTGACACCCAACACCCGGCACCATTTTATCTTCTCGCCATTACGTTGTTCTCTTTGGCCAGTACGCCTACCAGTCGGCGGCCTTTAATCTCGAACTCAACGTGCCCGCCAGTTCCAGAGTCGGTGTTGAGCAGCGATTTGAGTTTGCTCAGTGGCGCCACCACCTCGGGGTTGTTGGCCGCACCGGGGTACTCGCCAAACAGACCCATTGTGGGACCATAGGCAATACCACCAGCCGCAAACTTCGGCAAACTCAGCATTGTGGCCACCATTCCAGCCACGGCGGCAAGGGCAAGGATTATGCCGACGATTGGAATTTCCGAGAAACTTGCAAAGAAGCCCGACGCAGCGTTAGCCACCTTCGACGTGGTGTTCTTGTTGCTCGATTGTGTGTCGGCGTCCTTTGCGGCTATTCCAGCCACAATGGCCGCAATCACTTGCGACATCGACTGCGCCACACTCGCGCCGTATTCGAGCCAGGCGGCCGCGGCGTTCTTGGTGTCACCCGTCCACGCCTTCATCACCTCGCTCAGGTTTCCGCCCAGTTCGCCAATGGCCGTGAACGACTCGCCAGCCACCTTGCCCGTTTTCCGCACTTGTTTCTGTACGGTTTTCAGCGTTTCGGGAATATCCTCGATTTTGCCCAGAGCCTCCTCGTCGAGTTTTATTTCCAGTTCCAAATCCTCTTCAAGCCACTGGTCAATCATCGACGACACGTAACTGGTTGCGCTGCTGAACCCTGCAAGGTTGGCCTCCACCTGAAGTTCAATTATGCGCTTCTGCGTTTCCAGTTCGTCGAGTTCGCGTTTCACCTTGGCGCGAGCCTCGGGGTCAATGGCCAAATCGTACACATCTTTCTTTGTCTTAATCTGCTCCTCGACGTAGCGTAACGAGCCCTTTGGTGCGGTGGCGCTGGTCGTGGCGGGTTTGTCTGTGCTGCCAATGCCCAGCAACTTCTCGTATTCGGCCTTCTTTCTTTTCAGTTCGGCAATTTCGGCCTTTGTTTTCTCAATGCTGTCGGTTTGCGACTTGCTGTAGTTGCGCAGTAGTTTTTCCTGCTCCTGAATGGCCTCGCAGACGGTGTTGTACGATTCTGCCGTTTCGTCAGCCGCACCACCGTTGCCTTTCAGGCTCTCTTTGGCATCGTTTATCGACGAATACAGATTGTTGAGGTCATTTTGGAGTTTGTTGGCTTCGGCATCGTACTTTTCAACTTCATCCATCGCTGCGCCGTAATCGGTTTTTAAGGTAATGCTTCTTGCCATACCACCGCCCATTCCTGGCACGCCCTGAGTGTAGTCAAGTTTAGAATATGTCCGCGCGTCACCGTCTTTTTCTTTGGCCGCCGCCGCCCTCTGCTCTGCGTCATACTTCTGCATCATCTTTTCAGACAACTGCTGGCTTATCACCTTGGCGCGGGCTTCGAGCCCCATAACAAGCGCATACTCTTTCGACTTGTCAATCAGTCGGTCGTACCATTCCTCGGCGGTTTGAAACGTTCCGAAGGTGTCGCCGTAGGTTTCGTTCAAGCGGTTGACGGCGGCGGTCGTGTCCTTGTTCGAGTCCATCAACTGCCGCAAGCCCGCAATCTCCTCATTCATTTTGGCGGTGGCTTCAGCCACGGCGCTGTTGTAGGCTTCAGTTTGTGCTTTCAGTTCCTCGGTTGCCTCGCCATCGTCGCGCAGGGCGGCGGCAACAGTTACCGCAATGGCGGCCACGGCTGTCAGTGTCAAAAGCAACGGGTTGCTTGCGCAAAAAGCCTTAACTGCCTTGCTCAACTTTCCAACCGCGCCTGTGCAGGTTGTTATTACGTCTTTAAAGGCTTTTGTTCCAGTGACTACGGTGGTAATGCCCGCGCCTGTCTGCACAGCCGAATTAAGGCCCGTGTAGAATGGTTGTATTTTAGCGGCTGCAGCACCAAGTTGTTCTTTCAGGTCGCCCAACGAGTTGGCCATTTGCTTGAACTTGCCGTAAGGCGTTTTGGCTAATGCCTGGTTCACACCACCAACCGACTGACCGACCACTTCGGCAAGCGTTGCGGCGCGCTCCTCCTCAGTTCCGAACTTCAGAATCTCGGCCTGCGCGTCGGTGAACGAGTAGCCATAGCGGCTCAATGCCGACACCTGGCCCTCCATCACCTTGCCCATCATTGTGGCAATCTGTGCGGCCGATTCTTGCGTGGCGTTGTAGCCGTACTGCTGCGCCACCATATCATTCATCACTGGAATCAAAGCCTCAAGCGAACTGCGCTTTTCCAAGTAAGTCGCCAGTTCCTGAGCGCCCGCCAACTGCACCTCGTCGCCAATCACGCCCAGTTCCTGCTGGGCGCTGCACAGTTCTTTGATAACCTGAACATCGGCGGCGGTAGCGTTCATCGTGTTCTGCATCACCTGCTCCAACTTTGTCTCGGCTTCAATTTGCGCAGCATACGTGGCGCTCAAATCGCCAAGAACCTGCCCGAACTGATTGAACTGGTTGCTTATGGCTTCCAGCCCAGCCGCAAAGGCCGCAAAGTTGATTTTTTCTTTTTTAAGGTCTATGGTGCTTTTCTTGACCTTGTCAAGCGCTTCGGCAAATTCTTGAGCATTAACGGTTATGGTTTTAATGGAACCATAATCTTCAAATTTTACCTTTACTGAAACATTTTCGCTCATAATTGTAACCCTTTAATGTCTTTTTCCGTATTTTTCAGAAAACTTATTAGTTATGTTGACCATTTTAGCAATCGGACCATTCGCAAAAGCCATCGCTACAGTATTTGGGTGGATTATATCCATTGGTGCTTGTGTTTTGGCTGCTTGGACGGCTGTTGTTATTGTGGTTTCTTTGTTCAAAACACTTAGGGGCGATAATGACAAATGGCTTTGCCCTTAAAACTGTTCCCCTCCTCATTTAACCTCCATTTAATCCTCATTTAAATCCTGGTTTAAATTATTGAGCCACGACTCGGCGTAGGCGTCTTTCTCTGGTGTGCGCTCGTTGTACCGGTAGAAGTAGTCGAGTCCCGTTCCAAAGTGCTCGCCGTTCAGCCTCGGCATTTTGTATTTCAGAAACTCGGCCAGCGTCTTGGTGGCGTAGTGGTCAATCCAGCAGTCGTATTCATCCAATGTTATCAGTTGGTTGTTGGTCATTAGCGGCCCCAGATAGTTGCAGTCGCAGTAAGGCACTGTAAACAGTGTCTCGTCGAGGGCGAACGACAAGGGATTGATGGCCCGCATTTCGGGACGGCAGCGCAGAATGGTTTTGAAAATGAAATGGTCGGTTGTGGCCACCTCCTCTGTGAGCCGTTCCTGAACAGGCACGCTCTCGTCGCCCTCAACAATTCCGCTGTCGCCAATCACGTGCCAGTTGAGCAGCACGGCGTCGAAAATTTCGGGCACACCGCCAAGCACATCTTCAAGCGGACGGCCGAGGCGGATGAACTCGTCAACGTCCACAAACGCGCACCAGTCGTAGTTGTCGGCGTTGGTGGTGAGCCAGTCGTTGTACACCTCCACGTTGGGCGTGTGCCCCTCGAACTGCCGCTCGCGCCAATCGACAATAGTCACACGCTCCGCAAGGTCGGCGGGTATGCAGCCAGCCAGCGGCGCATAGCCGGGCAGATTGTTGTCGTAGATAAAAATGTGGCCGAAGCCTATCGAAAGGTGGTAGCGCACCCATTCGGCAATATAGGCGTTCTCCATTTTGGCCAGTGTGCAGATTGCTGTTCTCATAATCAGTATTTTACCATTATTACTGCGTAATATGTTGTCCCCGATACGGTATAGATTATCGGCAGTACCTCGTAGCCGTAGGAGTTGGCAGTGGCGTTGCTCTTGAACTTAACCATAAATCCTTCGTTGTTGATGCCCACACGCTCCACGGCCGTCTGCGGAGGAATTGTCACTTCCTGACCTCCGAAAGTCACTTTGGTGTAACTGGTAGAGGTTGCCGTCTGAAACCCACCATGCGACACTCCTGTGCCAACATGAAAGTGTTGCGTGTTGCTTGGGTAGGCCACTTGGGTGGCAACATAGGCTACCGATTCGGGCAGCAAGCCGGCAATAAATCCGTACTTTTTACCGCGCAGGCTGGTAATGTCAGTGCCGCTAAGGTCGATGACCAGAAAATTGCTCAACCTCACGGTATTGGCGGGCGTAGGACAAATAGAGTCGCGTTCGGCTGGAAAGCCGTTTTCGACACCGAATTCGGTCACACTGCCTTGTTGCGTCTCGGTGTGGCGGAAACTAATGCCACCATAGGTAACCGTTCCGTTGAAGTTCATCACTCCAATATACATGTATTCGCCTGTTGTAACCGCAGGCCCGGTATAGTAAGGGTTTGGAACAGTCCAGCCGTTGTTGTCGTCGAAAAGAGGGTAAACATGGAACGGGAACGTATTCTCATACGTGCCGCCAGTGCTGTCGCCAATCAATGGCCCTGCCTTTGCGTATCGGCCCTGCGTTACATCGCGCGAGGCTGACGGCAACGCCAGCACGTTGTCGGTGTGTGATGGCGAGTTCTTCAGGTAAACATCGGCTTTGGCGGCCACACGGGTGCTGCCGCTGAAACCCGTAACGTTGCGGTAGGCAAGGCCATGGTTCGTTGCCCACGACGATATGCTGTTGTAGGTTGTCACAATGTAGCGGGAAATTATATTCTCGCCATTGATACGGCCTCCCAGTTTGTATGCCTCATCGGCGTTGAGCGACAGATAGCTTGCCATGGTCACCTCCCGCGTTTCAGTTCGTCAATCTCACGGCGCAGGGCGGCCACCTCGTCGCGAAGCTGGCGCACACAGTCGAGCGCCACAAGCGCCAGTTTCGAGTAGTCAACGTTCAGATACTCTTCGCTGTCCTCCTCGCTGGCGGTGCGGCTGCCGCCCACAATCTCGGGCAGAACCTTCTGCACTGCCTGCGCCGATGTGCCAATCAGCACTCGTTTGTCGGGGTCGTTCTTGAAAGTGAAGAAACGCAACGGTATGCGCTCAAGGTCGGCCAGCGCAAAGTGGAACTCGCCCACATAGTTCTTCAGCCTGTCGTCCGATGTCTGATAGATGGTGGCGGCACTTATACTATTGGCCGTGAGTGTTGAGCTTACCTTCACACTGCCCGAGAACTTACCGGCATAGCCCACAGTGGCCACACCGAAAATAGCTGCCGACTCTGTAGCCGCACCATGGGCCGTTGCGCTGATGCTCGCCTTCAACCCATAGATTGTCGTGCCTGTGCCAGCGGATGATGTACATACGCCTGAGACATTCAAAACAGCCGTCTGGTCGGTGGTGATGGTAGTATGGCTCAAAGCAATACAACGGGCAATAACATCACGGTTGACATGGAAGTCTCCGTTAGTATCAAGATACGACTTCTTACCATACGCCCAACCTGACTGCAAATTCGGATAGAACTCGATATTGCCATCGTTACCTATCCACATAGTTTCGGCGCCAGCGCTGCCAGCCTGCGCCTTCATTGCGGCTGCCGATTCTCCACCACCAATGATTGTTTGCCCGCCACCACCTATTGCAATGCCGTTTCCATAGGTGTCGGCGGTGTTGTCGATAAACACAATCATATCATTAGTGGCCTTTGTGCCAGCAAAAGCAATGGCAGCCTTCATTGTCAGCTTGCCAGTGAGCGTTCCTCCACTCAACGGCAGGTAACTGTGCGTGTGGCTCGCAGCAGCATAGATACTGTCGGCCTTGCTTTTTATGTAGTTCCACAACTTACTCACTGGCCGACGGTAGTATGTAGTGTTAGTTGTGCCACCATTCACATACTGCGATATGTAATAGTCGTTGTCGACAGGATTGGAATCGCCTATCGAAAGAGAGTTGAGCAGCGCATTGCAAGCGTCGGCACCAGTTGTCTTGCCAGTTCCGCCACGGCTGATAGGCAATGTGCCCGTGGTGTCGGTAATGGCATGAGTGTGGTTGCTCGCAGCCTTGCCGTCCAATGTGGTCTGAAGGTTGGTTATATCGCTGATGACATGCGTGTGGCTTGTCTGCGCGGCGGTGTCGATTTTGGCCGTGATGTCGGTGCCGCCTATGGTGGCAATGGTGGTGAGGCTTGTGCCAATAGTGGCCGCCTTGTTTGTCACGGTCTGGTGAGCCGTCAGATACTGGCTGTGTGTGTGGTCGGCAGCGGCCTTGCCATCGAGGGCGGCCTGCAACCCGGTAATGTCGGCAATGGCGTGTACGTGGCCAATGGCCGAGAACACCTCGTCGAGCGCGGCAATGGCATCGCCAATGTCGGCCAGCGCATCGTAGAGGCATTTTGCAGATGGGTACTGCACATCGGTGCTTTCGGAGTCAACAGCAGTCACTTTGTTGCTCACCAGTTCGCACCCGCTCAAGTCGGGCATTGCGCCGCTGTTGTTGATGACAGTGCCTCCCAACTCGCGCAACCGCTTCGAGCGCGGTCGCTTGCCAATGTTCCGTGTCTTTGCGGTATATGTTCCCATTTCAGATTTTCGATTTTTGATTCGTCCAACACCTAACACCCAACCCCCAACACCTTCCGTTTCACCTCCTCAAACCGTTCCCGTGTGCTCGGCTCAACCTCGGTGTGCTGTGTCCGTTGGCGCTCGTCGTCCCAACTGAATCGGCAGACGTCGGTAACCTTCAGGCTTTTCTTGCTCCACGGCTGAAGGTTCGAGCAGGCCAGGAACCGCACCTGTTCCCACGGCTCGCGCAGATGGCTGCGCTCCCAGGCGCCGTACACTTCGGCAAACTCTTCAGGGGTCAGGGCGTCGAAGTCGGTCAGACTCATACCAACCGACCCCAACGCCAACCCCACCAGAGTGTTGATGTCTACGGTTTGGCTGTCTTTTTTTTTGAGCCGTCGCCGTCTGTAATCAGATTCGCAAACTCGGCAATCTTTGTAAGGTCAACCGTGTCGGCAAAAGTGTCAATGTCATAGTCGAACGGCACACCGTCGGCTTTGCAGGCCGATTGCACCGCACAAAAGAGCAGTGTGCCCACTTTGGTGGTGTCGTTGCCCATTTGGCTGATGTCCTCGCCCTCAATCTGTTTGTAGCGGCGCAGTGCGCCCATTGTGATGCGGCAGGGGTACTGCTTGCCGCCGATTTCAATCTTGTTCATTGGTGCTAAAAGTTTAAAGTTCAAAAGTTTAAAGTTTAAAGTAGGAACGTCACATTGTGGCGTCCGTACTTATGCCTTTTGCCTAATGCCTAATGCCTGGCCTCAAAGTTTTTGGTGCGGGGACTGTCGGCTTTCAACTCGCCAGCCCCCTGTCACACCAAAAAACCAAAAGATTACCTCTTCTCAATCCTCACCAACCCTTGTGCAAGGTAGTTCTTGAAGATTTTCTCGAGGTTGGCGCGGTTGTCGGCTGTTCCCAGCACACGGCCGTTGTTGTCAACTGCCTGCCACGCTGTTGTTTTCTCACTTGCCGCAGGTACGGCTGCTGTTTCCTTTTTCATAGCATTCATTGATTAATAGATTGATTGATTAATAGATTAACAGAATGATTGAATCCTGTTAATCAGTCAATCAGTTATTCAGTTAATCAGTTAATCAATTATTGCGCTGCCACACCGTCAACCTTTGCGTCGTCGATGGTCACCTCGCCGCTGTTGTCGAGCGTCACGCTGTAGGTTGCGTCCTCGCCAGCGCCACCAGTCTGCTCAACCGAGCTGATGACAAACGCGCCCGACAGGTACGGTGCCGTATCGTTCGAGCGGACAAACGCCTTGACGTAAATAAGTGCGCCAGTCTTCCACAA
>Ga0310690_10012025_pt1 | contig 10662 bp, 4 predicted proteins | sample AusTroGonzalo_MG_2_FD_207661 | JGI IMG/M metagenome (GOLD analysis project Ga0310690, IMG submission 207661) | Bovine rumen microbial communities from tropical cattle in Woodstock, Queensland, Australia - Gonzalo_04 (v2) (version 2) | ecosystem: Host-associated > Mammals > Digestive system >...
ACTTAGGTGCTAACTTTATCGCCCTTGAAAAATGGCACGTTATCCCGAAAAACCAAATAATGTGCCATCAGCGGATGATGAGGATCGTGCCGTGCTGGCGGTCGCCGGTCAGCTGGAAGCGGTAGTAGTCGAACATGAAGTAGCCGCCCGTCGGCCGCGCGTGGCCGTGCAGGAGGAACTCGTTCCAGCCCGCCCGCAGCTCGCCCGGTTCAAAGGGGATGCGGTAGAGCTTGTGGGAGGAGGTCGTGGAGATGCGGTTCGAGACGACGCCGGTGTCATCGCGGATGGCGTTGCGCAGCTGACCGTTGACGAACACCTCCATGTAGTAGTTGGTTGGCGTCGATCCATTGGCGTAGTAGGCTGAGCGGAGATCAAACTCGTGCGGGTAGTTCGCCGCCACGTCGTCCGACAGCCAAACGCGAATCGTTCGGTTCGAGGTCCAGTTGCCGGCACCCGCCGCGTGTGTCCAGTGCTTGCGCGAAAGATCAAAGGTCGAGGTGGGCGGAGATGTCGGCACGTAACTTTCACCAATCATATCGCTCCAGTCCTGACCATCGATGCCGATCTGCCACGAGCCGCCGATAGACACCGCGTCTACGATCACGTTTCCGCTGCCGTTGTCCGTGCGCGTGAGCGTGAGCGTGTTGTCCGGTCCCTTCTTGAACGCCGTGCCCGGCACGTACCAGGTGGCCGTGCGCCCCGGGAAAACCGTCTGCGAGCCGACGCTCGTCCCGTTCACCGATGCGGAGATCGTGCCGATAGACGAACCCGCGGTGGCCGTGAGCTTCAGCAGCTGCGCAAGCCCGACCTCGTTCGTCGCGCCGAAGAACTTCACGTTCCACGTGCCGCCCGCAGGGATGTTGGGCGACTTCTCGCCCAGCGGACCGTAGGCGTCGATGGTCTGCGCGGCGGGCGCGGCATTGGAACCGAACTCGTTCGAAGCGCCGTTCTCAAGGCCGACCTTGAACACCTTCTCGTGCGGCCAGCCCCACGCCTCGTGGATCTCTTGATCCGTCAACGCCCGCTTCCAGAACGCGATCTGCTGCACGCTTCCCATGAACGACGTTCTCTTGGCCGAGGCCCACGGCTGTTCGACGTAGTTGTCATTAGCGGTCTCGCAGAAGAAGCGCCACTTGTCCGCACCGGAAGCTGGACGGGCCAACTTGTCGCCGCATGGCCGAGGATTGCCGGTGTGTGTCTGGAACTCGATGACGTTCCGCTTATACATGGAATGCGGACGCGCCAACCCCACGCGAACCGTACTGCCCGACACCATCAGGCTGATGTCAAACCATTGGTTCGTCATCGGCAATTGCAGGTTTCTGAACCAGAATTCGCCAAGGGCCGTCGCGCCGCTCGACGTGTTGGTGCCGGGGCAGTAGATGGCTGGATAGACGTTCGTGCTAACCGAGCGGTCATGCATGAAGCCAAACAGGATGCCGCCAGTGTTGCCATTGTATCCGAGACGCGCAAACCATGCGTTGCTGTTCGTAGCGATACCCGGATCGCATCGCAGGCGCGCCACCATCGTGTAAACGTTCGTAATCTGCCCGTAAAGGAAACTCGCGTCCGCCCCCGGCATGAACAGCATGTTCGTGGTCACACCGCTCACGACGGCCGTCTTCGTCTTGTACGAGAGATGCAGCACAGGCACGGACTTGCGGTCGTCGCGGTTGCAGGGGAACTGCACGTTCTCGTAGCGCAGGACGCGATTTTCCTCGTAGCCCCAGAACGACGCCTTGTGGTTCTTGTGCGTCGGATCGTTGGCGTGGATCGAGTCGAAGAGGTCGCCATCGACGGCGGTGCGCCCGTTCGCCGTCACGTTCGTTCCGCCCCGGAACCAGAAGATGGCGTCGTCGTAGATGTCGCCATACGCGGTTGCAGCTAGGCAAACCGCTATCATGCTCGCCTTGAAGGCGATCTTCTTTGCGTTTTGGATTGTCATTGTACGTTACTCCTATCTGAAGATGATGCTAATGCCCGTATTGATGCGCTGGCCGACTTCGCCGACGTCCCAGAGACCGGACTCCTCGCCCTGATGGAACGTCTTCGTCACCTTGTCGTACAGATACGGTCCGCCGTTGTCCGCGATCACCGGCACGTAATGGCGCACGAGCGCGCCGTCCTGCCAGATCTTGAGCGCGCGGACGCGCGACGGCGAGAAGAGCGTCGCCGGTGCGCTGCCGTAGCCGTAGTGCGACGCGAACAGGTACATCGAGAGCCCGGTGTCGGCGGCCTCTTCGGAGAGAGACATCACGGTCGTTCCGTCGACGGTGACGGTCTGGTTCGAGAGCGCCATGTCGGCCACGATGGTGTAGTCCGTCCCGACGGCCAGCTCCGTCGGCGTGCATCCGCCGCTGTAGGCGGAGGACTTGAAGTACGAGGGAGAGCAGCAGAGATACCCCTTGTCGGTGTAAATCGGGTTGAATCGCGTCTCTCCGCTGTCCTTGCGCGCACCGATGAAGCACTTGTCGGCGCCGAGGACGGTCCATTGGAGCGAGGCCTCGATCCGGGTGTGCGGCCTGCCGATGACGCCGGTGTCGATGAAGGTATTGCCGTGGGAGCCCAAATAGGAAAGCTCGTATCGCGGGCGGGTCGGGGTGCCGGCAGGCGGGCCAAGGAGCCCGGCGGCGGGGACGATCGTGCCGTTGTAGCTGAAGTGGCACTTGCCGCCCACGCGGTCGTAGAGGCATCCCTCGCCGTCCTTGATGCCCGGCACGAAGTCGCGCACGAGTGTGCCGTCCTGCCAGATCTTCATAGCGTAGAGGCGCACCCGGGCGCAGTTGTTCGTGCCTCGGCCGAAGATGAACAGCGGCCAGCTGTTCGCCGTTGTGGACAGCGTATGCACGGTGTTCGAGGAGATCGTGCCGGACGGGCCGGTCACGGAATAGGTCTGGGAGGCGGCATGGACGTCGGCCACGACGGTATAGTCCGTGTCCGCCACATAGACGCCGTCCTCCAGCGTCACCGCTCCGGCGTCGGTGGCAAACGTCATGGCGCCGTCGGATCCCGACGAAACCGCGAACGAGTCGTTGTATCGCGAGCCGACGAGGCGGGCCGCCTTGACTGCTCTCCACCGGAACGACGCCTCGACTCTCGTTTCCGCGCGCCCGACGATACCGGAGTCGATGTAGGTGGAATCGGTGGACTCGATCCACTGGGCGTAGTAGTCGGGCTCGCCGTCCACGACGTGGGCGCCGAAGAAGCCGGTGTCGGTGACGGAGATGAAGAACCGGTTCTCGACCTCGTCCCAGACGCCGTACGAGGTGCCGATGCGGGCCGGACGGTAGTCGCGCACGAGCGCCTCGTCCTGCCAGATCTTCAGCGAGTGGAGATGTATCTTCGAGAAGTAGCCCAACACGCCCTTCCAGTTGGCCGCGAAGAGATACATGTTCCGCCCCGTGTCCACCGACGTGCCCGTGAAATTGCGGGTTGCCGCAGTACCGCCGTCCTGCGACAGCGCGAAGCTCTGATTCGAGGCGTCGAAGTCGGTCCAGACATGGTACTGCGAGCCGGCCACGGCGCGGGGCGTGCCGATCCTGTAGAAGATGTGCGGGTCGGCGTAGAAGTACCATTGGTCGAACCAGACGGGGCAGAAACGTGTGTCGTCGTCGTCCTTGCGGCAGCCGAGGACGCAGGCGTCGCGCGAGGCGTCCATGCAGGAGAGGACGATCTCCGTCTTCGTGCGGGGCTTGCCGACGATACCCGTGTCGATGTACTGCGTGCCGGTGGATTCGCAGTAGGGAACGTTGAAGTTGATGGCCGGGGCGGCGGCAAACGGAGTCGCGGTGGCCGAGGGACAGAACACGCCCTGCTTGTCTTCCCAGAGGCCGTAGACCGTGCCCCGGCGGGCGGGACGGTAGTCGCGCACGAGCGTGCCGTCCGACCAGATCTTCATCGAATAGAGGCGCACCGAGCTCGGCAAGGCGAACGTACCGTAGTTGTTGACGCCGAAGATGTACAGGGTGTATCCGGTGTCGCAGGGAGTGTCCTTGAGGTTCATCACCTCCGTCCCGTTCACGGTGACGGACTGGACCGTCTCGTCGAAGTCCGAGACGACGGTGTAGTCCTTGCCGAGCTGCCACTTGGTGGGAATGTGCGAGTTGAGGTAGGTGGTTCCGTTTGCGCTTGTGCCGCTGCTGTTGGAGAAGTGGCCGGGGGCCGCGCAGACGTAGTCCCCGTCGCAGTAGTTGATGTTGAAGCGCGTGTTGCCGCTGTCCTTGCGCGCGCCGATGAGGCACTTGTCGCCTCCCCGCACCATCCATTGGAGCTGCGCCTCGACCCGGATGCGGGGCTTGGCGATGATGCCGGTGTCGACATACTGCGCACCGGTGGATTCGCACCAGGCCACCTTGAGGTCGACGCCAGCCGCCGCGGCCGCCGCGGCACCCGCGAACGCCCGAGGCGTTGCGGCGCAAAACACAGCAGCAGCAACAAGTCCGCGCCCCCACCCTCTTATAAAAGCATGTGTCATTTTCATGGGTTAATCCTTTTAGTATTTTTTTGGCAAAACACCTGTTGGACCGCCTCCAGATATCCGAAGCCGAAGTGCTGGTCGGGTTCAAGATATGAGCCTTCCGTCCACTCGTTCCACGAGTTGATTGTAATGAGCTTCGGCAGGCCGGGAGGCACGTTGCGGTCGGTCCAGTCCTTCGCGCGGCGAAGCGCGACCTCGAACTTGGCGGGCGTTGAACCGAGGACCGTCGGCACGGCCTTGCCGGGCGGATAGCGGGGATTCTGGTCCCAGCCAACCGACGCATGGGCGAAAAAGGCGGCGGGCTTCAGTTCTTTTGCGGCGACGTCAAAGCGCTTCGCGGCCGCTTTCGCCCAGACGGCGTAGTCGGGATTGCCCTTCGGACTCGCCCAGTGGACGAGATTGTAGATCGTCGCCGAATCGATCCCGACCGCCTTCGCCACGTCCGGTTTGAGGCCGTAGTCGCACGCCATGAAATGCGCGCCGCCCAGTCCGGCGTCGGCGCAAGCCGTGCGGAGGTGTCTGACGGCCTCCGCCGCGTTCTCCACTCCGCCGAGGCCCTTGACGAAGTTGGGGATGTCGTAGACCATCAGGACGGGCTTCCCCTGGATGCGGTAGTAGTTCGGGCGCTTGAAGTAGAGGTTGATCCAGCGCGAGACGAGCGTACGAAACTCGTCCATGGACACCGTGCCGCGCCAGATGAAGTCCGTGTAGCTCTTTTCCGCAACAGTGTTGTCCCAGCCATTGTTCACGTCATGGTTCGCCCACATGATGAAGAACTTCATCTTCCCGTTGTTCGGCGCGCCCAGAAACCCCTTGTCGAGCGCGTCCTCGAGGAACGGACGCCCGCCGTACCAGTACCAGTCGTAGATGAACACGTTGACCCCGTGCGCGACTGCCGCGTCGATCTTCTTGGCCACGACCTTCGGATCGGCTTCGTTCTCGTAGCCCCAGAGAGGCTTGAGCGGCTGGCGGTGGCCTTCCCATTTCGGGACGGCCTCCCACACGTTCTGCCATTCGCCCTTGCCAGCCTTGAAGATCCCCAGCTCCGCCCACCTCGGCTCGGGCTGGTAGGCCGGCCAGACGAACGCGGCCACGTCGTAGGGCCCCGACGCGCCGACGGCTTGCGCGTCGGCAAGTTCCAGCAGCGCGGCGGCGGACGATCCCATGCAGTTGAGCCAGTCGTAGATCGGCTCGCCGAGCGTGTTGTGCATCCAGAATGTCGGAATGCGTCCCTCCGGCGTCTGGACGCGGGTGATCGTGTCGCCGAGCGTCCGTGCCTTGGCCAGCAGATCCGGTTCGCCCGTCGCCCGCCAGAGCGCCAGGTAGGCGCGGATCATTTTCGCCGCCGATGCGTCGATCGGCACGAAGCAGCTGTACTGCTCCAGCACCGACGGCACGTCCCACTTCGGGTGGTTTGCGGGACGCTCCCAGCACACGAACCGCTTTTCGCAGAAACGCAGGATGCGGCGGCACTGCTCCAAGCGCGCCTTGTCGCCGGGGAAACGGCGCAGGATCTCGAACATCGCATCGACCGCATTGTGCTTGGTCGGGTTGGCATATGGCGGGCGCGGCTGGATGTCCTCGAACTGCCCATCCCAGTTCCAGTCCGTGAGCGGATGCGCCTCCAGCCATGCGAAGCAGGCGTCGGACGCCTTCGCCCAGCGGTCATCTCCCGTGACCTCGGCGAGCGCATTGAAGAAAGCGAGCGGCTTCGTCGGCACCAGCGTGTTCGCGCCGATCGGCTCACCCGTCGCAAGACGCATCTTGAGCGGCCAGCTGCCGTCCGGGCGGCGTATCTTGAGGTAGGTCTCGCCGATGCCGCGCGCGGCGTCGAGGAAGCGGCGGTCGCGCGTCTCGCGGTAGTAGGCGACGAAAGCCGCACCCACGTCGGCAGGATAGAGCAACATCACCTCGCCGCGGTACTTGACTGCCCCCTCCGGCTCGTTCCCGACCATCGACGGACGGTTCTTGCCGCCGTCTGACGGGTCGCGCCTGAGCGGCTTGCGCCCATATGTCGGCGGCCACCACGCGAGCGGCGCGTCCTTCGGCTCCAGCTGCGTGAGGAGATATTCGGCAGACGCCTTGACGAAGCGCATGGCTTCCGCTCGCCGCGCCGGTTCGCGCCGCGCCCATTCCAGCATCAGGTTGATGTGCGCCGCGTGGGTCTTCGAGACGTAGGCGTTGTGCTGGTAGGTCTGCTCCGGCTCGCCTTTCTCGACAAGCGTCCGCATGGCGGGCAGCGACGCCATGTAGGCGAACGCCTTCAGCGCCGCCTCGTGGTAGGGACGCGCCGCCGGAGGATAGGCACCTGCCTTGAAGGCCGCCGCAGTCTCCGCGCGCGGCGGACAGAGCCTGTCCACCTCCACCTCAGAAAGCTCCGCCGCCGAAGCCGTGAACGCCACCACGGCCGCGCCAATTACCAACAGTTTCCTCTTCACTTCATTTCCTTTTTATCTTGCTATCTTCCATGTCTAGCGGAAGATGACCATCGTACCAGCGCTGATGCCGCGCGCGAGCCGTACCATACGATCCCATTCGGGCTCAGTAAGGGCCGTCCAGCCAGACGCCACCGCCTGTGCGTAGGTGACGTCCTCGTCCACGAACGTCCCGTAGATGGTGTTGTAGAGCACCATCGACACGAGCGTGTGGCCGTACTTCCCACCGGCGTGGTAGAGGTCGCTTGAATAGAAGTCCGCGACATACTTCGCCGCATCGAACGCGTCGCCGACCGGCGCCATCACGGCGGAATCCACGCCCCACCGGGTTTGCGCGAGACGCGTCACGGCGCGGTAGTTCGCGCTGATCTCTCGCTGCATCGCCGACGGCGAGGCGAAGGTGTCGGGATAGAACTCGTGTCCCACGCCGCGCGCCCACGTCTGGTAGAACACGGCGCGCACGCCCGTGCCCTTCGCGGAACTGCGTACCTTCGCGTAGAGGTTCGTCGCGTTGGGAATGAAACCATTCTCCGGCGTCGTCGAATACGCGCTCGTCGCCTCCGTGCTGTAGCCCTGGATCACCACGTCGTCCCAGTTGCCGGTGGAGAAGTACTTGATCACGTCCGCCGACACGTTCGCGGACGCGTTGGTCTCCACCTGCTTGATATGGTAGGCGAGGTTTTTCCCGTCCACCGAGGCGTTGACGATCATCGGACGCGGATGCCCGGCCAGCTCGGCGAGGTTCGCCACCCGCTCGGGGATGTTCCCCCCGTTGCTGAAGCTGTTGCCGAACCACAGGATGCGCCGCCCCGGCGTATCGGTGAAGTCCCCCTCGATGGAAAACGCCGTGAGGTACACGTAACGCTGTGAGGAATCTGTGTTCGGGCTGGACAGGAACTCGAAGCGCACCGTGCCGTTCGCGTCCGGCAGCACGTCGGGCACAACCGCCACTTTCGTGCTGTTGCCGAGCGGGTTGAAGAATGTCGTCACCCGATTCTGCCCAATTGCACGGTACAGGGTTCCGCGAACGCCCGTTCCCTTCCGCGCGGCCATGAAGCGGAACGTGTACGGATGGCCCGTCTTCAAGCCCAGCACGTCGAACATCGCCACGGCGCTGTTGGTGCCGCCGCCGTGGTTGATTGAGATGAACAGGCTCTGGTTTTTGTCGCGCGCCGCCTCGAAATCCGCCGCCTCGCCTGTGAACGTGACGCCGCTCTCCGTCGCCTCGCTGTTGACCCGGCCGGAACCGTTCGTGCCGAGGGTGACCGGCATGACCGTGCGGATCGCGACGGGCACCGCCGTGCCGTCGGCGGCGAGGTACGGACCCTGCGTCTGGTTCCATCCGTATGTCGCGCGCCCCAACTTGTTCCACGTCTTCGTATCGGTCATCGGCGTGCCGTAGGCGTCCACGTACATAGCCTTGCGTACGGAGGTTTCGTCCTTCTCGAACACCGCCGTCAAAGTGGCCGACTGCGTGGCTGGGATGGTGATCGGATTGGCGGACGCCGTCACGTTCGTGATGCTGGACGTCCAGCCGACGAACCGGTAGCCCGCCTCGGGCGTGGCCGTGGCGACGAGCGACTTGTCCGTTGGCAGATAGCACGTGCCGTTCGTTGCCACGCCGTCCACCGTCGCCGACACGCTGCCGCCCGCCGTCGCCTCCGCCGTCACCGCGCGCACGCCGGCGGGCATCGTCGTCTCGCGCGTGATCTTGAACGCGCAGAGGTAGAACCAGTTCACGTTGCAGTCGTCGCCCATGTCGATGCCGATCGTCGCCGTGCCGTATTCGTCTGGACGGATTCCGCAGACTTTCGCCACCTTCGTCGTGTTGCTGCGCGCGTCCAGCGTGTCGGAACCGCTGTTCGCGCCCGTGACGGTGTACTTCGTCGTGTATTTATTCGACGTGTTGCTGTCCTTGCGCGAGGCGACGAACGTGAACGTGTAGGTGCAGTTCGGGTAGAGGCCATATACGACCGCCTTCCCGTGCGTCCCCTTGTTGTAGTAGAGCTGCCTGTTGGATCCCGCGCGGGAGTCGTCGAATTCCGCCGCCTCGCCCGCCAGCGTGAGGTCGGCGTTGCTGTTTGCTCCAACACTTGCGGCAGACACTTCGATGCCCACATGCGTTTTATTCCCGTCGCGATCCAGCAGCTGGTTGAAGATTCCCTTGGCCCCCATGGGGACCGTGTTCCACGTCCAAGAGGACGAGACGGGTGCCGTATAGGCATCCACGTAGATTTCCTGCGGGGGCAGTTCGTCCATCTCCTCCAACTTCACGAAGGAAATGTAGGCGAAGCGGTTGTTGTAGGTATTGGACTCGGCCGGCTCCACGGTGAACTCGATCGTCCCGTCGGGCATCGGCGCGATACCGGGGATGCGCGCCACGCGGTTCGTGCAGCCGTTGCTGTCCAGGACGTACGAGCCGGACGTGGCGCCCGCCGCGACGTAGCGGGTGGAATGGTCGATGTTGCGGTTCTCGCGCTGTCCGGCGAACGAAAGTTCGTAGAGCTTCGTGGGGTCAAGTCCCTCGAAGCGCGCGCGGATGTTCGGTTCGTACCATCCCCGGTACGACGCAGAGGGGAGAGGAGAACACACGTCTTCCTTCAAGGGATCGGTGGTGTAGACGACGCACGTTGTCTTTTGGCTCATGGAACGAATGACTTCGAATTCCTCGGCGTCCCCGGAATACGGCGTAGTGGCCACGTAGCCGTAGCCTGTCGCCGGCGAGATCAGGTACAGTTTCACGCCCGTGGTGTTCCCCTCGCTGTCCTTGAGTGCGGAGGAGAGGGCGGGCTTGTGGCTGTTGTAGAACGAGAACTTGTTCCAGCCCGTCGGCATCGTGCCCTCGCCCGTGGTATAGATGTAGATCGTCTGTCCGGCGAACGCGCCCAGCGACACGGCGTACAGCGCAAACGCAACCGCGAAACGGCATGCCCACTGGGGAAAAACGAATGGGTTTTTCATCAATTCAGCCTTTCTTCCTGTTCAAGCGTTGTGGAATTGTTGGCATTCTACCACAACGCACCCCCACCCGCAAGCGCGAACAGCGCGTCAGCGCTTTGGGTCAGTTACAATCCACGATCATAACGAGGAAAGAATGCGGCGGGAGCGTGGTCGGCAGGGACACGATCTCGTTCGTGCGCGTCTCGTCCGTGATGCGGCACTCGCGCACGACGCCTCCACACGGGGAGGGTCGCGCTCCTGCGCGACCGATGATGTCAAGCGCCAGCGGCACCTCGTCGTCACCCGTGTGGGCGATCACCACGGCACCGTCCTTTTCCCCGCGCGCGGCGACCACCCATGTGCGCCATGGGTCAGTGGACGACGACTGCACCTCCGTCTTGCGCCTGTACAGCTCGTTGAACGCCTTGAATGCGTAGTAGGCCTTGTGCGGCCTGTAGTCGAACGGGTTGAAGAGCGGCGAGAAGATGCCGATACCGCAGCGGGCGTCGTAGATCATGGCCGAGTCGAGCGACGTGCGCTGGAGCCCCAGCATCTCGGCGCAGACGTCTGTCGCCTGCTTGGCGGTGCCCAGCGTCTTGCGCGTCGGGACGGGCAGCCACTCGTTGAGCGAGAGCTCCGTGTGCGTGTAGCCGGCGTCGTCCAGCGCCTTGCGGGCGATCGCCACGTGCGAGACGGTGTCGCTCGGCGCGAGGTAGCTGTGGTACGAGAAGAAGTCGAGCGGCAGCTTCTCCTTCTTCGCGAAGGCGAGGAAGTCGTAGAGGCACTGCACGCGGTGGTACATGTCCTTGT
>Ga0310690_10012026_pt1 | contig 10662 bp, 13 predicted proteins | sample AusTroGonzalo_MG_2_FD_207661 | JGI IMG/M metagenome (GOLD analysis project Ga0310690, IMG submission 207661) | Bovine rumen microbial communities from tropical cattle in Woodstock, Queensland, Australia - Gonzalo_04 (v2) (version 2) | ecosystem: Host-associated > Mammals > Digestive system >...
CTTAAGAGTACTTGGAGCACATATTGATTCTCCTAGACTTGATATCAAACAAAACCCATTATATGAAAGAAATGGTTTTGCATTACTTGATACGCATTATTATGGTGGTATTAAGAAATACCAATGGGTTACTATTCCACTAGCAATGCACGGAGTTGTATGCTTAAAGGATGGTAAAAATATTATTGTAAACATCGGTGAAGATGAAAATGATCCAGTTTTAGGAATTGGTGATTTATTAATTCACTTATCAGCTGATCAATTACAAAAACCTGGTAATAAAGTTATTGAAGGTGAAGACTTAGATGTAACAATTGCGCATATGCCTCTTAAAGATACTGAAAAAGAAAATGTTAAGGCTAACGCATTAAATATTTTAAAAGAACAATATAGCTTTGAAGAAGAAGATTTCTTAAGTGCCGAGTTAGAAATCGTTCCTGCTGGTAAAGCTAGAGATTACGGTCTAGACCGTAGCATGATAGCAGGTTATGGTCATGATGATCGAGTTTGTGGATACACTTCATTAATGGCAGTACTTGATAGCCCTAAAGTAGAATATACAAGTTGTGCAATCTTAGTAGATAAAGAAGAAGTTGGATCAATTGGGGCAACTGGTGCTCAATCTAAATTCTTTGAAAATGTAATTGCAGAACTAATTGCAAAAAGCGGTGAATATTCTGATTTAAAACTACGCAAGGCATTTGAAAATACAATGATGTTAAGTTCAGATGTAAGTGCAGGCTTTGATCCACTTTATCCTGGTGTAAATGATTCTAAAAATGCCGCATTCTTAGGAAATGGTATTTGCTTTAATAAGTTTACAGGCCGTGGTGGTAAAGGTGGAGCAAATGATGCAATGCCTGAATACTTTGCAAAGATTAGAAATGTGTTAGACAATGCTAATATCCACTTCCAAACAGCTGAAATTGGTAAAGTTGACCAAGGTGGTGGTGGCACAATCGCCTATATCTTAGGTAACTACAACATGAATGTAATTGATGCTGGTATTGCAGTTTTAAATATGCATGCACCAATGGAAATTGTATCTAAAGTTGACGTTTATGAAGCTTATCAAGCTTATATCGAATTCATCACTAAGATGTAATAAGAGGTAGCTTACGAAGAGTAAAAAGATTAGAGATTTAGTGTTTATGGGCATTGCCTTAGCACTAATGATTGTGTGTTCAAAGATTAGTTTTTTAGTTGGAGCAATTCCGATTACCTTGCAAACTTTTGCGGTATTTATATGTTCACTAATCTTAGGATGGAAAGCTAGCATTGTATTTATAGTTTATACCGCGCTAGGTTTAATCGGATTACCGATCTTTTCTAGCGGTGGGGGCTTTGCTTATATTTATGCACCATCATTTGGTTTTATAATTAGTTTTATCCCTGCTAGCTTAATAATTGGTATTGCTTCAAAATCAGATAAAAAATATCTAAAATACATTACATCATTATGCGGATTGCTTTTAATCAATGCAATCGGTGTAACTTATATGTATTTTATTTATAATTATTATATGGAAACTGCTAAGAGTTTGATCACTATTATCCAAATCGGGGTTTTACCTTTCATCTTAAAAGATATAGTGGTAGCGGCAGTATCTTGCATTATTTATTCAAGAATAAAAATAGTATTAGATAAAAACGAATAAAAAAAAGGAGAATGGTTATGGAAATGAAATTTTATCGTTGTAAAGTATGTGGTCAAATTATTGCAATCGTGAAACAAACTAAAGTACCGCTAATGTGCTGCGGAAAGATGATGGAAGAAATCATCCCTGGTGAAGTTGATGCTTCTGCTGAAAAGCATGTACCAGTTTGGAAAGTATTAGATGGCGTTGTAGAAGTAAAAGTAGGAAGTGTTGAGCATCCAATGATTGAAGAACATTATATTGAATGGATTGCTCTTCAAACTAAGAAAGGTAATCAAAGAGTAAAACTAAACCCAAACGATGCTCCAGTTGCTCATTTTGCAATTTTACCTGGTGATGAAGTATTAGCAGTATATGCATATTGCAACTTACATAGTTTATTTAAAGGATAATATAAATGTTATTTATTGAATATCCTAAATGCTCTACTTGCATTAAAGCTAAAAAATGGTTAGAAGATAATGGCATAGATTTTATTGATCGTAACATTAAACTAGATAACCCAACTATTGAAGAATTAAGAGAGTGGGTTAAATTATCTAGTCGACCACTAAATAAAGTATTTAATACCAGTGGCCTTCTTTATAAAGAATATAATCTAAAAGATAAACTAGCTTTAATGAGCGATGAAGAAAAGCTAGAAATGCTTTCTTCAAACGGTATGCTAGTTAAAAGACCAATAATAGTAGAAAAAGATTACGTATTATTTGGTTTCAAAGAAGAAGAGTGGAAATCAGTAATCCTTAAGAGGTAATTATGTCAGAAATATTAGAAATAGTAATGTTAGTAGCATTTGGCTTTTCTTGGCCAATTAGTTTAGTTAAAAATATTAAAGCTAGATCAACTAAAGGAGTTAGTATCTTATTTTATATAATGATTCTATTTGGATATGTTGCTGGCATTATATCTAAATTTACTAATGAAGCATACATGGCATCATTTGACTCAAAATGGTATGTCCTAATTTTCTATTTCTTCAATTTCACTGTAGTTGGCCTAAATATAATTGTTTATTTTAGAAATAGACACCTAGAAAACAAAGAAAGTGAAGATAAAGTAGCATAACGCAAGTTATGCTACTTTTTTTAAAAATCATTAAAAACGTTTTCTTATGCAATATTATTAACTATTCATATTTTTAATGTATAATGTAATTAATAGAGGTAGCGATGCAAATTAGTAATACAAGAGAGAAGGCATTCGTTTGTATCTTGTATGAAAGGTAATCATCGCCGAACATTTAATTTAGGCATAAATTAAATGTGGGGTTATAGATAATATCTATAACACTCCTACTATTAGTAGAGGCGCTATTTAATTAAGTTTTATACAAATACTTTTTTATGGTTGCGTCTTTATACAAGATGCTTTTTTTATTATTAGGCAATTAGAGGAGGTATATTATGAAAAAGCTATTTGTATTATTGATGCTAGTAGTACTTGGATTATTTTTAAGTGCATGCGGAGGCGTGAAGTTTCAAGAAAGTAAGGGCGAACTTGTAATTGGCCTAGAATGTGAATATTCTCCATTTAACTGGACAGAAACTACTAAAAGTGATGAAAATGTAGAGATATATGGGCAAAGCGGCTTGTACGCTAATGGATATGATATCCAAATCGCTAGAAGAATCGCTGATGATCTAGGATTAAAGTTAGTTGTTAAGAAGATTGCATGGGAAGGATTAATCCCTGCTTTACAAAGCGGTGATATCGATGCCATTATTGCGGGTATGAGCCCAACTGAAGAGAGAAAAGTATCGATTAGTTTTTCTGATCCATATTATAGAAGTGAACACGTAGTTATTGTAAAAGATGGTGGCAGATTTGCTAATGCTACTAGATTTACGGATTTTGCGGGAGCAAATGTCATTGGTCAAAAGGGAACAGCTTATGAAGATTTAGCTAACCAGTTAGCAACTCGCGCTGGTGCTACTGCTCAAGCACCTTTAGGCACAGTTCCACTAATCATTTCTTCAATTCTTGCTGATAGTACTGATGTTACGGTTGTAGAAAAGCCAGTAGCATTAGGTGTATGTGCATCTAATCCAGGACTTAAGTGGATTAAGTTAGCTGATGAATTTGAAGTTGATGAAGCAGATGTTGTTGTAAGCATTGGTGTTAGACAAGTAGATACAGGCTTACTTGCAAAAATTAATGATGCCTTAGCAAAGATTAGTGATGCAGAAAGAGAAACATTAATGGTTAATGCTGTTAATGCGAATGCAGAATAATGATTTTAACAGGATTTTTTGGCTGGATAGGAAGGATTATTAGCGAATATTCAAGGCAAATCTTGCTAGGTATCGGTAGGACACTACTTTTATCACTAGTAGGTACTGTAGTAGGTTTTATCATAGCATGCCTTTTTTCATACATTAAAACGAAAAAAGAAACCGGTATCGTTGGCAAAATCTTAAAAGGTTTTGTTAATGGATATGTAACGATCATTAGGGGAACCCCAATGATGGTTCAGGCACTAATCTTTTACTATTCCTTCAAAATGTTAGGAGTTAACTGGGACCCACTGACAGCTGGCTTATTTACCGTATCGGTAAATACAACAGCTTACTTAACTGAAGTTTTAAGAGGTGGAATTGAGTCAGTTGATGAAGGACAATACGAAGCAGCGCGTAGTATAGGTATGAGTGGGTTTAAATCGATGCTATTTATCGTTTATCCCCAAGCTATTAAAAACTCAATGGCATCAATTGGCAATGAATTTATCGTTAACATTAAGGATACATCGGTATTAAATGTAATCGGCGTTATTGAAGTATATAATGCTTGCTTGATGGCCGGAAATAAATACTATAAAGTAGTAGAAGCGATGTGCATCGCTGCTGTAATTTACTTAATCATGACTTTAACATCTTCATATTTATTAAAGAAGCTAGAATTAAGAATCGGCAGCCCAGTTAAAGAAATAACTAGTTCTAACTGAGGTGGATTATGATTTTAGAGATTAAAAATTTAAAGAAGAAATTTGATAATCAAGAAGTATTAAAAGATGTTAGCTTGACGGTTGATAAAGGGGAAGTAATATGCGTCCTTGGATCATCAGGCTCAGGCAAGTCTACGCTTCTTAGATGCATCAATTTACTTAATAATTATGATGATGGGGAAATTCTATTCAATGGTGAGAATATCTTAGATGAAAATGTTAACGAACTAAGAAGTAAAATAGGTATGGTATTTCAATCATTTAACTTATTTAATAACTTAAATGTTTTAAAAAACTGTATGGTTGGTCAAACTAAAGTTTTAAAAAAGACTAAAGAAGAAGCTAAAGCTAAAGCATTAGAGACTCTAGAACTAGTTGGTATGAGTGATTTTATAAACAAAAACGTAAAACAACTATCGGGTGGGCAAAAGCAACGCGTTGCTATTGCTAGAAGCTTATGCATGGAACCAGATATTATATTATTTGATGAACCAACTAGTGCACTCGATCCTGAAATGGTGGGTGAAGTATTAAACGTTATTAAAAAGGTAAAAGATACTGGCGTTACAATGATTATTGTTACGCATGAGATGCAATTTGCGAAAGAAGTATCGAGTAGAGTTTTATTTATGAATGATGGTGTTATCTTAGAAGATAGCCCAACCAAAGAATTCTTCACAAATCCAAAGAATGATCGTACAAAAGAAGTCTTAAAACGCTATTTAGATAATAAAGTTAACGATTAAAAGGAAAAGTTAATACTTTTCCTTTTTTTAATGAGCATTTTCATTTATAATGTAAGTAAGGTAATAATTATGAATAGACTAAAAATATCATTAATACTAAATATCATAAATGTAGTGTTTGTGGCATTTGCTACGTTTTCAATGGTAACGGGTTTTTATTTCATGGGTGATGATGTAAGTTTGCAACTTGAAGGCTTTAGTGCCTTTCAGTTCTTTACATTTGATTCTAATTTATTATTAGGAATCGTATCGGTTGCTTTTATTGTCTATGAAATATTAATTCTAAAGAAGAAAATGGATAAAGTGCCTCATATTTTATATTTATTAAAAAATGTATCTACCGTTGCGGTAAGCTTAACGATGTTAACAGTAATAATCTTCTTGTCTCCGCAAGCTGATAATTACTTTATCTTATTTAAGAATAGTAATCTGTTTTTCCATTTAATATGTCCACTAATGGCACTAATTACCTTTGGCTTTTTTGAAAAAGACAATGATATTAAATTCAAAGATACAGTTTATGGCATCGTCCCAACATTCTTATATGGAATTTATTACACTACTAATGTATTAGTCCATATAGAAGGTGGTAGAGTCGCCCCAAAATATGATTGGTATGGCTTTGCTCAAGGTGGGACAATCGGTATGATTTTATCAGTTATAATAATGCTAAGCGCTACATACTTAATAAGTGTATTAGTTTATTTACTAAATAAGAAAGTATTAAATAAAAAGTAGGAGGTAGTATGAATATTTACGAATCAGCAGAAGACTATTTAGAAAGAATACTGATATTAAAAGAAGAACAAGGCAAAGTAATATCACTTGATATCGCTAATTCGATGAATTATTCAAAACCTAGCGTATCTAGAGCGATGAAAAACCTAAGAGAAAATGGCTATATTACAATCAATAGCTTAGGCGAAATAGACTTAACTCCAAAAGGATTGGAAATTGCTCATAAGATTTACGAGCGCCATCAAGTAATATCTAATGTATTAGTGCAAATTGGTGTCAGTGAAGAAGTAGCACTGCGCGATGCGTGCAAAATCGAACACGATTTAAGTGAAGAAACATTTAATGCGATTAAAAAGCATAACGAACAATATGGTAAAAAATAATGCTCAATTTTGAGCATTTTTTTATTGTATCTCTTGACAAGACTAATTTATGGGTATAAAATGGTTATAGTTAGCAATGGCTAACTAATATTTATGATTATGAGTTAGCATATGCTAACTAGAAGGAGGATATTATGCCTATCGTTGTAGCACCTGAAAATACAGTGCTTAAGATTATTAAGATTTTAGTTGATGAAAAGACTAAAAGGCATTTAGAAAATTTAGGTATTTTAGTTAATGCTAGTATTACTGTATTAGCTAGAAATGATGGAAATGTAATTGTAAAGATTAAAGATGGCAGATTAGCTTTAAATAAAGATACTGCTTTGAAAATATTTGTTGCTTAGGAGGAAATATGAATAAGTACGTAAATGAATTTAACATCGGAGAAGAAGGTAAAATTATAAAAGTTATCGCTGATGGCAAGATCAAAAGAAGATTATTTGATATGGGAGTTACACCAGGAGCTAGTATTGTTTTAAAGAAAGTGGCTCCACTAGGTGATCCTATTGAAGTAAAGTTAAGAGGATATGACTTAACTTTAAGAAAAGATGAAGCAAAATGTATTTATGCGGAGGTGATAGAATGAAGTTTGCATTAGCAGGTAATCCTAACTGTGGTAAAACAACATTATTTAATTCACTAACTGGAGCTACTGCCCGTGTTGGTAACTGGCCAGGAGTAACAGTTGATAAAAGAGAAGGTATTTATAAGAAGTTAGAAGAAAAAGTAAGCATTATTGACTTACCTGGTATTTATTCTTTATCACCATATACACCTGAAGAAGTAGTTTCGCGTAATTTCATCTTAGATGAAAAACCAGATTGTATCATCAACGTAGTTGATGCTACAAACCTAGAAAGAAACTTGTATTTAACTACGCAAATCTTAGAGATTGATGTCCCAGTTGTAATTGCACTTAATATGATGGACGCTCTAAGAAGTAGTGGTAGTAAGATTAAAGTTGTTGATTTGGAAAAAACATTTGGTGTAAGATGCGTTGAAATTTCAGCTTTAAAGAATCAAGGCTTAGATGAATTAATGAAAGTAGCTTATAGTGAAGCAAGACGCCCAAGACGTGGGGCAAGTGTACTTGCTAATAGTAGAATTAGTAGAGTAATTGAAGATACTACTAATAGGCTTAATGAAGAAAAAATAGCAAGTCCATTATTTCATGCTATTAAATTAATTGAAAATGATGAAATAGAAATTAAAATGCATCCTGAGATTGCTAAAGGCGTAGAAGAATTAAAGACTAAAGAACCAAAGGATGAATTTGATGGTGACTATGAAGCAATAGTTGCTGACCAAAGATATAAATATATTAGCGAACATTTCGCTAATACCGTAATTAAATCACAAGATGATAGTGGTGTTACTAAATCAGATAAAATCGATAAAGTGTTAACACATCGAATTTGGGGTATTCCTATTTTCCTTGCTATTATGTTTATCGTATTCCACTTAACATTTTCTGAAGATTTATTATTCTTAAATGGAATCTTTGGCTTAGAAATTAAAAATGAAGGATTCATTAATTTCTTAACCGGAATGGGAGCAGAATTTGATGAAGAGAGTGGAGCTCTTATTCCACTAGCTGGTATTCCATCATTAGGTGTCTTTTTACAGAGCTGGATGGGATGGCTAACCGGATCAATTATTGATTTGTTTAGAGGCTTTATGCCAGAAGGTACATGGTATACTGGCTTAGTTTGTGATGGTATTTTAACTGGTTTAGATTCTATTTTTAGTTTCTTACCACAAATCCTTCTATTATTCTTATTTATATCAATTCTAGAAGATAGTGGCTATATGGCACGTGTAGCATTTATCATGGATAGAGCATTTAGAAAGTTTGGTTTAAGCGGAAAAGCATTTATCCCATTACTTATGGGATTTGGCTGTTCAGTACCAGCGATGATGGGCGCTAAAACGCTAGAAGATGAAAAAGAAAGAGATATGACAATTCGTCTAACACCTTTCTTTAGTTGTGGAGCAAAAGCACCTATTTGGGCAATGCTTGCAGTAGCGGTTGCTGGATCATTTTTAGGCGATATATTCGTATTTAGTATTTATTTACTAGGAATTGTAGTTGCTATTATTGCGGCTATCATTATGAAGGCATTTTCTAAGAATTATGATGTTCCACCATTCATTATGGAACTTCCATCATACCATGCACCACAATTTAGAAACTTAATGGCGCATCTATGGGATAAAGCTAAACATTTCGTAGTAAAAGCATCGACAATTATTACAGCAGCCATTATTTTAATTTGGTTCTTATCGAGCTTCAGTTGGGCATTCTGGGAAGGCCTTGTTGATGACATCGATGAATCAATTCTTGCATCCCTTGGTAAAGTATTACAATATTTCTTCTGGCCACTTGGCTGGGCACAAGGGGCAGAAGGTTGGAAATTTAGTGTTGCAACAATCACTGGCTTAATTGCCAAAGAAGATGTTGTTGCTACAATGGCTCAACTTGGCTTATGTGATGAAGCAGGAGAAACTATCTCATTTGCTTTAAGTAATTCTCGAATTTATGCTTTTGCCGCATACAACTTATTCACATTCCCATGCTTTGCAGCTATCGCAACAGCTAAGAGTGAATCAAGTAAAAAAGCATTCCCAATTACACTAGCATTTTGGTTCTTTGGATCATATGTGATTTCTTTATTTGTATTCTTAATTGGCTTAACATTTGAAGTTGCTTGGTGGGTCGGCTTAATCGTAGTATTAGTATTAGCCGGTGCAGTAGTACTAGCAGGATTGCTAGTTAGTAAACGCAAAAAACTACAACAAGCCTAAAGAGGTAGACTATGAAATGGTTTGAACCCATTATTGCCATAGTTGCAATCTTTTTAGTAGTGTTACCAATCATTTTAAAAATTCGTGATTATAAAAAAGGTAAACACACTTGTAGCTGTGGATCAGATTGCGCAAGCTGTTCAAAAGACTGTGCTAAGAACTTTAAAGAATACATTAATTCGAAAGAATTTAAGGAATGTTGTAAAAGTATTGTGAATGATAATAATTAATAAATGAAGCTAGTAACTCTGTTACTAGCTTTAATCATTTCTCAGTATAAATATATTGAAAAAAAGTGGCAAATTATAATATAATTTAATTGTATAAGGGATATTGTGCGCTAATTTTAGATAGTAGAAATGAGGTTTATATGAAAAACATTTCGCGTTATAAAGATAATATTCGCCGTAAGATTTTGATTGTAGAAGATGAAATGATTAATCGTCAACTTCTAGGCTTTATTGTGAGCAAAGAGTATGATGTTGTTTATGCGGAAAACGGAATGGAAGCATTGAAGATCTTAAGAACTAAGAATCACGGAATATCTTTAGTCTTATTAGATTTATTAATGCCAATCATGAGTGGATTTGTAGTTTTAGAGCGCATTAAAGATGATCCAAACTTAAAGCGAATCCCAGTTATTGTCTTAACAAGTGAAAAGTATGCGGAAGTTAAGAGCTTACAAATGGGCGCCCAAGATTTTATCCCAAAACCTTATGATATGCCAGATGTAATCTTGGCCCGTATTAAAAGAGCAATTGAACTATTTGAAGATACTAACTTAATTAGAAATACCGAACGTGATAGCTTAACCGGCTTATTCACTAAGAGATATTTCTTTGAATATATTAGACAGTATGAAGAATACCAGGGTGCTATTCCAATGGATGCGGTAGTCTTAAATATTAAGCGTTTCCATATGATCAATGAAATCCATGGTCATGCATATGGAGATTACTTGTTATCACATGTAGCTAAAGCATTAAAATCGTTATTAAATGATTTTGAAGGAATTGTATGTAGAACTGACTCTGATACGTTCTATTTATTCTTTGAACATCAAGAAGAAATTGAAAAGACATTAAACGATAACGTAATCACAACTATTAACAAAGAATTCATTGGTATCAATGTCGGATTGCGTGTAGGTATTTATCAAAACGTTACTAGTCGTATGGATATTGAGGATATCTTTGATAGAGCATTACATGCTTGTAACGGCTTGCGTAATAATTATAAAGATGTTTATGCATATTATGATGAATCAATGCATAACAAAGAAATATATGATGAAAGATTATTAGCTCAATTCGATGATGCCCTAGATAAAGGCCAGTTTATGGTTTATTACCAGCCAAAATATAATATCAAGGGTGATACGCCACGTC
>Ga0310690_10012027_pt1 | contig 10662 bp, 20 predicted proteins | sample AusTroGonzalo_MG_2_FD_207661 | JGI IMG/M metagenome (GOLD analysis project Ga0310690, IMG submission 207661) | Bovine rumen microbial communities from tropical cattle in Woodstock, Queensland, Australia - Gonzalo_04 (v2) (version 2) | ecosystem: Host-associated > Mammals > Digestive system >...
CTCAACGCTTTTACCACTAGGAGTTCTAAACCAAATTCTTTTTGTTTTTTCCAGTTCTACATCTGCGATCTTGTCCCAATCCTCTTTTGTAAGTGGACTATTAAGTGTAAATTCACCTGTCATTCTGTCGCCTCCCCGTCCGAGTATTCCACCTCTGTCCGTCTGCTCTCCACGATGATCTTTCCGCCCTTCTGATACATACTGCAGGTGGTCTCTCCGTCGATGTTGATGCTCACCTTCTTGATCCGGTCCCGTGCCATTCCGTCCACTGCTGCCAGCATCACCTGTGCGACTGTTTTCTTGTTCTTCTTGGCCAGGATCATCTCGATTGCATCCTGTGCGTCCGTTTTTTTGGACTGGATCTTCTTTTCATCTTCTGCCCCGGCACAGATGCAGTCCATTGTCGCAATCTTGTTCAGTTCCGCTTCCGTGTACTCCTTGCCCTCTGCTACCATCACCACGGCCTGCTGCCCGCAGTACATACATACAGCATCACGTGCCACCAGCTTGTTCTCTCTCATTGCTCTCCCTCCGTATGATCGATGATCCTCTTCACGATGTTCAGCATCTGCTTCAGCTTCGTCCGCAGTCCTCTGTACTGTTTATCCCGGAGCAGACGTTCACAGGCTCCCAGATCACTCGACAGACCTGCCTTCCATCCTCGCACCGTGTTATCCTCTCCCCTGGACTCCCTTGCCGGGATCTTCGACAGGTCTGTCACCGTGCTTTTCTCTTCCTCTTCTTCCTCTTCGACCGGCTCCGGCATCAGTTCGTTTCTGTCTAGCTCAGGTTCTGTCGGTTCGTTTTCGTCCGCTTTTGGTTCGTTTTCGTCCGTTTTTTGCGGTTTTTTGTCGTTTTCTGCGGTTTTATGTTCATTTTTGGTCTTTTCCGGTTTTTGCGGAGTGCTGACCTTGGTCTCCTTCTTCGGTTGCACCGGTGCAACTTCCGGCACTTCCCTCTGATAGATCAGTTCCCACATCTGCTTTGCTGTCTCCGGTATCGCTTCACAGGTCCAGCTCCTTCTGTAGAGTTCTCCCAGCGATTCCTCGATATCCTCCGGCGTGTACTCTTCCTTGCTGTCTTCCCTTACGTTTGTGAGCGTGATCCTCCGGCCATTGATGACCAGAGCCATCCTTCCGAATCCCTGCACTCTTGCCATGTACATCTTCTGCCCTGCCGGTGCCAGTATCTCCAGCAGTCTTTCCTGACGCAGATCGCCCATCAGGGGACTCAAATAGTCAGCCCCCATCAGATCCATCATCAGGTCGGGATCGTCTTCGCCGATCTTATACAGCACCCGTGCCAGCATCGGCAGGTCGGTGTGATCCTGTTCCTCTGCCATCACTTCCAGCGGTGTGATCTTCTGCTCTTCCGTCACCTCTGCTTTAATCTCGTTGATCTCTGCAGCGGTATAGTCATCTGTCAGTTCTTCGTTCAGGCTGTCCGGGAGCATCAGCATCATATTGAGTTTTTTGACACCAAACGGCCGATACTGTTCTGCCAGCTGTTCCGGATCTTCCGGATCCCCGAAGCGCTCATTGATCGCAATGAAACGGCTTGTCTGTGACTTATCCAGTCCGTACTCTTTTTCCGCAAACTCCAGCACGTTCTTATACGGACTGTCGATCAGAATGTCCGTGTCTCTTGCCTTGCGGAGCAGATACCCGATCCGAACGAACCCCTGCGCTGCACGGTGCATCTCGTGATCGAGTTCTGCCTTAAAATCACTATAAGTCTGCTGATACTGTATTGCGTGCTCTTCCACGTCTCTCTCCTTTCAATCTTTTCACGTAGTCGTCCAACAGTGGCTGCAGGATATCCTTGTCCGGCTGCTGGTCATAGGCCTCGTACCATTGCTCGATCTTTGTTCCACGGATCTCGATCGTGCAGAACGGTGTATCTGCTTCCTCTGCTTTCCGCAGGAAGAGGATGATGCCAGTCCCCTTTGCGTGTGCTGACAGGTAGTTGTCTCCGCCTACGCAGTGGTGCAACACCCGCCCCTCTTCGATGATCTCCGCTGCATTCCTGGCCGGTCGGATGATAAACTCCCCAAGCTCTGCTCTGTATTTTCTGTCCAGTTTATTGTACCTTTCCGCAATCCCAACATACTTCTGCATCGCTTCTGCTTTCCGCTTCTCCATCTTCTCCCGCTCCAGCTCCAGCACCATCTCATCGTGCCGTCTGCGGAGGTCCTTTGGGAAGAGTGCGATGGAGTTCTCGATGTTGTACCCTGCCCGCCTTTTCATCCGGATATAATCGAGATAGATCTGGAATGATATGTTCTTCTGTTCCTGCTCTTTCCGGTACTTTTTGAGCCTTTCCAGTGTCGTGTGCTTCAGGATCTCACGCACCACATCCCTGTCGTTATTGTTCCAAACGTACCCCTGCAGGTACATCTCGATGTCCATCTGCTTCTGTGTCCAGTGTTCTTTTGACTTCCGCTCTTCCTGCAGCACGCCCAGCAGTGATCCGCCCGACTCTTTGAGCATCGGCATCCGCTCCTTGTAGATCCGCAGCCTGTCCCAGATTGTCTTCCCTTTCGGGTTGATGTTGGCACCGGCACCGGCGATCAGCCTGCGGAGCAGTGCATCCATTCCCAGCTTCTGGACCATTTCCATGTCCGGATATCTGCTAAATGCGGAGTAGTAGTCGATCAGGTTCCATCCTCCCGGATTGCCATACTGCAGCATCGGTGTCTTTTGAATCTCCTTGTAAGTGTCCGGGTAGATGTTACTTACGTATATTGATTTGCTGCTATAATACCCCGAATACCACGACGTTTGCCCCGACCAGCTGCTATAGTACAGATATGTCCGTTCCGCCTTCTTTCCCTTTTGCAGAAACACACGACCATATTCCCGATGTGTGTATGTGGTCTTGCCTTCCTTCCACGTTCTCTGCTCGGTCTCAAAGATTCGGAAGATGAAGTCCTGCCCCATCCTCTGGCCGATCATCCACCCGACCCTGTTGGTGTAGTCTCTTTTGATCCGTCCGATCGCCTTATACTGTGCCTTGGCCTTGCAGATCGGACAGGTGCCGATCTCTCCGGACACCGGCGTGTCCAACAGCTTCTCCATCGCTCTCTGTTCCAGTGTGTCGCCCAGCTCCGTCACGCCCTCGTAACGTGTCCCGCAGGCGGTACAGTACACGGAGAGGTGTCTGCCCTTGCGCTTGTACTGCAGCTGACCTTTGAGGTCGAACAGGCTCTCTGCGTACTCATAGGCCTTCTTTGGTATCTTCCGCAGTTCCATCGTCAGCCCTCCATGTAATATTCCCGGATGATCTTCCTTGCGGATGCCATTCCGGGGATCCCCATTTCCACACCGGTCGCTCCGATCCCCGATGCCTTGATGATTCGGTCGTCCACTTTGTATCTGGCAGCATACGACCATTTGAGCATTGCACCGATGCATCCGATCAGGCTCTTGCCCTTCTTCCGGATCGCCACGGACATCTGCAGGTCTTCCATCGCAGACGACTGGATGTAGTCGATCCAGTCCTGCACGATCTCGGATGCCTTTATGTCCTCGATCTCCACGGCCAGCTTTCCGAGTGCTGCGGTCTTGGCTGTGCAGAGTTCCTGGATCACTCCGTCCACGTAGTCCTCTACGTCTCCCGGATCGATGCCGTTCTCCGCTGCCAGTTCTTTCAGCGCTTCGATGTCGCCCTGTGTCTTCTGGCCTTCTGCAGCCTTGTTGAGTTCCTCATACGTGTCAAATTCGCCAAACTTGTCAAACATACATATCCCCTTTCTATACTTTGAGCATCACACCATACTGCGGATAGTGGAGTGCGCTGTGCAGTTCCGTTTCCAGGCCCGTGTAGTACTCGTGCCGACCTTCTGTGATGTCCTTCAGCTCGTGCTTCTGCAGTTCTGCATCGAGTTCCATAAACTCCGGTGCAACCGGATCCCCTTTGGAATCCACCCAGCCCTTTTCCTTCCAGAGTGGCATCCAGTTCCGGATGTATGCCGCAAGGTACTGTGTCTCGCAGAACACTTCCACCCTGCTCTTGCCTTTCAGCTCCCGCAGTGCCAGCGTGAGCAGCATCACTTCCATGCGGCTCTGCTTTACGTAGAACGCCCTGCAGCGCTTCCGCTGGATCTCCAGCCACTTCTCCGACTCCGGCGGTTCTCTCCACTCTCCGTCCGCCATAAATGTCATATAGTAGGTTCCGATGCCGGCTTCTCTGGATGTCATTTCCTCTTTCAGATAGATGCGTATCTCATTCATTTAAAATTCATCTCCGACAGCTCATTCAGCACTTCCTTCAGCTTCTGTGTCTCTTCCCATGAGAGCGTGACCCCCTTCCACATCACGTCCTTGCTGTGGTCGTGTTCGTCCAGATCCTCCCGATACCACTTGCGGATGTCCAGCTTTGGTCTTCCGCCCCGGTAGGAGATCATATTGGCCTCGACTGTCACGTGCTCCCCTTTGACGGACAGGACTGCCAGTTCTTCTTCGATTTCGTAGCTTTTTTCTTCCATACATCAAACCCTCGGTATATCGTCAAATACTTTTTTTATCCTGGCCCGCGTCTCCCTCGAATCGATCACCGTGAGGGCACGGTCCAATATGTTCCCCGTCCTGCGGATCACTTCCTCCTCTACGTCATCGTAGTCGATGATCTTTCTGCACTTTGCTTCGAGTTCTTCCGGGAAGATCCCCGGCGTGTACTCTTCCTTGCCACCTTTGAGATGCCTGTCGCCATAGAATAGGATCCTGTCCTCTTCGTCTAGCAAACCGCGCCGGATGCCCCACTCGAACAGTGCGTCCGCCTGATCTTTGCAGAGCACCGCCGGCCGGTATCTCTTGTTAGTGGCATTATTCAGAGCCTTTTGCATCAGATCCGTGATATCCTGCTTCAGGGCCTCTCTGACCGTCAGGCGCTGCGGCGGGTTCCTTGCATTTCCTTCCTCGCTCATCCATCCCCCTCCATCGCCAAGAGTTCATCCGCTCTCATAATGACCGCCTCATCCCCGTACTTCAGCATATCGTCTGCCAGATCAAACGCCAGCTTGATGATCTTTTCCCTGTCATCTCCGAATCTTTTCGAGATCTGCCGGAGCACGTAAGCAAGCCCGATCGTTAAATTCACCATGTCCTTGCATATCGCTGTCTCTCCCGCAGTTTCGTAGATCCTTACATCTGTCAGTTCTTCCGCAAAATAATGTGCAAACGCATCCCACATTTCCTCCGGGATTCTCTTTTTCAATTCACTGCAGACATTCATTATTTCTGCTAATACTTCCGAGCTTTTCCCTACGACCTGCACTTTGCCTTTTTCTGCTTTTATCATTTCCCATCATCCTCTTCTATTCCGTTCTGGTGCCTGCGGTAGTCGTTCTTTGGTATCCCTGCTGCCGGTTCTTCCGTCTTCTCTTCCGCCGGTTCCGGCAGTTTCAGCTGCTGCCGTTCGTCCTTGTCGAGCTGTTCCCGGATCTCTGCCCGCAGTTCCAGCAGTCTCACGTTCAGCTCTTTGCGGATCAAATCCTTTGCTCTTGGCAGTATCTTGTCCAGTACGATATACGATGGAGCGTCATTCTTTCCCAAACGCAGCTCCCGTTCGTCCAGCTCTGCCAGCAGCTTCTTGATATATTCATAGACTGCTGCCGGGTCTTCCACGCCTTTCAGTTCCTCGATCTCTATCATTCCCTCTCCTCCTTTCCCATCACGTAGGCCACCCCCGCCGGTATAATCAGCAGTAATGTCTCACCCTCTCCGCATTTGATACCGAGCCATGTCGCTACTGCCATCAGTGCAACCACTCCGATTTTCTTCAGATCAATTTCCACCGCTATCTTTCCGTCTCTCATGTGCTTTCCTTCCTTTCCTCCTCGTCCCAGTCCTTCAGGATCTCTTCCAGCTTCTCCGCTACCATTTCATAGACCGTGACTCTTGCCATTGTTGCTGCGTAGTTCTCTGCCTGCCATCCTGTTTTATTCTCATATGCGGGCAATAATCTTCGGTTGTCCTTTGCCAGATCCTTATATATCAATACCTGTAGTTCGATCCGTTCTTTCGGTGTCATCGTTGTCTTCATCTCAACCCTCCGCCGGAATCCATATAATTTGAACATAGTCGCCATAGGTGTGGACCCAGTCCCATGCGCGGTCCATCGTATCCCTATACACATCGATCGCGGTGCCGTTCCGGAGCTTCCGATGCCCTCCGACATCCCTGCACTCCATTGTGGCTATATATTCCCCATCGAGAGTCAGCAGGATGGCCATATCTCCCAGATGGTCCCGATTCGATGCAATGATACCCTCATAGGGGATTGTTCCGTCTGCTGTCCTGTGTCCGGTCGGCAGATAGCACGTACATCTGACCGTTTGCGGCTCTCCCAGGTGCGGTGCAACTATACCGATCCATATGGCTGTCAAACATTCTGCGATCATCCTTTCCCTCGGCAGGTTTCCGCCAGATCTCCGATCGTTATCCCTAGCACATCCGACAGTGCTGCCAGTTCATAGACCGCACATCCCTGCGGATGCCGGAATCTGTTGTATATAGTCGCTCGGCAGATGCCTGATCTGTCTGCCAGATCCTGCACGCTGGATATTCCCACGCGGATCATCCCGATCTTGATCGTCTTTTCAAACGCTGTCATCCTGCCCCTCCTTTCTTGCTTTCTGCGATATGTTGTGCTATAATGCACTAAACGGCACAACATATGCTGTTCCTTAAACCACCCTGTAGGCTTCCCGGCTCCGAGGGTGGTTTTTTTATGCTCCCTCTTTTCTAAAGACGATCTCATCCAGACTTACGCCAAAAATACCAGCGATTTCGACAGCCTTTCCGATACTGATCTTCTCCGGAGCCTCTTCCCAGTTCATATAGGTATTAACGTGAATATTCAGCTTGTTTGCCATCTGTTCCTGCGTGAGTTCTTTCGCTCTTCTCCACTGTCTTATTGTCAGTGCCATCTTATTTCCTCCTTTCTTCTTGCACTCTACATTATGTAGACTGATATAACAATACTCTATGTTTTGTAGATTGTCAACATTATTTTCTATGATATGTAGATTTATTTGTTTTTAGCCGATATAATAGACACTACAACACAGCACGGAAGGGAGTAAAATCTATGAAAATCGGGAAAAATATCAAGGCGATTAGAGTATCACAGAAGATAGAACAGAAGGAACTGGCGAGCAGACTACATATCTCTAATAAGACAGTTTCATCATGGGAATGTGACCGCACGGAACCGAACATTGGTATGTTTGAAAAGATAGCCGAGGCTCTGAATGTGACCAAAATGGAACTATTGGAAGGCAAAAAAAAGGTACCAGATACGATTGTAATTAATGCAGTTGGATCAAGAAAAAAGATAGAAAATGCGATTTTTGTAGAAGATATTCATCCGCTATCATCAGACGAGCGGGAATTATTGCAGATGTACCGCACGGGCCAATATAAGGAACTCATCAATAAAGTGATGGAAAAGATATAAGAAGGGAGTATGCATATGGGATTATTTGACATTTTTACAAAAAAGCAGCCATCAACTCAACAGCAGCCACCAGCTCCGCAGTATACTCTATTGCCAGTTGATGCGGTGCAGATCCACAAGGCTCCGATTGTAGCAGGAAATATAAATGCGCTAAAAAAAGATTGTTTTGTCCTGCATTTTGAAACCACTGGCACCTTCGCCTTTGGTGATCCTGCCAAGCCATTCACAAACATGATCACCGCGATCAAATGCGCTCGTTATAAAGACATGCAGATGGTCGATAGTTTCTTCTCTCTGGTCAATCCACAACGACCGATACCGCAGGCCGCATCAGATGCGAGTGGCATCACTGGTCAGATGGTCTCTACTGCTCCCACAATCGATCAAGTATTTCCGCAATTTATCAATTATTTTCAAGATGCACTAAATGGCACTATCGTGTTGAGTTATAACGCAGAGTTCAATGGTGATTTCCTGCAGATAACAATGCGCAGGCAAAACTTCCCGGGCGAGATCCGGATGCTGGATGTGATGAAATTAGCGGACAAAAAACTCCGGATGTCAGATTATCCATCTATGAAACAGGCAATGAAGTCGATGCACATCAAAGACAGAGAACTGAACGAAAATGTCCATAAATGTATAGTCACCGCTTCGCTTGCATTCGCGCTGGTAGATGTTCCGGACAATTCAGTGGAGGTTTAAATTATGGCAAACGCAAAGAAACTCGCATCAGGCTCCTGGCGTGTCCAGGTATTCAGCCACTATGAGATGGTGGATGGTGTCAAGAAAGCACGCTATCGCTCGTTCACTGCCCCCACGAAGGCCGAAGCAGAATTGCAGGCCAGTTCCTTCGCCAATGATAAAAAACGCTATTCTCGGGCGAATCTGACGGTCTCCGAGGCCGTCACGAAATATATCCAGGCGAAGGAATCCGTCCTCTCCCCTGCCACCATCCGCACATATGAGCAGATCGCCAAAACGCACCTGACTACCATCGGGCCGGTGATGATCGACACGATCACCAGCGCAGATCTGCAGAACTGGATCAGCACACTCTCCGTCAAATTGTCGGCGAAGACCGTTAAAAACGTCTACACGCTCGTCACTTCTGCCATCTCTCTGTACACAGAAAAATCATTCCGTGTCACTCTGCCCACTCGCACTCCCAAGCAGTACATCATCCCAACGGATGCGGATGTGGCTCTGCTGATCAAAGAGTCCAGACCGGATCTCAAGGTCGCCATCGTCCTGGCATCGTGCGGCCTGCGGCGCGGAGAGATATGCGCCCTCAAATATGCCGACATACTCCGCGACTTCTCTTCCATCTACATCCATTCCGATATGGTGCTGGATAAAAACAAGAAATGGATCCACAAGGATATGCCAAAGACTTCCGATTCCGTCCGTAGCGTAGAACTGCCCCCAGAGGTGATCCAGATGCTCGGTGACGGCGATCCGGACGATTATGTGATACAATCCACCCCTGCTGCCATATCGGATGCCTTTGCGCGTCTCCGGACTCGTCTGGGGATGTCCTGCAGGTTCCACGACCTGCGCCACTACTCCGCATCGATCATGCACGCGATCGGCATCCCGGATCAGTACATCATGCAGCGGCACGGCTGGTCATCGGATGCGGTGCTCAAGGCTGTCTATCGTAACACGCTCTCCGATAAATCGAACCAGTTCACAGCCAAAACAAACGAATACTTCGCCCATAATGTGCTTGCAGGGAATGGCGACTCATGATACTATAGCGGAGTGCAAAACAACGCTGTGTATCACACGAAATATCACACGGTATTTCTGAAAAGCCGATAAATAAAGGGTTTTGAGCGTTTTGCGATAATGTTCAAGTCCCGCTGCCGGCAGAAAATCACAAACCCCGTAAATATCGCAAAAAGCCGATAAATACGGGTTTTTTTAGTACTTTCCGATAGACAATCTGTCTACTATTTTAGACGAAATATCCACCCAAAATATCACACATATCACACGAAATATCACACGAAAAAAGGCGGATCACTCCGCCCCTTCCGTGTCAATCTTCACCAGCCGTGCCAACCACTCGATCAGGTACTCCGCCGGAGTGATCTCTGACCGCTCCCACTTCTCCAGCGTCCGGATCGGGATGTGGTACTTCTCCGCGAAGTCACCCCTGGTCAGTCCGCTCTCTTTCCGGATGCGATAGATCTGGCTCTGCGGCACCATCGTCCACTGCTGACCGGTGAAGTTGTATCTGACTTCGCCGAAGGTCGCCAGCTCTTTCAGGAATGCCTGCCGCTCTGTCTCGTTACTTTCCAACAGTCGAGCCTTGGCATCGCTCATTGCGGTTCGCTCGATGGTCGCCGCCAGTATGTCAAAGTGGTGGTTGATGATGTCTGCACTTAATATCTTCTGTGTCATATCATTCCTCCGATCTGGTAACAAAAACCGTTCTGTTCTCAATGTTTTCATCGCAATCCGGCCCTACAGCATAATCGCCTTTTGCGTTCTTCCAGTCGTTCGCTTCTGCGATACAGTAGTCTACATCATCCACCAGATACAGAAAGTCGTCTTCCTCGTCATGCTCCAGACCGCCAACTTCAAAGAAATCGTTACTCCAGTCTTCCGTATACTGGTTCTGATCTTCCTGCCATGTCTTCATTTCGATTTCTACGATCTCGCCGGTTGTTCTGTCTTTAAGTCTTGCCATTGTCTTCTCCTTTTCTCCCCGTTGGGCCGGTAGGTCAGCCTTTGTTGTTATGCCCAGTAGTTTCTCAAGCTCTGCAGTCTCTCGGTCGCTTCTTCGTAGGATGCTGCGATGATGGTCTGCTTCATTGTGTCGGTCTCTTCTCTGCTCTCGATGCAGCTCTTCGGGATCCAGGTGGTCTTCTGGTGGTTGAAGCTCGTCCATACCAGTGCGTATACAGCTTTTTCGCTTTCTTTGATGATTGCTACGATCTGACCGTTTCCGAGGTCGTTCTTTGCTGCGAACCAGTCTTTGATTTCCATCGCCTTATTTGTCATCATCGCTTTGTTCTCCTTTCGTTTGTTCCCTGTCTGTGATTATATATTAACCCTTTTCGGGTTATTTGTCAACCCTTTTAGGGTTATTTTATTAAAAAATTTTGCAATAAAAAAAAGAGCACCCCGAAGGGTGCCCATTTAATACATACGTTTTCTCTGTCCGCTCTCGATCTCGGCCTTGCCCACCATACA
>Ga0310690_10012029_pt1 | contig 10661 bp, 7 predicted proteins | sample AusTroGonzalo_MG_2_FD_207661 | JGI IMG/M metagenome (GOLD analysis project Ga0310690, IMG submission 207661) | Bovine rumen microbial communities from tropical cattle in Woodstock, Queensland, Australia - Gonzalo_04 (v2) (version 2) | ecosystem: Host-associated > Mammals > Digestive system >...
GTCGTTTTCCAGGGTGGCGGTCACCTGCTGGTACTCGGCCCACTGGTCGCGTACGAGCTTGAGACGGTCGTCGGCCTCGTTGTTTTCCAGATATTTGTCGGTAGTTTCAATGAAACGGTTGGCCAGCTTATTCTGCTTCTGCAGAGTATTGTAAGCCAGGGCTGCATTGGTGGTGTTCTGGGCCAGATTCTCGGGCTTTTCTCCACCCAGGGCTGCATCCAGGCCTTCACCGGCAGCCTTCATGGAAGCGCATACATTTTCGGCCGTCTTCTTGGTCTTCTGCATGTCTTTGATGACGCTCTTGAATTCCGGGATATCGCCGGCAACTTCGGCCGACATATCTACCAGGGCGTTGAACTGGGCAGAACGGGTGTCCATCACAACGTAAGAGAGCACGACGGTGTTCTTGAAGTCTTCGTCGTTGAGGAGCAGTTCGTGCATATTGCTAAGTCCGTCGGCGGCTGTTTTGCGGGAGAAGCGGGAAGACTTGGCAACATTGCCTTCGGATTTCTCGGAATCTACAGGCCAGTCAATGACTCTGGAGACTGCGAAGCCCACCAGGAGAACAGCAACAACTGACAGTAAAATGTAAACGGTTTTCTTGTTTTTCATAAGGCTCTGTTAACAAACGTATAATGGGGAAAATAAGCACTGTTCCGACAAATATACATTTTTTTTGTCACATTGTACTCCACAATGGTAAAAAGTGGTGATTTCTAATATATTTTAGGTCTTGTTGATAAAAGGGGTCTCCGGAACGTGAAGGCAAAGAAAATGCACAATTCCGTCAAAACATAAAAATAAACGGCTAAAACAACACTTTTTTTTGACCGAATATAGGAAATGAAAAACGCATTTCCCACCTTGCCGGGGTCAAAAATTGTGTGTGCCATGAGAAAATGGATCCTTCTTCTGCTGCTGGGGGCGGCGACCGCCGCCTGTGAAAAACCCCTTTTCGAAGAGTCTTCCCGGGAGTCTCAGGGAAACGGCCGCCCCGCCCGACCTGCTCCCTATGTCGACACCCTGGAAGCGGGCGTGAAGGTATACGCCACATCCATCGTCTTCCCCGATTCCGTGGACTGGCGCGCGGGAAACACGCGCGATGCCAAACTGGTACTATGGAAGGACAGCACGCCGTTTGGCTCGCTTCCCGCCGGGGACCGGCCCGACCCCCTCCGGCACCGGGTGCTGGGCGGGCACCTGTGGACGGACGACACTGATGGCAACCAAACCACCGTTTCCTGTGACGGGGAGCCCTTCTTCAGCTTTCCGGGAGAAGAACTGTTCTCCGGTTTTGTGGTGGCGGACGGTCATGTACACACCCTGGGGCAGCACCCTGGCGGAGGCTTTTCCTACCGTGTGGACGGGGAGGAAGTCTTTACCTCAGCCACAGGTGTGCCCCTGGGACGGACCCTGGACTCCGACTGGGAAGGAGGGTCACTCATGAAAGACGGGACGGATGTCTATTTTGCATACCGTCTGCCCGTGGAAGTACAGGATGGGGTGTTCTGGGAATACCGCGTCATGAAAGGCGGGGAACCCCTCATGATGCTGCCGGCCATCGTGGGAGGGGAAATGCTGGATATCCGGGTCCTGGACGGCATGGTATACCGGTTGGAGCAGCGCTACGAGCGCCTGGTCCTGTTCAAGGGACAGGATATCCTGCCCCTGCTGGTTCCCACACAACTCCAGGCTCCCCGCCTGGTTGTCTCCGGCGGGCACATGCGGGTCAAGGTAAACTACGATGGAAACTGGCTGGTCTTTGACTCGGCCGGCGTCTATGACCGTTACAGCGCCACGTTGCCGGAATCCTATCGGCTTTATACCCAGCGCTGCGAAGCCCGCCGGGAGGGCATCTTTGCCCGGGCACTCACCAACACGTCCACCGGCGAACATCTGCTGGTGGTGGACGAAGAACAGACGCACGTCCGCTTCAACGGGTATTTTACTGGAATCTATATCCGATAACTTATGATAGTATACATCCATGGGGCCAAGTGCCTGGGCATCGAGGCCGTGCCGGTGACGGTGGAAGTGAACATTACTTTGGGCGTGGGCATCCACTTAGTGGGCCTGGCCGATGCAGCCGTCAAGGAAAGCCTGCTGCGCACGGTCACGGCCCTGCAGGCCAAAGGATTTCACGTCCCCGGCAGGAAAATTGTGATCAACCTGGCCCCGGCCGACCTGCACAAACAGGGCAGCGGCTACGACCTCCCTATCGCCCTGGGCGTGATTGCCGCTTCCGGCCAGCGGCAGCTCCGCGGTCTGGAGAAATACCTGATTATGGGTGAATTAGGTCTGGATGCAAGCATCCGTCCGGTAAGCGGAACCCTCCCCATGGTGGAGCTGGCGCAGCGCATGGGGTTCCGCGGCTGCATCCTGCCGGAAGAATCGGCCCTGGAGGCGGTGGACTGCACCGGAGTGGACATCTTCGGGGTGCGCACGCTGGAGGACGTCCTGCGCATCCTGGAGGAGGAAGACGACCCGTCGGACCTGCTCATCTGGAATTCCGGCCTGTACAAGCGGGCGCTGGAAGCGGCGGCCGTCCCGCACCGGGAATACATGGACTTTGCCGATATCATCGGCCAGGAAGGGGCCAAGCGCGGGGTGGAAATCGCCTGCGCAGGCCAACACAACGTACTTTTGATTGGCGCGCCCGGCAGCGGGAAAAGCTCCATCGCCAAGGCCCTGGCGGGCATCCTGCCGCCTATGACCCTGGAGGAAAGCGCCATCACTTCCAAGGTGTACTCCGTGGCCGGACGCTCCTCCGGCGGCCTGGGTTTCATCCGCACCCGGCCATTCCGGGCTCCGCATATATCAGCCTCCAAAGCGGCCCTGCTGGGCGGCGGCAGCGGAGACAATATCCTGCCCGGAGAGGTGTCGCTGGCCACCAACGGCGTGCTCTTCCTGGACGAATTCTGTGAAGCGCCCAAAAGCATGCTGGAGGCCCTCCGGGGGCCGCTGGAAGACCGCAAAGTGACCGTTTCCCGCCTGAAGGCCAAGGTGGAATACCCCGCCTCCTTCATGCTGGTGGCGGCCTCCAATCCCTGCCCCTGCGGCTACTATGGAGAGGGCGACCGCTGCACCTGTTCCCCCAGCCAGCGCATCACCTACCTTGCCAAGCTGTCGGGCCCCATCGTCGATCGTCTGGATCTCCAGGTTTGGATGCATCCTGTCGAGACATCGGCCCTGGTGCGGGGCGGGAAGGCGGAATCGTCGGAAGCCATTGCCGCGCGCGTACTCAAGGCCCGCGAAATCCAGCGGAAGCGCTTTGCCGGCAGCGGCATTTTCTGCAATGCCGAGATGAATTCCAAGCAACTGGAGAAGTTCTGTCCCCTGGACGATGCCTGCAAGGACCTGCTGGAGAACATCATCGACCGCCTGGGCCTCAGCGCCCGCGCCTACACGCGCATCGTAAAGATAGCCCGCACCATCGCCGATTTGGCCGGCAGTGTGCAAATCCAGCCCCAACACCTGTCCGAAGCCGCCCTTTACCGCTTCCTGGACCGGCGGAATATTCTGGTTTTGTAAAATAGTATCATTTTTAGTATCTTTGTCATGTCAACGAAAGAGAAATTGATAGAACGGTTTAAAACCATTCCAAGTGATTTTACGTTTGATGAATTGATAAGGTTGTTTAATGCGTTTGGTTTTATAGTAAACAACAAAGGAGCCACGTCAGGATCCCGGGTCCGATTAGAAAAAGGGACTGACTATTTTAACCTTCATAGACCGCATCCTGGTAATGTGGTAAAACAATCAGCCTTGAAAAGTGTTTATCGTTATTTGAATAGTCTAGAATTAATATAATGGGTTACTTACATTACAAAGGTTACACTGGAAGTGTAGAGTATGATGAGGAAGATAATTACTTCTTCGGTCACGTTCTTGGGCTTCATCGGGATGGTATTATCTACGAAGGAGACTCTGCAGAGAGTTTAAAAAAGGATTTTGAAGACGGGATTGAGGATTACTTGACGCATTGTCAAGAAAGTGGGAAACAACCGGAAAAACCTTATAGTGGAAAAACGATCATTCGGATAGGAGCCCAATTACATGAAGCGGCAGCTTTGAAGGCACGTGCTCAAGGTATCAGTCTTAATGAATTCATCAACCGAGCCATTCAGTTAGCTGTATTATGAATTATCTGATTGTCATAGCCGGCCTGGAGGATTTGGACCGGGCGGCCAGGGAGTTCCTGAAGGCCATTGGGGATGCTGCGCTGGTAGCGTTCTATGCGCCGATGGGGGCCGGTAAAACCACGTTCACCACTGCCATCTGCAAGGCGCTGGGCGTGCAGGAAGATGCCATCAGCTCCCCTACCTTCGCCATTGTGAACGAATACCGCAGCGGCACGGGAGCACCCATCTACCACTTCGATTTTTACCGGATTGAACGGCCCGAAGAGGCCCTGGATATCGGCCTGTATGATTATCTGGATTCCGGAGACCTGTGCCTAATGGAATGGCCCGAAAACATTGAGGCCTTATTGCCTGAAGAAACACTCCGCGTCCACATTTCTGTGAACCCAGACGGGTCCCGCACGGTGAGTTGGTGAGTCTACAGCGAACGCTTGATAACCTCGAGATGGGTGTTGTAGTTCTTTTTGAGGCGGTCGATGGCGGCGTCGAAGCTTAAGTTTTCGTCGCCGTTGATGATTTGGCCGCCGTTCTGGCTGCGGTCATCGGCCGGATTCCACATCTTGAAATTCAGTTGGGCCGATTTGCTCAGGAGGGCACGGCATTCCTCCATATAGTCCGGAATGGTTTCCAGCTGGGGCAGGAGCTCCTGGAAACGGGCCTTGACCCGGGCCTTGAAGGCGGGGTCCTGGAACAGCCGGTCATACCAGATGGCGTGACCGTTCACCAGGCCGTTGGCACCGTTGGACGTGTAGAAGGAAAGGACACCCCAGTCAAAGTCCCAGGCGGGGCCGGCCTTGAGCAGCCCGTCCTTGTCCTTGTGGAAAAAGACGCTGCCCGGATTGCCCAGTTCGTGGTTGCACATCACTTCATAGACAATCCATTCGTCAATGAATGAATCGATATCAAGATAATGGGCGTATCCCTTTCCGGAATCCTTGAAATCGCTTCCGTAAATGGCGTCGGAGACTTCCCTGACATAATCCTTGATATAGTTCTTCTGTGCCTGGGTAAGGTCCTCGGGGTCCGGATACTTCACCGCGAAGGGGATGTTGCGTTCCTTCCACTGGAATTCGTTGTCGTAATGGAAATCCAGTTCCAGCAGGTATCCGTTCTCTTTGGAAATATTCACGCGGTCCTTGTCTACCCGCACCTGTTCGATGAGCAGATAGTTTCCTTTGTGCACACCGTTGAGCACCAGCTCTACGGGCACGCAGCGCGGGGTCCACGCCAGGGAGGTAAGGGTGGCCACCTTCATGGACACCAGATTGCGCATGAGCGTGCGGTCCATAAAATTGGCCAGCAGGACCCAGCGCTTGTGGCGGGGCATCCCTAGCACGCTCTGCTGCTCGTCAAAGGCGATGAGGTAGGGTTTCTTGGGCCAGGTCCACGTAGTATTTCCGCGGCCGCGGATGCGGCATTTGGCCGTGGGCAGCCCCGGCAAGGTCTCCGTTCCCCGGATAGTCACATCACCGACGACAAAATCCGTCTTGGAGGTGATGTCCTTACCATCAGCCGTATTCATGAAAAGTACGGGAAGGCCCGTTTTTCCGGCATCTCCGGCCGGATCGAATTCGGCCTTAAAATGGATTTCGGCCGATTTTACCAGCGATTCCGCTCCGGTATCCGGGTCACGGAGTACGATGGCGATGCTGGCTTTGGTGTCGTACCGTGTACCTGTGCCGGCATCGGCGATAACGGCCACGTAAGTTCCCTGAGGGCGAGTCCCGTAAACGTCCTTCAGATAGAATTCCTGCGGTTCCCGGCCGCCGGAGAGTATGAGTTTTACCTGGCAGGCGGGAGTCCCCACGGCATAATTGAATTCGTAGGCGGCATCGCTTACCGTGAACTGCAGTTCGGCCGACCCTTCTTCAGGAAGAACCAAGGTATAGGCCGATACCGTAATGCTCCTTAAAACAGCACTTTCCGGCGTCGGCAGTATTTCTTTACGCGGCGAGCAACCTGCCATCACCAGCAGGGCACAGGTGCATAACAGAAACAGTTTCCTTGGTTGCATGCGAGTTTTACTCGGCCCAAATTACAGACTGGATGGATTTTGCGGGGACTTTGCAGGGAACAGAAACTTTTCCGCTCACCAGATTCACCATCACCTGCTCGCTGCTCTCATTGAGGAAAAGCACGGCCTGAGACCCGTCAGGATTGCGGAACCACAGATAAGTGAGGCCCGTGGCGGAGTATCCGGAAGCGCCCAAACGAACGGCACCGGGTTGCAGCACCTTGGAACAGTGCGCTACATTATAATAATGCGAGTTGCGAACCAGGGAATGGTCTTTGGAATTGAGCGTGACAGCTCCCCAGCAGGTACCGCAGCCACCGGGCCGATAAGGCTTGTGCTCGTCGTCCAGCATCAGGTTCCACAGGGTAACACCCTTGCCGAAACGCGACAGCGTACCCAGGAAAATGTCCCGGAAATCATTGATGAGGCAACCGTCAAAACTGTAGTTCCAGGTGCCGATGGACGCCTCCGTGAAATAGATTTCCTTGTCGGGAGCGCTGTTGTGGATTTTGTCCAGCACGTTCACATTGCCCCCGTAGTTGTGCCAGGCGCTTCCGGCCACATAGGCCGATGTCTCTTCGTCCGCATAGATGCGCAGGGGATAATCGGCCTGGTCCGACATGCCGTCGTAATTGTAATTGTGGTCAAAGAGCAGAATCTTGGCCTTTATGCCGGCCTGGGCAAATGCAGGGCCCACGGCTTCCTTGATAAAGGCCATTTGGTCGGCCCACGGCATGAACAGCGACATGGAATTACCCCTATTCAAAGGCTCGTTCTGCAGGGTTACCGCCTGAATCTTATACCCCCGTTTCTCCATCTCCTGAATCCACTTCACAAAGTATTGGGCATATTCCTGATAATGGAGCGGGTTCAGGCGTCCGCCCGTCCATTTGTCATACGGAAGCGAACCGTTCTCCCCCATTTTCATCCACACGGGACAGCTCCAGGGGGAGCCGATGATTTTCACATCGGGATTGATGCGGTATATCTCATCCAGAATGGGGAACACCCACTGCTCGTCGGAAGGATGGACGGCAAAATTTTCCATCCCGGGCGTGTCACACCAGGTGAACTCGTCCAGGGAAAAGTCGGAGCCGCCGATACACACGCGGATAAGGGATGAGCCGATGCCCTTTTCCCGGCTGAAAATCTCTTCCAGAAAAGCGCTGCGGTCCGCTGCATCCATCAGCATCAGGTTGTAGCAGCTGGCCTGCGTAATGGCCAGGCCGAAGCCGTCTACCGACTGAAAGCTTTCCCCTGTGAGTGCCACCTTGTAAAAAATGGCATCCTCCGGTTTCCCCAACACAAGCTGGCTGGGTTCCATCCGTGCGCCGCTCACAGAAGTAGTGTACACTTGGGCGTACGACTTCTCGGAAGGAACCGGTTCCGGACCGGGATCCGGCGTCACCGCCGAGGAAGGCCCGCAGGAAGGAAACAGGTACAGGGCGAGGAGGAGCAGGGACCGCATACTTTTCATAAACTACTGTACTTTAAAGGATAATGCTTCGCCGGAGGCGCTGTCTCCGGCCACCCACAGCTGGAAGTCTCCGGGTTCTACCTTCTTCACACCGTCCAGCCCTACGAAAGCGAGTTCCTGCACGGGAATCTTCACCGTGAGGGTGCGGCTTTCACCGGCTTTCAGGTTCACGCGCTCGAAGGCCTTGAGTTCCTTCACCGGACGGGTGATGGAGCCAACCAGGTCACGGATATACACCTGGGCCACCTCGGTACCGTCATAAGCACCGGTGTTGGCCAGGGTGAAGGTTACCGTGATGGTATCATCGGCCTTGTAAACCTCTTTGTCCAGGCCGATGCCGGAATAGGCAAAGGTGGTGTAGCTGAGACCATAGCCGAAGGGGAAGAGCGGATAGGCGCCGTAATCCAGATAGTAGGAAGTGTTGCCCAGGGAAGTCTGGCCGGCCTCGGCCGGGATGTCATCCAGCAGGGTTTCTCCCCTGTACGGCCGGCCGGTGTTGTTATGGCTGTAGTACATGGGAGCCTGTCCTATGGTGCGCAGGAAGGTGATGGGGGTCTTGCCGGAAGGATTCACCTTGCCGAAGAGGATGTTGGCCAGGGCCGGACCGCCCATGGTGCCGGGATGGAAGCTGTACAGCATGGCATCCACGTTGGGGAGGTCCCGCTCGATGGTGAGCGGACGGCCGGCCATCACCGTGGCCACTACCGGCTTGCCGGTGGCCTTCAGGGCGGCGAGCAACTCGCTCTGGGAGCCCTTCAGGTTAAGATCGGCCAGCGAGTGTGCCTCGCCGGAGAGAATAGCCTCCTCTCCCAGGAACACCAGCACCACGTCGGCACGGCGGGCTGCAACTACCACATCGGCGAAGTTATTGCGCTTCTCGCGGCTGAAAGTGAGGCCGGGAACATAGTCCACCTTGCCGGGGAAAAGTTCCTGCAAAGCCTTCAGCGGAGTAACCGAGTGGGCTTTTTCACCGTCGAAGGACCAGGTTCCCAGCTGGTCGTGCGGGGCATTGGCCATGGGGCCGGTGACCAAGATCCGCCGACCGCCCTTGAGCGGCAAAATGCCGTTGTTCTTGAGCAGGATCACGGACTCCTCAACGGTCTTCTGGGCCGATGCCAGGTGCCCGGGAGCATACTGGACGGCCTTCGCGGCCTCTACATCCACATAGGGATTCTCGAACAGGCCCAGCATCACTTTGACGCGGAGGATGTTACGGACGGCATTGTCGATGGACTTCATGCTGACGGCACCGCTCTTCACCAGTTCTTCCAGGTGGGAGAGGAAGCCGAAAGTCATCATATCCATGTCCACACCGGCGTTCACGGCCTTCTCGGCCACATCCTTGCGGTCTGTTCCGAATCCGTGGTCGATCATTTCACCCATGGAATCCCAGTCGGTGACCACCAGGCCGTCGAAGCCCCATTCTCCGCGAAGCACGTCCTTCACTACAAAGGTGTTGGCTGTGGAAGGCACACCGTCGTTGTCGTTGAAGGAAGTCATCAGCGTCATGGCACCGGCCTTGATGGCTGCCTCGAAGGGAGGCAGATAGACATTGCGGAGCTGGCGTTCGGTGAGGAAGGTGCTGTTGTAGTCACGGCCGCCTTCGGCTGCGCCATAACCCACAAAATGCTTTACGCAGGCGGCCATGGAAGTGCTGTCCAGGCTGGTGCCCTGATAGCCGCGCACCATCGCTTCACCCATACGGGCATCCAGATAAGTATCTTCACCGCTGCCTTCGGCGATACGTCCCCAGCGGGGGTCGCGGGCAATGTCCAGCATGGGCGAGAACGTCCAGCGGACACCCTGTGCCGTGGCTTCCAGGGCTGCCACACGAGCGCCCTCTTCCACCAGAGCGGGGTCAAAAGTGGCCGCCAGACCCAGCGGAATGGGGAAAATGGTGTGGAAGCCATGGATGACGTCACGGCCCACCAGCAGCGGAATGCCCAATCGGGACTCTTCCACGGCCAGGCGCTGGAATTCGTTCAACTTCACAGGGTCCACCTCATTGAGGATGGAGCCAATCTGGCCCTTGCGCAAGGCATCGGCATAATTGGACACCTCTCCCCCCGCAGACACCTGGTTCATCTGGCCGATTTTCTCGGCCAGGGTCATCTGCGAGAGCAGTTTCTCCACGCGTTTCTCCACTTCGGGAGTGCTGCCCACGGTGGTGCCTTGCTGTCCTGCGCAGGAGAACAGGAGCAACACCAGGGCCGACAGGTATAGGTTTCGGATACTTTTCATCGTTTACTTTTTCTTGAAAACGCGGACGTAGTCCACTTCGTAGACAGCAGGCAGCTGGGTGTCGTCCATCGTGCCGCCCATATTTCCACCATAAGCCAGATTCAGCTTGAGGTAGAAAGGAGCGTCAAACGGCCAGTGGTCATAGCCCTTGCCGTCATTCTTGAACGTCAGGTGCAGTTTGCCGTCTACGTAAAATTTCATCTCCTCGGGCGTCCATTCCAATGCATATACGTGGAATTCCGTAGCAGCATTGCTTACAGGCTGCACGTGGGTCTTCTGCGTTCCGGCAGGCCAGTTGAAGGCGTTGCAGTGAATGCTGGAAGAAGACTTGTTCTTGCCCTGGGTGGAGATGGCATATTCCATAATGTCAATTTCTCCGTCTCCGGGCCATGTTTTGAAATTCTGGGGCATCATCCAGAAAGCAGGCCAGGAACCGGGAACGTCTGATACCTTGATGGCGGCTTCGAACCAGCCGTACTGCCAGGAACGCTTGGTGTTCATACGGATGGAATAGACCGTACCGCCAATCTTGCGGGCCTCGATCTTGAGGCTGCCGTCGCTGATGTAGGCCAGATCCACACCGTCCTTGGCACGGGCCACATAGGTCTGGACTTCGTTGTTACCCCAGCCGCCGCCACCGGTCTCGTACCACCACTCAGTAGAAGAAGGCATTCCGGCGGTATCAAACTCGTCGTTCCAGTCCAACTCATAACCTTCGGGAATCACGATACCCTGGGGTGTGGGCGGAATGGGTTTCTCCTTGCCTGTCTGGGTAACACTCACGGTC
>Ga0310690_10012030_pt1 | contig 10661 bp, 14 predicted proteins | sample AusTroGonzalo_MG_2_FD_207661 | JGI IMG/M metagenome (GOLD analysis project Ga0310690, IMG submission 207661) | Bovine rumen microbial communities from tropical cattle in Woodstock, Queensland, Australia - Gonzalo_04 (v2) (version 2) | ecosystem: Host-associated > Mammals > Digestive system >...
AAAAAGGCGGCACAATCCCGGAATTCCGGCCTGAAGATCACAAAGATGAGCCACTCAGGGGCGTGAGGTGCTTTTCATGTTCAACAAGATCAAATCGGTTTTTCGGAACAGAACGCCGCCGAAGCAGGCGGTGAAAGCCCGCTTCGACGCGGCACAGACCACGACCGACAACCATCGGCATTGGGCGGCGGCGGATCACCTCTCCGCAGACATGGAGGCGTCGCCGGAGGTGCGGCGCACCCTGCGAATGAGGTCCCGGTACGAGATCTCAAACAACAGTTACGCCAAGGGGCTGGTGCAGATGCTCGCCAACGACACCATCGGCACGGGACCGCGCCTTCAGATGCTGTCCGGTGATGAGAGCTTCAACGACGCGGTGGAAAACGCCTTCTCCAAATGGGCGGATGCAATCCGCCTCCCGGCGAAGCTCCGAACGATGCGGATGGCGAGATGTCAGGACGGAGAGGCGTTCGCGGTGCTGGCGACGAACCCCAAAGTCCGGCACGAGGTGAAGCTCGACCTGATGCTGGTGGAAGCGGACCGGGTCTCCGGAGACCTTAAGTGGATTGAGGACGACCGGAGCGTGGACGGCGTCACCTTCGACCAGTGGGGCAATCCGGTCTCATACCGGGTGCTGAAGTATCATCCGGGCGACATCCGGTACATACCCGGAGACGAGGCGGTCCGGGTGCCTGCGGAATATATGATCCATATTTTCCGGCAGGACCGCCCCGGTCTCCACAGAGGCGTGCCGGAATTGACCGCCGCCCTGCCGCTGTTCGCTCAATTGCGGCGCTACAATCTGGCTGTGCTTTCGGCGGCGGAGGCTGCGGCGGACTTCGCGGCGATCCTCTACACGGACGCGCCGCCCAACGGCGAATCCGATGAAGTCGAACCGATGGACAGCATTTCGCTGGAGCGGAACATGCTGCTGACCGTCCCGGCCGGGTGGAAAATGGGGCAGCTCGATCCCAAGCAGCCCGCAGCGACCCACAGCGAGTTCGTGAAGATCATCCTCAGCGAGATCGCGAGATGCGCGGTCACCACCTACGGGACGCTGGCCGGGGATTTCAGCGGTCACAACTACGCCAGCGGCAGGCTCGACAACCAGATCTACCACAAGTCGATTCTGGTCGACCGGTCGTTCTGGGAGTCCGAGGTGCTGAACCGCATCTTCGAGGTGTGGTTCCGGGAATATCTGCTCACGACCATGCAGCCTTTCGCCTCGGAAAGACATACATGGTTCTGGGATGGGTTCCCGCATGTCGACCCCTCCAAGGAAGCGACGGCACAGGAGAAACGTCTTTCGAACCACACCACGACGCTCGCGGCGGAGTGCGCAAAGGACGGAAGGGATTACATGTCCGTCCTGCACCAGCGGGCGAAGGAACTGAAACTGATGAAGGCGCTGGGCATCCCCGTTACCGGGGAAGAACCGGCAGGAACACCAACCGAACCGGATGACGGTTCAGAACCGAAGGAGTGAAAACTTGAGTGAATTCACTTTGATCGAAGCGGCGGGAGGCGGCAGACCCAAGGTCGCCGGGATCGCCTACAGCGGCGGGAAGATGACTCTTCCCGGCTGGAAGCATCCGGTGGTCGTGGATCTCGCCGGGATGGAGATCCCGGATACCGTACCGCTGCTCACCAATCATGAGAACAAGACCGATGCCCGCGTGGGAATGATCTCCGCCAGCGTCAAGGACAACGCACTGGAAATCACTGGCGAGATCGTCTCGGAGAACGAGGATGCGAAAAACATCGTCGCGCAGAGCAAGGCCGGAGCCGACTGGCAGCTCAGTATCGGTGCCGATGTGAAGGACTGCGAGCTGGTTCAGGGCAAGCGCGAGGTGAACGGCCAGGAAGTGGAAGGCCCGTTTTACCACGTCAAACGCTCGACCCTGCGCGAAGTGAGCATCGTCGCGGTCGGCGCGGACGCCCACACGATTTTGAAAGTCACGGCGAAATTCAACATCACCAACCCCAATTCCAACGAAGGAGCAAAGAACACCATGCCCGACAACACCAAGACCCCCGAAGACCAGAAGAAGGCCACCGCCTCGGCGACCGCCGCTACGGAACAGAAGCCCGCAGTCGAACCGGTAAAGAAGCCGGACCCCGAGCAGGCGAAGACGCCCGCCGCCGCCGAATCCGGGAAGAAGCCCGAAACGGCAAAAGCGGAGGCCGTTCCCGCCGCGATCACCGCGGGCGCGGCCGATGTGGCGGTCACCGCCAAAGAAGCGGCTGTGGCGGCCGTGAAGGCCGAACGTGAGCGCGTCAGCGCCATCCAGTCGATCTGCAACGGCGAGTTTCCGGAGATCGAGAAGGAGGCGGTCAGCGCCGGTTGGACGCCGGAGGCCGTGACCAAGAAGGTGTTGGAGACCATCCGCGCGGAGCGTCCGGCCGCCAACGTCAACATCACCGTGAAGACTGCTCCCGAGGGCGGCGAACTCCGGAAGACCATCGAAGCGGCGATGTGTCTCCGCGTCGGCATCTCCGCGGATCAGCTGGAGAAGAGTTACGGCGCACAGATCGTCGAGGCGGGGATGAAGGACATGGACATGCCGCTCCGCCAGCTGCTCATCGAGTGCATGAAACTCGATGGCATTCCGTATTCCCGCGGCTTCGACAACGAGACCATCCGGGCGGCGTTCTCCAGTGTGTCTTTGCCCGGTCTGCTGTCGAATGTAGCAAACAAGAAGCTCCTGCAGAGTTACGAGGCGCAGCCCGTGATCGCCACGAAGCTGTGCTCCACCGGCGACCTCAACGATTTCAAGGAGAATGACAGATTCCGTTTGACGGATGTCGGCGATCTGCTCCCGGTTGCGGCGGACGGCGAGATCAAAGAAGGCGGCCTCGTCGAGGAGAGCGCCAAGAACCAATTGGACACCTATGGCAAAAAGTTTTGCCTCACGCGCAAAATGATCATCAACGATGATCTCGGGGCGTTCATGAAAGTTCCGACCGCGATGGGCAACCGCGCGGCGCGGCTGATCGACCAGCTGTTTTTCTCGCGTCTGCTGAAGAACCCGGTGCAGGCGGACGGCAAGGCGCTGTTCAGCACCGCCCACCGGAACCTGCTCTCCGGGGCAAGTTCGGCGCTTTCCGCCGACAGCCTCAAAAAGGCGGTGCAGCTGTTCCTCGATCAGGTGGACGCCGATGGCCAGCCGATCAGCGTGGAACCGAAGTTCCTGCTCGTGCCGACCGCGCTGAAGCATCTCGCCATCGAACTCACGAAGGGCGCGACGCTGATCATGGGCGGCGGAGCCGAACAGACGATCCGTCCGGCCCTGAACGTCCTCGCCGACGAGAACCTGACGGTCGTGAGCTCGCCGTACCTCGGCAACTCCGCCTACGACGGGGCGAGTCAGAGCGGCTGGTATCTCTTCGGCGATCCGCGGACGGTCGACACGTGGGAGATCGGTTTCCTCAAGGGGAGGCGGACTCCGACCGTGGAGCGCGGCGAGACCGACTTCAACACCCTCGGCCTCTGGTTCCGCGTGTACTTCGATCTCGGTGTCCGGGAACAGGATCACCGCGGGATGGTCAAGGCGGTCGGAGCCGCCAACTGACGGATGAACACGAGTGCCGGGGAGACGACGTCCCCGGCATGAATCAGGCAAATCAACACAAGGAGTAGAATTACCATGCTTGCTCGCTTCGTACAGAAGGGCGAATCCATCGATTATCGCGCCGAAACCCCGGTCGCCGCGGGCGACGTCATCGTTCAGGACAATCTCGCTGGCATCGCCCGGCTCGACATTCCCGAAGGCAAACTCGGCAGTCTCGCGGTCGTCGGCGTGTTCGACATCGTCAAGGACGACTCGGTCGTCACTGCGGGAAACGCGATCTATTGGAACGCCGGAGCCAAGAAAGCCACCATCGCCAAGACCGGAAGCCAGTACCTCGGCAAGGCGATTCTGGATGCCGACGCCTCCGGCGAGACCGTGCGGGTGCTGCTCAACGCCTCCTGCGACTACGTTTCCTCGCAGGGCAGCGCCGCCGCCATTGCCGACCTCACGGACGAATCCGGCGGCACTCCCTCCGACATCGTTCCCGTGTCGGACGCCGGGAGCCGCGATGCGGTCGCATCGCTGACCGCGAAGGTCAACGCCATCCTGTCCGTGCTCCGCTCCGCCAACATCATCGCGGAGTGATGGGACTGCTGGAGAATGCCGCGGCGTGGCTGAATGACCAGCGGGAAGAGTGTCTTTCCGTACCGATTGAGTACCGGTTCAGGCGCGGCGGCTCCGTTGAGCTGACCGCCTCGGTCGGACGGACGCTCTTCCGGGCGGAAAACGAATATGGGGTGACGATCCGGGTCGAAAGCCGGGATTTTCTGGTGAGTGCGGAAAAATTGCCCGATGAGCCGCAGAGCGGCGACCGGATCGTCCACGCCGGGAGGGTATACGAAGTCCTCGCCCCCAACGGCGAACCCGTGTGGCGCTGGTCGGGACCGCAACATGTCACCCGCAGAATACACACCAAGGAGATCGGAGGTGCATGATGAATGAAGATGAAGTCCCGAACCTCCGCGATGTTTGGGAGCAGCTTCAGCAGGCGCGGCTGGACATCGCCGAGTTGCGCGGGATGCTGACGATGCATTTCCGCGACGGTGAACACCACCATCCGCCGTGCAAGCCCGCTTCCGACATGCAGAAGACGATGCTTTCGGCGGTCGGAGCGGCGCTGCTGGCGTTGCTCGCCGCCATCGCCAGCATCGTCGCCGAGTTCGTGCGGAGGTGAAGATGTCCGACATCGTCAGACTCGCCGAGGCGGTGGCGGCCGAACTTGCCGAATACCATGCCGAGGTGCTTTTCTGTCCGGAGTTCAAGCTCCGCGACATCGATGAAATGAGGGTCGTGGTGGTTCCGTTGGCGGTCGAATACAAGACCGTCAGCCGCGCCAGCCGCGAAGAGGTGCTGAAAGTCCAGATCGGTTTTCTGAAGCGGTGCAATGAAGACGATTTGGGGGAACTGCTCAGCACGGTCGAAAGACTGGGGCTGGGCTTTCTCGGCAAAACGCTCGCCGGCGCCGCCTGCATCGGGGTGGCGTACAATCCCATCTACTTTCCGGAACATTTTCGGGAACGGCGGCAGTTCACCTCGGTCATCGAGCTGTCGTTCAAAAAGTTTCGCTGATGGTCGGCACCAGAGTCCGCATCGAGTTCGACCCCGATGCGGTCAGGGAGGCCGTCCGCAGGGGCGGCCTCAAATCCCTCCGCCAGGCCGGCGCATATGTGAGAAAGGCGGCACAACATTCCGTTCGGAAAGCGCCAAAGGCCTCCGCGGTTGGGACTCCGCCTCACACCCGGAAGGGTCTGCTCAAACGCTCACTTCTCTTCGGAGTCGAACCGCACCGCATGGCGGTGGTGATAGGCCCCGCTTTTCAGTTCGTGGGTATATCGATGACCGCTCACGAATTCGGCGGGACGTTCCGTCGCCGCAGGTATCCGAAGCGCCCCCTCATGGGGCCGACGCTTCAAAAGACCGCTCCGAACATCTCGAAGATGTGGGCGGATTCAGTCAAACCTTAACTGAAAGGATCAACTATGGCCATTGTGCTTGGTCTTGATGCCAAACTTTTCCGCGGCACCGCCGGAACGCAGGCGGCGACGGAAGTCACCAATGTAAAGGATCTGACTCTCAATCTGGAGTCCGGCGAAGCGGACGTCACCACGCGTGCCACGCAGGGCTGGAAGGCTTCGGCGGCGACTCTGAAGGAGGCGTCGCTGGAATTCACCATCCTTTACGACACCCAAGACGCGGACTTCACGGCGTTCCAGACGGCGTACTTCAGCAATACGCCCATCGCGCTGTTCGTCTCGGACGGTCAGAGCACCGCCCACGGTCTCGACGCCGATTTCTCGATCACGGCATTTTCCGTGGAGCAGCCGCTGGAAGAGGCGACGACGGTGAGCATCACGGCGAAGCCGACCGCGTCCACCAGAGCGCCGCAGTGGGTGTAAAGGCAGGATTTCTCCGCAGGCCTTTTCATGAAAACTCAGCCTGCGGAGTTTTTTCAACTCATAGAGGAAATTATGTTTTTGAGATCTGACAGCATTGATGGGATGTCTTCTTTGGCGGTTTTCCACAATTCGGAGTAATCCACCTTGACATAATCATGAATCAAAATGTTGCGCAGACCGATAGCAACGCTCCACGGAATATTCGTGTGTTGTTTTTTTAAGTCATCGGTGATTTTGCCGGCTGCTTCTCCGAGAATTTCAAAACATCTCGCAACCGCGGCCTGCTTTTCATCCGATTTCTCGTAGACATCGTAATCAACTGCTGTAAAACGGATGATTTTTTCGCAGGCGTCAATCATGTGTTCAAGCCTGTTGAGATCAGGATTCATAGCAACACCATCTCCTGCCTTACTTGTTGCCCGAAAGAATCCTGTTTTAGAGCTTTCAGCGATACGATGTCAACAGACGTCTGGAGAAATTCCGCCATCTCCTTTTCGAGGCGAATATGGTCGAACAGGGAGGCGTTGTTGAACTCCACCAGCAGATCGATATCGCTCTCCGGCGTTTCCTCTTTGCGGGCGCAGGATCCGAACACATACACCTTTTCGGCGTTGTGCTTTCTGGCGATTTGATAGATCTCGGCCTTCAGTTGATGTAATCTGTCAAGTTGGCACATTTTCGTTCACAATGCCTGATTTTGTATATATCTCCTACCCGTACAGTATAGCGCCGAATCGTGACATTTCAAGTTAACTAATTGAGAAAAAGGACATTTTTAATCATGAAAAGTTTCACCGACAATATGGGCCGCACGTGGACGCTGGTCGTGAACGTGGCGGCGATCAAACGCGTCCGCGCCCTTTGCGGGGTCGACCTCAATGCCATCGTTGAGGTCGGCAGGGACAACACCCCCACGGCCGAACTTCTGGAACGGCTTTCGACCGATCCGGTGCTGCTGGTCGATGTCCTCTACGCGGTCTGCAAGCCGGAGTGCGACCGGAAGAACATCTCCGACGAGGACTTCGGCGCGGCGATGGCGGGGGACGCCATCGAACAGGCGACATCGGCCCTGCTCGACGAGGTGGTGGATTTTTTCCCTACGGCGAAAAGAACGGCGCTGCAGAAGATCCTCAACGCGACCCGCCGCTTCGAAACGCTGGCGAAAAAGAGGCTGGAAACCCTGCTGGCAAACGGACAATTCGAAGAAAAACTGGTCTCCGAACTGGAACGGTTGACCGGCTTGTCCTCGAATGCGCCGGAATCTGCGGAGTGAACCCCGACCCGTTCAAGCTCCGCGAACTTCTCGTGATGGCGGAGGGGCGAGGGAGGCTTGAATGGGGACAGACCTCACACCTGATGGCGCTGATCGCGAACATCATGCGCGACCCGAAAAAGAGCAAGGGGGCGAAGCCCTCCGATTTCAACCCGTATCTTCAGAAACAGAAACCGACAGTCAAGGCTCCCGCAAGCATACTCCGGGACCTCTGGTGCAAACGAAAGGACGGGAAGCGCTGAATTCTTTGAATATCAACTCTGCTCTCCCGCCTGAAGCATTTCGACGAATTGAGCAGGAGTGACCACGAACGGTTTCAATGGAAAATGGCGTATGTTTCCCGTGACCAGCATGGCATCAGCAGATTCCCGCCCGCTCATCGCCACGGCATAGAAGCAACGATCCTTGGGGTCGCCGACCTCCAGGTATTCTTCCGAGGATGGAGAGACAACAAGACCGCAGACCGCGATACGCTTCAGGATGACATCGACAACGGCGGCGGGAAAATGGAATTTCTCCCGGGCGAGAACATCACGGTATTCGGACATGATCTCCGCGTTCAGGAACGGGACTGTTTCTCCATTCAAAACGGACAGCAGAACCCGCCCCGGATTGGAGTCCATGTTCAGCAGGGCGGAAACCAGCACGTTGGTGTCGATGACGGCGTAAAACATCATCTGCCGGACCTTGCCGCCGAAATTTCGGCGTTGATATCGGCAAGCGTCATTTTGGAGTTGCCGTTCGCCTGCGAAATTTCGGAAAGCTTCCGCATCGCGGCAACCGCCTCGTCGGCGGAGGGCGCGCTGTTCAGTTTCACAGCAAACGGCACGCCTTGTTCCTGCACCAGTTTGGTGAGGCTCATGCGCAGATAGGTCGACAAGTCAAGACCCAGTTTATCGCAAAGGGTGCTCGCCTGCTGACGCAGACCATCGTCAATTCGGAATTGCACAAGAGAGTTCGCCATGATGTCCTCCTTTCCGCATATCGTTTTCTTCAACCACCATATAATATACTGCAAAACAATTCAAAATGCAAGTGGTTGTTTGCAAAAAGCCCCCCCCAAAACACCGCAAAAGAAAGGACGGTGACAGATGAGCGCTGCCGGAAGTGTCAAAGCCGGGAAAGCCTATGTCGAGATCCTGCTCGACCAGACGAAACTGGAGCGTGGACTGAAACAGGCGCAGGCGAAGTTGAAGAATTTCGGGGCTTCCCTGACCGGCATGGGCAGGAACATGGTGACGGTCGCCGCCGTTGCGGCGGCCCCCATCGCATACGCGACCAAAACCTTCGCCGGGTTCGACGACCAAATGAGAATGGTCAAGGCGGTTTCCGGCGCGACCGCAAAGGAGTTTCAGCGGCTCACCGAGGTCGCGGAGGAACTCGGCCGCACCACTTCCTATACCGCACGGCAGGTCGCCGAGGGCATGACGGCGATGGGGAGAATGGGGTTCAATGCACAGGAGATCGAAAACGCGATCCCCGCCGTGCTAAACCTCGCCCGTGCGACCGGAACGGATCTGGGCGACGCCGCCGAGATCGCCGCCAACAACATGAGGGTGTTCGGACTCGAGTCCTCGAAGATGACGCAGGTCGCGGACATCCTCACCGCCACGGCGAACGGGTCGGCGCAGACTCTCAGCACCCTTGCGGAGGGTTTGAAGATGGCCGGACCGCAGGCGGCGGCCGCCGGAGACAGCATCACCAATGTGGCTTCGGCTCTGGGCGTCCTCGCCAACATGGGCATCAAGGGTTCGCTCGCGGGGACGGCGCTGCGAAAGGCGTACAGCCAGTTCGCCAAAACCAAGGTGCAGGACAAACTCCGCGAGATCGGGATCTCCACCACCGACGCCAACGGCAATCTCCGGGCGATGCCGGAGATCATGGCCGACATCGCCAGAGAGATGAACGCCATGCCGACCGCGAAGCGGCTCGCGTTTGCCGAGGAGATCTTCGACCTCCGCGGCTCGCTCGCGGGGCTTCAGCTCGGCGGGAACATCGATCAGTTGAACGAGTTCATCAAACGCCTGCAGGCGGTGGGCGGAACGGCGGAGCAGACGGCAAAAGAGATGGACGCCGGCATCGGAGGCGCGTTCCGCATTCTGATGTCGGCTCTGGAAGGATGCCAGATCGCCCTCGGCAGGATCGTGTCCGAGGCGCTTATGCCTTATATAAAGAAGATGACCGCAATCCTCGGCAAGGCGGCGGAATGGATCGCCGCCCACAGGAAGGTCGTCATCATCGTGCTGAAAGTCATCGCCGGGATCGCGGCGGCGGGGGCGGCCCTGATCGCGCTCGGCCTCGCCTTCAAGGCGATGGCTTTCATCGTCGGCACGGTCAGTGCCGCATTCACGGTCCTGAAAGTTGCCGTGCTCGCACCCATCGTGGCGGTGAAAGGACTGATCGCCGCATTCGCGTTGCTGAAAACGGTGATGATCGGGGTCAAGATCGTGGCGCTGGCGATGTGGTCCTCCGTCAGCGCCCCCGCCGTTCTGGTCGGGGTGGCGCTGGGGGCGCTGGTCGCAATCGTCGCAAGACTCATCGGGGCGTGGGATATCTGCGCCGATGCCGCGGCCGGACTCGGCAAGGATTTTGCAAAGGCCTTCGCCGGGATCAAGGAGATCGTTGGCGAAACGTGGGAAACCATCAAGGCGGCTCTCGCCTCGGGCGATCTCGCCGGAGCGGTGAAAGTCGGGCTCGCCGCCTTGAAGGTGGTCTGGCTCACGGGGCTGTTCCCCCTTCAAAAGGCGTGGGCGGAACTGAAGAACTTTCTCGCCGACAGCTGGACGATCACGGTCTACTCCATCCTCAAACTCGGCAACAATCTCTGGTACGGCCTGCTCACGGGGCTGAAGCAGATCGGCGACGCGATGATGGATGCGTGGGCCGTCATCTGGGACGGCATCGTCGCCGTCTTCGAGCAAACCGTTCTCGAACTGCAAAAGGCATGGATCAGAACCAAGGGCCTGTTCGATTCGAAGGAGAAAGTCGATGCCGAGATCGCCGTGGTCGAGCGTGAATATGCCGACCGCCAGACACAGAGGGAGCGAAATTCCGCCGACGCCGCAAACCGCCGGGCGGAAGAAAGAGCGGCCCTGAACCGGGAATGGGAGACCTCCAATCGGAGCATCGACGATGCGATGACTCAGGAAATCGCCGAACATCAGCGGGAATACGGTCAGGCGGTCGCGGATGCGGCGGGAGAAATCGAAGCAGCCAAGGATGAGTGGCGCGCGGCGATGGGCGAAGTGAGACGGCGGACGGAGGAAAGAGCTGAGGAGACGAAGTCGAAAGCGGAGGCGGCGGCCGAAGGGACACGCCGCGCGGAAGCGGACCTCACCGAACTTGCCGGTGACGGAAAGGCGCGCGGCGCCTGGTCGGCCGCCGAACTCGACGCCCTGCTGGGCGGGGGCAACGCTCAGG
>Ga0310690_10012031_pt1 | contig 10660 bp, 6 predicted proteins | sample AusTroGonzalo_MG_2_FD_207661 | JGI IMG/M metagenome (GOLD analysis project Ga0310690, IMG submission 207661) | Bovine rumen microbial communities from tropical cattle in Woodstock, Queensland, Australia - Gonzalo_04 (v2) (version 2) | ecosystem: Host-associated > Mammals > Digestive system >...
ATCTTTACGTTCTTGGAAATGGTATGTTCCTTCAGGAATGCCTCACTTTTGCCGTGACCGAAGCAGAAGAATACCACGTCAACCTTGTCGAAAGGCATTTCGTCGGTAAACTTCAGGTCAGTCTCGCCTATCAGTCCTTCGTGCACATCGCTAACCGGATTGCCAGCGTTGCTCTCTGAGTTAGCAAATACTATCTCTGCATCAGGGTGGTTCAGCAATACACGGATGAGTTCACCACCCGTGTAGCCTGCTGCACCTAATATTCCTACCTTAATCATCTTTTCTCGTCTTTGTGAATGCCATAGTAAACGCGCAGAGGTGTGCTCGACACCTTGATGAAGCCCTTAGCCTCGTCAGCGGTCCAACCAGTTTGGGTCTCGCCATACTCTCCAAGCTTCGACTTTGTAAGGTCGTTGGCAGAATCGATACCTACTGTTTCAAATCCGTAGGGGCGAAGTTTCAGGATGGCTGTACCTGTCACGTTACGCTGGCTTGAGGTCAGCATGGCCTCCATATCGGGCATGACTGGCTCCAAATACTGGCTCTCATGCAGGAACATGCCGTACCAGTTGGCAACCTGATCCTTCCAGTACTGCTGCCACTTAGAAAGAGTCGACTTCTCTAACAGGCGGTGCGCCTCAATAATCAGTTTTGGGGCGGCAGCTTCAAAGCCTACACGTCCCTTGATGCCGATAATGGTGTCACCAACATTGGCATCACGGCCAATAGCATAAGAGGCACCAATCTCCTCAATCTTCTGGATAGCTTTGATCTTATCGTCGAACTTCTCACCATTAACGCCGACAATCTCACCTTTCTCGAACTCAATCTTCAGCAGCGCCTCCTGCTCCTTGGCAGTAACGTGTTTCAGATAGGCCTCTTCTGGCAGTCCTTGTGTGGGGTCGAGCAGCTCGCCACCACAGATACTGGTACCCCAGATGCCTACGTTATAAGAATACTTCAGTTTAGTGAAGTCGGCGAAATAGCCGTTGGCGTTCAAGTAGTCTACCTCCTCCTTACGCGTCAGATTCCTGTCACGTGTCAGGGTGATAATCTCAACACCAGGAGCCATCACTAAAAAGGTCATGTCGAAGCGGATTTGGTCGTTGCCAGCACCTGTAGAACCGTGTGCAATGGCGTCGGCACCAATCTCCTTGGCATAGCGGGCAATAGCGATAGCCTGGAAGATGCGTTCGCTGGAGACGCTGATGGGGTAGCAGTTGTTACGGAGTACATTGCCGAAGATCATGTACTTCAGCGACTTCTCGTAATACTCCTGTGTCACGTCGAGTGTCACGTATTTTACTGCACCCAGTTTATAGGCGTTCTCCTCATTCCTTTTGAGTTGCTCTGCCGAGAAACCACCTGTATTGGCACAGGCAGCATAAACTTCATAACCTAACTCCTTGGTCAGATACATCACATTGTAGCTGGTGTCCAAGCCACCACTGAATGCTACGACTACTTTCTTCTTGCTCATATTATTTGTTTTTTTTACTTTTTACTTTTCATCAAGTGCTTTAATGCGTTCAATCACTTCCTCAGGAATCTTGGCGGGGAGATGCTCTTCGGGGTCGTAGAGCATCGCTGTGCAGATGCAGTATTTACGACCCGTACGATGCAGGACGTCCACATTGACACATCCCTCGCAACCACGCCAGAAGGCTTCGTCGTCTGTCAAATCTGCAAAAGTGACAGGCTGGTAGCCTAATTCGGTGTTCATCTTCATGACGGCAGCGCCACTGGTCAGCGAGAAAATCTTCGCATGTGGCCAGCGGGTGCGAGCCAACGAGAAGGTCATGTCCTTAATCTTCTTCGCTACACCCAGTCCGCGAAAGTCGGGATGTACTATCAGACCCGAGGTAGTTACATATTTTTTGTTGCCCCATGTCTCTATATAGCTGAAACCGGCAAAAGTATCGCCACTGAGGGCTATCACGGCTTTAGCCTCCTTCATTTTTGTAGCCAGATACTCATGTGTACGCTTGGCAATACCTGTTCCTCGTACTTTGGCAGCATCTGCAATGGTCTGCAGGATAGTGTCCACATAAACCTCGTGTTCGGGACCTGCCACAAATACCTCAATATAATTTTTTTCCATGATAATTCTTACTTCTTATCTCATGTTCGGCACCACTTCACTGAGTGCTTCAATCACTTCGTCTTTTGTCGTACCTTGTTTAATAACGATAAAGATGGTGTCGTCGCCAGCGATAGTTCCGAGAATTTCGTCAATATGATTGTTATCTATATTATATGCAATGCTGCTGGCATAGCCAGGGCGCGTCTTGATGACACCCATGTTGCCAGAAAAATGGATGCTCAAGAAGCCGGGTACCTGCATCATCTCGTGTACGGAACGTGGTGTGCTGACACGTTTATACATCGTGTCGTTGGGTAATACATATACATAATTACCCCGCATCGTGGCTGCCTTGGCTACTTTCAGCTGTTTCAGGTCGCGACTTAGTGTGGCTTGTGTTAACTGAAACCCCTCTTTCTTAAGGGCTTCCAGCAACTCGTCCTGACTACCAAGTTCCTGACTTGAAATAATCATCCTAAGCGCTTCCAAACGGTCGTTTTTTACTTTCATCTTGGTATATTTATTCAAATTTGGCTGCAAAATTATACAATTTATACCATTCTACCAAACTTTTCTCTATCTTTTTTACAGCTTTTTTCATTCTTTCGCTTTTCTGTGTCTTATTGCTTAAGCCTCTTCTGCTTATCGCTCGCGAGCTGTGTGTGATTCTGAAAATATAATAATAAGTAAAAAGATAAAAATAAGTGTCAGCTGTCATATTAATAGTTATATATCTAATATACAATAGATTATAATATGAAGGCTTGATATCTAAGCCGTCATAGAACAGTCATTTTCATCGCTTAAAACGTATATTTAAGGCATAGAAAACGTGTAATTGACTTGTTCACAATAAGTTCACTATCACTTCCCACAAAGGGAACTAATAGTTCCTACTGAGGGAACTGTCTGTTCCCAAAAGGGGAACTGACTGTTCCCACTTGTGGAACAGGTGGTAACTGCGGGGGAAACGAAGGGTATGTAAGCAAAAAGGCACCCCAAACGGAGTGCCTTTTATTATTGTCGTATAACTGAATTACTTCAGGAAGTACTTCTTGCCGTTTACGATGTAGAGACCCTTACCTGGGTTGGTAACCTTGCGACCCATGAGGTCGTAGATTGTGCCATTGTTGCTCTTGATAACCTGAACGTCCTTGATACCGGCCAGATAATCCTCATAAGCCTTCTCACTCATCAAAGTAATATTGTAGACATAGTACCAACCACTCTGAGAAACGGCCAGCTTAGTCTTTACAGTATTGCCATCAGCAAATATGTTCTTTGAATCAAGATTGTTCCATGTGCAAAGGTTGATCTTTGTGCCATCGATTGACTCATCGTCGAAGCGAATGTTAATACCATTATCGCCGTCAATAACTTGACCGTCAGCACCTACGAAACCACCATCGACCCAAGGCAGCAGACTGCTGAAGCTCTCGATAGGATCATCCTCAGGATCATCAGGTGCTTTCACCAGGTAGAGTTTGATACCATCCTTACCATTGTTCAAGAAGCTGAAGTCCTCAACCTCAAAGGTATTCAACATAGGAGCAGCATCGATTTGGACAGCCTTTTCATCATCACCGGCGCTAACAGGCAGAGCAATATCCTCAGGTGTACCAAGCGTACGGTCGGCGTCTAAAACATATTTTTCAGTGAATGAGAACTCATCAACAATCAGATAGAAGATATTATCATCACCCTCCAAGGAAATGCAGTCGAAGGTAATAGTCTGACAACCAACATCGCCATTTGGCTTGGCCACACTTGAAGGAATGGTCTTATTCTCGTTACCTTCAAAGTCACCTAACTTAAATTCAGTCCATTCTGTTCCGATTGGGAAAGCACTCTCGTCTCCGAATGTATTATAGCTCTGATATTGGCCAGGACCATAGTGGCACTGAGTACCAAGAGCAGTAGGTTTATCAGCCTTACAACGGAACTTGAATCTATACTTTTCACCCGGCACCATCTTATGCAGAGTAGAGACAAAGAATTGACACTGCCATCTTGCAGGAGCGCTTGTACCGATTGAATCACCGTTACTCCAATAGTAGATGTTCTTCATCTTCACGTTACCATCATCATCAAACTGCTGGTTGCCCTCTTCATCAAGATCCTCAACCTCCTTAATAGTATAACCTCTTACAGGGATACGCACAGCCATCACGCCGGGCTCACCAGGTACCTCAACAACAGGGGCAGGCTGCTGCTGCTGTCCTTCTGGCTGATTAAGGTCTTGGAAGGTGTAGTTAGTACAGTGGAAGGTATTTCCATTATTATCTTTACCTACAATATTATCCATCGAATAGATACCCTTTCTCATGAAGTTAATCCATGCACCGGCATCGCCACCATCATCAGTCTTAGGATCTCTCATCTGCAGTTTAACATCATCGAAATAGAAGACATTACCAGCCTTATCAGTTGACAGGTTGAAAGCTACGCTCTGGAAGAATTTGCCATCGCTCTCTTTACCCTGATCAGAACTAACAGTACCTTCGAGAACAACTTTCTGCCATTCAGTGGTCACACTGACATTACCAAACAACTGATAGTGATTGTAATCACCAGGGCCATAGTGTGCCTGAGTCTCTATCGAACCTTCCTTGTCACCCTTGACATACATGGTCAAACGCACTTCCTTACCTACAGGCATTGGTTCAGTAGCATAAATAAAGAACTGGCAGTCCCAAGACACAAGCTCTCCATTGTCGTTCTTTGTCTTATTACCTGCAGCATCGGCAGCCTCTTCACTACGTGCTACAACTTTTGCACACTTGCTACCATTTCTGCCAACACCCTCGACAATAGTTGCAGTACCTTGATACTGAGTCTCACCAGCCTCACCCTTTGGCCACTCGTGTACCCAGAAAGAGTTCCATGCATCTGCTGCCATACCTGCATAATTCTCGTAGGCAGGTACTTCAGCTTCGAAATCACCATTTACGATGATGTTCTTCCAATTAGTTTGTCCGAAAGCAGTACTTGCCATCAGAACAACTCCTAATAAAGTAAATAGTTTCTTCATAAAAGTTTTGATTAAGTTAATAATAAAGATTAAGTTAAATAAAAAATTGTTCACTTTTCAATCGTCAGACGACACAAAATCGTCACTCAGAATATCAAGTGCAAAATTACTATATTTTAATGAAATAGACGTTATCTGATGTAACAAATTTCATTTCTCATGTAACTAAGGGCAAAAAAAGTCGCTTTTTTGAGATTATTATTAAAAAAAATTAGCTAATTTTGCAAGCAACTTATTACAACGGCCTCTTGATTCTAATCAACGACCTATTATATAATAATAAATAAGGTATAAGAAACCTTGCATGAATAACTTTAAAACAACACATATTTAAAAAAGTATTATGGTACAGAAACACAACGCAAAACAACGGCATTATTGGATGATTGCCGCCTGCGGACTGCTGATAGGTACCTCAGCTTTACAGGGCTGTAAGGATGATGACGTCCTTACAGGACAACCCTCGTGGCTGGGTAATTCTATCTATGAGCGTCTGGACGAGGATGGCAATTACAAGACAATGCTGAAGTTGATTGATGACCTGGGGCAGCACGAAGTGCTTAGCCACACGGGGTCAAAAACCCTGTTTGCAGCCAATGACGCTGCTTTTCAGGAGTGGTTTAGGAACGGCAACAATTCGTGGGGAGTGGACAGCTATGACAAGCTCTCTCTGGCTCAGAAGAAGCTTTTGTTGAACAACTCCATGGTCAACAATGCCTATCTCATTGAGCTGTTGTCGAACGGAGGACCTCAGGGCGAGGACAATCACCCAGAGGAAGGTCGCACCATGCGTCGTCTGACAGCTACCAGCGTCTATGACTCAGTGCAGATCATGAGACCTGATCAGATGCCAAACACCGAAGTGTGGGCCAAGTTTAAGGACAACGGCAGAAGCATTCCCATCTTGAAGGATGCCTCAGCTGCCCCAATGATTCATTTCCTGCCCGCTTTCATGAAGTACAACAAGTTCACCAATAACGACCTGGAAGTATTGACCAACCATCAAGCCAACGACATCAACGAGGCATGGGTGAACGGCAAGAAGGTGGGCGAGCGTGACATCACCTGTAAAAACGGTTATATTCAGAAAGTTGACAGTGTCATTGAGTCATCACCCAACATGGCAGAAATAATCCACAAGCAACCGAAAATGTCGAAATGGGCAGAGTTAATGGACCGCTTCTGTGCACCTTATTATACTGCTGAAGGTACCAAGGAATACAACCGACTCTATAACAATCAGGACTCGGTTTATGTTCTGCGTTACTATAGCGATTATTCAGGCAATGGCGAGAATCTTTCTACACCTGACGGTAAGGCTATTACAGCCAAGTTGCCTTTCGACCCAGGATGGAACCAATACGTCAGCACCTCAGGAGACGGTAACATGAACTACGATGCAGGTGCTATGATAGTACCGACCAATGAGGCTTTGCAATACTGGTGGGACAATGAAGGAAAGGACCTGAAGACAGAATACGGCGTGATTGACAGTCTTCCAGATGCCACACTTGCTAAGCTTATCAAGGTTAACATGCTTCCCGTATTTACGGAAGCTATTCCTTCAAAATTCAACCTTGTACTCAATGATGCCAAGGAACCTATAGGAATTACAACTGGAGATGTAGAATCCTGCTTCATGGGTTGTAATGGCGTAGTCTATATGACCAACAAGGTGTTCACCCCTGCAGAGTTCCAGTCTGTAGCCTATCCCGCTCTGGCTCACCCAACGACGATGAACGTCATCTACTGGGCCATCGATCAGCTGAACTTCCTGCCCTACCTGCTTTCTATGGACTCGAAATATAGTCTGATTCTGCCGTCGAACGATGCCATGTTATGGTATCTTGACCCCTATACTTACGGCAGTGAGAAGAACGGTATGGAAGCTCCGAATGTTTTGGCCTTCTGGTACGACCCAACAAGGACCAGTGAAGCTGGGAAAGTGAGGGCCTACCGTTATGAATGTACCATCGATGAGAAAGGACAGATTACCATCGATGAAAGCGTTTCAAGGAAGGAAGTTACGGACCGTGACGTCATTAGTGACTGTCTGAAGCGTATGATGGATCAGTTGATTATCGTCGGCGATGTTGAGGATGGCCACGAATACTACAAGTCAAAAGGTGGCACACCTATCCGCGTATTCAAAAACGACAAGAATCGTCTGTGTTTTGCCGGTGGCTGGCAAATCGAGCATAACCAGGGACTTCCTGTTAATCCATCGGACATTTACCAGAAAAACAATGGTAAATCTTATATCATCAACGACCAGATGCCTTTGACAACTGATCAGTCTGTCTATCTGACACTGGAAAAGAACGAGGAGTTCTCGAAGTTCTTAGAGCTGATGAATTATGATGTTGCTGATTTGTTTGCAACTACCGTCACAAAGAACAACTACGCCGCCGGTATGCAGAAGAAGGGCAGCAAGAACCTGAAACTGCTCGACAACTACAACTATACCATCTATGTGCCGACGAACAGCGCCATCCAGAAGCTGATTGACGATGGTCTGCTGCCGACATGGGAAGACTATGAGGCTCAGACTGAAGAAGTCTGGGGTTCTGAGGAACTCGCTGTAAAAGCTCAGGCCATGATTAAGGACATCATTGTCAACTTTGTCCGCTATCACGTACAAGACCATGCCATTCTGATTGGTATGGCTCCTGAGAACAACAAATATGAGAATTCTTTCGAAACCATGAGACGTAATCTCGAGACCGGTCGTTTCTTACCTTTGATTGTTAACAACGAGGGAAACCAGATGTGGGTTAAGGACGTTCTTGGCAACAAGCGCAATGTCGTTAAGACGGATGGACTCTTCAACCGCATCTGCCGTGAATACTGGTTCAAGGGCACTGGTGTGTGCTACATGGCATCGGATGCTGTCGTCCATCAGATTGACGGCGTGCTTCTGCCCGAAGAGATGACTCCATGGAAAGAAAAACTTAATAAACTCAAAAATCAGTAAGGTATGCGAATTCTCAGATTATTCATCATGATATTTGCGCTGATGACCGCAACAGCCGTCAGTGCACAAACAATATCCTCGGTCCATGGAAATGTAAGCGATGAAATGGGCCCCGTGATGGGTGCTACTGTTTGCGAGATTGACGGCAACGGACGTATTATCGAGTCAACCGTCACTGACCTGAACGGTAACTTTACCATGAGAGTGAAGAACCAGAAGGACAGAATTCGCTTCAGCTATGTCGGTTCGAAGACCGTTACCCATCCTATCAACCGCACAAACTACAAAATCGTCCTGTCCTCAGCTACCCAGCTGCAGGATGTTACTGTCAAGGGTAAGCGCCGTGTATTGAGCAACGGTCTGCCTATCCCACAGCGAGAAGTGGCCAACGCTACCCAGACCTTCTCCATGAAGGATGTGGAAGGTATGGCCTTTACGACGATTGACGAAGCTATCCAGGGCCGTATTGCCGGTCTGGATATCATCGGTAACTCTGGTGACCTGGGTGCTGGTTCTACCATGCGTCTGCGTGGTGCCTCATCACTCTCAACCCTGACGGACTCTAACCCCCTCATCGTTGTTGACGGTAATGTACGCGAGGTAAATCTCACCAACTTCGATATGGCTGGTGCCAACAATGAGCAATTCGCCGAACTGCTGAACATCAACCCGGAGGATATCGCCGACATCCGTGTGCTGAAAGATGCTGCAGCTACTGCCATCTACGGTTCACAGGGTGGTAACGGTGTTATCGAGCTCACCACCAAACGTGGTGTTCGTGGTAAACCCCGTTTGCAGTATTCACTGAAGCTGACAGGTACCTACCAGCCTAAGGGCTATGACCTGCTGAGCGGTGACGACTACACGATGTTGCTGAAGGAATCTTATTTCAACCCTGAGCAGAGCAGTAGTGCTTCCAATATTCCTGAGTTGAACTACGATCCCTCATTCTCTGAATACGAACAGTACAACAACAATACTGACTGGCGTGATGCTGTCACCCAGTGGGGTCTTCGTCAGAACCACTATGTGACCATCACCGGTGGTGGCGAGAAAGCCCTCTTCCGTATCGGTGCAGGTTACGACCATGAGACGGGTACCATGATAGAACAGAAACTGCAACGTTTCTCTACTCGTGTGAACCTTGACTATAATGTCAGTGAGCGTATTCGTGTCAGCACAAACTTCTCGATGACCTACACGAAGAACGACCGCAACTCTGACGACTTGCTGTCCATCGCCATGCGTAAGATGCCAAACATGAGCATTTATGAACAGGATCCTGTAACTGGAGAAAACACCTCTTCTTATTACACGATGCTTCAGAGCGCCAGCTCTGTGTTCGACCGCAACCAGAAGGACTTGGTGAACCCCGTGGCCTCTGCTCGTTTGGCCAAGAACCAGCAGACCACCTACGACATGCAGCCTGAGCTCATCATTCAGTACCAGTTGTTAGGTATGGACGAAGACCACTGGAAACTTGACTATCGTGGTTCAGTCTTGATGAATATCAACAACAGATACGAGAACAAATACTATCCTCAGGAGTTGAAGACTGTCTCTTGGAACAGTGGCGTCAACACGACTCACGACAGTTCATCGAAGAGCGTATCCTTCAACACCAAGCAGCAGCTGATTCTCAGACCCGCCTTCAAGAACAAAGACCATTCGCTCATGATTCTGGGTCGTTTCGAACTCACCAGCGGTTCATCTACGGGACAGTTAGAAGAGAAGCAAGGTGTAGCTACTGGCATCACCAGCACACAGGGTGGTGGTCAGATTACCAATATGCAATCCAGCTATAACGAGTGGCGCTCTATGTACTTCACGGCAAACGCCCACTATGCCTATAAGGAACGTTACATCATCGATGCCTCACTACGTGCCGACGGTACTACCAAGTTCGGTCCTGGTCACCGCTGGGGTTACTTCCCATCAGTATCACTGAAATGGATTATCAGCGATGAGCCCTGGATGAAACCAACCCGCAAGTGGCTGTCTATGTTTGCTATCCGTCCCAGCTGGGGTCGTGTGGGTAACCAACCCAATCAGGACTACCTTTACACCTCAAAGTACGGATCCACCAACCGCTATATCGACATGCAGGCCATGAAACCCAATAACATCCGACTCTCGGACATGAAGTGGCAGATTGTTGAGAGCTGGAACGGCGGTATTGATATCGGCCTCTTGAACGACCGTATCAACCTTACTATCGAGGGTTATGTTCAGACAACCACCGATATGCTGATGGAGAATTTCCGTATCCCCTCTAACTCTGGTTTTGCCACCATACCTTATCGCAACAACGGTAAGATGCGCAACACAGGTTGGGAGTTCCACATCAACACCAACCGCATGATTACCATCGGCAAGAAGTTCTGGATGGACATGAATGCCAACTTCGGTAACAACCGCAACGAACTGCTTGAACTCGACCCGAATCTGTTGGACAACCTGAACTCCGTCTATGGCTTTAAGAACGACGAGAGCCTGCAGCGCGTACAGTTGCACAACCCATTGGGTGCCATCTACGGTTTCCGCTTCAAGGGCGTTTACCAGTATAATTACT
>Ga0310690_10012032_pt1 | contig 10660 bp, 9 predicted proteins | sample AusTroGonzalo_MG_2_FD_207661 | JGI IMG/M metagenome (GOLD analysis project Ga0310690, IMG submission 207661) | Bovine rumen microbial communities from tropical cattle in Woodstock, Queensland, Australia - Gonzalo_04 (v2) (version 2) | ecosystem: Host-associated > Mammals > Digestive system >...
AATTACCTTCATTTCATCAGTTGGATTTGCAAATTCCAAAGGCAAAGCCTGTTCTCCAATCTTTAACGGAATCTCCACATCACCTTCGCTATTGCCAAAGTCTATTGTCGTTGCAGTCTTTGAAGGCTCGTCTTCAAAAGGAATGGTGTTTTCAACTTTCATGTCAATTTCTTCTATGGTGGAGAGAGGTGGGACTTCTTTTTCAATTTTGCCTTCAACATTCTCTTCCATATCTTCATCTTCATCGTTCGTCGCAATTGTTGCCAACTTATTTGTTTCATTTCTGTTAACGACCTTGCGAATGGCCGTAATGGCCTCATCGCTTAGATAGAAGACATACAAAAGTGCAGTAATTCCTATTATTATAATTGCTCCAAAATTTCCCACCTTTTCTACAAGCAAGGAAATTTCTTTGTTTCCTATCATTCCGCCCCAGTTAATATAGCCCTTCTGCATTGTCTCAAAATGAATTTGCAGGAAAGCCATAAAAGCAGAAATCCATATCATTAGAATCATACAGTTCAGAAACCATTTGTGCAAACGCACCTTTACGGTTCCCATAATACGTATTCCTGTTGCTATTAATAAAATGGGTATTAATATCGAAGCAATACCAAACGTGTTATCCATCAGCCAATAAGCAATCCAAAAACCATATTTCTTTCCCCAATTGGTGGCTGGTAAATCATAATTGCGTAATAGTCTTTGGTCTTCTGCTCCTGTAAAAAAATGAGAAACAAGTGACAGTAATATGTATAAAGAGAAGCAAACTAAGATAAAACCCCATACAAATTTGATGTTGTCGTTATGCTCAGCTTTCTTGTCTAAATCTATCTCTGCGTCGTTTTTAATACTTTTCTTAAACCAGTTAAAGGCATTTGTAATAGAATTGCCATTTTGGTTTGTCTTGTTATTCTTACTTTTTTTTTCGCTCTTCTTGGAGGCCATATTGGTGTCTTTATTATATAAAACGTTTGCAAATTTAGTATAAATTCTTCAATTATTTCTTAATTTGGCTGTTTTTTTTGTAACTTTGCAAATCAAATTGTATGTGCTGTGTAAATGAAGAATAAAACAGAAAATCCCATATATTCACATAATACATTGGAATTTGTTACTGTCTCTGCGGAATATTGTGCATATCTGGAACAATTAGATGGTAAAAATAGGAATGAATTTGTTGTAACCATGCAAAAACTTCTGCCGTTGCTTTATCTGAAGGCACAGATGCTTCCGGAGGTTGAGAGTGAAGGCGATTTCCTGCCAGACGACAAGGTTACTGAGGCAGATTACAACTGGATACGTAATGGCATCTATGAGATTATGAAGGATGCTGACGAGTATGAGGATCTTGTCTATGATGAGGGTATGCAGACCGAGGAAAGCCAATGGAAAACTGTCAGTGAGGGATTGGCTGATATCTACCAAGCACTCAGGAACTTTGTTTCTGCCTATCAGCAGCGCGTCGAGGATTGCATGCTTGATGCATTATGGTGTGTAAAGGATAATTTCGAATTATATTGGGGACAGAATCTTGTTGATACACTCAAACAGTTGCACAAGATTCGTTATGTACTGAACAGCGGTTCTGATGAATAAGATTTATAACAAATTCGACAAACTGCGTATTCCTAAGCTTCCTCAGGTCCTTTTTCAGGGTAGGATAGAAACCATTATTAGTGAAGCAGAGGCAGAAAAGGCGGTTGATTATTTGTTGCACCAGGATATTATCGGCTTCGATACAGAAACGAAACCCATTTTTAAGGCGGGACATCAGAATGAAGTTGCACTTTTACAGGTTAGCAGCAAGGATGTATGTTTTTTGTTTAGGCTGAATCACATAGGAATGCCAAAGTGTGTTCTTCGTTTATTGTCTGATTGTGGTAATATTAAAGTAGGTCTCTCATGGCATGATGATATTAGAATGTTAAAGAGAAGATCTGATTTTGAACCTGGAAATTTTGTTGAGCTTCAAGAGTTGGTCCGAGAATATGGCATTCAGGATTTAAGTCTTCAAAAACTTTATGCTAATATCTTTGGTCAAAAGATCAGTAAGTCGCAGCGTCTTTCTAATTGGGAAGCCGACATTCTTTCAGACTCACAGAAGCTATATGCGGCTACGGATGCTTGGGCTTGTGTTATGTTGTATCAGGAGTTGATCAGACTAAAGGAGGAAGGTTATGAATTGGAGGTTGTTCCAGAACCTGAGGTGACAGTTCTTAAAGAAAATAATCCTAAGAAAGAAAAGACAGAAAAGAAAAAATCAAAGAAAGCCCCCAAATCCAAGACTGTAGAAAAGAAGAAACAAAATACTTCATGGAAGAATAAAACGAAAAAGAGAATAGAAAATAAAGAAGTAATACCAAATGAGTAAGTTTATAATACTTCGTAAAGGCAAAGAGGAGAGTCTCAAGCGTTTCCATCCATGGATATTCTCCGGGGCTGTTCATCATATCGAGTGTGACCCTGCAGAGGGTGACATTGTTGAGGTGTTGAACAGCGAAGGCCGTTTTGTTGCGCTTGGTCATTGGCAGATAGGTAGTATTGCCGTTCGTATTCTGACCTTCAAACGCCAGAAGATTGATGCTGATTTCTGGAAGAAGCGTCTGTCTTCGGCACTTGATGTGCGCCGTAGCATTGGTGTAGCTGGAACGTCCTATAATAATATGTATCGTCTTGTTCATGGTGAGGGCGACAATCTGCCAGGTCTGATTATTGATATATATGGCAAGAATGCAGTTATGCAGGCTCATAGTGTGGGAATGCATGTTTGTAGGATGGAGATTGCCGAAGCTTTGAAAGATGTTATGGGTGAAGACCTGAAAGCAGTTTACTACAAGAGTGAGACCACACTTCCTTATAAGGCATCTTTAGGTCAGGAGAATGGGTTTATCTTAGGAGAGAGTGATGATAATATCGCAATCGAGAACGGACTGAAATTCCATATCGACTGGCTGAAAGGTCAGAAAACAGGATTCTTTGTTGACCAACGTGAGAATCGTACCCTTGTTGAAAGATATGCTCATGGCCGTAAAGTACTGAACATGTTCTGTTATACAGGTGGTTTTAGTGTCTATGCTATGAGGGGTGGGGCAGAACTTGTACACTCTGTAGATAGTAGTGCCAAAGCTGTTGATTTGGTGAATGCCAATATAGAACTCAACTTCCCTGGTGATAAACGTCATCAGGCTTTTGCTGAGGATGCCTTTCGCTTTTTAGATGAAATGGATGGTAACTATGACCTCGTTATTCTGGATCCTCCTGCATTTGCCAAGCATAAAGATGCCCTGAAGAACGCCTTGCGCGGATATACCAAGCTCAACGTTAAGGCACTTGAGAAAATGCCTTCTGGCAGTATTCTCTTTACTTTCAGCTGCTCACAAGCCGTCAATAAGGATCAGTTCCGTATGGCGGTATTTACAGCAGCTGCTATGGCCAAGCGTAAAGTTCGTATCCTGCATCAGTTGCATCAACCCGCCGATCATCCCATTAATATCTATCATCCCGAAGGCGAATACCTTAAGGGACTTGTATTATATGTAGAATAATCCTTAACCTTTAATACAAAATGAATATCAAATTTAGACTAACATTACTGAACTTCCTGGAGTTCGCTGTTTGGGGAGCCTACCTGACTTCTATGGGCACATACCTTGCCGGCGTAGGACTTGGTTCTTATATTGGATGGTTCTATTCCGTACAAGGTATTGTCAGTATCTTCATGCCCGCCTTGATGGGTATCCTGGCAGATCGTTGGATAGAGGGACAGCGAGTATTGAGTCTCTGCCACACCTTGGCTGGCATCTTCATGATAGCTGCTTCTTTCTATGGTTATCAGTCTGGTCCCAATCCTGACTTTGGTACATTGTTCTCGCTTTATACACTTTCTGTTGCTTTCTTTATGCCTACTATCGCCCTCAGTTATTCGGTAGCTTATTCGGCTCTTGAGAAAGCTGGGTTGGATACCGTTAAGTCTTTTCCACCCATTCGTGTATGGGGAACCGTTGGTTTTATTGTTACCATGTGGGTTGTTGATCTTTGCGGCTTACAGTCAACTCCTGGTCAGTGGATGGTGAGCGGCTGTTTGAGCCTTGTTATGGCAGCCTACTCCCTAACGATGCCTCGCATGCCAATCAATAAGGATGAGAGCAAACAAAAGACGCTCTTCGAGGCACTGGGCCTGAATGCTTTCCGTCTTTTCTTGAATCCCCGCATAGCAGTGTTCTTACTGTTTGCTATGCTGCTGGGTTTCTGTCTGCAGATTTCCAACGGGTATGCTAATCCCTTCATCACCAGTTTTGGCGGTATTACCGAGTATCAGTCAACCTTTGGCGTTCAACATGCCAATATCCTTATATCCCTTTCTCAGGTGAGCGAGACGCTTTGCATTCTGCTCATTCCTTTCTTCCTCTCAAAGTTCGGTATCAAGAAGGTTGTTCTTATAGCCTTGTTGGGTTGGGTATTGCGTTTTGCTTTCTTCGGATTGGGCAATCCCGGTAGCGGTGTGTGGCTTTTCCTGCTCTCTATGCTTGTCTATGGCGTTGCCTTTGATTTCTTCAATATCTCAGGTTCGCTGTTTATCAATCAGGAGACTGATGAGAGTATCCGCAGCAGTGCGCAGGGTTTGTTTATGATGATGACCAACGGACTGGGAGCTTTCATTGGAACACTTGTAGCTCAGGCTGTCATTAACAATTATGTCTTTACACCGCAAGAAGCAGGTGCTTCAGGTGCAGAAGTCATAGCAGGTTGGCAGACTTGTTGGTATATTTTTGCTATATATGCCCTTGTGGTTGCAGTGCTCTTTGCTATATTGTTCCGCTATAAGCACGAGGTTAATAAATGATTTGAATGAAAGAGACACGCTTTTTCTTTGTTCCTGATGCTAAAGATTGCACAGAATTGCCAGAGGATGAGGCTAAGCATGCTACTCGTGTGCTTCGCCTCACAGCAGGCGATGAACTGTTGTTGATGGATGGAAAGGGAAGTTTTTTCCGTGCTGAGATTACTGCGGCATCTAGCCATCGTTGCATGTACAGGATTCTCGAGGTTATGCCTCAGGAACGTGCATGGGAAGGTCATATTCATTTGGCCATAGCACCAACTAAGTTGAATGATCGTGTTGAGTGGTTTGCTGAGAAAGCTACCGAGATAGGTATGGATGAACTATCCTTCCTTGATTGCAGATTCAGTGAGAGACGCGTCATCAAGTGTGAACGTATAGATAAGATTCTTATTTCAGCCGTCAAGCAGAGTCATAAAGCCTGGAAGCCTGTTCTCAATGAGATGACCCCTTTTGAGCACTTTGTTAAACAGGAGCGCAAGGGTGATAAGTTTATCTGTCATTGTTATAATCAAGAGGATATTGAGGTCGGAGGTTCTAAACCTTTCCTGATGGATGTCCTGCAGCGTGGAGCGGAAAGTATTGTTCTGATTGGCCCTGAAGGTGATTTTAGTGTTGACGAGGTAAGGCTTGCCCTTCAGTACGGATATCGCAGTGTTTCTTTGGGTACCAGTCGGTTGAGAACAGAGACAGCAGCTCTTGTAGCAGTACATATGATGCAATTAATAAATCAGAAACGATAAATAAAAGTTATGAAGAAATTTCTGACAATTCTTGTCCTGGTAGTTTTTGCTATAGCTGTTGGCGCATATTTCTTTCTTTTTGGTAAGAAAGATGTATGTAAGAATGTGATTCCACAGGATGCTAAGGCTGTCCTTGTTGTAGATGCCAAGCAAGCGTTGAGGCAGTTGGATTTTAGTATCTCCGATTTGTTCAAACTACTGAAGCAACAAAAAGAGGATGAAAACAAGGACTGGGGGATAGATATGCTTTCTCCAATATATGGCTTCGTTTCCAACGACAACTACGTGTGTGGCGTTTTTGCCTTAAGTGATGCTAAGGATTTTGAAGAACGTATCACAGAGGAAAATATCACGGTCGAGTCCCAGCGTGGATTCAAATGGGCCCATAAAGGCGAAATCCTGCTTTGCTTTGATGCTGAAAAGGCATTGGCAATAGGTCCCGTTAACAAGGCTGAATCTGACGGGATGCGTGGCAAGATGGTAGAATGGATGAAGCAAGGTTCTCATGATGTTCCTGTTTTATCTTCTCTAAAGAAGGATGATGGTGTTATAAGCCTACGTTCCAGTCTTGCTGTAGTGCCTCAGACTCTCACTAGTCAGATTACAGATAATATTAAGGATATCGACTTGAACGATATCTTTCTGAACGTTTCTCTCAAGGTAAAGGAGAAATCTTTCCTGCTCTCTACGGAGTTGGAAAGCGAGGACGAGAAATTTGCTAACTATGCGTCGGAATGTGATAAACTTTTTCGTCCTATAGATGGTAAGAAGTTGCCAGTTTGCATGGAAGATCCTATTTTTAGGGTAATTATAAATGTTAATGGCGAGGATGTTCTGCCCAAACTCAGGGAGAATATTGTTGTCAGGGCAATGCTTGTCGGACTTAACCTTTGTATAGATTTAGACATGATGATTAAGTCCATCGATGGTGACGTCTTGTTTGAGTATGGTGGTCGCTCTGCCTCTTCTCCAACTGTAGTTGCAAGTGCCCAAATCAAGAACCAGGATTTCCTGAAGAATGCCAAGGACTGGTGTTCTGGTTCTCCATCTTTCGGTTATAGTTGTCATGCTTTGGGAGATAAGGATTTTGTCCTGCAGAATGCTCGCGACAAGTATTTCTTTGGCGTTCATGATGATTTCCTGTATGTTTCATCTGACAATGGTAAAACCCTTCATTTTTCTGCTCCCCAGTTAGAGAAAAATATTTCCCTAGTTAGGGAACAATCTCAGGGTAAGAGGATATATGTATCCTTGGATTTCGCAAAAGTACTGCATTATGTCTATGGAGCACCAATGCAACTTGATAAGGGTATCACCAGCTTGGATCATATAAATGTAGGTGTTACGGATTTAAGACACATACAGTACGAATTAACGACAAAAGAGAAAACGACAGACTTTATAAAAGGATTGTTGAAGTAAATGGATAAAATAGAATTACATAACACTTTACCCTGCGTCTTTAAGGGTAGGGATATACAGAGCGAGATTTGGCTACAGGATGTCACCTTCCAGAAGGGCGAGACATACCTGGTAGAGGCCAATTCAGGAACGGGTAAGAGTTCGCTCTGTAGCTATATTATAGGATACAGAAAAGATTATTTGGGTAACATACTTTTTGATGATAAGGATATCCGTCAGCATCGAGTATCAGATTGGACGTCTATTCGTCAGAACAGTCTTAGCTTGCTTTTCCAGGAGTTACGACTTTTTCCTGAACTCTCTGCTCTGGAGAATGTTCAGATTAAAAACGGCCTTACCAACCATAAGAGTCTCAAGGAGATAGAGGAGTGGTTCCAGCGTTTGGGTATAGCCGATAAGATGTCTGCCAAAGTGGGGCGTATGAGTTTTGGTCAACAGCAGCGTGTAGCTATGATCCGTGCTTTGGTACAGCCTTTTGATTTTCTGATGGTGGATGAGCCTATCAGCCACCTCGATGATGTGAATAGTGCAATCATGTGTGATATTATGATGGAAGAGGCTTGTCGCCAAGGGGCTGGAGTCATAGTTACCAGCATTGGCAAACACATGGATATGTCTTACGATAAAACATTCCGCTTATGATGTCGTTGGTTTGGAAATTGCTGCGTCAGCATATTAGCATAGCTCAGTTTGCTGGTTTCTTCTTTGCCAACCTCTTTGGCATGTTCATTGTTTTGCTGGGACTTCAGTTCTATAATGACGTTAAACCCCTCTTCAGTCAGGAAGATGGTTTTCTGAAGCCAGAGTATCTGATTGTCAGCAAGCGCATCTCGGGTATGAGTGTGCTTGGGGCAGGGGAGAGTTGTAGCTTCTCTGAGAAGGATGTTAATGATATTACTAGTCAGCCTTTCTGCAAGAGTGTTGGTGCCTTTACTGCTAGTCAATACCGTGTGGTATGTAGTTTGGGCGTGAATGGAGTGGCTCAGATGGGTACCGATATGTTCTTCGAGAGTGTACCTGACAGGTATGTTGATACAGACCTTAGTAAATGGAAGTTCAATCCAGAAGAGGGTGTTGTTCCTATTGTTTTGCCTCGTACATATTTGGCTATTTATAACTTCGGATTCGCACAGAGTCAGTCGTTGCCAAAGATATCAGAAGGCCTCGTGGGTATGATTGATATGGTTGTAGTGTTGCGTGGCAATGGTCAGGAGCAACACCTTCAGGGAAAGGTCATCGGTTTCAGCAGTCGTCTGAATACCATCTTGGTGCCCGAGTCGTTCATCAAGTGGAGTAATGCCAAGTTTGCTCCTGAGGCTGACCTTACGCCAAACCGTCTGATTGTTGAGGTGAAAAATCCTACAGACGACGCCATTGTCAAGTATATCAATCAGCATAACCTGGAATTGGAGAACGACAAACTGGATGCCGGCAAGGCTACTTATTTCCTCAGGGTTGTTACTGTGTTGGTTATGTGTATAGGCATGCTCATCAGCATCCTTTCGTTCTATATCCTCATGCTCAGCATCTATCTGTTGGTGCAGAAGAATACCGAGAAGTTACGAAACCTCCTGCTCATAGGTTACAGTCCCGTCAGGGTTTCTTTGCCTTATCAACTTCTGACGGTTGGAATGAACGCAGTGGTGCTGCTTCTCTCATTTATTATATTATATATGGTACGCGGATATTATATGAACACCCTCTGGGCTATGTTCCCACAGATGCAGGATGGCAGTCTCTTGCCCGCCTTCTGCCTGGGCTTCTGCCTCTTTGCTGTGGTTAGCATCATCAATATCATAGCTGTACGTAACAGAGTAATGAAAATCTGGAATCGCAAGGAATAATATGGAAGAACTAAGGAAACTATATACCCAACATACGGGCCAAGAAGCTGTGTCGTGCGATGAGATAGCGGGCTCGGGTAGCAATCGCAAGTATTATCGTTTACACGGATCCGATGGAAGCACACTTATTGGTGTTGTTGGTACAAGCCTCGATGAGAATCACGCCTTCTGCTATCTGGCACAGCATTTTACAGAGCGCCAGCTGCCCGTTCCTGCCGTTGTGGCTAAGAGTGCCGACGGTCTCAGGTATCTGCAGGAAGATTTGGGCGACCTTTCCCTTTTTGATGCGATCAAAGGCGGACGTGATGCAGGAGGCCGTTATACGCAAGCCGAGAAGGAATTGCTACACCGTACTATTGCCCTGCTGCCAAAGATTCAGATAAAGGGATCTCGCGACTTGGATTTCAGACATTGCTATCCTCAGGAGTCGCTCGATGAGACCAATGTTCTTTTCGATCTCAACTACTTCAAGTATTGTTTCTTGAAGACAACGGGTCTTGACTTCCACGAGTTGAAACTTGAGGCAACCTTCCAGTTGATGGCAAAGGATATTGTTGCCATTCCAGGCGATACCTTCATGTATCGTGATTTCCAGGCTCGCAATGTCATGCTTGACAAGGAGGGCAATCCTTACTTTATCGACTTTCAGGGCGGTCGTCGTGGCCCTGTTCAGTATGATGTGGCCAGTTTTCTTTGGCAGGCATCGGCTTATTATAGCCCTGCATTACGTCAGGAACTTATTAACACATATATCATCAGCCTAAAACAGTATGTTGAGGTGAACGAACTACAGTTCCGTCAGAATCTCAAACTTTGCGTTCTCTTCCGCTTGTTGCAGGTGTTAGGTGCGTATGGATTCCGTGGTTATTTCGAACGCAAGAAACATTTCCTTGAGAGCATACCGCCAGCCATCCAGAATCTACGCGAACTGCTCGAGGAGGGCGGTTGTCCTTATCCTTATTTGCGCGAAGTTCTCAGCCAATTGGTGGAACTGCCTCAGTTCGCTGCTAAATCCGAGGAGCCTATTCAGCGAGCCGACGGTTACAAGACTACAGACAATAATCCATATGTCTCGCATCCTAAGGATGGACCTGCCACCTTCAGCCGTTATGACGGCAAGGGACCCTTAGTGGTTCGTGTCTTCAGTTTCTCATATGGCAAGGGTATCCCTGCTGATACCAGTGGCAATGGTGGAGGTTACGTCTTTGACTGTCGCAGCACGCATAACCCTGGCCGTTACGAGCCCTACAAGGAGCTTACCGGCATCGACGAGCCTGTTATCCGTTTCCTTGAGGATGACGGCGAGATACTTACTTTCCTCGAGAGCGTTTATAAGTTGGCCGACGCTCATGTGCAGCGTTATCTGCAGCGTGGCTTCACCGATCTTATGTTCAGTTTTGGCTGTACGGGTGGTCAGCACCGTAGCGTATATAGTGCTCAGCATCTGGCCGAGCATATTCATCAAAAATTCGGCATAGAGGTACGTCTCTGTCATCGTGAACAAGCTATCTCGCAGACTTTTGAAAATAAAGCCGAAACATAATCGAAACAACAAAATATTAAACCTTTTACAAACATGAAAAAAATCTATTTCCTACTGTTGGGCATTATTGCCCTGATGTTTTCCTCTTGTGAGGATGAAGATAAGAAAGTCCGTGAATTCACGAATGAATTTGTTGACAAGGTGATGAATGAGGATGTACACTCCCTCCATAGGATGATTCCAGGCTTGTCTAATTGTGAGTCTTTTGGCTTGGATGATTATGTGCCTGGCAAGGTGGTCTTTGAAAAATTGACCGATGGCTATC
>Ga0310690_10012033_pt1 | contig 10659 bp, 5 predicted proteins | sample AusTroGonzalo_MG_2_FD_207661 | JGI IMG/M metagenome (GOLD analysis project Ga0310690, IMG submission 207661) | Bovine rumen microbial communities from tropical cattle in Woodstock, Queensland, Australia - Gonzalo_04 (v2) (version 2) | ecosystem: Host-associated > Mammals > Digestive system >...
CGGTAATTTGGCTGCCAACCACATTTCCTCTGCCCAGTGAGAGGCTGATCGTCTTGCCCTTCAGACTTTGGCCGCTATGGTTGGCTATCTGTACCTTCACCTTCAGTAGTTCATCGTTGGTGTAGCAGAACTTCTCCATCACGGCAAGTGGGACGACAGGGCCGCAGAACTGTCGCCATTGCTGGGGCGTACAGATGTCTTTCGATTGCAGGAAGGCATCGAGTATGCCCACGTAGGCCGAGCCCTGTCCGGGGTAGTCCTGCAGGTCGAGCAGTTGGAACCCCAACATGCCAGGAGTGCGCAGGTCCATCTCGATATCCTGTTTGTAGAGCTGTAAGGCCCACTGACCGCTGGCACGGTGGAAGTCTGCCGCCTGGTCGCCCATGCCGGCTTGTTCCAGGCGCGACTTGAACACCTCCAGGTTGCATGGGCGCAGTACACCCGTATATTTGGCTATCTCATGAAAGTCTGGGTAAATCTGGAACTGACCCGTCTCATGGCTGATGACGGGCACACTGCTCTTGCGGCACCCTTCTTCGAAGTTCATGGTGGTGTTCGGATGGAAGTGGTTGATCATTCCGCCGTCGGCAGCATCAGCAAAGGAGAAGGAGCCGCGTGTGTGCGTGTTGTAGCTGCCCCAGCCCTCGCCGCCCACGCGACAGGTGGTGAAGTAGTCCATCCCGTTCTTTACGCCTTGATAGCCCAGATAGTAGTTGCTGCCGAAGGTATAGAACTTATCTGGAGCAACGGCACGGAAATCAGCAACAAACTCGGCCATCTTTTCTATGCTTCCCCACAGCTCGTTGCCCAGGGCAAACATTCGGAACGAGGGATGATGACCATACCATCGCAAGATGTTGATGCCCTCTTTGTGTAGGAAGTTCATCAGCACTGAGTCAGCGGCATTGAAGTCGCCCCAGAAGGGCAGTTCTGGCTGCAGGATGATGCCAGCCTCGTCAGCAGCGGCAAAGGCCGCCTCTGGCGGGCACCAGCTGTGGAAGCGCACATGGTTCAGTCCGTAGTCCAGACACACCTGCATGTAGTGGCGCCAGCTGGCCAAGTCCATGGGCACATGACCTGTCAGTGGCCACACGCAAGCATCGTGACGCCCCCGTAGGAAAGCCAGGGATTCGGGAGTCCTTGTATCGGCCTGCTGAGCCGAGACTGCGAGTAGAGAGCCGGCTACCGTTGCAGATCCTTCACTCTCCACGGTTTGTTTGTCGCTTATCAGCATACGGCCGATGATGCCGTTCCAATTGGTTTGGGTGTCCTCTGTGTAGGCGTGGCTGCTGGCATACAGTTGTTCTGGCACGCCGCTGCCGTTGTCGACCATGATGGTCAGGACATGACGGCCTGGCGTAAGCTGGACAGTGAGGTTATACACCTGCGGCGTAGAGATGTCATTGCACTCGCCACAGTACGCACCGTCAACATATACTTCTGTCGGCTTGGTGCGCTCCAGGAAGAGGAACTTCGCCCTCTCTGCCCATGACTGCGGGATCTCTACCTCTCGGCTGTACCATGCACGTCCTTTGTAGCTATACCGACGCGAGAGGTGAGTCGTCTCGTCGAAGCGGTTCAGCGGCTCGCCCTTCTGGTTGGTGTCAGTTGTGCCGGGCAGCTGGATCATGTCTTCAAAGGAAGAGGCTGCACTCAGCGTCTTCTCAGGGTCAAGGGAAAAGCGCCACTGCCCGGAAAGGTCGATGTTTCGCTGGGCATTGACGGAAGGACATGCTAATAGGCAGACCAGCAGGAGCAGGAGCGAAGTATTCTTCATGACGAAACAAAAATTACTTGGGCTGGTCGGCATCCAGGCGGTCTACGGCACCCGTGATGGGGTTAAGCCAGAGGCGGGTGGTATAACGCTTGTTGAAGAGGTCGTTGCTAAGCATCAGTGTCTGGCCAAACTGAGGTGCTGGATGTTCGACGGAGCTGACGGCTTCGATGCCTTGATAGATGGTGGCACGCAGACGGCCAGGCACATTGACCCAGATGGCTGAAGGCTGTACCTTCTTCTTCCCTATAGGTTCTGCTGCCGGAAGCTCGGTGATGTTCTCCACTTTGATATAATAGGGAGCACCCGAGAGGTCGTCGGGTTCCACCAGGCCTCGCAGCTGTGAGAGGCGGAAGAACGTCTGGCGTGCGATGGGTTCCTCTGGTGTGATCCAGAGGATATGTTCTGTGGTATCGCAACGTGTAGTACCAAGGAAGAGCGAGCTGAGTGCCCGGTCTTGCTTGTCAAGCTCGTCGAGCATAATCTGCATCTGTCGGCCGTCCTGGGGCATGAAGTCGGCCTGTCCCTTGATGAGCAACGAGCGGTTTTCGCGCAGGTCGTAAATCTCTTGTGCGGTCAACTCGGCCATCTTCGCCGTACTGCCGCAGGAGAGTATCTCTTCGTTCATATACTGGCGCGGGTTCACGTCGATGGGCCGTTTGGCAGCAACGAACTCTGCAGGAATGTCGGCATCGTAGGCATCTTCAACGTTTAGTCCCAGCAGACGTCCGTCTTCTGCCAGCGTGGCACGGGCTGACACCGAGCGGGGGTCGAATTGCACGGTATACGCCTTTGCGGTGTCGGCCACGGGGATAGGAGTCTGCATGATGTCGATGACACGATAGCTGACCGAAGGCTCCTGACTGACATCAGCCACACGCAGATAGCGTTGAGCATAGGGGGCAAAGTCGCCAGGCTGGTAGGTGACCTTCTCCACCATCACGCTGATGCGTAGTGCCGTCTTCGGAAGAAAGTAGCGTATACCGCCAGTCTGCGCCCAAACGGAAATCAGTGACAGGTGGGCAATAACGAATAAACAAAGTAGTGTTCTTAACTTCTTTAGCATCTTTAATTCCTTCTTTTGAAAAACTAAAAACATTCAGGTGCGAAGCACAGCAAACGCTTTTGGCAGACAGCTAATGATGTCGCTGGCCATGAGGCTCTCTTCGCCCAGTCTCTGTGCGGCCAGATCGCCAGCCAAACCATGAAGGTAGACACCCAGAAGACAGGCCTCTCTGCGGGTATAGCCGCGAGCCAGCAGTGCCAGCAGGATACCAGTGAGCACGTCGCCGCTGCCAGCGGTGGCCATGCCCGCGTTGCCCGTTGTGTTGAAGGCGATGTGGCCGTCTGGCATGCAGATGGCCGTGTAGTGTCCTTTCAGGATGACATAGCCCTGCAGGTGTTCTGCCAGCATGCGCGCCTTCATCAGCCGCTCGTGGCTGTCGGTACACTCTCCTTCCAGGCGTTCCAGTTCCTTGGGATGGGGAGTAAGGATGATGCCCTTGGGCAGCTGCTGCATCCATGCGTGCTTGGTAGCAAGAATGTTCAGCGCATCGGCATCGGCTATGCAGGGGCACTGTGCACGCCGCAGCTGGGTGAGCATGGCCACACCCGTCTGCTCGCCCGTTCCAATGCCTGGGCCTATGGCCACAGCCTGAAAGTCATCGGTAGGTATGGCTTCGGAGAACGTCGTCTCCTCGTGGTCTATGTGCAGCACTGCCTCGGGCACGGCTGCCTGTAGCACGGCGACGTTGCGTCGTGGCGTGTGTACCGTCAGCTTGCCTGCGCCGCTACGCATACAGGCCTTTGCTGCCAGGATGGCAGCCCCAGCCACGCCGTAGCTGCCTGCCACCAGCAGGGCATGACCCATACTGCCCTTGTGGGCAAAGGGGTCGCGAGGTCTGAGCAGACGGCGCATATCGTCTCTTTCCACCATTGTGTACTGGGCATCGATGCTGTCGATGCCCTCTTGGCTGAGACCGATGGGGAGCAGCTGCAGACGGCCGATGAACTGCTGGTACTCGGCGAAGAGGAAGCTGAGCTTCGTGTGCTGCAAGGAGAGTGTGAGGTCGGCATGGACGATGTTTGCACGGACGTTGTAGGAGTTGTCCTCGGTCATGAGACCTGAAGGCACATCGATGCTGACTACCTCAGCACGCGAGGCATTGATGTATTTCACCAGCGAAGCGAATCCGCCCGCCAACGGCTTGTTGAGTCCGGAGCCGAAGAGGCCATCGACGACGAGCATACCTTGCTCCAGCTGCGGCGGGTCGAACTCCTGCGTCACCTCAGTGAACAGCGGCTGCCCTTTTCTCGACATCAGACGCTGTTTGTTCTCGGCGCACTCGTCGGAGAGCTTGCCACTGATGTTGAACAGGTAGGTCTGCACCTGATAGCGCTGTTCGCCAAGCATACGTGCCACGGCCAGTGCGTCACCGCCGTTGTTGCCGGGGCCGGCAAACACCACCACAGGCACACTACAGTCCCACCGCGCCATGATGGCATCGGTGATGGCCCTCGCCGCGCGCTCCATCAAGTCGATGGACTTGATGGGCTCGTGGTCGATGGTAAACTGATCCAGCTCGTGTATCTGGGCCGCAGTGAAAATCTTTTTCATGCGTGTGGTCGTAGGCTATTTGGCCAGATACTTTCGGCCGTTCTGGATGTAGAGTCCGTGTGCAGGTTTGCCGTTGAGACGACGACCCTGGAGGTCGTAGATAAGCTGAGAGCCGGTCGTTGAACGTTCCACTTCCTCAATACCGCTGAGCTCGGCCAGACGCTGCTTGGAGAGCTCGCCCTCGTTGGCGATGTAGATGTCGTAGAAACCTACCTTAGAGTTGTTGGCCGAGAGATAGGCACGGACATACACCTCGTCGGTTCCCTCGTAGCTTCGCACCACATTGTGCGTCAGGCGTGCACCTTCGACATTGATGGTGTCGCCCAGGGTCTGCCAGTGGCCCTCCCAGACAAAGCTGTCGGTAGCTACTTCAAGGACTACCTGGTGCTTGGCTCCGGCATCGGGCTTGGTGATGCTGGCCACGTTTGCCACTACGTCGAAGGGACCCTTGAACGTCTGCGTTGTGACGATGTAGGCGTTGTAGGGGAACGTCTGTCCGTCGTTGGGCGTGGTGTTCTTATCGGCCAGCACGATGGCACACTTGGTGAAGGGGAAGTCGGGGTTCACGTCGTCGGCGGTAGCGGCATTGTAACCGCTGGTGTCGCCAAAGTTATTGCCCGTGGAGAGGTTCTCCCAGTCCACAATCTGACCGCGTGAGCGAATCATCCAGCCGTTTTCAAAATTCTTCTCTTCCTCAGAATTGGTGGTGTTATAGAATTTAGTGGTGGTCTCTTCGCCCGTCTCAGGATCGGTAGTGGTGGTCTCGGTATAGTCGTCAATCATGAAATAAGGATATTCTCCCTTCTGCTTGCCCCAGCTGAAATAGTAGGCGGTAGAAGTGCTGCCGCCGTTGTATTCGGCCGAGTTGGCGTCCATGTGTGCCAGGATGTCGATACGTACCTTCGGGTTCTGGATGGGCACATCCATCGAGGCCAGCTCAGAGTCTACAAAGCCCTCGGTAGAGCAGAAGGCGTAGATGGTGCGGCCGGTGATGCTGACGCGGATGGGTTCGGTGTAGAGCGTGGAGTTGGCCTTGCTCTTGGTGCCGGTATAGTTGTAGTAGATGTTGAGGTCGCCGGGATAGTCCAGATCGGTGGTCATGAAGGTGACGATGGTATATCCGTCGGCCTGCTCCAGCATGATGCCCGGTGTCTCCACCTGCTGCTTCAGGTCGATGGCCTCTTCGGCCACGTCGCTCTGCAGATAGCCGTCACCCAGTGCGATAGCTTTCACGGTGACGCCCTCGGTGGTGATGTCGAAGGGGTCGGTGTAGAGGGTGCTCTGCGTCGTAGGTTCGGTGCCGTCGATGGTGTAGAACACCTGTGCGCCTGCGACGGTGCTCTTCAGCGTCACGGTGGTCAGGAGGTTCTTATAGTCGAGCGCGATGACGGGCTTGGGTGCCTGTGTCACCTTGGCCTTGGTAGCAGCCAGCACCTTCACGGCGTTCACCAAAATCTGAGGCGTAGCTGCCGAGGCCAAAGCCTCCTGATTGTAAGGGATGAAGAGATAGCCGTTGTGGCTCATGTTGTGGGCATGGATAGCCACCTGCTCGTCAACGCCCCAGACGGTGCCCAGCACCAAGTCGTTGGCGAAGCGTCCCTGCAGGTTGACAGCCTGATAGGTGTCGCCGGTCAGCTCCAAGGCGAAAGAGCCTGGGTTGTCGGGATCTTCTATGAGCGTAAGGTCGCGGAAGAGTGCATGGTTGGGGCTCTTCACGGCCACAAAAGGCGTACCGGCCTCGACGATGTTGCCATAGCCCCATGTCTCATAGAGTGCGGGGTTCAGGTTCAGTGTGGGCACAAAGGGATACAATTGCTGCAGCAAGCTGATGGCATCGGCATTGGTGACGGTGCTGCTGATGACGATGGCATCGTAGGCCGTGAGTGTCTCCATGCTCAGCGCGCCCGTGGCGTTGATGGGTTCCACGTCGTAGGTATCGGCTCCGCCTGCAATGTAGGCATAGCCCAGGTCACTGCCGGCATCGCCGTTATAGAGATAGGCCACGCTGGCCTTCTTTGAATCATCGCCTACTTCAATATAGTAGAGATGGCAGCCATTGGTGTTGTAGATCTGGATGTCGTAGGTGCCGTCGTCGTTGGGAGTATCGGCAGCATCGGTGGGCACAATCCACTCTTGCTCCGTGTATTCTTTCGGAGCTGCCACGCTGGAGCCGTCGGGAGCCAAGAGCTGGGTGCCACTGGTGCCGTGACCCAGATAGAGGTTCACGCCACGGGCATCTGTCAGCTTGTGCGACTCAACACCCATCTTGATGATGGTGCCAGGAGCCACATGGGGGATGACGAAGTAGTTCTTCTTCGAGCCGCCCATCCAGAGGTAGGAGGGGCCGTGATAAGGACCGAAGCCCGTGCCGTTGACGGCCGTTACGTCGGGATAGTTGACGGCGATGGCCAGCGAGCGGTTGGTGGTGTTGGTGTAAAGCAGGCCCTCAAGCTCGCTGATGGCTGTGTTGTTGGCCAACAGCGTGACACCGTCGGCAGTGCCGCTGGCTGTCACCTCCCAGAAGCAGTTGTCCTTCGACTGCTCGGTCGGCTCAGTGGCATTGGCCTTTTCAATGTCCGACCATCCCGGATCGGCCATCAGGTTTGCTACGGTGTTGCTGCCCCAATGGGTGAAGTCCCATTTGCGGTAGCCCTGTGCGCAGGCTGCCCCTACGGCAAGCACTGCCACGATGCTAAGTGTAAAGATTTTCTTCATGATGGAATTTGGTTTATTTGAAGTTTTTCATTTCGTAGAGGGCTGGCAGGGCGCGGCCTGTCTCGTTGTCGAAGAGGCTGGCGTTGTACCAGCCGCTGCTCAGGCTGCCCGTACACCCTTTGGCGTTCGCCTCGGCATACCACCAGGAGAGACCGTTCACCCGTGGGTGTCTCTTCAGCATGGCGATGAGGTCGGCAGTGAACTTCCGCTGGCCTTCATGGCTGTAGGGGTAAGTCCCGGTGTAGTCATAGGTGCTTCCGCCCACGGCCCACTTCGAGGGATAGCCTGTCTCCACCAGTTGTATCTTCTTCGTGGGGAAATTGCTCTCCAGTTGCGTCAGACCCTTGTCGAGGTTGGCCAGAGGTCCTTTGAAGTAGGGATAGTAAGACACGCCGATGACATCGAAGTCGATGTCGTTCTGCACGATGCGTTTGAAGAAGGCTACATCGAGCGTAGGGTTGTTGGCACATTGCTCGGTGTGAATGATGATTTGCGCTTGCGGACACACCTCGCGGCAGGCACGTCCGGCATTCTTCAGGGCTGTGGCCAGGTTGTTCCAGTTCTCGTCCTGATAGGCTGTCCACGCAGCATTGGCTTTGACCTTGCATCCGCTGTCCCAGAGCATGCCAAAGCTGATCTCGTTCCCCGTCTGGATAAAGTCGGGGACGGCACCGGCAGCTGTCAGTTCTTCCAGGCACTGTCGGGTGTAGGTGTAGATGTATTCCTTCGATGGGGTGTCGATTTGCATCCACGCGGCTGGCGTCTTCTGCTGTCCTGGGTCGGCCCAGGTGTCGCTGTAGTGGAAGTCGAGCATCAGCAGCAGGCCGGCGTCCTTGATGCGCTTACCCAGCTTCTTCACATATTCCAAGTCTTGGCACACGTTTTTGTCGCTGTCCTTCGAAGGGTCGACAAAAAGACGCACGCGCATAGTGTTCCATCCCTGCTCGCGGAGGAAGTCCAGCACGTCGGTGATGGCGTTGCCCTGCTGATCCTTGTAGCTGGCGTGCTGCTCGTCGTACTTGCTCAACACGGAGATGTCGCCACCCACGAAGCGCATCTGTGGCACGTGGAGGGTGATGCTGTCTATGCCTATGGTACTGAACGAGGCATCAGTGAAGTCTATCTGGCTGGCCGTGCTGATGTCCTGTCCGTGGCAAATGTAAAATGTCTGCGCCTTCAGGCCATGAGTAAAAAACGAGTAGCTGACAAGCAGCAATGTCGTCAGCCACCTCCTTGAAAGGTGTGTCAGGGTTTGCGTCATCTTTCTATTTCTAAAATCCCTGCAAAGATACATCAAAAAAGGCGAACCACCAAACGATTCGCCTTTTTTTCGCGCTTACCACTTAAAATAAGCGTACCTTCTTGCCATTCTTGATGACGATGCCCTTGTAGTTGCTACCCACCTTCTGTCCCGCCAAGTTGAAGATGATGGCCGGACTGTCGGCATGGTCGTCCTTCACGCCGTCGATGGCGTTGCTCTCGGTGCATCTGAGGATTATCTTGTCGATGTTGCAGTAGGGGCCGTCAATGGTGATGCGCAGTATTTGCTTGCCGGCTTTCAGCTCCTTGCTCAAGTTGCCCTTGAACGACTTGTAGGTGTCCCAGTTGCTGTTGCCTGTCTGCGACACGCTGACCTTGCACAGCTGCGTCAGCTTGCCATCCTCCACCAGGCTGAGTGTGAAGCCGGAGCCGGTGTTGCCCGACGAGGCGACGGCCTCATAGCTGTATTTGCCGGCCTCGGTCACGTCGACGGTGTACTCCAGCCACTCACCGCTGGCGGTGAAGCCGATAGCATAGCCTCCGTTGCCTGTGACGATGTCTACGCCGCCGCCGTCAGTACGGTAGGCGGTGGTGCCCTCGTTCTTCGTGTCGCTGTCGTGGAAGGTCAGCCCTTCGCCGCCGGCATCGAAATTCTCAGCCTGCAGGGTGCCGGGCAGCGTGGTGCCGCCCTTCCAGGGCGAGCGGGGGTTGTAGGCGGTGAAGCCTCCATAGCGCTCGTACTTCGAGCTGTCGGTAGCCACCACGATGGCCTTCAGATCGTGACGGCCCGTCGCCGTGGGGGTATACTCGGTGGTGTAGGGAGCCTCGGTCATGGTGCAGACGTACTTGTTCTTCACGTAGAAGTCAATGTGGTCGATGGTCTTCGTCTGCAGACTGGCACGCACCTCGATGGGCACTGCCTCGTCCTTGGTGACGTTGATGGCAGCCGGTTTGATATAGACCGAAGCCTCTTTCTTCATGCCGGGGAAGGGGCTGGTGGCCGTCTTGGCGGCCTCACTCTGCATGTATTCACGCAGCCAGGTCATGGCCGGGCGGTCTTGGCCGTTGCGGATGAGGCCCGAGTTGCCGTCGGTAGTCCAGGTCTTGCCGTAGATGTAGCCCCACAGCGTAATGCCGGCACAGTAGCTGGCCTCCCACATGTAGGGAATCTGCTCCTTGTAGCGCTGCAGCTGCAGGTTGTCGTCCGAGGTGCCGATGTCGTATTCCGTGCTGTACATGGGCATCTTCAGCGCGTTCTGAATCTTCACCATAGCGTTCTTGAAGTTCGTCACGTTGCAGTCCGTCAGGTCGTGGCTCTGGCAGCCGTAGGCATCGATGGGTGCACCGGCATCGCGCAGCGTGCGCACCAGGTTGATGAACTGGTCGGTGTTCCACTGGAAGGTGTTGTAGTCGTTGTAGATGAGGATGGCGTTCGGCCAACGCTCGTGGGCCATCTCGAAGGCCTTGATAATCCAGTCGTAGCCCGTCACGCCGTCGCCGCCCAAGGCATCCTTATACGGGGCAGGAGCGTGGCCGGCCACGGCCTCGTTCACCACGTCGATCATCTGCAGGCCGGGATACTTCCTCTTGATGGCATCCATCCACTCCACGATGGCTTTGTACTGCTCGGTCTTCGAGAGGTTGTCCATCCACTTGGGGTACTGCGAACCCCATATCAGGGTGTGGAACTTGAAAGGAAAGTTGTGCTGCTTGGCGTAGTTGTAGATGCGGTCGCAGTTGGTCCAGTTGAAGTTGCCGCGGCTCCAGCCTTCTATCTGGTCCCACTTCGTCTCGTTCTCCGGCGTAATCTGGTTCCACAGGGTGTAGAACTTCTCCGAGCCGTAGTCTATCTGGTAGCTCGTGGTGATGTTGCCTAGGAACTTGTCGGGGTTCGACGATAGCTGTGCTGCCGTTGGCAGGGCAGGAGCCAGGGCTGCAAGAGTGCAGAAACTGGTGAGAAGCGTGCGTCTCAAGTCTTTCATAGCTGTTTTGTTTTCTTTTCGGGCTGCAAAGGTAAGCATTTTCTCCCAGCATCTGTTTTTCGTGTGTTTCAAATGTGTTTGCTGTTGTAAACAGTCTTATATTTAAGTTTCGCATTCGCTCAGCTTCTTTGTAGTTCAGGAGTTTCAGGAGTTTCAGACATTAGTTCTGGAATCGCCTCTTTTCAGGAGTGGAAGGAGTGGAAGACGTTAGTTTTGAAAGATTCTCTTTTCTATGGGATTTACAGGGTTTAGAGTATTGTCTGCACTCCTGCACTCCTGCACTCCTGTAACTCCTACACTCCTGTAACTCC
>Ga0310690_10012035_pt1 | contig 10658 bp, 11 predicted proteins | sample AusTroGonzalo_MG_2_FD_207661 | JGI IMG/M metagenome (GOLD analysis project Ga0310690, IMG submission 207661) | Bovine rumen microbial communities from tropical cattle in Woodstock, Queensland, Australia - Gonzalo_04 (v2) (version 2) | ecosystem: Host-associated > Mammals > Digestive system >...
GGCCACGCCACCCCCTTCCATCAAAGGCAAATATATCAAGATCAAGTACGTGAGCCAGGTGCCCGACACGCAGATTCCTACCTTCATCTTCTACGCCAATCTTCCTCAATATGTGAAGGAGCCCTACAAGCGCTTCTTAGAGAATAAGATACGTGAGAACTGGACGCTCACGGGCTCACCTATCAACGTCTTTATCCGCCAGAAATGAGCCACGGTTTGACACGGTTCTTGATGGTCCTTCTGATGGGACTATGCTTCTGCGCTTGCACGTCTGCGCCTGAGCTGACTCCCGAAGAGCGTGCTGCAGCTGTGGCGAAAAGCAGCTATGAGGCACTCTACAGCGGTCATCCCGAGCTGTTTCTCGATGCCCGTCTCGATGCCGATGCCATGCCCCAGGACTATCGCGACCAGCTGTTGGAAGCCTATCGCCTTCATGTCAAGCAGATGGACGAGCAGCACAAGGGTGTGAGCAGCATCAACTTCTCACGGGCCATGATGGACACCACGCTCAATGTGATGCAGGTCTTTCTGGTCCTTAACTACGGCGATGCCTCGAAAGAGGAAATCGTAGTGTCTGTGGTGATGCACGACGACAAATGGTTGATGAAATGACACACCCCTCGTCCTCCCCAAGCAGATGGATAGTGCTGGCTGGTCTGTCAGCCATCATTATCCTTTACTCCTTCCGACCACAGACCATTTACAATTCAACATATATCGTCCCCCCTGAGCCCGACTATTCCGACCCCAGCCAATGGTATATTCGCGACAGGGGAGCCTGTGCTGACATCTTCTATATTATTTCCACAGAAACAGGCAGTCATCTGGAAAACGGCGACACCTGCCACTTTGCCGATACTTACGACGACGAGATGCGTGCGGCTATGCTAAAAGAGATGGCCGCCGTCGATTCGTTCTATTCCAGTGAATTCAACTATTACTCCCCTTATTACCGCCAGGTTTCCATGCAGTCGTGGATTGATGAAGAGACGGCCCTCTCGCGCTTGCCACTGGCTCTGGCCGACGTCAGGAACAGCTGGGACTACTACATAGAACATCTCAACCATGGGCGCCCCTTCATCATTGCCGGATTCAGCCAGGGCGCGCATGCTATGATGGACATCATGAAACGCATGCCTGACAGCGTGGCCAGCCGCATGGTGGCCGCATACGCCATCGGCTACAAGGTGACACAGGCCGACATAGACAGTTGTCGCCACATCCGCCCTGCACAGAGTGCTACGGACACAGGCGTCACCATCTGCTTCAATTCCGTCAAATCGCCTGAGTGTGCCATCCCCATCGTCAGCGGAGGCAACCAGCTGTGCATCAATCCCGTGAACTGGCGTACTGACACTGTCAGCACGCCCTTCGTGCTCTACGGAAGGCTTCGCAACGACACCCTGTCCGTACGCTGCGACCCCGAAAGCCGTCTGTTGTTGGTGGAAGGTTACCGTGAGAAATACATCCTGCCCGTCATCGGCCGCAAGGGTAATTACCACAACATGGAGCTGAAGTTTTACTACCCCTACATCCGTCAAAACATGGCCGAACGCATCAAGTCATTCATGCAAGGTCAGTCAGCCACGGGAATATTGAACTGATCGAAGATGTGCTGAATGAACAGCTGTTCGCGCTGCGTCACCACGTTGTCGGCATACACCATTTGGGTCATCAGCTTGCCTGTGCTCAGCCGCTTGAAGTAGCTCATGTCGCGAATTACACTTCTTAGCTTCTCCTTCTCTATCGTTCGCGAGCTTTCTCGCGCTTCGGCCGTCAGCCCCATTATATCAGCTACTTCTTCCAGAAGCTGCAGTTCCTTGTCGCCCGTATCGCCGTCGCTCAGCATGGCGGCCCTGACGGCCTGATAGATGCACTCCTTTTCCATCGGCGTGCATTGGGCCAATACCATTTTATCCACATCAGATAGTATCATAGGTCAGCGTTTAAATGTTTTCTGGTGCAAAGATACAATTTTATTTTGATGTTTCAAAAAAAAAACGTAACTTTGCAGCATGAAAATAACTAAAGGCTTTTTAGATATGAAACACAAGCAAAGAAAAATCGCCTCTGCCATCATGCTGATGGCTACGGCATGCCTCTTTCCCATGAAGAGTCAAGCACAGTTATCGTCGAATCCCGACAAGTTCTTAGGCAACATCACCACGAGGTATAACGTGGATGCAGGAGGGGGCGTGGCACCCTACTGGCAGCTCTGGAACCAGATTACGCCTGAGAACGAATCGAAGTGGGGTTCGGTAGAGGGAACCCGCAACAGCTACAACTGGGGCTGCGACAAGCCTTTCAACTATGCTATTCAGCATAACTTCCCCTACAAGTTCCATGCGCTGGTGTGGGGTGCACAGTATCCTAACTGGTTGAGCAACCTGTCAGTAAAAGACCGCTATGCCTCCATCGTAAAATGGTTTGATGCGGTGAAGAAGAAGTATGACACGCTACCCATGATTGACGTGGTGAACGAGGCCGTAGGTACTCACCAGGCAGGCAACCCGATGATGAAGGAATCCCTTGGCGGAGGCGGCAAGACGGGCTATGACTGGCTCATCAGAGCCTTCGAGATGGCCTACGAACGCTGGCCGGATGCCATTCTGATCTACAACGACTACAACACCTTCCAGTGGAACACGGATGAATACATCGACCTGGTGCGCACCTTGCGCGATGCCGGAGCCCCCATCGATGCATACGGATGTCAGTCGCACGACCTCACCGACTGCAGCTTCACTAACTTCAAGAATGCAGAGCAGAAAATTCAGAACGCCCTGAAGATGCCGATGTATAGCACTGAATATGATATCGGTACTACCGACGATGCCCTGCAGCTGCAGCGCTACAAGGAGCAGATTCCCTATATGTGGGAGAAAGACTACTGTGCCGGCATTACACTTTGGGGCTATATCTATGGTGCCACATGGACTACCGACGGCAACTCGGGCATCATCAGGGACGGCAAGGATCGTCCTGCCATGACCTGGTTGCGCGAATATATGCAAAGCGACACGGCTAAGACCGCTAAGAGTCCCTTCCCTGGTATGAAGAAAGAGGCCTCTATCTACGTTCGTCCGCTCACCCTGAAAGTGACGAAGGGCGACGTGCTGCCTATCAAGGTACGTGCCCGCATGGCCACCAAGACCATCGAGAAAGTAGAACTCTATGTGGGTACCGAACAGATTGCCACCATGACCGAGGCTCCTTACGTGACGGAATATACCGTTCCTGTTAATGCCGCTACTGGCTGGAAGACGCTGAAGGCCATTGTTACCACTACTGATGGCACGACCTACGAGCGCGAGTCGCGTTTCAACGTGCTCGCCTCTACCACCAAGCGCGAGCCTTATAACGAGACCGTGCCCGAACTGCCTGGCACCATCAATATTGATGAATTCGACAAGGGAGCATCAGGCATCTCCTATAGCAATGCATCGCGCAACATCGCCCTGTCAAACAAGGACGGCGCTTGGATGGAATACACCGTCGATGTCAAAGAAGAGGGCATCTACTCTATTGATGCCGAGGTGGCCGCTATCAAGACCGGTGGCTCCTTCCACCTGTCAGAGTTTACGCTGGATGGCCTGACATTCTACTCTGATATCGTAGAGGTGCCGAAGACGGGAAGCAGCACTACCGAGTTCCATACGATGCACTATGCTTTGCAGAAGCCACTGACGGCTGGCCGTCATATCCTCTGCGTGAACATCGACAAGGGCGGCTTCTACTTCAAGAGCCTCACCTTCAATCGCTATGAACAGGACAAGAACATCGCCGTGTCTGTCGCCTCTCTGAATCCTGCAACCATTGAGCTGGGCGATACCGCCACCATTGAGGTTACTGCCAGCAGTCCCAACAGCACCATTGCCAACGTGAAGGTATTTGCCAACGACCTGCTCATCGAGACACTGACCGAGGCTCCTTACACCATGGAGTTCGTGCCCAATGCCAAGGGCAGCTTTGCCATTACAGCCATTGCTACCGATGTAGAGGGTAAGGAGAATGTTTCAGGCAAGAAGACGCTGAAGGTCAATGGCAAGCGTATGCCTTACCACGACTCGCCCATCGCTATTCCTGGTGTCATTCAGGCTGAAGACTTCGACAAGGGTGGCGAGGGTCTCACTTTCCACGATTCTGACAGCAACCGCGAAGGCGACGTTGAGTATCGTAAGGACGGCGAGGGTGTTGATTTCGTGAAGGGTAATGGTGGCACTGCCATCGGCTATACCGCTCAGAACGAATGGCTGGAATATACTGTCGATGTCAAGGAAGCAGGCACTTACTCCTACAAGGCAACGGTATCCTCAGGCACTACGGGTTCTGGCTTTACCCTTGGTCTCAAGGGACTCGCCGGTACTTACAACCTGGCTCGTGTGAACGTCCAGCAGACGGGTAATAACGACTGGGGTACCTACAAAGTGCAGGAAGGAAATCTGACCCGTAAGTTAGAGGCTGGCCAGCAGATCTTCCGCATTACCATCAACGGTGCCAACTGCAACATCGACAAGATTGAGCTGATATGTACTGAGAGCGACGGCATCGACGGCATCAAGACCAACCCCGTTGCTGACGGTCCTGCCTATAACCTCTCAGGTCAGCAGGTGGCCGACGACTATCGTGGCATCGTCATCAGAAACGGCAAGAAGATTCTTCGCAAATAAAAAGAATACGGAAAAAAGAGATTGATTGAGAACAAGTGCGTCAGGTCTTCACAACGGCCTGGCGCATTTCTTTCAGCAGGTCGCTGGCAAAGATAAAGTCGGTAAGGCGCTGGTTGGTCGATTGCATAATATCAGCCGACACGCCTTGCCACTCTTTTTGCCCCTCATGGATGAAGAGGATGTTCTCGCCAATGCCCATCACAGAGTTCATGTCGTGGGTGTTGATGATGGTGGTCATCTTGTACTCGTGGGTGATGGAGTGCAGCAGGTCGTCGATGACCAGCGAGGTCTTCGGGTCCAGTCCGCTGTTGGGCTCGTCGCAGAAGAGGTATTTAGGTTGCAGCACGATGGCACGGGCAATGGCTACGCGCTTCTGCATGCCTCCGCTGATCTCGCCAGGATATTTCCTATGGGCATCCTCAGTCAGGTTCACACGCTCCAGACATTCCTGTGCCCTATGCTGTCGTTCACGGAAAGTCATACTGCTGAACATATCCAACGGGAACATCACGTTCTCTATCACCGTCAGCGAATCAAACAGCGCTGCACTCTGGAAGATCATGCCCATCTCACGACGCATCTGCACCTTCTCCTGCTTCGACATCCCAACGAAGTCGCGCCCGTCATAGAGCACCTGTCCGCTGGTAGGCTCAAGCAGTCCCACTAGGTTCTTCATCAGCACCGTCTTGCCACTACCGCTCTGTCCTATGATGAGGTTCGTGATGCCATCCTCAAAGACGGTACTGATATTCTTCAGCACCTCCTTGTCTTCAAAGCTCTTATACAGGTTCCTGACTTCAATCATTCTTTCAGAGTTAAGGAGTTTTGGAGTCGGATTTAACTAAGCAATTGTGTCAGGAAGACGTCGCTGAACAGAATCAGCACACTACTGGATACCACAGCATTCGTCGAGGCTTTGCCCACGTTCACCGAGCCGCCTTCCACGGTATAGCCGTAGTATGATGGCACGCTGCTGATGATAAAGGCGAAGAACTGGCTCTTGATGATTGACATCCACAGGAACCAGGGCACGAAGTCATGCTGCAAACCTACGGTCAGGTCATCAGGGGGCATGATGTGCCCAATATATGCTGTACCATAAGCTCCGACAATGCCCATCGCCGAAGAGAAGATAACCAGGATAGGCATGATGGTAAGCAGGCCCAGAATCTTTGGCAGGATGAGGTAGCATGCCGAATTCACGCCCATAATCTCCAATGCATCTATCTGTTGCGTCACACGCATGGTTCCCAGCTCCGAGGCGATGTTCGAGCCCACCTTGCCAGCCAGGATCAGACACATGATACTGCTCGAGAACTCCAACAGCATGATCTCACGCGTGGTATAGCCAGCCACCCAGCGAGGCATCCACGGGCTCTCGATGTTCATCTTCATCTGAATGCAGATGACAGCACCAATAAAGAACGAGATGAGCAACACGATGCCGATAGAGTTGATGCCCAACTGCGCCATCTCCTTCACATACTGCTTCCAGAACATGCGCATGCGCTCAGGCACACTAAACGTGCGCCCCATCAGCATCAGGTAGCGTCCAAAAGTAGTCAGACATCTGTATATTAGCATCTCTGTCGCATATTACATCCAGCGTGCAAAGTTATTAAAAAAAAGGCACGAATCACGCGAATTAACACGAATTATTTCAATTTGGGACAATTTTTTGCAAAAATTCTCAATTCTCAATTCTCAATTCTCAATTATTTTGTACCTTTGCACTCAATTATGGAAGAAGAGAGCATTGTACTGAGGAGCGAAGGCCTGGTGAAGCGCTATGGCAAGCGCACGGTGGTAAACGACGTGAGCTTCAACGTGCGACAAGGCGAGATCGTAGGTCTGCTGGGTCCCAACGGAGCTGGTAAGACCACCTCGTTCTATATGACCACAGGCCTGGTGCTGCCCAATGGCGGACATATCTACCTGGGCGACCACGAGGTTACCAGCTACCCCGTCTATAAGCGTGCCCGTGCCGGTATAGGATACCTGGCACAAGAGCCCTCCGTGTTCCGTAAGATGAGCGTCGAAGACAACATCCTCAGCGTGCTCGAGATGACAGGCAAGCCCCGTGCCTACCAGAAAGAGAAGCTCGAAAGCCTCATCGCTGAGTTCCGACTGGAGAAGGTGCGCAAGAACAAGGGCGATCAACTCTCAGGTGGTGAGCGCCGTCGCACGGAGATAGCCCGTTGTCTGGCCATCGAGCCCAAGTTCATCATGCTCGACGAGCCTTTCGCCGGCGTCGATCCCATTGCCGTAGAAGACATCCAGCAGATAGTGTGGAAACTGAAAGACCGCAATATCGGCATCCTCATCACCGACCATAACGTTGATGAGACGCTGGCCATCACCGACCGTGCCTATCTCCTTTTCGAGGGTCGCATCCTCTTCCAAGGCACTCCCGAAGAGCTCGCCGCTAACAAGATTGTACGCGAGAAATACCTCACCGATTCCTTCGAGCTTCGCAAGAAACAGTTCCAGAAAGAAGACATCGAACCAACAAAGGAAGAAGTCAGTCAAGATAGCGAACAGTTATAACAGCTCTACAGGCACCTTACTCCATAAGGACAAAAGGCAGAGCAGCATATCAATCCCATCCCTCCTCATCGGTATTCTCCATATATCGGCTCATGCCGTTATCATCCATGTCATCCTCTGATGCAGGGTCGAAGCCACGCATGTTGTCCTCATCCTCCTCCTCATTATCGTATGTCGAAGAGGAATACGAGCCAGAGCCGGCCGATGGTGATGCACCTGCATTCCTTGTAGGCTCCTCCTGCCTGTCCCTCACCTGGGGCGCATCCCCCTCATAGTGCTTCTCCACACTCCTGTCTTTTTGATAAGACGGATCCTGTCGCCTACTGCTGTTACCACACGACAGCAAGAGCAATGTCAATGCCAAAATGCAAAAAACTTTCTTCATTACCTTATTCCTTTCTTTTCTTTATAGTCATTTACTGCAATCGTGACAACAGCTACCAAGGCAATTAACACGAATGCATAAGCACCGAAAGCGCATACTGCAAGGATGAGGTACCATACGAGGGCTGCAGGACTATCTTTCATATAATATAATTGTTACTTTTTTTATATTCTGGGTGCAAAGATAAGCAACACCTGTCCTAAAAGTCGGGACACCCTCAACAATTTAACCTTTTTTATTATTCCATCGGCTTATTCATTGCCTCTATAAAGGCTTTTTCTGGCTTGGCGATGCCAGAAAAAGTTCCTCCACTTGCTGAAGAACATCCATGCTTAACTTCATTCCCACTTCGCGAGAGTTTTCTATGATGCTGTAAAGCTTTTCCGCTCGGCTCCATAGGAGAAGCTTGCTACCGCAGCGATGCAAGAAGTTTCGTCATAATAATGATATTTGAGGTCTTTGTCCGAAAGGGCACAACTTTCGGATAATGAGGTAATGCATATGAAGTGTTTTCATTAAATCAATGTATTTTCACTACTATTCAACATACTATTATCTCTTTTTTGAATTAAAAACAAATAAATAGTTTGTAATTATCAAAATATTTACTATCTTTGCACCCAAATGGATGTTTTACAAAACAAAGGCCAAGTAACAATACATATCGACGGGAAGTACGGTGGTGAGCCTCTTACTCCAGAAAACTACGATATCACTCTGATGCAAACCGTATTGGAGTATGCCATTGCGTTACTTGACCTTGACAGAAGAAAAGAAAGACCGATTACTACCTATCACATTGAAAATGGTTCTGTTAGCAACGTCTTTACGACCAGCAAGCAAAAAGCCGTTGAGTTTGCATCTGTTCTTGCTTTAGTTGCCAGCACATCATCCATTGACCAGTTAGATGCAAAGACTGCTGTTGCTTTTGAAGGCTTGCAGAAATTCGCCATTCAAAACAACTTCAAGGTTGATGTCTCTACGTCTGAATCGAAAGAGCATATTGTTCATATCACCCCCACCTCTTATTATAAAAGGACGGAAAATTTGTGGGCAGATGCCGAGGTTTACTATTATGGTACGCTTGTAGATGCAGGAGGAAAGAACAAATCAAATATCCACCTCGACACAAAGGATGGTCTTATCATGATAGATGCCGACAAGGAAATCCTTGCCAGTATTGAAGGCAATCCATTATATCGAAAGTTTGGTGTGCGTGCTATGGCTAAACAGAACATTATCAATGGAGATATTGACCGTAGTTCATTAAGACTTATAGAGATGATGGAATTTGAGCCCAAGTTCGATATGGCATACTTGGAAAGAAAGATAGAAGCATCCACCCCCGTTTGGTCAGGAATAGATGCCGATGAGTTCTTGCATGAAATCAGGGAGGGAAGTTATGTCGAACAATAAGATAGTTTTTTGTGATACAGGCTTTGTTATCCGCCTGTTAGACAGGACCAGCGATCTACATGAAAATGCACTTGGCTACTTCCGTTATTTTCTTGAAAACGATTATCTCATTCGCATGAGCACCATTGCTGTGGCGGAGTTTTGCGTAAAAGACAAAATCCAGAATCTTCCTTTGCAACAGATTCTTCTTTCACCTTTTAATGCCCATCATGCCAGCAAAACAGGCGAATGTGCCCGAATCCTATATAATGCTAAGGCCAAAGGTGTTATTGAGGTGGATGCCCGCATCCTCATCCAGAACGATGTCAAGTTGCTTGTTCAGGCAGAGTGCGAGTCAGCAGACTTCTATCTTACTTCCGACAGCAACAGTAAAAGAATGTATGATGTTCTGAAGGAAAAAGGAAAACTATCCTTTGACTTCACGGACATACATATTCCTTTCACCGCAAAGTTCGGAATCATCGACTTTTAATATATTGCTTTAAACACATTCATTATGGAAATACAAGAATTCCATGATAATTGGTATATAAAACCAATAGAACTACCTAATGCAGATAAATACATCTTCGATTTATATAACATAGCACTGGCAAATACTGGTTTTGTTCATGCATGGGATTCAAATTTGTTCTTCGAAGAAGCCGTACAATTGATAGCAAATGCTATTAAACTATTCCAATTAGGCTACTTTGATTGTGCATTTTACTCGTTGCGTCAATCTATAGAAACATCCATTGGAACAATATACTTAACAGAAAATCCAGATAAGAAGAACAACTGGAACGCGCTTCAAAGTGGATTTGAATCTGGTAAAATGTCTCATGAATTAAAGAACAAAGAAACAGCATTTAGGGATATGGTACAGAAGATGCCACATTTCTTTAAAGACATCAGAAATGCCCAATTGTCCATAAATAAATATGTGCATAAGCAGGGAGCCTCATCATTTTATACTATTAGAAAGAATCCTTTTCTTCAAAAACGAAAGCATATCGCAGAAGGTCAATTGCTAAATGATTTTGAAGACTTCCTTAAGGTTTGTATTGCTGCTGTTGCTGTTTACAGGTTATCAATTGATGCACTGCCAGTTGTCCTTATGGACGAAGATATGCTCTATCGATCAGGTGACTTCATTACATCCCCGTATTCAGAAGAGTTTGTTGACAGATATATAGGCAAGGATAATATAGAAGCATTTAAAACGACACAAATTTACAACGATTTTTGTACATCTTTAAAGAGAAACGAAAAGCAGAACGAGGCTGTTTTCAATTTGATTCACTGGAATTATTATGATAGAAACAGAATGGATGAATATAATGAACAATTTCATTTATGTTCGATTTTAGATAAAATACCTGTGTGCTTGTTTGCGATTTCAACAAAAATCTCTCAAGTATTTGTTGATGCCATTCATTGGTACACATCTGATGTCAAAAGCAATAATAAACATACAAGCATCACATTAGGAGCATCCTACTATGAGGAACAATTCTCAAAAAGTGATTCCAATTACAACCTGCCATATTATAATGTATTTCTATCGCGATGCCAAATCAATGATGATTATACCTATTTTGAGCACAACCAAACTTTATCAAATGATGAAATAACATGTATAAATATCGTGGCAGTAA
>Ga0310690_10012037_pt1 | contig 10657 bp, 9 predicted proteins | sample AusTroGonzalo_MG_2_FD_207661 | JGI IMG/M metagenome (GOLD analysis project Ga0310690, IMG submission 207661) | Bovine rumen microbial communities from tropical cattle in Woodstock, Queensland, Australia - Gonzalo_04 (v2) (version 2) | ecosystem: Host-associated > Mammals > Digestive system >...
GATTCATAATCAGATATATGGTACGCCAAATCGTGTTTTTGATCCCGAGGGGAACGTTATTAGATATGAATTCTGGCCGTATTTTGCTGTAGAATGGAATTGGATTTGTATCTATGTTTATTATCCCGATAGATACAAAGAATTTTATCTTCGATATAATTAGTTTATAAGTTGTTTAGTATTTCAGTATTAATTAAATAATGCGATTATCATGAAAAAAATATTTATTCTCATCATTCTTGTTTTCTATTGTTCTTTTAATTATGCACAAGAAACAAAATCCAATATTATAGTAAATCCTAATTGGAAACAATACAAAGAAATTCCAAAACGAATTGCTGCATTACAAATAAAAGATGAAGTGATTGACACGATATCAACAGCATCATTATTTGAAGAATGCATTAATTTCCCATATCTTATTGATTTCTTGTTCTACGGTGCAAATCAAGATGCGTTTCTCAAGATGGAATCCGAGTTTAATGGATTCAAGGAATTATTAAATAGAGAAGATTTGCCAAAAATATTAATATCCAATAGTTCCAAATTTCCAGATATAGTAAATAGTATAAAGACGAAAAACGATACTATTAAAGGAAAACAATCGTTAAAATACTTAATTTTTCAATATTTATTAATCCAAAAGGGAGTTATTGACAAATTTAACAAGGAGCAACTATATAACATCGTTAAGAGACAAATAGACAATAATAATCTGGTTATCAGCAATCCGAATATATTTAGCAATATGCATTATACACCTATTAATACTTTCTACTCAAATGAAAAAGTAAAAGATATTATTAGTTTGTATCACTTAGGTGGAATTCAAGGTAATCATAAATCTAACGATATTTATCAATACGATTATACTCTTATATCTACTCCATTTGGTTCTTCTGTTGCTGCAGGCGTTCTTACTGGAAATGACTTGAATAGTAATGATTTTGCATATTATTTAAGTGAATTAAGTCTCTATCCGTCTGCAACTCTTGTTGGATATCCAACTGCTAGTTATAATTGCCATGGGTATGCCTGGCATATGGTAGAGGGAGGGAATACCGTTGAAATAGACTTCTATTCTGCGCTTGCATATACAGAAGATGAAAGCTATATTGAAGTGCCAGAATCTTTAAGTACAAAAGTTGTCTATAGTGGTGATCATACCGCTGTAAGAGCTAGCAGTACAGAATATATTTCAAAGTGGGGACATGGATGTTTAGTAAGACATTCTCCTACCGATGTTCCTCCTGGTTATGGTACTCCAGCCCATTATTATAAACGTGCTATCATGCCATCGGTAACCGGGCCAAGTGCTTATTGTTTTAATGCTACATACACATTAAACAATAAACCCGCTCATGCATCGTTGACATGGACAACTACATGTGAATCCACAATAAATAATTATAGTGACTCTTTTGTAGAAGTTTCTAAGAATGTTAACGGAATTGGTAGAGTTGTTGCAAGTTTAACACTTAATAATGGAACTGTTTTGAATGTTCCTAAAGACAATATCGCGGTTGGTAATCCTTCCATAGCACTCCAAGGATTTCCATACGATGCATATGGTAATATTGACCAGTGGACGGCAAATACTAACCAAAATACTTTTGTTGTTGATTCGGTTGTTGACAATGCCTATAATCGTTATGAAACTTACTTATACGATCCATCGAATAATCTTTTATGGCATGGAACAAATCTTTATAATGGATTTGGCATACCATATAGCATGACAGCGGGATGGCATAAATTTATGATAAAAGGTATTGGCAATTGTGGTAACTCGGGGTGGTGGACTACATATATTCAGGTTGTTAATTCTGGTATGAAATCATTTTTTACTCTTAATTACACCCCATCATCAGAGAGTGTTACTATTACAATAACAGGGGATAGTTATTCAGAGGGAACAAACACAAAACAATCTGGAAATCACAATTACAATATTCAATTATGGAGTGATTCCAAATTAATTCAAGATTTTAAGACGAGTAATCGGACATATACTATGAATCTTTCCGGAATGAAGAATGGAATATATGTTGTTAGAGTTCTTGTAGATGCTAATGTTTACTCTCAGAAGTTTATAAAAGATTGAGCAAGTTCTTATAGATAAGTAGTAATCGACATATTCTTAATTAGACATACATTATAAAGCATAGCTTTCATCATGCGAAAGCTATGCTTTTTTTATGCAATACATGGCGCGCCCCGTCCCGATGTCATTGCGACCACCCCCCCCCTTGTCATTTCGAGCGTAGTCGAGCGCTCGGCTTTGCCGCTTGGCTCTGCCAAGAAATCTCATAAACGAGTCTGAAAGACTCGACTATCGTGGAGAGGTATCTCCTTCGGAGATTCAAGAGATTTCTCCATGCGCTTACGCTTAGTCGAAATGACAAGTGAGGGGAGAGGTGGTTGCGATGACAAAGTGGGAATGTGGTTGCAATGACAAAGAGGGTAGTAAACTTTTTAAATTAGAAAGGAGGAGAGATGAGGAATTGGAAGACGATTGTGAAGATCGTAGTGGCAGTGCTCACGGCCTTGTTAGGCGCGGCGGGAGCAACTGCATCAGGGGTACAATAGCGTGCCCCTGTTTTTTTATGCCATTTTTATTTTGTATTCTTATGAGTTATTTGTAACTTTGCCGGCGAATTGGCAAATCAACTGCATGGAACAAAGTAAACTACAACAACATCTGTTTGGACTGCTTAGAACGGCTTTTTGTGGCGAGACCTTTACAGGCATGCCCACAGCCGAGGAATGGGCAGAGCTATATACGGCGGTGCGCAGGCAGTCGCTGATAGGTGTGGTGTATGCTGTGATAGAGAAACTGCCGAAAGAACAGCAGCCGCCTATGCAGATAACGATGCAGTGGATGGGCGAGGCTGAGGCTGTGCGCGGACTGAACAAGTTGCAGAATGCCGAGGCTGCAAGGCTTACAAAGCTCTTTGGCGACATGGGGCGGCGCACGGCGATACTTAAAGGTCAGGCCAATGCCATGTTGTATCCCGACAGATTTACACGTCAGCCAGGCGACATCGACATCTGGGTGGAGGGCGGTCGCGACAGTGTGCTGGCTCTGCTAGAGAAAGCGGGCTTTGAAATGGGCGATGCCGCTGAGACATCATACCACCATGTGCATCTGCCGCCAAACGAGAATGGAGTAACGGTAGAGGTGCACTTCCGTCCGTCGTCGGGCAACTTCAATCCCATAACAAACAAGAGGCTGCAAGCGTGGTTGGAGCGCGAGATAGGTAACACCGTTGCAGGTCACTTTAACGTGCTGTCGATGCAGTTTGCGCTGGTTATGCAGCTATCGCACATACAGCGCCACTTCTTTGCCGGCGGCATCGGCTTGCGACAGATATGCGACTACCTGATGCTGCTGCGTAACGCCACAAAGGATGATCGCCAGGCTGTGGCCGACAAGCTGAAGGCCTTCGGACTGCGACATACGGCCGGGGCGCTGATGTGGGTGCTGGCTCAGGTGCTGCACTTAGAGCCCGAGTTGATGCTCTGTGAGCCCGACGCCTATCGCGGCGAATGGATGATAAACGAGATAATGGAGGGTGGCAACTTCGGCCGATACGCTCAGCGACAACAGTACAAGGTGGTGCGCCGAGTGATAGAGTCGAAACGTAACCGACTGCAGCTAATGCGCTTTGACTTCTGGGAGATATTCTGGGGGGAGCTGAACTACTGGAAGGCCGTGGTAAGAACGCTGCCTAAACGCATAAGATACAGAACACTTTCGTTAAAAGACATACCCAAATGACAGAGACAAGACATTACACCGTGGCTGGACATACATTCAGCGTAACTGCCGGGGCCGATTGCTTCGGGCTGATGGGCAATTATGGGGTGTTTGAGAGTGGCGATGTGACCGGTGAGGCGGTGTTTACGATTGACATAGCCGATGGCGACAGGCCGGAATATACTGAGGAATTCAGGCAGGAGGAAGATGGGCAGATAATCGTATGTGGTTATTCGCCTGAACGAGAGGCGGTGTTTGAGTTTGTGTGGGGTGGTGAGACGACTGGCTGGCTGATAGCTGCAAGTGGGTATCACAACGCTACACTGGTGATGGCGGGCGAGAGATATAAGAAACTGGCCATCGACAATGCTCTGATGGTGATGTTTGCACTGGCCACTGCCGATAAGGGCACGGTGCTGTTTCATGCTGCCGTGGTTAGTCACAAGGGCAAGGGATATATGTTCCTGGGGCCCAGTGGCACGGGCAAGAGCACGCATGCACGGCTGTGGCTTGAGCATATAGAGGGAACGGAACTGGTTAACGACGATAATCCCGTGGTGCGCGATGGGGTGGTGTATGGATCGCCTTGGAGCGGAAAGACGCCTTGCTATCGTAATGTGAGTTATCCACTGGGCGGGATTGTACTGCTTAGTCAGGCTCCGTATAACAAGATAAGCATACTAAAGGGTCTGCAGGCGTACGTGGCGCTGGTGGCAAGCATAAGCGGAAAACGCTGGGACAGCAGCATAGCCGACGGTCTGCATGATACCGAGAACAAGCTGGCAACCGAGGTGCCGATGTGGCAGTTGGAGTGCCTACCTGACAGGGCAGCAGCGGAGCTGTGCCAATCTACAATTGAAGAGGTATGATTACTGATAGGATGATAATAGAAGAGGCGGTGAGGCTGGTGAGCGAGGGCGTGAGCGTTACGCTGCCGGTAGACGGGCGGAGCATGCTGCCGTTTATTGTGGGCGGACGTGAGAGCGTGATACTGCAACAGCCTGCTGAGCTTAAGGTGGGCGACGTGGTGCTGGCTTTGGCTGGCGGTCGCTATGTGGTACACCGCATCATCAGTATCAACGGCGATAACATTACGCTTATGGGCGATGGTAATCTGGTGGGCACCGAGAGCTGTACCGTGGCCGACGTGAAGGCTAAGGCAACGCACGTGGTTGATGCGCACGAACAGATGCACTACCTCTATACTCCAATGCGCCGATTGGGTGCGAAGGTGTGGTGGAAGATGAGGGCGGTAAGACGGTACTTACTGTACCTTGTAAAGGTGAAAAAGTGAGAAGGTGAGAAAATGAGAAATATGAGACTGAAGACTGGATTTGTGCTGCGACAGGTGTGCGGCGAGAATGTGATAGTAGGTGAGGGCTTGGGGGCCATTAACTTCGGTAAGATGCTGGCTCTTAACGAGACGGCTGCCTGGCTGTGGCAACAGGCCAAGGAGCAGGGTGATTTCACCATCGAGAGCCTCACCGATGCTCTGTGCGAGGAATATGATGTATCACCCAGCGAGGCCAAGGCCGATGTCGCTGGTATCATCGAACAGTGGAGTGAAGTAGGAGTAATCGAGCGTTAGGAGAGGTTATTACCCTCCCTTGTCATTTCGAGCGTAGTCGAGAAATCTCATTAAACGAGTCTGGAAGACTCGACCATCGCGGAGGTATCTCCTTCGGAGATTCAAGAGATTTCTCCACGCGCTTCGCTTGGTCGAAATGACAAGGGTGAGGGGTGGTCGAAATGACAAAAAGGGAAGTGAATTTAATCCGTATAATCCGTATCGCTCGGCTATGCCGCTTTTACAAAGGCGGAACGCCGACTAAAAGAATCCGTAGGTAAGTTATGAACTACATCGTTTGGTTTTGGCACAACTCGCGCGGGATACGTTGGAACACCGCTGTGCGAATAGTATCGGGCGTTATGCAAGTGGCGCTCGGGTTGCTTATGGTGTGGCTCAGTCGTAAGTTTATCGATGAGACCATACGTACCGGCACGGCTAACGAGGTGCTGCAGATGGTGGCATGTCTGGTGGCAACAGTTGTGGGCGGCGTGCTGCTGCGACAGCTGGGCTACTGGCTCACAACAACAGCCGACGTGCATCTTACCAACACCCTGCGACTGCGAATATTTAGCAGTTTGTTCCGTAGGCAGCTTTACACCGAGAGTCAGCTGCATTCGGGCGATGTTAGTTCGCGTCTGGCCAAGGATATAGAGACCGTTAGCACTACGGCTACCGACACCCTGCCACAGATGGTGATAACCATGATGCAGCTTACGGGTGCCTTCCTGCTTATGCGATGGTTCGATGCAAGGTTGGCGTGGGCGCTGCTGTTGCTTACGCCGCTGGCCATAGTATTCGGCAAGCTGATAGCCCGCCGACTGCGCCAGATGACGATGGACATTAGGCAGGATGAGAGTCGCATACAGATGCAGGTGCAGGAGGGTATGGAGCATAATGCCGTGCTGAGGTCGCTGGGCAGCGAGCAGTGGGTTACCGACAGACTCGACAGCATGCAGCAGCGACTGCGCAGCAACGTTATGCGACGACTGAAGTTTACGGTTGTTATGCGCCTGATAATGGGATGTGTGTTCGGCTTAGGATATATGTTGGCCTTTGTGTGGGGCGGACTGCAGTTGCGCAATGGTGCCATAACGTTTGGTGTTATGACATCGTTCCTGCAGTTGGTGGGAATGATTCAGCACCCAATACTGCAGCTGCTTAACATGGTGCCCACGGTGATACACACCACCGCCAGCGTCGATCGCCTGGAGGAGCTTTCTGTTGAAAAAGTTCTTCCCAAGAAGAAAAACTCTTATCAACATAAAACCATTCGTTTTGATGATGTCAGCTTCCGCTACGCCTCGGGCGATCGCGAGATACTATCGCACTTCAGCCACGAGTTCAAGTCAGGCTCTAAGACCGCTATCATGGGCGAGACGGGCATAGGAAAGACAACGCTGTTCCGACTGATACTTGGCTTTATTGAGCCTATTGGCGGACGTGTGGAGGTTGGGGGCGAGCCTTGCTTTGTGCCTCAGGGAAACACGCTGATGAGCGGCACCATACGTTACAACCTGCAGCTGGCCAAGCCCGATGCCACCGACGACGAGATGCAGCAGGCGCTGCACACGGCATGTGCCGAGTTTGTGAACGAGCTGCCCGACGGCATTGACACCGAACTGGGTGAACGCGGTGGCGGACTGAGTGAGGGGCAGGCGCAGCGCATAGCCATAGCGCGCGGACTGTTACACCCCGGCGACATAATGCTGCTCGACGAGATTAGCAGCTCGCTGGATGAGCCCACCGAGCGTGAGCTGTATCGCAGGCTGTTTGCTAATCATCCGGATACCACAATGATTTTTATCACTCATCGTCCAACGGTTAGTGAGCTGTGCGATGAGATAGTAAGAATAAAATAAACAGGAAGTTATATCAGGGCCTATCGATGATGACGGTAGGCGTATCGTGATGGTGGCCTACTACGTAGAACACCTTGTCGGTCTTGTAACGATACAGGCCTGACAGGGTGGTGGCTATAAGCTCGTAGCTCTTGCCTATCTCAAGCTGGTTGATGGTGAGCAGCTCGTTATAACTGTTAGTGTCGGTAGACTTGAACTCGTAGAACACGCTATCGGGGATGAGCACCGTCTGGGGATCGTCAACATTAAGCGGCATGGTGAATGAGCCTATTGCCGAGTTGATGCCCGAGAAGATGTAATGAACAGTGCGGCCGCAGTATGTGCGCAGAAGCTCGAAGCTTGTGGTAAGGCAGCACACATCGTAGATCATAAGGCAGCGCAGGTCGGGCCACAGCTTGGTGATGAGCTGGGTGCCTATATGGTGTTCCTCCATCACAAGGCGTATGGCGTTTGCTCTCTCGGCATCGGGCTTTACGTAGCTGTTGCCCTGCTCAATCTCGTTGGTTAGTCGGGGCCAGTGCTTCTCTATGTATCGCAGCAGGTCGATCATCTCCTGGTAGTGGTCGCAGATGGCGAGCGAGATGTTTTGCTGGCTCAGCGCATAGAGGGCGCGGATGTAATGTATGTCGTTCTGGCCTGCAGAGCTGGCAATGTCGATGGGGATGACGTAAACCTGATTGTTGTCGAACTCGCGCTTTACTAACTGGCGGCCAAGCAGGTTGCCCACGTGTACGCCCGACTTGAGTGTCTCGAGGTGATTATCAACAAGGTTAAGCGTCATTCCGCCTGTAAGCAATCCCTCGTTACCGGCAATGTAGAAGGCAGCACAGAAGTTGTAGTCGTAGAACGTCTGTACGCCCCATCGTGACTGTGGCAGCCTCTTATAGCCATCGAGCACCGACAGATGCTCGGTGAGATAGGCAGTAAGCACATTGCGCTCGCCATCGGCTATGCGTTCCAGGTACTGATGATAGTCATCGTAGGTGGAAATGGGCACCCGTTGGCGGAACTCGCTGATGTTGCTTATCTTGTCGAAACCGTGTGCCCGCCCGAATACAGTGTTTGCATTCTCGCGTGCAATCCTAAGCACCAGTTCCTCCTGGCATCCCATAGGGTCGTAGCTTATGTCATCGAGACGGTTCCTTACAATTTGTCCATCGGTCCATCTTGCCTCGTTAACGATTTTGATTGTTTTCTCGTCCATTGTTTTAAATTAGTAGTGATGGTATTATGCCGCAAAGGTAGGAAAAAGTTTGGAAAAAACAAAGAAAAATGCCGGAAAGTTGAAAAGATGTTGTACCTTTGCACCGTTTTTTGGATGAAATATCAAAATAATAATGGACAGAAGATACTTATTAACTATAATATTCACAGCCATAACGGCCTTGTTTTTTACAGATTGCGGGAGGAAGGATAATAAGAACCTGAGCAATATTCCTGAGAAGATGATACGTACTCGCGGCGACAGTATTGCACTTGCCGTGAGATTTACAGGCGACTTTGAGCGATTTCTTGCCGTTACCGACAGTCTGGCCGATGCTGGCGAGCTGTCGCAGGTGCGTGCCGACGGATATCGCGGCGTGGCATATTTCCAGATGGGGCAGATAGACAAGTGCATAGAGTGCCTGCGTAGCGCCATAGCATCCGACAATCCGCCTGCCGAAGACTTCTGGGAGTACATGCATGCCGGTGCAAACCTGGTTATCATACTGAACAGTCAGCGTAACTATGATATGGCCATGCGTACCGCACTGCGACTTATCGACCACATGAAGCAGGTGGACAGTCCGCAGAAGGGTATCGAGCTGCAGACACTGTACCTGTGCCTTGGCGACACGCAGATGATGCTGGAACGCGCCGACGATGCCGTAGAAAGCTACAACGAGGCCTACCAGTGGGTGCTGCGCACGCATAACAACGATACAGGCAGACCGCTGGCTGCAAGCTTCGAGACGTTGGAGAACATTGCCGTAACGCATATCAGTCACCACATGGACGAGGCCGGCACGTGGGTGGACCGCATGGACTCGCTGCTGACTGTATATGAGGCGCACCCCAAGGCCGATGAAAAGGAGAAGAATACATTCCGTGCACTGGTGTTGCTGCACCGCGCAGAGGTTAGTCAGATGCGCGGCAAGACAGCCGAGGCTGCCAGATATTACGCACAGTTCGACTCTACCGACTACGGAAAGAGCATCGAAGGTCGCATAAACGGCTGTGAGTATCTGGTAGATGCCCACCGCTATGACGAGGCTGCCGATAACTACATGCAGCTGGACCGCTTTGTGGTGGAGTGGGGATATGAGTACGACCTGGAGACCATAGGCAAGAACCTGCTGCCCAAGCTGCGCAGTAACTACTATGCGGGGCGTAAGGACTCAGCTCTGCGTACGGCCCTGCAGATAGCCGAGGTGTACGACTCGGCCCTTGTGCAGCAGAAACAGAGGGATGCAGCCGAGCTGGCAACCATATACGACACTCAGGGCAAGGAACGCCAGATAGCCGAGCAGCGAGCCGGTAAGCAGCTCTTTACTGCCATAAGCATAGCCGTAGGTGTGCTGGCACTGCTGATAGCGGCTTTTGCTGTTTACATATTCCGACAGCTGCGCGTGACAAGGATGAGGAACAGGATTCTGGCCCGCCAGATTACTGAGGCATTAGAGTATAAGGAGAAACTTAAGGAGCAGAAGAAGATACAGGCTGCTGCCGAGGTAAGCACAACGGGAGCGGAATTGAAAATATCTGACTTTACAACGCTTACCGACGAACAGCTGTTTATGTGTCTGCGCGACCTGATTGAGAACGAACGATTGTTCCTACAGGCCGACTTCGGGCGACAGACACTGATAGACCGCACGGGACTGACAAAGGAACGTATTGGTGCTGCCTTTGCCCAGGGAAGCGACAGCAACTCGCTGCCGGCATACGTGCGCGAACTGCGACTTGACTATGCCGTAAGGCTGATGAACGACCAGCCCGACATAGCCGTTGAACAGGTGAGTCAGGCAAGCGGATTTACCAGTGCCGACACCTTTACACGTAACTTCCGAGCTAAGTACGGAATGACGCCAACTGCCTATAAACAAACGAAAATTAACGAGTAGGTACGACAAAACGTCAGAATCATCCGACCATTTGTCTGAAACCATCCGACCATTTGTCTGTGCCCTTGTGGGTACAGACTTTTTTATATACTTTTGCACCAGAAAACAAAAAACGTAAAATGAATATGGAAGCTAATAAAAACATGGTGGAACGTACCACACTTAAGAATGAGTCGATTGGTTTGATGGCATTTATACTTATATGTAGCCTGATGATGATTGGCCTGAGCTAAGTGACGGGTAGGACCTACTGATAAAAAATCTTTCCTAAAATATTTGGTTGTTTCGCGAAGATGTTGTACTTTTGCGGCGGAATAACTAAATTAAAAACAGAAATGAGGAAGATTTTTTTATCAGTAGCTTT
>Ga0310690_10012038_pt1 | contig 10656 bp, 19 predicted proteins | sample AusTroGonzalo_MG_2_FD_207661 | JGI IMG/M metagenome (GOLD analysis project Ga0310690, IMG submission 207661) | Bovine rumen microbial communities from tropical cattle in Woodstock, Queensland, Australia - Gonzalo_04 (v2) (version 2) | ecosystem: Host-associated > Mammals > Digestive system >...
GGAGTATGTTCGTTCTTGCGGGCTTAATTGGAGTACTAATTGGTGGCATCAATGAATGTATTCCATGGGAAATGCCCTTTTGGCAATAGTGTAGTATTGGTATGATACTTGCCACACTTGGTGAGGGTCTTACTGGCCTAATAGTAAATGTATGGTTAGGTTTAGGCGTGTGGCACTATAATATATTACCATTCTTTTGGGGTCAATGTAGTATACCATTTATGTGCGCCTGGTTTATACTCGCGGGTATATGTATCGTAATTGATGATTGGCTCCGTTGGAAATGGTTTAATGAAGAAAAACCTCATTATAGTTGGGGTTAATATGGGGTGAGATTTATGGCTAAAGAAAGAGCCGTCGCGACGGCATTACAATACAGTAAATGGTTAAGCCGTTTTATTTGTTGGATTTGGGCGATTTACAGATTTTCAGTATTAATTACCGCCGCACTTGTCCCTTAGTCTGCAGAAGCAATTGTGTCTACCGTTGGTACTTTAGATACTATTATGATTATCAATGAAGGCACTTATCTGGTTAACTCCTTAGGAGAAAAATATATCTTTAGTGATAGATTCGTTCTTACTGCTTTCAATAAGGGATGGTTTAAATCCTTCTTTAAAGGAATTAAAGCGGTGGATGAAGATGATTAGGAAGAAGAAAATACTGAATCTGAAACCGCAGATGAAGAATGTACAGAAGAGCCCGCGCAAGAGGAAGTTGAGAACGGCTAATTTATTATTTGACAACTTATTATATCGTATGATATAATAAAGAAAAAAGGAGGTCTTGAAGTATGACCGATATTACTTATGCAATTATAGGATTTGTTATAATGATTTTTGGATTAGCAATAGCCTTTGTTAGACCTTGGCTAAATTCTAAGTTAAATCCAGAACAATTAGCTATGCTTCGTAGTTTTGCAAAGGTTGCTGTTTCCGCGGCTGAACAGATTATTACTTTAGTAACTGGTCAGGAAAAGAAAGCATGGGCAATGGAGCAAGTTAAAAAGCTACTTGCAAAATTCAAACTTACTTTTGATGAAGAAACTGTAAGCGCAGCTATTGAAGAACAAGTTTATGAAATGAATAAGGAAAAGGATAAGCCGGTTGGTGATGTAAATGAGTAAGATGATTGTTACTGCCAGTCAAGGAAAGACCGTTAATGTACGTATCTCTCCTTCTCGTACAGCTTCAATTATTACTACAATACCATTAAAGAAAGAAGTAACGCTAGTAGAAAAAACTTCTGACGAATGGTATAAGATTGAATATCAAGGAGTCACCGGATATATGATGTCTAAATTCCTTATCAGCAATAATAATTCTCCAATAAGTAAAGATGATTTAAGAAAAGTATATGATTCATTATCTGATACGTTAAAACTTATTGAGAAAATATTAAAATGAGAGGTTTCTTAATGGAAGAACAAGTATTTATGGGTGAGGTTGGCTGTCCTTATTGCTGGGACAGTAAGAAGAAAAAAGAAAAGGACTATTTGTGGTTCTTTGACGCGGCAAATAATTATAAACAATGTGATTATTGCCCAAAATGTGGCCGCAAATATGATGAGGTGAAAATGGATGAACAGTTGGAGTTAGAACCAAAATTAGAATAATGGTAATTATGTAATGGGCCAAGCGTAGTTTACTCCATATCAATAGAATATATGGGGTAATTATGGCGCGGCTCCTCAAAGATTACCTATTTATCATGCAGACCCTATTCATGGAGAAAATGCCGCTTGGCAATTCTTAATGGGGCCCAATAGTGAAATATGGTTACCAGATGCAGATGAAGATATAGTATGGTGGATTCGTACTGATGCTAATGGTAACAAAAGTGTTGAACCTTTTGATGTATTACCGCACAAGAAACCAGCGCAAGTAGATATAAATAATGTACTCGCGCGGCTAGACGCTGTGGAGGAAAAGCTAAATGCCAAGTAGAATAAGTCAAATGCGAAGCGGACAAATACCGCAGCAGACGTAGCAATAGCAACCGCAGCTGAATGAAGAGTATATTAATCAACTTAAGGCTTTAATGAAAAGTAACAATTCTGCTGAGTTCCTCGCGGGCGCAATTATGCAGAATCCGCAATTATAGTAGATTGTACAGTTGATTAAAAGCGGCGGTAATCCTTAGGTCATATTTGAAAATATGGCAAAGGCAAAGGGTGTTGACCCAAATTGGGTTATAAATAAATTATTAAACTAATTTATCTTCTATAAAAGTACATAGTAGGAGAGAGGTTATCTCTCTTCTACTTATTTTTTTTAATTACAAGGGGTGAGTAACAGATGGCAAGCGGAAGTCAAAATATGACTACTTATAATGCGCGCATCGTAACCGGTAGCAATGGCGCGGCAAGTCCAGGAGGCGCTTTATTATAGAGCGGCGCGGGACGCGCGGATAATGCGACTGGGGATACTTGGATATTTTTAGATACGCTAGGCGGAACATCAAGCCCCTGGGGAATAAAGCATGATTAGGCTAATAATAAAATATTATTTTATGGAAGTGGTACTAATAGTGCTTGGACAAGATTAAATACTGGTGATACTTATTTATTAGGAAAGTTAGGCTTGGGATATAATCCGGAAACTAGTGGTAACTCATATAAATTATATGTCAACGGAGACAGTTTTTTTAATGGTAGTATTGTATTAAAAGCCAATTAGTATTACGGCAATAGCGCTGGAATTAATATGCAAAATTCTGATATATACAATATTAATGGTATACGTTTTAATGATGTTGCAGATGCGTTTAATGAAGGAATTATGTTTTATCGTGATGGAACTGCTTGGGAATGTATCGCAGCTAATAGCAGCGGTTTCTTTTTTCGGGGTGGTACTGATGGGTCTCCTGCTCTTTCCGCTGCAAATGCTAATGGTACAATATTTGCTTCTGTTGTATGGGGCGAAAAAGTAAGAGTATGCAGTAACTGGGTAGGTTTTTATAAAGATACAGGCAATACTGCAACTCGATATGGATATGTTCAAGCAAATGTAGATAGAATGTATTTTAGAAAAGAAAATAGTACCGCTAATTTAGACTATTATTTTGATTTTAATGCTAATGTTTATACCTCTGCTCATTTTATAGGAACAAGTACTGCTTCTAGTTGGATAGATGGATAGCGTTATATTCGAGGGGGTTTTAACTTAACTAATGCGACCGACACCGGTTCTTATTGGCCTTGGATACGTCAAATAAATACTTCAAGTGGACGATGGTTTAGTTTAGGTAATTTAAATAATCAAATATATTTAATGTCATCTGCTACTAGCCGTACAGATAATGGCTATGACCGTTCTTGGGTATGGTATGGTAATGATGGCCATATGGTATTAGAAGGCGGCACTTATCACCAAATGATTTAGATGAATACTTCTAATTCAGAATGCTCCATCGCATATAATGGTAAAAGTGGAGAAACTAACTGGGTAGTTGGCGTTCATGGCGGCAATTTTGGCTGGTGGAATGGTTCTTATTGGGTAATGAATTTATAGCCAGTCGGACGTTTATGGGTAGGAAGAGATGCAAATGATGGCGAACGTCAAATTGGTGTATAGCATAGTACTAGTGGTACATTATATTTATGGGCTAATAATGGTGAAAAAGGAATATATAGTGGTGCCGGATATAGTACAGGATATGTAATTCAAATTAATAGCTCGGGTAAGCATTTCTATGGTACCGATATGAACCTTACTGGTGGTCTTACCGTTCAAGGAACTTTTTAGATAGGCGCAAATAATACAGCATATCATTGGACCGCCGGAGCTGGTGGTTCATATGCCTGGTGGGATTTACGAAATAGTTCCAACGCTATGATTCAGAATATTGTTGGATATAGTGATAGATTTTAGATTAGTCGTTTACATGTAGCATCTTCTTAGGATGTAACTACTAGTAGTAGTACTGGTGGTTTAATAATTGGTAGTTATACAGGCGCGAATATTGGTATTGATGATAATGAAATTATGGCTCGCAGTGGCAGCGGCGCAACTACTTTATATGTTAATAGCGAAGGTGGCTTAGTTTATATTGGTAGTGGCGGATTACAAGTCAACGGTTAGATTAAAGCTTCTTCTTATATTTATACATCTAGTTATTTACAAGCGGAAAGTCATTGTTATTTAGGCCCTGGAGGCCATGTATATATGCGCTATAATAATACTTGGTATGGTACGGTATGTAATTATAACAACGCTAATGTGGTTTTAGCAGCCTGTGGTGGTGGATTATATATTGGGTATAATAATACTACTACATTATATTTTTATACTGGCAGTACATAGCGTGCTTATGTTGATGGGAATGGAGTTCATAACGCAGTTTGGAATGACTTTGCCGAATATCGTAAATCTTCTTGTAAAGAAGCTGGCAGGGTTGTCATTGATGATGGGCATGGATGTTTACATTTATGTAATGAACGGATGGCCGCGGGGGCACGCATTATATCTGATACATATGGTGTTTCAGTTGGATATTCATTAGAACAAGATACTCCTATAGGTGTCGGCGGACGTGTATTAGTTTATCCAACCCAATCAATCGAAAAATATCATGTAGGAGATAGTTTATGCACTGGTCCAAATGGTACAGCAGATATTATGACTCGTGCAGAAATTATTAATTATCCTGATAGAATTATTGGTACAGTTAGTGAAATTCCTACATATGATACATGGATACAACAAGCCACCAAAAATGACATTCCAATTAGACATAAAGTAAAAGGTCGAATTTGGGTATATGTTAAATAATTTTATTTTTCTTAATCTAAACTTCACAATAATGTAACCAAATTGTAACAATATATTACAATTAAATATTTGACTTTGAGTTGAATTTCTGCTATACTTATATTGTAAAAAGGAAAGAAAAGAAAAAAGAAAATACCAGAAATAAATATTTGACAAAAGACGGAAATTCTGGTATACTAAATGCGTAGGAAGGAGATAAAGATGAAATATTCTTAATCTTTTTCTGAACACCCGCACTTGAGAAACGTGAGTTTATTAGGTGGAAATGGCTTTAACTATTATCTTTAGGTGAAGATGGAAGAAAGAGAGCAGGTTTTGATAATAGTTAATGAGGTGAGAATGGAAAACTCAAGAGGTTTTCTTAAGTGCGGGTGTTATATATTTGACAATTTCTCATTTTTATGATATAATATCTTATCATCTAATGCTGCTGCCTCGCGCCGGTGTTAAATGATAAGGTAAGGGATGTCCGCCGTGCGGCGTCCCTTATTACCTAACGGTATTGACACGGTGGCTTGTGGTGTGATAGCTGTGAGAAGAGGTCAATCCATCGTGTTTTTATAAATTAAGTGCGATTGAAAAGTCGCACTTATTTTTTTTACCCATATAAAAATAAATATAATACTCAAAAGGTTTCACTTCTACTTAGTATAAGATGGAAGATATGTTTCAAAATACAGCTGGTTTGGAACAGGTATCTTCTAAATTTATATTTAGGAGTGAATTGAAAATGGGTGAAAATGGACTAACTGCGTCCGACGTGGCTCTAATGAGTCGTGACGGCGATGGCTTCGGCAATGGCTGGGGCGGAATGATTTGGTTATTCGCTATCCTTGCTCTTATGGGCGGTGGCGGATTCGGCTGGGGAAATGGAAATGGCAATACTAATGCCATTCAAGCCGATGTAAATCGTGGATTCGATAATCAGAATCTACAAGCGCAAACTCGCGATATTCTTGCGGCGGTAACTTCTGGTACTGCACAGTCTGTAGCAGCAACTAACCAGGTTTATCATGACATTACTGGTTATGTTGGCGATAAATATATGGAACTACAGCGTGATGTTGCAGGATTAGCTATTGGCCAAGCCAATTTACTAGCTAAACAGAACGAAACTGGTTGTGGGATTCTTCGCGCAATTGATGGTGTTAACTACAATGCGGCGATGAATACCGCTGCAATTAATGCGAATACTACTGCGGTAGGTCAAAAGATTCTAGATGCTATTACTACAAATAGAATGGATGACATGCAGAATCGTATTAATCAATTAGAACTACAGAACGCTCTACAGGGTGTTGTCCGGTATCCAAATGGTTATACCTATAGTGCTGGCAATAGTCCTTTCTGCGGCTGTGGCTGTAACATGTAATCTATAGAGCGTATTTAGTACGCCAGTATATAAAGGACGTACATAAGTACGTCCTCTTTTTTTATTATGGAGGGAATTAATATGATTCAAGGATATAGTACTGGTATAGCAGTAGCCGCAGGTGCTGCTTACTCAATTAATAATATTACTTTAAAAAAGGGTTGTTCAGTAGTGCAATCTGCGCCCGCAACTTTTCAATTAAATCAGCGTGGTGTATATCTTGTTCACTATGATGGATTTGTTGCTCCAGCAGCAGAAAGTGGTACAGTATCTACTCAATTATATATTAATGGAGTCGCACAGCCAGAAGCAATTGCCTTATTTGAGGCAACTGGTATTGGTGATTCCTAGACCATGCATTTTGAAACCTTAGTATAGGTTGCATAGTCTAACTGTAACTGTAATCTCACATCTAGTCCTACAGTACTTCAATTTATGAATGGAGATACTGCAGTTGAGGATGCCCACATTAATGTGGTCATTACTAAACTAGTCTAATAAAGGGCCGCTCGCGCGGCCCTCTTTTTATAGAGGTGATTACAATGACAGTTGAAGAGGTCTTTACTAAATTGGCCAAACATATGGTAGAAGGCATGATGTATCATGACACTTTTACTAAAGGATATGATTTCTTAGGATTATATGGTTTTGCTAAATGTCATGAATATCATCATATTGAAGAAACAAAAGATTATTTAAATCTTCTTCATTATTATTCTACAAGATATCATAAACTATTAATGATAAAAGAAATCCCAGAACCCAATATTATTCCACCAGATTGGTATAAATATACTACAATGGATGTGGATACTAATACTAAACGTAATGCAGTTAAAACTATGATGGAAAAATGGATAGAATGGGAACGCAAAACCAAAACATTATATCAAGAAATGCATTAGGAACTCTGCAATTTAGGTGAGGTCGCGGCCGCGAATGAAGTAAAGTGCTATATTTGCGCGGTTGATGAAGAACTTAAACATGCAGAGAAAAAATTAATAAAACTAACGTCAGTTGACTATAATATAAATACAATAATAAATTGGCAATAGCCAATGTATAAAAAGTTCAAAAAAGAACTTAAAAATATATTTGAATAAGGCGGTGATACCGATGATTAGATTAATAGGACGGCGCTTAATCATTCCTCGCGGCGATACCGGTAGTTTTACTATTCCAACACAAGGTACAGTAGAAGCGGGCGATTTAGCTATTCTATCTATATATGACCCCCTCACCCGCACAACTGTATGTGAGAAGATTATTTCAGCAACTCCAGATACTTTAGAGTTCATGTTTGAACATCAAGATACTGTAGGTATTGAACCTTCTGAACGTTATGAGTGGGATATTAAAATCTATTATGGCCCGTAGTATGATAATGAAAATAATCTCATCGGTGCTACGGAAATTAATTCATACTATGCCGCATTTGGTAAATCAATGCCAAAATGCGTAATAAAGCAGGTGGCATAGAATGTCTAATAGAGATAGATGGCGTACTCGCGATTTACTACTAGAGTATGACCGTTCAATCATGCCTCCAAGACCTCGCGCCGCAGGTCTTGGTTCTATATATACTTGGTTGGATTCAAATGAAATAAGCCAAGGAGCACTCGATGTTCCACCTACACCAGATGCCGCGAATATAACAACTGTATATCCTTGGGAAAATGCAGGATTATTTATACTCAGTAATCAACTCTATTAGCTCGCGGCCAATAGTGGTTATCATGGAACAAGTCAAGAATTTTATCATCATTTTGGTAGCTATTTGGAACGTAATAGTCAAGAAATTCTTTTCGAAACTTATGATAATTTCCCGCAAGTGGGCACAACAAATATGCTTTACTTTGACCTTAATGAAAAAATTCTTTATTACTGGGATAATGGATATGTTCCAGTTAATGCAATGCTTATTGCTAATACGATACTTAATGGGGGTGATGCTTAATGGCTATTAAGAATTTACCAGTTACTTTGTTAATTAGAAGTTCAACTACAGAGAACTGGCACACCAGAAACCCAATTCTTCAACAGGGTGAATGGGGATTAGAATATGACCCAAATGATAATAGCAAACTCCTATTAAAAATAGGTAATGGCGTACAGGATTGGGACCATTTACCTTACATCAATAAATATGATGCAACATATTTTGCTCAAGCCGCTTTAGATGGCACCATTACGTTTAGTGATAATTTTAAAAATGTTATTGCTGCTCTCCAAGCCGCGGCTGGACAGGCCATTGAACATCTAACTATTACTGACCCGCCAGTTAATCCAACTGACGTACCGAATAAACAATATGTAGATGATGCTATCGCGGCAGCAGGTCACTTAAAACGTGAAATCGTCTTAAGTTTACCTTCTGCTGCGACCGCAGACCCCAATACTTTATATATGGTCCCAGCAAGTAGCGGTGACCATTATGAAGAATATATGGTTATTAATGGCGTCTGGGATATGGTTGGTTCTACAGGTGATGGCGGCTCCGGTGGTTTTACATTAGAAATTGCGACCAGCGCCCGTCTTGGTGGAGTTAAGTCTGCACCATTAGATAATTTAGGAAATGTTGCAACAGATGATGACTACATTGTAGTCGACCAAACTACTGGATTCATGACGTTGAATCAAGTTTCGACCTCCTTATTATATGTCCCATCAGGAGACACCCTCGTTCTTTATGGAGGTACTGCTTAATAGATAGGAGGTGAACTAGGATGGCAGAGAATCGTTTAGAAACACGTATTTTATTACGTTATGCTACATATAGCCAATGGATGAATAGTAGTCTCATTCTTCAAATGGGTGAAACGGCAGTCGCTGCCTTTCCTGGTCCAAATGAAGGAGACCCACCTCGTGCAGTCGGTATCAAAATTGGTGATGGCACTCATTACTTTGATGAACTACCTTGGATACAAGCTCTCGCCGCGGACGTTTATAGTTGGGCAAAAGAACCAACTAAGCCAACTTATCAAGCCACTGAAATTGGAGGCTTAGCAGAATATATTGCTGCACATGCTGGCGGTGGCGGCGGAGGAAGCACAGGAAGCGGAGCTTATCAGATTGTTTGGGATGCAGCTTCTTCTAAATATATCTTACAACAATGGAACGAACAAGCAGAAGAATGGCAAAGCACTGCTAGTGAAATTGATTTTAGTGGTGTCTTAAATCGACTTGACACTATTGAGCGTTGGGCAAACGGTGCGAAAAATAATTTAGGAAATATCTATGACCCTCTTACTTCTATCGTTTATGAGGAAGTATTAAATTATGTTAATAGATTAGACGTTACTGATACTGCTGTAGAACATCAATTTGTTACTCAAGTATCATAGGTTGATGGTAAAGTCCGTGTAACTCGCTCCGTTATTAAAGCGTCTGATATTACACAAGGTACGTTTGTCACTTCACAAGGTGGTACCGGTTTAAGCCGTGTAGAAGCAGATGAAGTATTAGTTGGTAGCGATGGCGGCACAATTACTACTAAATCATTTGTTACTGAAATTGATAATAGTAGTAGAAATGCATTTGCCACAGTAGGCGCAATTATAGATTATATTGCCATGATGACCGCAGGTTTAACAGGGGCAATGCACTTTATTGGTGAGGCTACAGTTCCTATTGATGCAGGTGGTAATAGCCGGGTTAATCCACAAATTGTTGGATATAATTTTGGCCAGGCTTAGCCAGGTGATGTAATCCTTGCAAATAATACACAAGAGTTTGTCTGGACCGGTATGAGTTGGCGTTTACTTGGTGATGAAGGGTCATATGCTATTAAAGGAAGTATAGTTAATGCCGATATTTCTGAAAACGCTAACATTTCACAATCAAAAATTAACGGCTTAGAAGAAGCTCTTAATAATAAAGTAGATAAGATTGAAGGTAAAACATTAACATCTAATGACTTTACCGATGAATATAAAGATAAATTAGACGGTATTGGTGAAGGCGCGCAAGCAAATGTAATTGAGCATATATTATTAAATGACAATGAGGTTATGCCAAATGCTCAAAAGACAGTAAATTTATAGATTCCTGTATTAACTCAAGAACAATTGGAAAATATAAATGCGGCACAAGCCAATGTCATTGAACATATTTTGGTTAACGGTACAGAAGCAATGCCGCGTACTATTAATCAAGTTCCTAAAACAGTTGAAATTAATTTTACTCCTTTTACGCAAGAAGAGAAAGATAAATTACATGATATTGAAACAGAGGCACAAGTCAATAAAGTAGAAAGTATTATTATTAATAATATTGAATATACACCTAATAATAATAAATAGGTTGAAATTACTATTGACCAAGCCGCACTTAATCTAAGTGTCATTGAAGGTGCACGGGTACCTACTGATACAGCCGGTGTATACGAAGACGTAGACATAACGAATGGCACAAAAAAATTAGAACTTGCTCGTGTAGCAAAAACAGGCAATATTAAAGATGTATTGCAATCTAATAATGAATATATAATTCTGTATTGTGGAACAAGTACAG
>Ga0310690_10012039_pt1 | contig 10655 bp, 6 predicted proteins | sample AusTroGonzalo_MG_2_FD_207661 | JGI IMG/M metagenome (GOLD analysis project Ga0310690, IMG submission 207661) | Bovine rumen microbial communities from tropical cattle in Woodstock, Queensland, Australia - Gonzalo_04 (v2) (version 2) | ecosystem: Host-associated > Mammals > Digestive system >...
GCGCCTCCGAGACAATCTTTACCAGGTTCTGGTACCCCTTGTAGTTCTTGGCCAGCAGGATAAGGTGGTAATAGCCCTTTTCCTTTACCCGGTGGTCTCCTTTGGAAACATAGATTTCACAGCCGATAATGGGCTTTACGGAGGGATGTTTTTTGGCGAACTTGAAAAACTCCTTTACGCCATACATGTTGCCGTGGTCCGTAATGGCCAGGGCGGGCATCCCCAGCTCTTCGGCCCGGTTGAAAAGGTTTTCTATGGAAGCCTGCCCGTCCAGGATGGAATACTGGGTGTGGACATGAAGATGCACGAAACTCATAGAGCAAAGATAACGAACATTGCTCAATTCTGCAAAACAAAAAGGGCCGCCCTATTCCAGGCGGGCAACCCCGGCAGCCGGTATGGTAATAAGTGAAAGAGCGGGAACCCTACAGCATCAGAGACCGGATAATCTGAGAGATTTCCGCATTCTCATGCACTCCCACAAATTCCTCTGCATGAGGACCATAGGCAAAAACCGGCACCAGAATACCGTTATGCCCCTCCGTTGAGAAGTGCACCTTGACGGAGCGCTCTTCCAGGCTGCCGCCCAGGAGCGTAAGGCCGCCGGTGGCATGGTCCGCCGTTACCACCACCAGGGTGTGGCCGTCCTGTTCCGCCCATTTGAGCACCTTGCCCACGGTGCGGTCGAAGTCGAAGAGTTCTTCGGCCATATAGCCCACCTTCTGCCGATGGCACCAGTCGTCAATGCTGGAGCCCTCTATCATCAGGAAAAAGCCGTTCTCGTTGTCCAGGAGCTCCAGGGCCTTGGTGGCGCAGTCTTCCAGCACCGGTCCGCGGTCCAGGGAAGGCTCCATCTCCAGCGGGGCGAAGAGGCCCAGCACACGGCCTTCCGTGACCTGGTTCAGGGCTTCCCGGTTGTCCACAAAAGTGTAACCGAGGTTAACCATTTCCTGTACCAGGTTGCGGCCGTCTTCGCGGTCTGTCCAGAAGTGGAGGCCGCCGCCCGTCAGGAAGTCCACGTTGCTGTGAACATACTGCGCTGCGTTCACGTATTCGTCGTCCCGGTCCAGGGAATGCCCCACGAAATCCAGCGGAGTGGCGTCGTTGATGCGGCAGGTAACGGCAACGCCGGTTTTCTTTCCCTGCTGCTGGGCCAGGCGGAGCAGGCTGGGAACGGGATTCCCGTCCGGGTCTACACCCATATAATAATACTTTGTCTTCACGCCGGTTGCCAGGGCGGAGCCGCCGGCGCAGGAATCTGTAATCAACCGGTCGGTGGCGTAGGTGCGCGATAGCCCCGCTACCTTGAAGTTGTCCAGGTTCAGATGGCCGCCGTTGAGCACCCAGCCGCAGCTGATCTGCTCCAGCCCCATCCCGTCCCCAATCATCACAATCACGTTCTTGATGTAGTTGTCATGACCAACAGGCCCCACGGAAACGGTCTCGTAGGGCTCCAGGACGGTATACTGGTCGTCTTCGCTGAACTGGTTGTTCGCGTACTTGGAACGGTCCCGGGAGAGATCGGTCTCTTTCTGGGCCAGGGCGGGAACGGCCGCCCAGGCCAGTGCGAGAAGAAGGAATGCCAGTCTTTTCATATCAATAGCTTACTTGGAACTGAACAGGCGAATCGGCCTCTGTCCGGCAGGTAACGGTGCGGGTTTGGCCCGGGAGAAGGGCGAAGAAATTGTCGCTCCAACAGGCGGGGACAACGAGGTTGCCGTTGGCATCCAGGGCTTTCACGAGGGTGAAGGGAACAATGGCGCCGCCTTTATTGGTGACAGTAATGGAATAGGTGTCTCCATCCTTCGTGGAGGAGGTTTCCAGGCTGGGCTCTTCCTGGCGGAACACAAAGCCGAGGTCCGGATACTTGAGGATGGGCGTCAGGTACCAGTTGGAGCGCTTCCAGTCGTAACCGGTGAGATGGGCGGCCACGCAATAGAAGTTGTCGGCAACCGCGTTACCTTCGCTGTCCTGCAGGGAAAGCGCCACGAAGTGCGGTTTTCCGGCATAGCGGCCCAGGTCGAACACCGGAAGGCTTTGCCGATAATCCAGAACGACATCCCGGCTCTCCTTACCCAGCAGCGCGGAGCGGCCGTCAAAGACCTGAACCGTGGCGGTAAGCTTCTGGGTTTCAAGTTTTTCGCTAACGGCAAACACCTTGCTGTTGGAGTAATCGTAGATGAGCTGGACGGGCTCGCAGGCCTTCTTGGTGCCATAATAGCCGGCGGTGGGAACCCCGTAATAGTCGTACAGCTGCCAGTATAGGGAGGGCCAGGCGGAATTGAGCATCCATTGGACGATACCGGTGCCGAGCGGCATCCGGGCGCGGAAGGATTCGAACATGGCCCGGGTACCGTCGTAGTCCACGGCGTGGGCTTTCCGGACAAAATCTTCCAGGCCGTCAAAACCGCCGTACTCCCCGTTAATCACCTCCTGCAGCATTTGGGTGGAGTTCATGGCCGACCCGGAAGCGGTGCAGTGGTAGTCCCAGCTCTTGGAAAGGGGCCACAAATCATCGGCCGGAATCATTTTCCTGAGGGATTCCAGCTGGGGCAGATTGGCGCCGATGCCGGTTTCCGTGTTGAAGCCGAAGGCGCCGCCGCAATCCACATCCCGGTACCAGTAGTCCGGCGTCACATATTCGTACGGGCCTTCCATCTTGGTGCCGGACCAGCCGGCGAGACTCTCCAGGTGTTTGGCGGAGCAAATGTAAGGCCGATAATCTTCCACCTCGTAAATCTCCAGATACCGGGCTTCCAGGCGGGGATTCGGAATGCGGTCGCTGCCCGTAAGCCAGCCGATGACGGCCGGATGGTTGTGCAGGCGCACCACCTGGTTTTGGAAATAGGCCACAGCCAAATCTTCCACCTTCTGACCGTTGATGCAGCCATAACCATTCACTTCCGGAAGGCCGCAATAGTCTTCCCATTCCCACTGGCAGCTCCAACCCACCAGGGCCAGCACGCCCATGCGGTCGCACAGGGTGTAAACGGTGTCGTCCTTACCCCAGATGTTTTCGAAGCGGATGGTGTTCAGGTTCATGTCCTTCACATAGGCCACCTGGCGCTCGATGCTCTCCGGCGTATCCCGGAGCAGGAGATCGTCTGTCCAGCCGGCGCCCTTGATGAGGATGTCCTTTCCGTTGAGGGTGAACTGGCGCCAGCCCTCCTCCGTAAGGCGGCTGGTTATGCTGCGCACACCGAATTCCACCTCCTTGCTGTCGGAAACGGCCCCGTTCAGCACCACGCTGGCCGTGAGGTTGTACAGCTCCGGCGAACCCAGGTCATAACTCCACCACACCCGGGGCTTGTCCAGGTGCAGGACGGCGGCATCGGCCGGTGTAAGGGTAACGGTAGTAGCCTCACCGGCGGCCAGGGAAACAGGCACAGAGCATGTTCCACAGCCCTCCAGTTCCAGTTTCAGAAGGCCTTCCACGGCCTTTTCTTCCAGGTTGCGGAGTGCCACGCGGACAGTAAGGTCTGCCTGATCCAGCGTTTCCACGTCCAGATCCGGAACCACGAAGACATCCCCGATGGCAACGGCCCCCGTGGCGTGGAACAGGACCGGCCGCACGATACCCATGCTCTCATCCAGCGGACGCGGATTCCAGTCTACAAAGCCGATGTTCAGGTCTCCGGGCCGGGCACGGCGAAGGCGCACCTGAAGGCTGTTTTCCGGCTGCATCAGCGCGGTTACATCGTATTCCCGGCTGATAAAAACGCCGAAAGTGGTGTCCGCCGCCGCAATCTGCTTTCCGTTGAAGAAGATATCGGCATAATAGTTCAGGCCTTCGAAAGTGAGCAGGTAATGCTGCCCTTTCCGGGGCTGGACAACCAGGCTGGTGCTGTATGTCCAGGGGGTGTCGAAGATGGTTTTATCCAGGGTGGCGTACTTGTTCCCGTCCAGGATGTCTTCCCCGAAGAATCCGGAGGCTTCCAGGGCGCCCGCCACGGTGGAGGGCACCGAAGTCTGGAGGGATTCTGCACCGCCGTCCCGGGAAAGGGTCCAGGGGGTGCTCAGGCTGAAACTTTGGCCGGATTCCATCCGATAGCCGGACTGGCAGGCGCAAACGGCCGATACGGCCAGAAGAGCGATAACGGTCTTTTTCATCTTCTTGCTAGATTAATGCGGCGCCCGTCACCAGGACGTCACCACCGGTAAATACATCTGTCTTAAGACGTTCCACAGAGTTGTGGTACGGGAAATGCTTTTTCACATAGTCCTCCATGGACTTGCGGAAATAGGGGTAATTGTAAGAGACGCCGCCGCCGAAGGCAATATGGCTGGGGTCGTATGCATACAGCATGACGCAGAGCAGTTCTCCCAGGTTGGTTCCCAGCTCGTCGAAGAGCGCCAGGGCCTCCGGATTGCCCTTCTGGGCCTCCTGGGCGGCCTCCAGGCTGGACCACGGCCTTCCTTCGAAAAACTTCTTGCTGCAAAAGTCTTCCAGGATGCCGCCGCGGTACGGCAGGCAGCCCAGTTCGCCGGCACCGCAGTTGGCCCCGCCGAAAAGCCGGCCCCGGTCTATGATGCCGATACCCACCCCGGTTCCCAGGGTGATTCCCACCAGAACCTCCGGTTTCTGCTCCTTGTCGTATGCCGCATAAGCGCCCATGGCAAAGCAGTTTGCGTCGTTATTGACGGAAACCGTAACGTGGAAACGCTCTTCCAGGCGGGCCTTCAGGGGAACTTCCTGCCAGGAAGGGATGTTGGTGGCCTCGTACACGATGCCCTTTTCCACATCCACAACGGAAGGCACCCCGATGCCAATCCGGGTGGCTTCTGCAGGAAGGATGGCGGCAATCTGTGCCGACAGATAATCCAACGTTTGATCCATGGTGGCCCCTGCGGGGAAGGAGGGGACCGAAACTTTCTTGACAATCTTTCCTTCGTGGACAAGACCCAAGCCGATGGTGGTTCCTCCGATGTCGATTCCTAGTGTCATTTCTGTGATTTTTTACAAAAATATGGATTCGGCCGATACAAAAAAAATGAATTTGCGAATTTCAGCACACATTTTGCGTCATTCTGTTGTTTTGACCCACATTTTTTTACATTTTTGTAGAACAAACCAATAGACCACCCCGTGAAACGTCACCATCTTATCCTCTCTGCTTGGCTGGCCGTATGGGCCCTTGCCGCCTGCAGCTCTCCCTGCCAGGTTGTCTGGACAGAAGGTTCCACCAACCCCGAAACCGGCCTGGCCGTTCACGAATTCTCCATCCAGAATCCGCCCGAGGGAACCGACTGGGTTCTCTGGTTCAGCCAGTTCCGTACGCCGGTAACCCTGGCCGATGACGCCCCCTGCACCCTTGAACATGTAAGTGGAACGCTTTACCGGATTGTTCCCCGGAAAGAGCGCCCGGCAGGAGACCTTGTTTTCCGGTATGAAGCCCGGCCTCTGGTGAACCAGTGCCGCGCCCCGGAAGGTTTTTTCCTTCAGCAGAAAGGAAAGAAGGCCGCTCCCATCCAGGCAACCTATGCCTTCCTACCCGCCAGCCCCGTGAAATCTTTCGAGTACAACCAGGTGCAAACCTCTGTGTATGACATGGTTCCGCGCCCGAAAGAGGTGGTTCTGCAGGATGGCCCTTCGGTAAATCTGACCACCGCCACCGTGCTTCCCGTCCAGACGGTACCGGGTCAGGTGTCCGGCTGGTACCGGCTCACCGTGGGGGAAGAAATCCGGATAGAGGCGGCCGACGACGAGGGTGCCCGTTATGCCTCCGTAACCCTTGAAAACCTGCGCCGGAACGCCCAGGGGCAGCCCGTACCGGCGGCCGTGGTTACCGACTGGCCGGACCTTCCCTACCGCGGTCTCATGCTGGACGTAAGCCGTAATTTCACCGCCAAAGAGAACCTCCTGCGCTTGATCGATATCATGGCCCACTACAAGGCCAATTACCTGCACCTCCACTTCGGGGACGACGAGGGCTGGCGCATTGAGCTGGACGCCCTGCCGGAACTCACCTCCTACGGTGCCTTCCGGTGCCTTCCGGAACAGCTGGAAGACGGAGCCATTGCCGAACCGGACGCCCTGCAACCCACGTATTGCGTATCGGCGGATCGGAATGCGGACTCTCCCGGCAACGGCTATTATTCCCATGCCGACTACGTGGAGATTCTCCGCTACGCCTGGGAGCGCGGCATCCGGGTGATACCGGAATTCGACACGCCGGGCCATTCCCGTGCCGCCATCAAGTCCATGGAAATCCGCGCTGCCCGCACCGGAGACACCTCCTGCCTCCTTTCCGAGCCGGAAGACACCTCCGAGTATGTTTCGGTACAGGATTACACGGACAACGCCATCAACGTGGCCCTTCCCTCCACCTATACCTTCATAGAAAAGGTGTTCGACGGCCTCATGGCCCTGTACCGGGAAGCCGGCGTGCCGCTGGTGGCCATCCATATCGGCGGAGACGAGGTTCCGGAGGGCGCCTGGGAAGGTTCCCCCGCCTGCCGGGCCCTTCTGGCAGCCAACGGGAAAACGGACATAGCCTGGCTGAAGGACTATTACATTAGTCGCGTGCTGGACATTGCAGAAGCCCGTGGCGTAAAACTGGGCGGCTGGCAGGACGTTTGCCAGCATCTGGAGCCCGCCACCCTGGAAAGACTCAAGAAGAACCTGGCCCTTACGAACCTCTGGACGGTCTCGCACGGACAGGATGTCCTCCCCTATGAATTCGCTAACGAAGGCATCCCTGTGGTCATTTCCAGCGCCCCCAACTGCTACATGGACTTTGCCTACAACGACAGCAAGCTGGAGCGCGGCCACAACTGGGGCGGCCTGGTGGACGAGCGCCGGAGCTTCTCCGTGCAGCCATTCGACATGTACCGCTCCGTCCGCTGGGACGACCACCGGAACCCCCTCAGCCTGGAACATGCCGGAGAGGGAAAGCCCGCCCTTTCCCCGGAAGGCCGCCCGTTCATTATCGGCATACAGGGGCAGCTCTGGGCCGAAACCATCCGGTGCTTCAACCACGTTACCTATTACCTGTTCCCCAAGGCCCTGGGCCTTTTCGAACGGGGCTGGAACGCAACGCCCGTCTGGGCCGGCACCACCGCACCGGACGACCCTCTCTTTATGGCCGATTTCGACCATTTCTTCAGCATCGTCGTCGAGCGGGAGTATCCGTATTACAATTCCATCGGCATTTCTTATCACCGCAACTGAGATGCTTCGCCTTCTCATCATTACAGACTTTACCGAGTCCTTCGCCAACAAGCTCCTGAAGGGGATTGTAACCTATTCCCGGCTCAAGGAGCAGTGGATTATCCGCCGGATGCCGCCTGCCTATAAGGCCAAAATCGGCATTCCCGGGGTCATCCGCCTGGCCAAGGAGTGGAACGTGGACGCCGTCCTGGGTCAGTTCGAAGAAACGGACGACGTGAGCCTGTTCGCCAAGAACGGTATTGTGGTGGTGGCGCAGGACTTCAAGAAGCGCTTTACCACCATCCCCAACATAACGGCCGATTACCTGGGGACCGGCCGGATGGCCGCCCGTTTCTTCCTGGACCGGGGGTTCCGCAACTTCGGATTCTTCGGGTTCCGGAATGTCTGCTGGTCGGACGAGCGCTGTGAGGGATTCCGCCGCGAGGTGGAGGCCGCCGGCTATGGCCGGTCCTTCTACGAGTACAACCTGCAGGAACTGGACCGCCTGTGGTATTACGAGCGGGACCAGCTGGCCGAATGGATCCGGACCCTCCCCAAACCCATTGCCATCATGGCCTGTGACGACAACCAGGGATACAACCTGATTGAGGCCTGCCATTCGGCCGGGGTAAAGATTCCGGCCGATGTTTCCGTCATGGGGGTTGACAACGACGAGCTGCTGTGCAGCCTGGGAAGCCCCACCCTTTCCAGCATCCTGGTGGATATCGAAGACGGCGGTTTCCGGGCGGCCGAACTCATCGAGCGGATGGTCACCCGTCCGGACCTGCCGGCGCAGGATATCGTCCTGAAACCCGTCAAGATTGTGGGCCGTATCTCCACGGCTGCCTTCGCTACGGACGATGTCCAAATCCAGAAGGCCGTGCAGTTCATCCACCAGAATTACCAGAAGAAAATTGGGGTGAAAGACGTGATGGGCGAGGTGGCGCTGTCCCGGCGCCTGCTGGAGAGACGCTTCAAACAAGTAACAGGGCAAACCCTTTACCAATATATTACAGACTTGAAAATCAAGCGCTTTGCAGAAATGTTACTGGACGGGAAGGAAGATCAGGTAACAAGTATCGCCCTTTCCCTCGGAGAAAGCGACACCAAAAGCATCTCCCGGCGTTTCAAGCAGATTTACGGCTGCTCACCCAAAGAATGGAGAGAAAAACAACAGAACCATGCATAATATGAAAAGACTCCTTGTGGCCGGCCTCGTGTTGCTGGCGGCCGTTTTCCGCACCGGCGCCCAGCAGCCGGACATTTACCAGCAGCTCCAGGACCATCCGGAATACCTGGATGCCACCGACTACTTGTGCCCCACCGGGCCGGTAGCGCTCACCAAGGCCCCGAAGGGATACGAGCCCTTCTATATCAGCCATTACGGCCGGCATGGCGCCCGCTATGCCTGGCAGAGCGATTTGTACGACAAACTGAACGAGGTGTTCTCGAAAGCCGCCTCGGAAGACAACCTTACCACCCTGGGCCTGTCCTACAAGAAGCGGTTCGACACCCTGTATCCGGAAGTGCGCTACCGGACGGGAGACCTTTCCCGCAAGGGCTGGCAGCAGCAGCAGGAGCTGGCCTCCCGGATGTACGACAATTTCCCGGAAATCTTCCGGGACAACGCCCGCGTTACGGCCCGCACCTCCACATCCACCCGCTGCGTGATGACCATGTCTTCCTTCTGCCTGGGCCTCAAGGGAAGGAATCCCAAGCTGGACATCTTCGAGAACTTCGGCACCAGTTTCCTGCCGGCCATCCTGCCGCTGGATAACAGTAACCCGTTCAAAGAGAAGAGTTTCCAGACAACACCTCTCTCCTTTACGGAAACGTGGGAAGAGTACATCGAACGCACCGTGGACTACCGCGCCATCCTCTCCCGCCTGTTCCCGGACGTGGATAAGGCGCTGCCCCGCGAAGAGCAGTGGAACTTCGCTTCCTACCTGTATTTCTTTGCCGCCGGCATGAGGAGCCTGGACACGGACCTGGACTTCACGGACATCTTCACCCCGGAGGAGCGTGTGGCCCTCTGGAAGATAGACGATTTCCAGTTCTACGCCTATGCCTGGCCCACCCACCTGGGCTATCGGCCCATCGTGGACGACATCATTGCCCGGGCCGATGAAAGAATTGCCTCCGGGGAAACCGGCGCAGACCTCCGCTTCGGCCACGACTATACCTTCCTGCCGCTCCTGATGACCCTGGATGTGGAAGGGTTCGGCCACGATGTGAAGAATCCGGACGACATTCCCGTCTGGTGCCAGTTGCACCGTGTCCCCATGGGCGCCAACCTCCACTTTGTGTTCTACCGCGGCAAGAAAGCCGGGCAGAAAATCCTTTTCAAAGTGCTCCTCAACGGAGAGGAAGCCCGTTTGCCCATGGCAACCGACAACTGGCCGTATTATGACTGGGAAGCCTTCAAGAAAACGCAGTACAAGCCCGTGATGGGAGAAGTTACCGAGGTGGTGAAAACAACCGTTCCGGAAGTCTCCGGCCTGTGTCCGGACCCGGCGGGAGACGGTTTCCTGGCGGCCTCCGACGAGGATGGCGTGTACCGGGTAAGCCGGACGGGCGAAACTTCCGCCTTTTTTGTGGATAAGGCCGGCCTGGACTGCGAGGGCGTAACCGTGGACCCGGCCACCGGAGATGTCTACTATATCGTAGAGCGGAAACAGGAGGTACGGCGTCTCCGGGCCCCGGATTATAATCAGAGCGAACTTCTCTTTGTTCTGGAGGAAGGCCGGCGCACCAACCTGGGCCTGGAGGGAATCACCTGGTACAAAGACGGTTCCCTGCTTGTAGGCAACCAGATGCGGCCCAACCTGTTGGTGCAGTATTCCCTTAAGGACGGTATCGTTTCCCGCCGCGAACTCACCGGCACCTCAGAGATTGCGGACCTCTGTTACGACCCGGTCCGCGATGTCCTCTGGATTGCCGACAGCGAACGCCGCGTCCTTTACCTCTGCACGCCGGAAGGCGAAGTCCTGAACAGCTATCCGGTTCCCTTCCTGGACAACGGAGAGGCTGTGTGCGTAGACCACGCCAACAGCTGCATCTGGATGGGAGACGACACCACCAGCCAGCTCTACCGCATCTCCTTCGACCGGCTGTAACCGCCAAACGAGACTCCAATAAAAAACGGTCTCCCATTCGCTTGGGAGACCGTTTCTGGTATACCGAAAGTAAGAACTACTTCTCTTCCGTCTTCTTGGCAGCGCGCATGGTGGCGTCGTACATGATAGGAGTACCGATCATGATGGAAGCGTAGGTTCCGATGATGACACCCAGGCACAGGGCCACGGCCAGACCGCGGATGCTCTCACCGCCGAAGATGGCGATGGCCAGCATCGGGAGGAGCGTGGACACGGAAGTGTTCAACGTACGGGTGAGGGTGGCGTTGAGAGCCGTGTTCACCGTGGTACGGAAGTCTTCCTTCGGGTGCAGGCCGCGCTGCTCACGGATACGGTCGAAGATAACCACGTTATCGTTGATGGCGTAACCG
>Ga0310690_10012040_pt1 | contig 10655 bp, 2 predicted proteins | sample AusTroGonzalo_MG_2_FD_207661 | JGI IMG/M metagenome (GOLD analysis project Ga0310690, IMG submission 207661) | Bovine rumen microbial communities from tropical cattle in Woodstock, Queensland, Australia - Gonzalo_04 (v2) (version 2) | ecosystem: Host-associated > Mammals > Digestive system >...
CTAATGATATTGATTCTTATAATAAAGAAATCGATAAAAAGCAAGAAAGAATAAGCAAGTTAAAAAAACAGACGGATGAGCTCAAACAATTAATATCTAACTATGAAAAGGGTTTATTTGATAAGATTTCATCAGAACAACAAGAATCTATTAAAAATGGTGAGATAGAAAACATCATTGAACATAATGAATATTTTATAAATAAACTTGAAAAACAGATAACAGAAATTAAAGTCAAAAGAGATTCTCTATTATCTAATGAAACTCCAGTTTCATCTCAAGAAAAAGTCAAAGAAAATACTGCCAGTTTAACAGAAGAAATCAAAAAACAAGAAACAGAACTTGGTCGTTTGATTCAATATTGGGGCAACGTAAATGAGGTAGCCTTACAAAGAGGAAATATTGTTAACGAAACTGCTGCTTATTTTAATACTTCTTCTGGGCAAATTTCATCTTATGTAAAAGGAGAACCAGGTCATTTAAGCCAAGAAATCATTGATTCTGCTTTTAATCAAGCTAAAATTGCTGTAGATGGTGCTATACATACACATGGTGATTGGGCTAAAGCCGCTTTTTCTCCTGGCGATCTAAAAACTGCTTATAACGATGTTTTAAGAGGAATTAAAACACAAGTGTTAATGACTATGGATGAGGTCATGACACTTGATTTAAATGGGGTTAATGGTCGAGATTTAGCAGATATAATTAATGAATATGAAGTTAGATCCGAAGAAGTAAAACAAAAACTTACACAGGACGGAATTAATGATATTGATGTTCTTCAACAAGAATATCAAAAAATTCTTGCAAATTTATTTGATGCAAAAAATTTATCTTCTCATTTAAAATTAGAATCCAGACAAGACTGGATGAAAAACAATCCAGCTCTTCAAGGATTTGAGCCGACTTTATTATCTTATAAAACCTCTGTATTAAATACTGATAATCAAAGCGTTACTGATAATATCGTCGAAGAGTCGGCTGCAAGAGATAAAAATGTTGAAGTTATCAGAGAAGAAACTGCGGCACAAGAAGCTCTTAATCAAGCACAACAAGAAGCGAGAGTTGTGCAGAATCAAATTGAAACTGAAAATCTTAACAAGCTTCTCTCGTTATTGATAGCTGTTAAACAGGCTGTTGATGAAAAAACTGAAGCTTTTGGACAAGAAGGTTTGGTTGTAAGTCAAACTGTAAAAGCAGAAAATGATGATTTATCTTTATTACTCGAAACAATTAAAGCAATAAGTGATGCGTTAGGTGGTATTAAATTACCAACTGAAGGAAAGCTTGATTGGGTTAAGGATCTGAAAAAGATTGATGCAAATCAGATACAAGTTCTTAGTGACAGTCTTAAAAATATTTACGATGGCGTTAAAAAGCTTGATTTAAAAGATTCCAACTTTGTTAATCAGTTAAATGGTATTCTTGCTAAAGGTAAGGAACTTGAAAATCTCGCAAAGGTATTATCTTCAACTAAGAAAGATCTCAATGATACGGCTAAAGCAACAAAAAGCAATAGACAAGCAGAATCGAAGAAGACTTATGACGCAGAGTTTGCTAATCGTAAAAAGATTCTCGATTTAAAATATAAAATAGCAGAAGCTGAAGCTAAGGGCGAAGATAAAGATCTTGCAGAGAAACGATATCAGCCTGAAATAGCTGCGCTTGAAAAAATAGTCGACGCAGAAAAAAAGAGACGTACAGAACAAAAGCTTACAAATAAAGAATATCGTAATAATATCGAACACGAACTATCGGTAATTAGACAAAAACAAAATGCGGAAATCGAAGGTATTCGCGCTGTTACAGTTGAAAGAAATCGACAAGCACAGCAGCAAAACCTTGTTGGAAATATTGATCAACAGTTAAAAGACTTAGAGAATGCAAAGAAAAGCATTAATGATCTTTTAGGACAAAAGAAGTCAGGATTAACACCCAGCTATGTTCAAAATGCAGAAGAGAAAGTCAAAGAATTAGAAGAACATATTAAAAAACTCGAGAAGATGCGCGTTGATATTGTTGACGCCAAGGATTTGTCCGAGTTAGAAGAAGCTAAAAATCTTACAAAAGAATTAGTTGATAGCGCTAAGAAAGTTAAAGCCGACGCTACGGATTCTGCCAACAAACTTGCTAAAGACATCAAGATTAAAAATCTTGATGAAGAAATTACTGATTTCTTAACTAAGAACACGAAACTTTCTGCCGAATTCCGCGCAGAACTTGACGCGCTGCGCAAGAAACTTAGCGGAGACAATCTTAGTAATCAAGATATTCTTGATATTGCGTCGGCATTCACTGAGGTTAAGGTTAGAGCAAAAGAAGCGGGAGATGTTGGTAAGTCTCAAATTGATACTATAAAACAACGACTTAGTGATATGAACGCTAAGTTTCTTGCTCAATTTTTATCATGGCAAGATCTTATCAGATATGTTCGTACACTTGCAAGCACGGTCGTTGAACTTGATACAGCTATAACTGAACTTCGCAAAGTTTCTGATGCTCCCGCTGATAGGCTTAAGGAAAGTTTTAGAGCGTCAGCCGATACCGCAAAAGAACTTGGTTCTTCTATAACTGAAGTTATAAACAAGACAAGTGACTGGGCTCGTCTTGGATATAACATTGATGACGCCGAAAAACTCGCAAAGGTAACTACCCTCTTCCAGACAGTTGGCGACAATATGTCTAGCGAAGATGCTAGTTCGTATTTGATATCAACTTTACAAGGTTTCCAGATGACTGCAGATCAGTCAATGGAAATAATAGACCGATATAACGAGGTTGCAAACAATTTTGCAATAGATACCCGTGGTATTGGTGAAGCACTACAGAGATCCGCTGCTTCGTTTAATGCCGCAAATACCGACTTATCGAAAAGTATCGCGTTAATTACTGCAACTAATACAGTCGTTCAAAATCCAGAATCGGTCGGAACCCTCTGGAAGACCATGAGCGCACGTATACGTGGCGCTAAATCCGAGCTCATTGAATTGGGCGAAGAAGAAGATACAATTGTTGAGAGTACATCAAAACTTCGTGATATGGTCAAAGGCATGACTGGCTTTGACATCATGAAGGATGAAAACACATTTAAAGACATATACGAAATTGTTTTAGGTATTGGCAAAGAATGGTCGAAATTGACTGATATAGAGCGAGCTTCGTTAGGAGAAGCTCTTGCAGGCAAGAGAAATGCAAATGCTTTATTTGCCGTATTAGACAATATTGAAACACTTGAAAAAGCTTATGAGACTGCAGCAGACGCTGAAGGTTCAGCTCTTAAGGAACAAGAAAATTATGCTAAATCGTTACAATTCGAAATTGATCGCATTAAAGCCAATGCTCAGGATATATCGGCTAATATTATTCATTCTGAAACATTAAAAAGCTTACTTCAATTAGTAAATTCCATAGCCGAAGGTGTAGCAAATATTACAAGTAACGCCAATGCTCTTAAGGTTGCCATAGGTGCAGCTATAGGTGCGTTTAGCTCATTCAAAGGCGTCGGTAGGCGTATAGTACGCCCACTCCAATCAAATATGCCGACACGCAAGGAACCTCTGTCGATAGACAGTTTTAAACTTGCGATGGCGTAACACTTGACAAATGATTAGAATATCATATAATAAAGTCAGATCAGCGATCAAAGGACGTAAGTCCAGTGATCTCGCAATCGGAAACTGTATTCAGGTAAATATGTAAATATTTAACGGAACACATAGACCGTCACCTGTTGCTGCAGGAGGACGGTCTTCCGTTAATAAAACGAAAACAACGGGTTACTTGTGATGGTCTTTACATTGACCGATGTATGTTAACACCACTATCAGTGTGGTGATTATAGCGCATATAGCTTCTATATATTCCATACGTCACTCCTTTCTCAGTTTTCGAAAGGAGTATCACTGAACCAGTCCTCTTGCACTGATCTGACATATCTGATTTTAATATACGTCTATAATCAAGTCAAGGAAGTACGTCATTAAACGGAACAATATGCGGGGAACATAGTGATCCAGACGGGTAATGCCGTTAAATAGCCAGTCCCCTACTCTATGTAGGTTTCTAACAGCGCTACTGGGCTATGGGTCCGCAGGCACAGGATGAAAGTCAAGGCCTCAGAGACTGACAACTTCCGCATAGAATCAGATGAAATGCTGGTTTTATGAAAATACAGTCCAAACTAGTGAGTAAACACGAAAAAATCAGCGCATTCATAGCGCTTACTGTGATACCCGTTTGTCATGGGTTTATGAAGATGGCAATTACCATGTTGCTTTACAATTGCGACATTTATAGGATTTGTTGATTTTATTAGAGAAGATACCCAGGATTCCAATTGATACGGCGCGATCCAGCATACCTATACGCTCGATGTTTGTTGATCCGCATGTGGGACATTTAGGGACGAATACTTGTTTAACTTGACTTTTTTCTTGTTTGTATTCTCCTTTCAATCTTTGATTGTACTCTTCTAGTGATTTTTTATATGATTCTTCTATTTGCTTGAGATTTTCATGATAATTATCTTTATCAGATTGAGTAATAGTCGTTCCGCATATTGGACAAACATTAAAACTGTCTTCAATTGACATATTACACGCTGGGCATTTCATAATATATCCTCCTCACTTAATATCTTTTTATCACAGAAATGATATATAGTCAAGTTTGATATTTAATACCAAAAAAGGTGAAGATGGACTTATAAATGGATTAATAAATCCTAAAGCCAAAAGCTTTTTCGGAGGTTTAGGCAATCTAATTAAATCTAATTCAATAAAACAAAAGCTTGTTATACCTATAGAACCCAAAGTAGAAGGCGAAACAATTGCTAATTCTATAAGAGACGCAATACAATCAGGTGTTTATGATCGTGATTATTTGCGAGGTTTCTTTGGTAATGAGGAAACCGAAAAAGCAGCTGATGAGTTTATACAAAAGCTTATTGAAACTGGTGATATTGCTGATATAACTGGAGAAAACTTATCAACTGCAATAAATAAATACCGAGAAAGTCAAGATCAAGCAATACAAGAAGCAAATGTTTTTCAAAAATCAGTATCGAATATTGGTAAAGCTATAGTTGGAACACTTGCTAATATGGCAGTTTCATTTGCTGTTACTTGGGCTATATCTGAGGCTATTAAGTATTTTGATGGATTAATACATAAAAGCGAACAATTACAAAACGCCATTAAAGAAACTGAAGGTACAATAAACTCGTTAAAATCAGAGATTGAGCAACTTGAGGCAATTGATTATCGTACAGTTGATCAGCAAAAACGTTTAGAATCGTTAAGGGAAGAATTAAAAATTCAAGAACGAATCTATGAAATTGAATTAAAACGTGCTACAAAAAGCAAATATGGAGAAGGAATTACAGATTTATTCAATAGTGATAATTATTTGGCGCGTATTTCAAAAGAAACAACAAATCAAAACAACCCCGATTCCTTAAAACGTAAAACTGCAGAGTATAAACAGAATCAAAAAAAAATAGAAGCATTACAAAAAAGAAGAGATTATTGGTTACAACTTTCAGAATCAGAAACGCATTCTTCAAAATTTAGACAATATTCTGAAAAACAGTTTGACAAAGCTGATGAAGAATTAACTAAACTTGAAGATAAACGAACTGATCAAATAGTTGAATTACAATCTAAGGTTGCGGAATATGATAGTGCGATAAACGAATTAGAGCAAGATTTAGCAAGTGGTTATCTATCTGCTCAAGAAAAGATAGATGCAACAAGTTATTTACATGCCTTTAAACAGTTAAAAGATGAGGCATTATCAGTTATAAATGAATTCCAAAAAGATACTGGAGAGTATGATTGGTCTAATACAATCGAATCAATATTTGAACATGTTGAATTCGATGGAGTAAAAGATAGATTAATTGAGTTGGGCAAAGACGGAAATTTATCAATTGAGTCTTTAACTCATAATTTTGATCCTCTTATTCGTGCGATGGATGAAGCGGGAGTTTCAGCCGAAGTATTATATAATTGGATAATGAATCTTGCCGATCCTTTTAAACAAGAAAGACAAAATTTGGCAAATAAAATAGCGGGATCGTTTAATAAAACAAAATATGATTCTAGAGGTATTGCTATAAATCAAGCTCCCGAAATCCAAGCGTATCTTGATTCATTAACCGATGAAGAATATCAAATAGTTGCAGGGATTGATATTGATTGGTCAACGTTCGATGCCGAAAGTGCGATAGCGCGAATGAATTCAGAAGTCGAAAAGGCTGGAAAAATAGAAGTGCCTGTAGAAACGTCTGAATCTGATATAGTTGATTCTGTTAAAGGTATTAATGAACGTCTTAAGACACAGTTCGACGAAATTGGGAAAGCTTATCAGGCAATATTTAATGGAGATAAATTCTCACTAGATGATATCGATTTTGAAGGTATACGCAAATCATTCCTTGAAATAGGGAAAGAAGCTGAGGATGACGAGGTTCTTGGAAAATATTTTGAAAATGGTCGTGAAGCCGTCAATAAATTCATTGATACGCTTACAGATGCAGATCTTAAAACAAAGAGTCTCGAAGAACAACAAGAAGTTGCACATCAAGCAATTAATGATCTTGCAACTGCATACTTCTACTCTGCCGATGGTTTAGCAGAACTTAATGATGAAACACGAGATGCAATAACAGTTCTGCTTGAACAACTTGGTGTTGCAAATGCCGCTGAAGTTGTTGCGGGATATATGGATAGATACGCAGAAGCTGAACGTGCAGCAACTCAAGCTGGATTAGATTTAGCAACTGCTACTGGTTCGGAGATACTCCACCTTCGTAATGAAGGAACTGTATCTACGGAAACTGCTCAGCAAATGGCTATTCTTGCTGCACAAAAATTATTGCTAAAAGACAATCCATTAAGTACAGCGGAAGATTGTCAGCAATTAGCTTCTCTTATTGGAATGTTGGAATTAACTGGCGTTGAATGCGGTAATTTACAACTTGCTATTGCTCAATTGGGTAGCGATGAGATAATGTCTGAAGAAAGAAAGAAGACAATTATATCTGCTGCTCAAAGAAGAATCAATGAAATCGCCAAAGGAAAGTTAAATTTTGAGTTGGATATAAAGATTCCTACTGATACAACAAAAGATCTTGGTGGTGCAAAAGACGCCGCCGAAGACCTCAGTGACGTATTATCCAAGATTAACTCCCAAATCGACGAAATTCAAGACTCATATCAGAAGCTCGAAAAGATCCAAGAGGACTACAACTCCACAGGCAAAATCTCTATCGATCAAGCCCAAGAGTTGTCCAACATGGACTTCAGATACCTCGCACAGCTTAAGGTCACTACAGATGAACTCGACCTCCAGAAGGATTCTTGGGACGAACTTACTAAGGCAAAGATTAATGATCTCAAGGTTGCCATGATTCAGAAGGCAATGGATCTTATATCAACCTTCCAAAATGAAGCTGTTGCTCTTCAATATCTGCAAAACTCATATGTCGAAGCGGCTGATGCAGCACTTACATTGGTGAATGCAGAAGCTCAATATCAGGCACTCTATGCTAGTTTTGGTAAAAATGGTCAAGATGCTGCAAAGATGGTTTGGGAAGGGTTGAACAATGCCCTTACCATGATGGATAATATCGATCTCAATCTTCATGTCGACAAGGAAGGCCGCGAAGGTGTCGATCATTCGTCTAGTGAACATGGCGGCAAGACTCCTGAACAAGAAGCTTTTGAAGAAGCCGTTAAGGAGGCCGAGGAAAAACTTCAGATCACCTATAAGGACTGGATGGAAGTCGCGCTGGATAAGGTCGGCAAGAAGGTCGACAAGTGGACAAAGTCCGTCAACAAACTGTTCTCATTCTGGAATAAACAGTGGGCAGCAAATAAGGCTATCAAGGCAGTCCACGAGGATATTGATCTTCAGAAGTCGGCCTACAATCTGTATCTTCAACAGGCCAACAAAGCGGCGAAGAAGGCTGGCAGATATATTAAGAGCGACGATGAGACTCTGACCTATGAGATCATGGGTGAAGGCAGTCTTAAGAGTAAATATCAGAAGCTTCTTAAGTACGGTGCGAAAGCAATCGAAAAATTTGACGGCACAAAAGAATCTAAGATTCTTCTTGAAAAGATTGAGGCGTTTACTGAGTGGTATGAGAAAGCTATTGCTGCACAAGAGGCAATCAATGACCTTTATGATCAAGAACGAGAACTCATAAAAGAAAAGCTTAACTCGATATCTACATACTTTGATAGACTAGACGACTACTACAACTCTATCGTCGGCAAAATTGATGCGCGTCTCTCTATGAGAAGTGCGGCTGGTGCAAAGACGACTATTAAGGATCTGCTTGAACAGTATCAAGCAAACGAGGAAGTTCGCCAGAATCGCGAAAACGAATTATTTGCACTTGCTACTGGTGTAAGACGCGAGGATCAGGATAGCGTAGAAGAGGCCAAGCGCAAGATTAAAGAGAAGCGCACTGACTTTGACACCAATACTGTAATCAATCCTAAATATGAAGCGAAGGCCCAAAATAAGATAGAGAATTTACAGACGCGACAAGACCGATATAACGAACTACAAGAAGAGATAGCAAAAGAGACAGATAAGAAGACTAAGGCGGCACTCAAGAAGGAAGCCAAGAAGATTAAGCTCTCCTCTGGTCAAAAGAGATTACTTAATTACTTACAGCAAAACGTTGATATGTTTGCGCAGATTACTGAAGATGCAATAACGGACAGCGCCACGAGTAGCACTGCCGTGTATCAGAATCTCGTGAAGCGAATCAACAAGCTGCAAAGCAAAAAGAAGTTAAGCGCGAAGAATACGAAAAAGCTGAATATGTATCTTGACGAATTGGCTGCAATCAATAGTGGTGTTGCAGCTGAGGATCTTCAAGATTATATGAAGAACTACGAGAAGTTCTGGGTATATCAAAATAAGATTGATAACGGTAAGGAACTTACTGTCAAGGAACAGCTTAAGTATAATAAATATAAAAAGAAAAAAGAAGAATACGAGAATAAATACCAAGAATCTTTGACGGCGCTTGACGATAATCTTAATAATGCCGAATTCCTCGAGTCTCTTGAGGATATGAGCACCGAGGAAAAGGTTGAGGCCTTTACAGAAAAACGAAACGAAAAGCTCGAAAAGGATAAGCAAGATCTTATTGATTCATATGACGAACAACGTGACCTTATTGAGGATTCATACGAGAGTTCTTCTACATTTAAGAACTTAAACAAAGAGTATGAAAAACTTCTTACTAAAGAATCTAAGGGTAAATTAAAAGGTAAGAGCAAGAAAAGACTCGAGAAGCTTGCAGCCGAAATGGAAGCTCTTCAAGAGGGTGCGACAGACGAAAACATAAAAGAATACAAGAAGACTTGGGAAGAATGGTACGACCTTTCCCAGAAAGATAGAAGCAAACTTACCAAGGCCGAAGCTAAGCGACTTGATAATCTGCGCAAGAAATTGGATTCGTGGAATGAAGAAAAGCAGGCTCTCTTGACAGATCTTGACAAGCAACAATCTGACGAACTTGAGCAATTGGAGCTTGATGCTAAACAGGAAATTAATGATGTTTCTACAAGCCTGTTTAGTTCGGCAGAGCTTGCTTACGAACTCGCTAAGCAGATAGCAGAGTGGGAAGTTACTAGTATTCAGAAAGAGATCGACGAGCTTAATAGTCTGATTGATTCTTATAAAAATGTAGCTTCCTTATTAGAGTCTACTTCTCTGGATTATATTAAGAAGTTCCCTGGATTAACTAAGCTACTTGGTATTGATGGTAGCGGCGACGCAACTAAATTGCTCGAAGACCAGTTAGTTAAGACCATATCAGCCACGGAAAAGAAAATCAACAAATCTGTCTCGTTGGGTGAAATGTATCAGAAGTTGATTAAAGCTGGTAACGAGGATGAGTGGCACGATATTCTCTCTGCTTATAGAAAGGTTGATACAGAGCTTGTTAATAAGCTTGAGAAACAACTTGAGAACGACAATCTTTCTCCAGAAGAATGGGTTGCCGAATGGACTGAAAGTCTTAATCAAGTTACTTCTGATACGATTAGTGCCGTTCAGGGTATTCAGTCCGTCAAGGATGAACTTCGCGAGAATGTTTATTTCAAGGCTATAAATAACGCTATGGCGCAAATGGACGCTCTTAAGAGTCGTACAGATGCAATGAGCGGACTGTTCAAGGATGAATGGTTATTTGACTCTGAGGGTATCACTGAGTTTGGTCTTGCTAAGGCTGCAATGCTGTCTGACCAGTATGCAGAAGCGCAACATCAAGCGTCTAATTTGGCGGCTAAAATCGCTGAGATGGATACCGCGAGGGTCAATAAGACATATGAAGGTAACGAGGAGCAATTCTGGATTGACAGAAATAACCTTGTGGCACAATATTATCAAGAGCTGCAGAGTGTTGAAAATGTTGCGACTCAGTTGGCAGACTTGGCTAAGAAGAAGCAAGAGGAAGAGATTAATAGACTCAAAAAATTGGTTGATGTTAGGCAGCGCGCCTTGGAAAATAAGAAAAAATACTGGCAGTACTCTGAAAATGTAAAGAACAAGACTAAAGAAGTCGAAGCACTTCAAGCTGAAATTGATGCATTAAATGGGGTAAGAGATTTGCCCCTTCTATTTTAATT
>Ga0310690_10012041_pt1 | contig 10654 bp, 10 predicted proteins | sample AusTroGonzalo_MG_2_FD_207661 | JGI IMG/M metagenome (GOLD analysis project Ga0310690, IMG submission 207661) | Bovine rumen microbial communities from tropical cattle in Woodstock, Queensland, Australia - Gonzalo_04 (v2) (version 2) | ecosystem: Host-associated > Mammals > Digestive system >...
CTCAGGCCACTCCTGCGGCGGAGCGCAAGCCATCTACAACGCCGCCAACACCCACCTGAAGACCTACATCATCTTCAACGCCGGCATGGGAAGCATGTCGATGGCCGGAGCCGACAAGACCTACCTCAACAAACTGCGCGGCCCCATCCTCTACCTCACCGGCGGCAATGATGACGTGGCCTACGGCAATGCCTGTGGCGACTACGACTACATCACGAAGACACCCGTGGTCCACATGTACGACCCCTCCGTGGGCCATGGCGGCACCTACTGGGAAGCCAACGGCGGCGGCTACGGCAAGCTCGCCCTCCTCTGGCTCGACTGGCACCTCAAGGACAAGACCACCAACTCCAAGTACTTCCTCACCGACAAATCCACGGCCTACCCCGCGTGCGTGGTGAAGTACAAGAACTTCCCGGAAGAGTAAGAAAAAAAGACATTTACGATATTTATTTCATTCCGCCAAACATTTCGCGGAAAAAAACGTTATCGACGCTTGAAATTACGTTCCGCATCCATGCGGAGGAAGATGAACAGCAGGATGGTGAAGCCCCAGAGCGAGGAGCCGCCGTAGCTGAAGAACGGGAGGGGGATGCCGATGACGGGCGTGAGGCCCAGCACCATGCCGATGTTGACGAACAGGTGGAAGAGGAAGATGGACAGCACGCTGTAGCCATAGACGCGGCCCCACGTGTCGGGCTGGCGCTCGGCAAGCACGATGAGCCGCAGGATGAAAAGCAGATAGACGAGCAGCACACCGGCCGAACCGAGGAAGCCCTCCTCCTCGCCGATGGTGCAGAAGATGAAGTCGGTCTCCTGCTCAGGCACATACTTCAGCTTGGTCTGCGTACCCTTCAGGAAACCCTTGCCAGAAAGTCCACCCGAACCAATGGCAATCTTGGCCTGGTTCACGTTATAGCCGGCATTCTTCACATCGTCGTTCTTGCCCAGCAGCACCTCGATGCGCGTCTGCTGATGCGAGGGAAGTAGCTTGTGGCTGAAAACATAGTCGCAAGCATAGTACACGACGGTCGACGCGATGAGGAAGAGGATGATGAGCAGGTATTTGTACGAACGCGTGATGGCATACTCGACGAAGAGATAGATGAGGACGCAAGCGTTGACAATGAGCTGCACGATGCAGAAGTTGAACGGAATGACGTAGGCCGAGAACAGATAGGCCGCGAGGACGAAGCCCAAGGAGATGGCGGCCAACCGCGGGAACGAGCCGATGTCCTTGCAATAGCGCCACGTGAGAAACAGCGTGCTGGCCAACGAGAGGAACAGCACCCAAGCCTCGCCTTTCGACACGGGCATGTCGGTCACCGTCTCGTCGCCGAACTTCACACCCACCACCACATAGACGATAAACATGAAGGCTGCGAACAGGAACGCCCCCGTCATGCCCTCACGATAGAGGACAAGGAAGAAGGCGAGATAGACCAACGCTGTGCCCGTCTCCTTCTGAGCGATAATGAGCAGCATGGGCAGCACGAACAGCAGAACCACCCGCAGGAAATCCTTGAAGTTCGACAGACGGAAGCCGTAGCGCTCCATGAACTTACCCACAGCCAAAGCCACGGCAAACTTCGCAAACTCGGCCGGCTGAAGTTTCACAGGGCCTATCGGAATCCACGACCGCGAGCCTTTCGTGTCGGGCGCCACGAAGATGGTGATGAGCAAGATGAGCATCATCATGACATAGACAACCATCGATGCCTTGTAGTAGAAACGCTTCTCGATGAGCAGCAACGCGCCGGCAAGCAACAACGACGTGAGAATCCACACGAACTGCTTGCCCGAGTTGAGACTGAACGAGAACAGGTCGGGATGATGGTAATCGTAGCACGCGCCGCACACCGAGAACCAGCCCCACACCAGCAGCACGACGTAAAGCCCGATGGTCATCCAATCGAGCGAAGTGAAGATTCCCTTGTTATTTGTATCACGTTGTAGCATCTGTTCATACTATTGAGCAATCAGTTCACACTTCTCGCAGCAATGCCTGCAGCCTTGGCCTGACTGCCAGGCGACAGCTCGCCACGAATATATTGTTCCATCATGAGCGACCCGATCGGCACACCGAACGTAGCGCCGAATCCGCCGTTCTCCACATACACAGCCACCGCAATCTGCGGATTGTTGCGAGGAGCAAAGCCCATGAACACAGAGTGGTCGTGCCCACGGTTCTGAGCCGTTCCCGTCTTGCCACAGACCTCGTACCAAGGATTCTGAGCGCCCCGACACGTACCGATGCCGCTTGTCACCGCCCCACGCATGCCACTCACCACGTCCTCATAATACTTCGGACTGGCCTTCGTGAAATGCTTCCGCGTAAGACTATCGGCCAGCTCGCCGCCGACGATGCGCTTCACGATATGCGGCGTGATGTAATAGCCACGGTTCGCAATCGTTGCGCCCTGGTTCGCAATCTGGAGCGGAGTGAGCGTCACCTCGCCCTGCCCGATGGCGATGCTGATGACGGTCAATGCGTTCCAGCGGCCCAGATGCTTGTCGTAGTAGTCGGCATTCGGAATCATGCCGCGGCTCTCGCCCGGCAAGTCCACACCCAGCTTGTAGCCGAAACCCATCGACACCATATAGTCCTTCCACGTCGTCATCGCATCCTGCACCGTGGCATATTTACCGCGATTGCCGAACATGTAATACAGCCCCCAGCAGAAGAAACCGTTGCAGGAGGTCGAGAGCGCCGGCTTCACACTCAGCGGCGACGAATGGAAGTGGCAGCCCACCTTCATGTTGCGATAGCGGAAGCCCCCCGAGCAAGGATAAGACGTCACGTCGGGCTGGATGATGCCTTCCTGCATGAAAGTCAGTGCCTGCGAAGGCTTGAACGTCGAACCCGGCGGATAAGTACCCGAGATGGCACGGTTGAACATCGGGCGGTTCTCGTCCTTCAGCATCCTCATGATGTTGTCGCCACGCTGCTTCCCCACCATGTCGAACGCACTGTACGACGGAGCCGACACCATGCATAGAATCTCGCCCGTCGAAGGCTCGATGGCCACAATCGCGCCGCGCTTCCCACGCATCAAGCGCTCGCCCAAAGCCTGCAACTCAATGTCGAGACTCAGCACAATGTCCTTCCCCGGAATAGGCTGCTGGTCGTCAAGGCCCTCGTTGTATTTCCCCTGAATCTTTCCCCTCGCATCACGCAACAACACCTCGATGCCCTTCTGGCCGCGCAACACCTCCTCGTAGCTACGCTCCACACCCTGCTTACCGATATAGTCGCCAGCATTGTAGTAGTCGTTCTCGGCAATGTCGTTTCCCGACACCTCCGCCACATATCCCAGCACATGCGCAGCATTCGGGTAACGATACTGACGAGCATTCCGTTCACGCACATAGAAGCCCTTGAACCGGAACATCTTCTCCTGGAACACCAGAAAGTCGGCCGACGAAATCTGCGGACGGAACAGCTGCTGCGAATACGACGAATACCCCGGATTCTTGCTCACATCCTTAATCCACGCCATCCTGTCATCAAACTCCTGACGAGTCATGTGAAGCGTCTGGCAGAAATCCAGCGTATCCAAGCCGCTCATCTCACGCGTGATGACCATCACATCGTAAGCCGGCTCGTTATACACCAGCAATTTGCCGTTGCGGTCGTAAATCGAACCACGCGAAGGAAAAATAATCTTGTTGTAAATCGCATTATTACGCGAAATCTCTTCATAGTCATTAGGCGCCAGCTGCAAATAAGCCAGCCGCACGATATAAGCCAGCACCACCGCGAGGGCAATACCCCCAATCACGTATTGACGACGTTCAAACACATACGCTTTCATTTGCCGACTTCCCTTTCCTCAATGCGGTTGCGAACAATATATTCCACGCAGACAGAAATCAGTGTCGCCAAAACAGTGCCACCAACCATCGCGCCAATCGTCAATAACAAATCCTCCAACGAAAAAGCCTCAAGGAAATAGAACGTGAAATGAAGCAAACCCATACACGAAAGCGAATACCAGATATATCGCGACAAGCCCAGGTTTTGAATCGTAGGCTTGAACGAATCCACCATGTCACGCGGCATAAACAACTTCAGGATAGAAGGCTTCACCATCGCAAGCAGCGTACAACTCGCCGCAGCCATCCCCATCGTGTTCGAGAAAATATCGTAGATGATACCGATGCCGAAACCCCACCAAAGCAGCGACACACGCGACACAGCAGTCTCACAGCAGATAATCATGTATCCGATGATGAGCGGAGTGGCATACCCAAACAAGTGTAGATGATTCAGAATCAACAACTGCACCACCAGGAGCAACACCATCCTGCCAAGTCGTATGTACGTTTCATGCTTCATACAGTCTCAGTTTCGCTATTCAATTTCTTTTCGGCCGCAGCGGAAAACCTTTTTCGCTATTCAATACTCATCAGCGAATCGGCCAAAAACTCCAGTGTCCGCTTTTCAGCGTGATGATAGTTCGTGATGACACTTACGTTCCTGACAGACGTATAGTCAACCGCAAGCTTCACCGTAAACTTCTGCGACAGACCGTCATCCGACTGTCCGATGCTTTCCACCGTTCCCAACGGAATGCCCGACGGGAAAATGTCAGAATGACCGTTCGTCTCAACCACTTCGCCCACAGATGCCTTGATATGCAATGGAACACCCGTCATATACCCATACCGGCAACTGCCAAACTCCCATTCCATCGTGCCAAACGAAAGATGCTCTTTCAGTTGGCAACTCACCTTCGACTTCACGTTAATGAGCGGCATCACAGTCGAATAATGGTCAGACGTGAGAAACACAATCCCCACCACGCCGCTGGAACATACCACACCCATTTCAGGTCGTATTCCGTCCTGCTCGCCCTTATTCAGCGTCAGCAGATTCAGACTATGATTCGTCGTAGCATTCACAATCTGAGCACCGACAAAACGATAACGCGAACGGTTGAAACCCTCAAACTGCAAAGTATCAATGCGATGCGTCGCCAACTCACGCTTCATCTCATGAACTTCCGCCCGCAACAATTCGTTCTCCGCCTCCAACTTCTCATTCACAGCACTCAACCCCACATACGATGTCACACCGTCCACAGCTGAATAGATGCCGCCTACGAACGAGTTGGCAGTAGTAAAGAACACGCTGCCCTGATAATTATTGAAACGGAACAACAAAGCAAGGCAGAATCCCTCCATCAGGAAGAATACAAACCAATGCTTATATTTGACGATGAAGTCAATAAGATTCTGCATGGTCTGGATGTTATCTCATCAACACTGTGTTGTAAAGATGAATATTCTTCAAAGCAATACCGGTACCCTTTGCCACACTGTGTAATGGGTCTTCGGCGATATGGAATGGAATATGAATTTTGTCAGTGAGACGCTTATCAAGTCCACGCAACAAAGCACCACCACCAGTGAGATAGATTCCGTTCTTCACGATGTCGGCATAAATCTCAGGCGGAGTCTTTTCAAGAGCGCTCAGAATAGCAGTCTCAATCTTTGCCACCGATTTGTCGATGCAATGTGCAATCTCCTGATAGCAAACAGAAATCTCCATCGGCAAAGCTGTGATACGGTTCGGGCCATGAACCACATACTCCTCAGGAGCATTGTCCACAAGATCGGTCAAAGCCGAACCTACGTTTATCTTGATACGTTCAGCCATACGTTCCGAAACCTTCACGTTGTGCTGGCGACTCATATATTCCTGAATGTCTGCAGTCAATTCATCACCCGCAATACGAATCGAGCTGTTAGATACGATACCGCAAAGCGAGATGACAGCAATTTCCGTTGAACCACCACCGATGTCAACCACCATGTGGCCCTCAGGAGCAGTTACATCAAGCCCTATACCGATAGCCGCAGCCATAGGTTCGAACAGCAGATACACATCGCGACCTCCTGAGTGCTCGGCACTGTCACGCACAGCGCGAAGCTCCACTTCAGTAGAACCAGAAGGCACACCAATAACCATACGGAGTGAAGGTGGCGCCATGAAACTACGACCCGTGTTGATTTTCTTAATCAATCCACGCATCATCTGCTCGCATGCGTTGAAATCTGCAATCACACCATCTTTCAGTGGACGGCATGTGCGAATATCAGGATGGGTCTTCTCATGCATCATCTTCGCCTTCTTACCCACCTCTATCATCTTGTTTGTCTTGCGGTCTAATGCCACAACAGAGGGTTCGTCCACCACAATCTTACCATTACTGATAATAATCGTGTTGGCAGTACCAAGGTCCATTGCAATGTCCTGCGTCAGTGAAAAAAGACTTGAAAAAAATCCCATAAACTTATGAATTGCGTTGTTTGTTTAATCTGTCTGTTTTTATGCCTTGAAATATGCGTCGATAGCCGTGTCGTAGTGCGAACTGGTAGCAAAAGCACGTTCAGCGAACCACTTACGCTGTTCCTTTGTCGTCTCTGCTCCTTGCGCCTTGATAATGTCGGTCAGTGGGCCGTATTCTGCCTTGCTTGGCACAATCACCACGTCGTTGAAGTTCTTTGCTGCAGCACGAATCAGTGAAATACCACCTATATCAATCTTCTCGATAATCTCAGCCTCATCAGTCGTGTTGGCCACAGTCTCCTCAAACGGATAGAGGTCTACCACAACCAAATCAATCTCAGGAATAGCATATTTAGCCATCTCCTGCTGGTCACTTTCCAGTTCCCTACGGCCTAAGATTCCGCCGAACACCTTTGGATGCAACGTCTTCACACGTCCACCCAGAATCGATGGATAAGTTGTCAAATCTTCCACTTTTTCACATGCATAACCCAAACTCTCAATGAAAGCCTGTGTTCCTCCAGTCGACAGGAACTTCACACCGTTCTTGTTCAGTTCTGCCAACAATTCCTCCAGTCCGTCTTTATGAAATACCGATATCAGCGCTGTTTTTATTTTCTTCGTGTTCATTTTTTCCTAAATTGTAATTTGATTACCTAATTTGAACTGCAAAGATACAAAAATAAACTGATAGTAAGTGAATAATCAGCCATTTATTTTTCTAAAAGACAAATATTCTTTATTTTTGCAGTCAAAACCATCGAAAAATGAAACAATTGACAACATTTCATTTCACAATCCGCCGATTCGTCCCAATGTTCATTTGGACAGTTGGCCTTTTCTGCTGTTTGCCAACCAAAGCCCAAATCTTCGATTTTGGCTACCCGCGGATGGAACGTCGTCAAACTCCTCAAGAACCCGTCGAACCGGCCAAGTATAAAGGAGGAAATGCAGGACTAAATCGCTTCCTCGAGAAGGAGTTCAAGCGCAATCCTGAGAAGACCGATATTCAAGGTCAAATCATCGTCTCATGTATCATCAACGAGAAGGGAAAAATTTCAGAAACCCAAATCTCTCGCAGCCTCGATAAAGACCTCGACAACGAGGCCCTGCGCGTCATCAAGAAACTCAAATTCAAGCCTGCCAAACAAGGGAAAAAGGCGATTCCGAGTCGCATCAACATCGTGTTTCCAATCCGCAAAGGAAAGGTATCCTTCTCCACCCTTAAAACCATCGATGTCTAAGTCAAATTTTTGCAGCCCTTAAGGGTAACAAATTATCCCATTAAGGGGAACAATATTTCCCTTGTAAGAAAATGACGAACAAATACAAAAAACGCTGAGAATCTTACGATTTCAGCGCTTTTTGATGTGGTACCTCCAGGATTCGAACCGGGGACACACGGATTTTCAGTCCGATGCTCTACCTACTGAGCTAAGGCACCATTTTCGTTGCATTTTTCGTTTGCGGCTGCAAAGGTACGAAATAATTCACAATGCACAATGCTTTATTCGTGATTTTTTTCTAAAAAGGAGGAAAAAATGTATTTCTTTGCGCGTTTTCGCCAAAAAGGAGCAGGGTTAGACACCAAAAAAGTGGTTTAAGGCATTCACCACTCCACCCTCATCAACATCATCTGTTACATAATCAGCCGCCGCCTTGACTTCATCGCGAGCATTCCCCATTGCCACTCCACAACCCACATGGCGCAACATCGTCATGTCGTTGCCTCCATCACCAAAGGCCATCGTTTCGTCAATCGAGATACCATAATGGCTGATGATGGCATCGATACCTATTGCTTTGTTATTGCCCTGACAGATGATATCAGCAAAGAATGGATGCCATCTTTGTTCCGAACAGCCCCTGAGCACCTCGTTCATGATACGAGGGTCGTCGCCGTCCTTGAAGAAGGCAATAATCTGCATCACATCCATATCCAGACATTGCTCAACAGGCGCAATAGGCGGACACTTAAGGTTGAGAATCTTCAAGACCTCGATTGCCTCAGGCGATGTCATCGTGATAAAGATATCATCATTGGCAGCAAACGCCAAGGGAAAAGGATGCTCATGATAATAGTCGATCATACGCACCAAATCATCATGCCTGATTGGCTGGTGACGAATCACCGTTCCATCGGCAGTCCGACAACTGGCTCCATTGACCGTCATGATGCCATCATACTCCAATGTTCCTAGATTGTCCACAAAGGGCATCGGACGCCCTGTGGCAATAAACACCTTCACACCTTGCTGACGCACAGCATGAATAGCTTTAAGGGTGCTATCGGGTATCTGATGACTTCGAAACGAAACCAGCGTGCCGTCTATGTCAAAGAAGATTGCTTTGATCATGTCAGGGTTGCTGCATCAGGTAAGCCTTGAAGTCGTCAAACTCCTTACTCATCGGTACACTCTGTTTGGTTCCCTTCATGAAAGCCTGTAACTTTGCAGGGATTTCGATGTCAGTTCCAAGAATGTTGTCGACCGTCGTCTTGAACTTCGCAGGATGAGCCGTTTCAAGAAAAACACCCATTTCAACGTCCTTCAATCCCTCCGCAAGGGCACGATAGCCACATGCGCCATGAGGGTCGCACACATAGCCTGTCTGCTGATACACCTCACGCATGGTTTCTGCTATCTGATCATCTGTATAGGTAGCTCCGCTGATATCCTGGCAGATTGCCTCATAGTCCTTATTATATAATTCGTACACGCGTGCGAAGTTACTTGGTGCTCCCACATCCATCGCATTAGCAATCGTCTGAATGGATGGACGAGGCTTGTATTCGCCTGTCTGCAGATATTCATAGAACACGCTGTTGGCATTATTGGCAGCAATGAATCGCTCGATTGGCAATCCCATTCGTTTGGCAAACAATCCAGCACAGATGTTACCAAAGTTTCCAGAAGGCACACAAATGACAAGTGGACGATTCAAACCCTGACGTTTCATCTGAGCGTATGCATTGAAATAATAGAATGCCTGAGGGAGGAAACGAGCCACGTTGATACTGTTGGCTGAAGTCAGTTTCATATGCTTGTTCAGCTCCTCATCCATGAAGGCACTCTTCACCAGCGCCTGACAATCGTCAAATACACCATCCACCTCAATGGCCGTGATGTTCTTACCAAGGGTCGTGAACTGACACTCCTGAATCGGACTGACCTTGCCCATTGGATAAAGCACATAGACATGGATACCCTCGACACCAAGGAAACCGTTCGCCACAGCCGAGCCGGTATCACCTGAGGTAGCTACAAGGACATTAATCGGATTACTCTGAGTTTTCCGAGTATTCTGAGTAAAGTAGCGCAATAGGCGCGCCATGAACCTCGCACCGACATCCTTGAAGGCCAATGTAGGTCCGTGAAAGAGTTCGAGCGAATAAATATTGTCTGTCACCTTCACAACAGGGCAATCGAACGAAAGCGTATCGTAGACGATATCCTGCAAGGCATCAAGATCTACATCCTCACCAAAAAATGCGCTGGCTACGTTATAGGCAATGTCCTGAAACGAAAGGTGGTGAATCTCATCGAAAAACGCTTTTGGTAGCGTCTTGATACTCTGAGGCATATAAAGTCCCTTATCCTCTGCCAGACCCTTCACAACGGCTTTCTTTAAATCTGCTACGGGAGCTTGCCCGTTAGTACTATAGTATTCCATATCTAATATTTCATGAATTCGTTAATAAATTGGTTCAATCGTAACATGCCATAACTACCACTGACACAGCTCACTTCGTCATATTCCTGCACCTCATCAGGCTCGATGCCTCGATGCCAAATCAGGAAAGGCACAGGCAGACCTACATGAACGCGCTGCTCTACTGGCGTAAGATGGTCAGGCAATACAGCAATGCAGACAGGCTCGTCCCAGGTCGACACCTCTTTATATATTGGAGCAATGAGTCGCTGGTCAAGATACTCGATGGTCTTGAGTTTCAGTTCGAGGTCGCCATCATGACCAGCCTCATCGCTGGCCTCCACATGTACAAACACAAAATCATCGTGCTTCAGCGCCTCGATGGCCGCTTGAGCCTTACCTTCGTAGTTGGTATTTGCCAAACCTGTAGCACCTGAGACCTCAACAATCTTCAACCCTGCATAGTGGCCAATACCTCGAATGAGGTCAACAGCGGAGATAACCGAACCCGATTTCACTTGCGGATACTGCTGCATCAACGTTTCCATCGACGGACGATAGCCTCCACTCCAAGGCCAGATGCTGTTAGCCTGACGCTCGCCCTTTGCTGCTTTCGCAAGGTTATACGGGTGCTTGGCTAAGAGTTCCTGTGATTTCAGGATAAGATCGTTGATAAGGTCTGCAGTCTCCTGAGCAGTCATTCTATCT
>Ga0310690_10012042_pt1 | contig 10654 bp, 5 predicted proteins | sample AusTroGonzalo_MG_2_FD_207661 | JGI IMG/M metagenome (GOLD analysis project Ga0310690, IMG submission 207661) | Bovine rumen microbial communities from tropical cattle in Woodstock, Queensland, Australia - Gonzalo_04 (v2) (version 2) | ecosystem: Host-associated > Mammals > Digestive system >...
AGCTGGAGAATCTCGCCGGTATACCAAACAGACTCACCGAGAAGTTTAAGGTTCATCCCGGTGGTGAGCTGGCTTCTTCTATAACAATAGAAGCAACCCTTGTTGTAGTACATCTGCGGGCAGAGCGTGGTGAAGTCGCCAGACGCAATGGTCTTGCTGTTCGTCGCAAGGAAGCCCATAGCGCCGTACTCATCTTTACCCAGGCCCTTAATCGGCTTGGTCGGCAGATTACCTTCTGCGTACAGTTTCCTGCGCTCCTCAACAAGAGCGCGCCGATATGCCTCGCCACCGACAGAGTTAATGGATTCTTTCTCCGATACGCGTACCTCGCGCCCACCGCTCGTGATGGTAGAACTGGTCGCCTGCATCGGCAAAGCATCCACGATGCGCTGAGTGAAGGACCTCGACATCTTGAACTCTTTTTCAAAAGGCGTTTCGGAGATTGTTCCATCGGCGTTGATATTTGCTTCTCGCCGAATGCTGTCAGGGAGAGACTCCGCGAGTTTACGTGCGGTATCCGCAAACATCGGGTCATTCGCCACGTAATCGTTCCACTCCGAGGGGAGCATGAACGTAGCGGCGATATCCCTCATTTCCAAATGCCGTCGCTCACCCAGCCCAACCCAGACCTGCGCCTTGTTGTCGGTGCCGATCTTGTGGATGGTGTCAAACAGATCGTAGGTTTCTCTAGCTTCGGGGGAAAGACCATCAACAAACTTTTGCTCATCCGCGCTCCCCCCTGTGTATGGGGTCGCCACCGACAGCTTCGCGTCGGCGAAGTCGGGGTTGATGTCCTCCGGGGCAGGCTTGCCACCGTTGGTTTCTCTGCTTTGCTCGAGCTTACCGCGGTAACCTTCCAGTGCGAGGGAGATGTCGTACAGAAGGGACTTGACCTGCTGTTGCTGGGTGTCGTAGGCAGATTGGAGTTCCTTCCACTTCATCCCCGTCTCCCGCATGAGGTTGAGCCGCTCCTTGAGGGAGAGTTCAGCCGCATGAAGCGGACCGGGGTCGATGCCGGCGATGCGCTCGAAGAGGTCCTGCCGGGGGAGGGTCGTGCCCAGCTTGCCGTTGTACTCATCGGCCTCGTTGATACCGAGGATCGCACCGAAGATATCGCCCGCGATTTCCTCGCGCATGAGGTCTGCGGTGGTAAGTCTGTCGATATCTTCCTGACTGTACTTGTGGTCCTTGTAGAAGTTCCTATACCGTTCCTGCATATCGGCGACGGCCTGCTTCATCTTCTCCGGGTCTTTGGCGATCTCAGCGTAGTACCCGGTCAGCGCACCGCTGTCGGCGAGCTTCTGGATGAGGCCGTCTTCCGTAATGGCGCCGTTCTCGTCATACGTGCCGAGGACCTGGTCGATCAGGGATTTGGCGTCGCTGTCCTGTCCAAGGTTCGCGCCGTGGAAAATCTCATGACCGAGTATCCAGGCAAGCCCAGCCTGCGTCTTCGGGTCAGCGGCGGGGGCGTTGATGTTGACGTAGATCGTGCCGGTCTTGAGGTCGATGAAGCCGTTCTCCCCGGCAAGGCGCGGGTCATCCGAGTACTGGAGCCGCATACCCTTATCGGAGAGATAGAAGTTCATGACCGCCTGCATACGCCGAGTGGCGTCGTCCAGTTCTGCTTCACGGATGGGTCCGGTCGGTTTCTCCTGTTCGACCTCGGTTTCGGTTTCGGTTTCGGTCTCGCCCTCGGTCTGCTGGCCTTCCGTCTTCTGACCCTGCGCTTCCGCAACGGACAGGCGGATGACGCGGTCTTCCTCCGCATGGGACTGGTCGCCGGCGAGCATCCGCTGGAAGGACTCCCTCGCCTGCTCGGCAGTAAACTCACCGGTCGATGTGGCGAGCTGGACAAACTGCGCTTCGGTCAAATCCTGGTCGCCGGATCGGATGGTCGGTTCAGTCGTCACAGGCTGTTCAGCCGCTACGGTTTCCCGCACCGGGGTCTGGGCGGGAGCAGGCTTCTCCCCCATCTCGGTGGGCTGGGCTGCCGGCCTGGTGAGATCGTTGAGAGGGATGCCGCTTGGCGTCGTTGCCTGCTCGGGCGCGGGTCTCACCACGGCGGGCTGGGCTTTCGGTTCTTCGTACCAGTCCTGTCTGGTGAGATCGTTGAGAGGGATACCGCTGGGCGTTGTTGCCTGCTCGGGCGCGGGTCTCACCACGGCGGCGGTATCATCGCCGCCCGTAACGACAAGGGACGGACCGGGGTTGACGAGATTGTCCTGCGCCTTGACTTCGGTGCTGGTCTTGTTGACCTCCACCGTTTGGTCGCGAATGGTGTTGGCGATGGCCTGAAGAGAACGCTTCACGGCCGCGGCGCCGTTGCCGTTGATGGTGTAGCCAGTCGCCTCTTTTACTGCGTTGCTGAAGGCATGGCTGGTGAGGATGCGATTATCTACGCCTGCAAAGCTGACACTCTCCGCGCCGCTTGCCACCTGCATCACGGTACGCTTGGCGGCGTCCATCTCTTTCTGGCCCACGTTCTCAAGGTTGAGCCAGCCGAGTGCGATACGGACTTTGGACTCCAGTTCCGTTTCGATGTGGACGGGTTCGGTGCTCTTGCCTCGGACGTTGTCGATGTACTGCTGGAGTACGGCGTCCGTGACGCCCTCCGGCGCATAGAGCTTCGCATCGGTACGGAGCAGTTGAGGAAGCTGTTCGAGATCGCTCTTCATCTCATTGAGAAGCGTCTCATACTGCTTCTGCTTAACGCTGTCCGCTTCTTTGCTCTCGATGATGGCGTCCAGAGCAGTAACAAATTTACGACCGATTGCCCGGGCTTCACCGTCGGTGTACATGGACGCGATCGTCGCGTTTCCGATGTAACCATTCGCAATGCTGGCGTTCAGTCCGATCTTGTACAGTTCTTTGTTGTACTTCTCAACGGAATGAGCACGGCTGATAGCGGAGATTTGAGACACACCCGCCATGAGAGCGCCCTGGATCGCGCCGGTCGCCGCATCGTGCAGAACCTCTTCAGCAGTGTTCGCCCAGGTCTTCGCCTTGGCTTCCTTCTCCGTGTAGACCTTACCTGTGACCGGGTTGATCTGCGTCATCAGTTCGCCGACTGAGGTGTTGAAGTTACTGGTCGGAGTGTTCTTCAGCCAGTCGAAGATGGCGTTGGCGAGAGTAGTCGCGCCCTCTTCCTCGAAGTTGACGAGAATGGACTTCTCGATGTTCTTGATGATATCCCCATAGGTAATGGCGAAGGGGTTCTCCTGTAGCGCCTTGAGGTTGCCAATAGACATGTTCTCGAACAGCGCCTCGAACGTACCGGCAATACCGGCGGAGAGGACTGCCTCACCGATAGGTGTTCCTCTCTGTGCGCTCTCCAGCAGAGATTCAGCAGCCGCATTGCCGGAAAGCACCAAAGCGCCGAGGTTCATGCCAGCGATTTTCCCAGGAATCCTAGACGCAAGGAACGACTCAATACCAGACGTGACGATGCCGAACGCCTCATCGAACATATCAACGCCCTGGTAGTTCCAGTCTACTGCGCCTGTAATGCCGGTACGGATGGCGTTGGTTGCGTTTGACATCGTGAACAGTTTGCTGTTGGGGTCGAGGGTACGGTTCGTGGACTTGCTGAACTCCGCTCGGATCGGCTCAACAAGACTGATCGCAGATGTGGCGCTGGTGAGGAAGGACAGCACATATGCGCCCATGCCTTCTGCCACGCCGCTTGTTGCGTAGTCGGAAAGCTCCTGCCGCATCTTATCTGCGTTAATCGTGTTTGCCTGACGCTTGATAAGGTCGATGGTGTTGGCGATTTCCTGCTCAGAAAAGCCCTGCCTTGCCATTGCGTCTTTTGCAGCTTTGATGATCTGTCCTTCGTTCGTGGCGAGACCGTATTTCTTTTGCCCAAGCAAATCGACAACAGCCTCATCAGGAATAGACCCGGTGCTGGCGTAGACGGCCAGCGCGGCGAGCAGGCCCTGCACTTCAGCGTTGCCGGTCTTTGCCACGCGCTGGAAGTCGCGGTTCTGAATCTCCTGACCAGCCGCCAACCAGTTCCGCTCATGGTCGCTATCACCGAGAAGCGCCTTGAGTTCCGGGTCCTGGGTCAGTGGGTCGGTGTAGAGATTGTGGTCAAGGTCATACTGAAGTCGCTCGTCGATCTTCCGTCGCGTTTCCTCGTCCAGAGCGCCACCCTTGTAGATGTCGGTCAGTTTCCCATCGTCGGCGAAGATCATCCGGTTGGTGTACAACTGGTCGTACTGCCGCTTCAGCGTATTCCATCTCGTCGTTCCGGCGGGCTCGGAGTCAAGCTGCGCCTTGAGACCGGTGAGCACGTTCTGGATATCATCGTAGTTCTGGTGCAGTCCATAGTAGTAGGCGACGGGCTCGTACTCCTGCAGGAAGGCATCGTGGCTTTCGATGTATTCCTTATAGACGCCGTTATTGTACTCGTTGACCAGCTTATCAACCAAAGCATCTGCGGTCTTGGCCTGCGCGCTCAGTTTCGCCCACTGATCGAAGTAGTCCTCCTGCTGACGGTGTAGCCGAATCGCATAGGCGTCTGCTTCTTCGGGAGTGTTGAATGCGCCGAGATACTTGCCGGTCTTGTAGTACTGCTCGATGGCCTGCGCTTCATCAACATGCTGCCACTGACCGTTGATTCGCACGACGGTGGGAATGAGGATTTCCAGCCCGGTCTTGTCGTCGCGGAACGAGATGCTGTCCACGCTGGAGTATGTGCCGTCGCCGTTGTCCAGCCGCGGGAGATCGGAGAGGTTGATGTTACCCGCCCCATAGTTCGGCGCGGTCAGGGCGTTGATCTGCGACTGGATATTGTTCGCGCTGTTGACAGCAAAGTCGATTTGTTTACGGGGTTCTTCCAGCTTACGCGCACGCTCTTCGTCCCCGATCTTCGCCTGCTGATACTGACGGAATGCTTCCAAAGTGTTGAAACCCAGTTCCGCAGCAGCAATCACGTTTTCGTTCTGTTTCTGCTGGGCGAGAGCGTAGACGTCCTGCTCGTTCTGGAGCAGAGCGCGATCCGCCGCAGTCACAGGCCCGCCGACCATCCCGGAGGTGTAGTCCATTGCTGTGGTCGGCTGGCTGATGGGCTGGGTACTGGTGCTGGAACCGGGTCTCCAATCTTCCATCGCCTGCGAACGGGACTTCTCAGCCGAATTGGGGTTCGCCGTCTTGTACTCATCGGTGACGATATCCATGAGATAGTTCTCATAGGTACCGTACTTGTTCCGCATCTCCGGGTCCATCGCCCACATATCCACGGAGAGCTTGTTCTTACCGAGGGAAGTCTGCGCCGGCTCCGGTGTCTCGACCTTGGGCGTGATGGCGTTCTCGATTCGGTTTGCGATGCCAGCGCCGAGATTCGTAAGGCCAGACGTGCCAGGAGTACGAACCACCGGGCCCTGGTCGATCTGTGCCTGAGAGTAGGGCGAGGGGTTGTTGCTCACAACGGTGATGCCCTCATACATAGGCTTCAAACTACCAGCCGCCGCACCGTTATCCAGTTCCGCCGCACGGTTCTTTAATGCGTTGTAATTATCACTGAAGCTGGAACTCGCAGAAAGAGAAGACCCTTGAGTGTCTAACTCTTTGGCCTTCTCCATCTGTGCATCATAATTCCATTTTGCCATAGTGTCTCCTCCGATCGGTTAGGACAGAACCTGCGCTGCAATCCAGTTCGCCTCATAATCCGTGATGCGCTGAGAAATCAGCGCGTTATTGATCTCATCAATCTTGGACTGACGGTTCATCGCGAGGTCGTCCTTCAAATTCGCGGCCATAGCGGTAGCATAGTTTCCGACAGTCTGGGTAGCTCCGAGATCGGCGATGTAGTACTGTGCATACGTCTTGGCTTCGGTAGTACCGTACCCCGCGTCGCGAAGCACGCTGTAAGCCTGGCCCTCAGTAGTCACGCCAGCTTTCTCCAAAATGGCATAGGCGCCAGATGCGCCACCGCCTCCGCCGCCTCCGCCACCACCGCTACCAGCCGCAGCGGCAGCCTGCGCGGCGTAGAGCATGGACTGCGCTTCCTCGGCGGTCATGCCCATCGCCTTGAGCTGGTTGTCGCTGGGCATGATGCCGGCGTTCAGCAGTGCGTTACCGGCGGACGCGAGGACGCTCCGCTCGTTCTGCGCGGCGGTGTAGGTCGGCTGACCGTTGTACGTACCGGTGATGCCCGCCTCCTGGAGCGCGAAGTTGCGATCGGCGTTCCTCGCCGCCAGGGTCTGCTGGCCGTTGTAGTTGCCGGTGAGCTCGGCGACGGAGAGCTGGAAGTTCTTCTCCCACTCGCGGATGCTCTCCTCGAACTGGGCCGCGGAGAGGTTGTAATTCGCCGCCCACTGCTCCAGCTCCATAAGGTTGGAGAGGTAGGTCTGCGCGATCTCCAGCACCGCGTCGGCCTTCTCGAACTCACCCTGAGCGCGGAGGTCGGCGATCTGCCGCCAGGTATCGGTGGCGAGCTTGGTCTGCTGCTCCCGAACCGCCTGCCGGTTGATGGCCGCTGTGTTGGCGATGTTGTCGTACTGTGCCGCACCGATGCCGCCACGGTCGCCGCGGGCTTCGGCGTAAAGCACCTGGTTGTCCCGGGCGTACGCTTCATCGGCGCTGATCTGCTCCTGCTGGGCGCGGAACTCCCGCTCCGCATCCTCCTGGGCGCGGACCAGGTCGTTGATGCCCTTGGACGTGGCGTAGTCGGTACGGAGCTCTGCGGCGCTCTGCGCCTGATCTCTCCACGCATCGAGCAGAGGCTGGAGGTTGGGCGCGTTGGGGACGTACCCGGTGCTCTCCGGGATGTCCACGCGGCTCGCGCCGCCGGGGTTGGTGTAGTTGTTGTAGATGGAAGAGGACGAACCTCCTGCGCCGAAGGAGATACCGCCGGAGCCACCGCCGCTTCCGACAGCCCCGCCGCCACCGGCACCCGCGCCGCTTCCGCCGCCGGAGCCAGCACCGGCGCCCGCTCCCGCGCTGCGGAGAGGAGTGCCAGCGGCCTTCGCGTCATCCAGTTCCTTGAAGTACTCGGCGATGGGTGTACCGGGCTGGGCGTTATCGCGGGTAACACCCAGCGCGGCAAGGATGTCGGTCGCGTCCTCACCCCGCTCCAGTGCATCGGAGAACTGGTTGATGAGGAACGTCCGTTCCATGTTCTGATCGGCGCCTTCCCTGATCTTCACGACGCCGTTGCCGTCGAACTTGTAACCCTGCTTCTCCAGGAGGTCCTTTGCCGCTCCAGACATAGACTTGTCATAGTCCGTATCATAATAGGCGGAATGATACACACCGTCGGTGGTGATGTAGCCGATTTGGTGATGGTTGCTGTCCTCGATGTGATAGATGCCCTGAACCGGGTCAGCGACGATATAACCCTTATAGCCATCGGGGGTGGAGAACTCAAAGTTCTTGATGTTCGCCTGCTGTTCGGTGACGTTGTAGTGGTTGTCCGGGCTGGCGGAGGAGACGAGGTAAGACATATTGCCATTGCCCTTGAGGTAGACATCACCCGACGCGGTCGTCACGTAGGAACCGACCGGGACTTCCTCTTTTCCATCCGGGTCCTTGTATGTCTTGCCGTTGATAATCCACGCATCGTAGGTCTGCCCACGGGAGTCCTGATACGTGGTCTTATACGCGCCGCTCGACCCGGAGCCGCCGGAAGCCTTGGTTTCCTGCTCCTTCCCGATCTGGGAGGACAGATACTTGCTTCGCTCCACCTTCCCGTCCGGGGTCTGGATGTACTTGCTGGCAGCGGCTTCGTCAGCGGCGGTCTGCAACTGCTTCTCCAGCAGATTGGCGAAGTTGCTGCTCTTCGTGTTGGTGGTGGACGTATCGAGCGGAACTTCTTCGCGCTGGGCGCCTACCGCGGCGGCGCGCTTCGCGATGAGGTCTGCCCCACTGGTACCGCTGGTCGTCGCCGGGGTACCGGAACCGACGTTGGACACCTGGTTGTAGACCTTCGCCAGCTCCTCGGCGGTCGTCGGAGCGGGGGTCGCCGAAGAGGCGGTCGTGGCCTGCGTCAGCGTCTTGTTGAACCCGCTGTCGTTCACAGGGTTGGTCGTAGTCTTATTGAACCCGCTGTCGCTGACCTGCTTGTCCAGCGTCTTGTTGAAGCCGCTGTCGCTGACCGGGGTGCTCGTCCCGCCCGTGGAGACCTGCGTATTCTTCGCCGCGGACTGCTGTGCGCTGGTCTGGGCGTTCGAGGTGCTGGTCTGCGGGTTGGACGCTTTCTGCGTAGCGGAGGCCGCAGGGGCGCTGGTCTGGGTGCTGGTCTGCGGGTTGGACGCGGAGGACTGTTGCGCGGCCTGCCGAGCCGCGATCAGGGCGGCGCCGCTGGAGGCCGCGCTGGTCTGGGTGTTCGACGTACTGGGCGTCGAGGCCGTGGTCGTCGCCGGACTGGACTTCACCGCGCTCGCGTTACTCGTCGTACTGGTGCCGGTAGACGGAGAGTTCTTGTATCTCTGAATAGTTGCCATAGGGTATCACATCCTTGAATAGTAAAATAAGGGCGGTCACGGGGACCGCCCTTGTACTGTTACTGCGCGACTTTCTTTTCGTACTGGGTCCCGAAGTAGAACGCGATGACGGTGGTGGTGATGACCATCACGTTATCGGGACTGATCGCGCCGGTCAGCGCGAGATAGCAAAAGACAAAGACCACCGCGAAAGTCACGATGGTCTTCACCTTGATAAGGTTCGCGAGATTGGTGAGAAGCGTACTCATTTGATTACCTCCTGGTACTCCCGAAGCGCCAGGGCAAGCTCGCCCCAGGTCGGGAGATCGTTTACTGTCGCCGCGTCGTTGCGGCATAGGTCCTGCGCCTTCGCCCATTCCAGCGCCGCTTCCGCGCCGGACTTCGGCCCGAGGTGGTTCAGTCCCGCCTCGATGATGACCTCGGCGAAGTCGGTGTAGCTCTTGTCCATGTCCACATCGCCCTTGATGCCGTCGATGGAACCCTTGGACGAGTACTGCCAGATCGAACAGTTGCGCGACGGCTGTCCAGGACCCCACTCCGCCAGCCATAAGGCGAAGCGCTTGGGGAGCGTGGCGGCGAAGTACCGGTTGAGGTAGTCCGGGTTGGCGTAGAACATGGCGTAATACCCGGCCTCCTCGATCGCCTCACAAAAAGCGTAGGTCATCTCGGTGGCAAGGGATTTCGTAACGGTCACGCCGTTCTTCGCCGCGGTCGTGACCGAGTCGTACTCAAAGTCGAAGCAGAGGGGGAGCTCCATCCGATACGGTCGAACGGCGCTGACGAGGTACTGAGCCTCCTGTTTCGCCATCTCGGTACTCAGGGCATAGGAGAACCAGTACGCGCCGATGGGGATGCCGAGCCGATTACACTCGCTGGCGTTGCGGACGAACTGGGCGTCGATGTGGTTCAGCCCATACCCGGCGCGGAGAATGGCGCCGTCGATGTTCGGCTTGACTTTTTCCCAGTCGATCACGCCTTGCCACTCGGAAACGTCGATGTAGTTCATTTGCTCCTCCCCGACAGCTTATCGTAGGTCAGCGGACCGGCGCAGCCATCTGGGGTCAAGCCCTTGCTGCGCTGATACTCCTTCAAGGTCGCAACGGACTGACCGAAGAACAGACCGTCCACGGTGCAGGTGAAGCCGCGATAGGTCAGCATCCACTGGACCCATCTGGCGTCGTCGCCGATCGAGCCCCAGCGGACATACCGCGTCGGCTCCTTGTACGGACACGTAGCCTGCTCCTTGCCTTCACGGTAGAAGGCCAGAGCGTTGTACGGGATGCGGGGCGAGGTGTAGATCGGCTGGCCGTTGTAGTGCAGATGCCGGGAGCCGCCGCCGTCGAGGTTGACAAGCGTGACGACGTTCTTGGCGATGGCGTGCCTGGCGAACTGCTCCAGCGTAGCGTTCTCGTCTGTGACGATGACCGTGCGCTTTTCCGTGGTGTAGCCGACGCCGATGCGGATGTTGCGGGAATTGAAAACGTACTGGTCATTCCAGTCGGGAGGGTTGTACTCCGCCCGCAGAACCGGGCAGTTATATCCAGCCAGAAAATAGTCCCAGGCGTTCTCCCATGGCCCGCCGAAGTCCAGCTTGCCGTCACGGATGCCGATGCCGGGATAGTTCCCCTCCTGCCGTACCAGCCGCCCCTCTTCGAGCACAGTGCCGACGGGAGGCCCGGCAGGACGGCGGTAAAACTGAATACCGCCGTCATACAGACTGCCGTTGCACACCGCGAAGGGGCGCTTCTGTGCCGCCCAGATGCTGAGGTTGGTATCAGGCTTGATGTATTCTGCGCGGCATCCGGTTACGTCATAGAGGTTCACGGATTACTCCTCGACGGGTTCCGGCTCAGGCTCGGGGCCGGGAGCGGGCTCGTGGAAGATGTAGTCCTTGTAGCCGTCCACGTTGTCCAGATTCTCGTCCACGATCTTCACGCAGGCGGTGAGAACATCGGAGGCGTTCCACAGGGTAGCACACAGAGCGTGGAAGGCGGTCTTCGCGCTGTCGAGATTGGTGATGCCCTCAGCGTGGATGAAGTAGTTGCCGTTGATGACTTTGATGATCGAGTAAATCATGTTGTAGTCCTGCTAAAAACTTTTATCAGTTGAAGTGTGTTAAAGTGCTTATTTAGGTTGTCGTAGTCGAGTAACACCAGCCACGAAACACCCTTGTATTGAATGTATCGCGCAAAGCAAAATACTCTGGCTCA
>Ga0310690_10012043_pt1 | contig 10654 bp, 7 predicted proteins | sample AusTroGonzalo_MG_2_FD_207661 | JGI IMG/M metagenome (GOLD analysis project Ga0310690, IMG submission 207661) | Bovine rumen microbial communities from tropical cattle in Woodstock, Queensland, Australia - Gonzalo_04 (v2) (version 2) | ecosystem: Host-associated > Mammals > Digestive system >...
ACAACCATTACACGATGATGACTTCTGGCTGTTGTACGGATTGCTTCTATACCTTCTGTTGCAACCTGAATAGCTGTCTGAAATCCAAACGACTCCTCAGTTCCAACAATGTCATTATCAATAGTTTTTGGAAGACCAATTACATTAAAACCTGCTTCTGCCAGCAGCGAAGCGGTTGTATTAGTACCGTTTCCGCCAAGACAAACAAGGGCATCAAGCTTATTTTTCTTAAAAGTTTCTTTTATTCCTTCAACAGGCAGCAAACCAGTTTTTGGATCAGGCACCGGATTTTTAAAAGGCTTAACGCGCGAAGTTCCAAGACATGTTCCGCCTTCTTTTGCAAGCCGTTCAAAATCAATTTTGTCCATTTTAAAGGTATCGTTATCTATTAAACCCCGATAACCGTTACGAATACCAACAAATTTCATTCCATATTTGTTTTTACCAGCAACACACAGTGCTCTGATAGCCGCATTAAGCCCGGGAGCGTCGCCCCCAGAGGTTAAAATCCCAACAGTCTTAACATCAGTCGTTTTCATAAATAAAATTATAACACTAAACTCATTTTTCTAAAAGACGATAATTAAAATATGAAGTCGTCTAATAAATCTAGTATTATAACAGGCACAATTTTACTGGCTTTGGCAGCCGTTTTTTCTATCTGCCTGCTTTTGCAGCTTCTCGATTTTGGTATCGGGGGACCTGGGCATAATAACATTTTCTACTATGTAGGAAATATGCTCATTACAGTTTATGGTTTTTCAAGCATTCTCATCCCGACTTTCCTTTTGATTTCGGGCCTCTACTGTTTTGCTTCAATCTGGACTGCACAAAAAACAATGCGTCTTATTACGGCCATTCTTCCGTTTTTTACCTGCGTTGTTACTGAAAAAATATGTCGTGGAGCCCTTAGTGGCGGAGAAGACGGAACCTCCGGTATTATAAAAGCCGTTATTGCTGCAGTTACAGGTCTTATGCTTGTAATCATCGAAATTCTTGGTGCAGGCGTAATTGCAGAATCTGTAAACCGCAGGATTTTCTATAAAGGAAAAGAACCTCCAAAAGCTTCCAGCGAAGATGATTTTGAAGACGATACAATTGAATTTGTAGATGAAACAGAAGTAGATTCTTCTGATGATGAGCTTTACGAAGAAGACGCTGATGCTGCTGATAATGACGATTCAGAAAACGAAGACTCTCAATTCAAATACAAAAAAATTGGTGCAAAGAAAAGCGTATTTGACAAGGCACTTAATAAGCTTAAACAGAAAAAGAAGGATGATTCTTTTGAAGCTCTCATGGAATCTGCAGAAGAACTGTACGAAGCAGATATTCCAAGCGTAGATGATTATGATAATCTGGACAGCAATGTTGAAGAAAAGGCAGAACCTGCAGCCGCTCCTGTTGCACCAGCTCCTGTTGCACCAGTTTCTGTTGCCCCAGCCCCTGCAGCAAGCGAAGAACCGGAACCAAAAAACCCTGCTTCAATAATTTCACAGGAAGAATATGCAGCTTTGCTTTCGGAAGATGCTCCTGCAGAAAATGCAGTAGACGAGCTTGAATGGGACAATGTTCCTCCAGCCCCTGCAGAGCTTCCACCTGATTATGTAGAAGATTTTGACGAAAACGATCCTGAGCTTTCTTTCTCGCCAGATGAGCTTGAAGAAAAACCTTACGATTCTGCAAAATATATAAACTCTGTTGTTACAAATAAAAATCTGCCGAACACAATTTCGCTTGATGATGAAAACGCAGATGCCGACGACAGCGATAATAAAGCCAATGACAACGATCCTTATGCAGCCGCTCAAAAAATAAATTCAAAATATCCTAAGAAAATTCATCTTTTCGGCGGTGCAGAAAAACAGAAAAAACAGGAAGAAAAAACTCTGGACCCAGATTTCTTTGATGTTGATCCTAACAATCTTCCGGTAGACGAAGATTTGTCTGACGACATTGAACCGGTTCCAGAAGAAATGGAAGTTGATAATACTGTTTTCAATCAGATTGCAAAGCAGGAAAAAAGCATAAACTTCTCTAATGTTGCAGAAAACGTTTTCTCTGACATGGAAGAAGATATCCGCCGCGGCACAGATGATGACTCAGAAGCCGATGACGATGTTAGCGATGACGATCTGTTCGATGTAGATTCCGCTTTTGAGGAAGACGATGAAGAATCAATCGGAGACACTCTGGATGACAGTGATGATTTAATTTCACCGGAGCTTAATCCAAACTCAGGCCGTGCCAATAACCTTACTGCCGACGAGCTTACAGATTTCTTCAACGCACAGCAGGAAGAAAATACACCTCAGACAAAGGTAATTGAAGGCACTGCTCCAAAATCTAAAAAGGCTACAAAAAAAGGTCCGTACATAATTCCGTCAGACCTTCTTACCGCATACAAGGATGACCAGTACTGGGTTATCGATGACGAAACAAAACAGGCTTCTGTAAACCTCAAGCAGACACTTGCAGAATTCAACATTGATGCAGACATCATTGGAATTAAAAAAGGTCCTGTTGTTACAATGTTCGAAATCCTTCCGGCACCTGGCGTAAAACTCAGTAAGATTGTTGCTCTCCAGGATAACATCGCTCTCAGCCTTGCAGCTCAGTCAGTTCGTATTGTTGCTCCTATTCCTGGTAAGCAGGCAGTTGGTATTGAAGTTCCAAACAAGCGCCGCAGTGTTGTAGGCTTCCGTGAAATTATAGAAATGGATTTGCCTGAATGGAACAAAATGAAAATCCCTGTAATTCTGGGAAAAGATATTCTTGGAAAAGCTCAGCTTGTTGACCTTGTAAAAACACCGCATATGCTCATTGCCGGTGCAACAGGTTCCGGAAAATCTGTTTGTGTAAACAGTTTGATTACATCTATTCTTTACAAGCGTTCTTTCAAAGACGTAAAAATGATTCTTGTTGACCCTAAGGTTGTCGAGCTCAAGCTTTACAATAATATTCCTCATCTTCTTACTCCGGTTATCACAGAACCAAAGAAGGCTATCCAGGCATTGCAGTATTGTCTGTGCGAAATGGAACGCCGCTATGCTCTTCTTGATGGACTTGGTGTACGCGATATTTCCAGCTACAACGAACGAATTAAGGAACGCAACATTGCTACAGAAAAGCTTCCTTACATTGTTGTAATCATTGATGAGTTTGCTGACCTTATGGCAACAAGCGGAAAGGAACTTGAAAATATTGTAGCTCGTCTTACAGCTATGAGCCGTGCCGTAGGTATTCACCTTGTTCTTGCAACACAGCGACCTTCTACAAATGTAATCACCGGTTTGATTAAGGCTAACATCCCAAGCCGAATTGCATTTATGGTTGCTCAGCGAATTGACTCTCAGATTATTATTGATGGCGTTGGAGCCGAAAAGCTTCTTGGCCGTGGTGATATGCTTTATGCTTCTGCTGTTGATCCAGCTCCTATTCGTATTCAGGGAACCTACCTTGATGACAACGAAGTAGAAAAGGTTGTTGATTACGTTAAGCAGTACGGTGAACCTGAATATATTGATGATCAGATTTTCGTTGAAGAGGAAGAAGACGAAGAAGGAAACGTAGACCTGTTTGGAAACAACATGGACGAAGATCCTTTGTATGATCAGGCTCTTGAAGTTGTAATCCAGTCAGGAAAAGCAAGTGCCAGCTACATCCAGCGTCGTCTTAAGATTGGATATAACCGTGCTGCACGACTCGTTGAAGAAATGGAGGAGCGCGGCATTGTAGGTCCAGCCAACGGAAGCAAAGCAAGAGAGATTATTCATATACCGGGCTAATCTTTTCATCACAGAGTTCTTCGTAAAGAGGAACTCTTTTTTTATATAACTCTTCGATTTTATTATTCTGACTCAAAGGTCTGTTAGAAGTGTCCTGCTTTAAGAGGAAGCTCAGCGGGCGTTCAAGGTATATGACTTTTGAATTGGCGCGCAGATAAGACCAGTTTTCTTTGCGGGTAACAATGCCGCCACCGGTTGCAATTACAAGCCCAGATTTCGGAAGTATTTTTTTAGCAAGTGCAGTTTCCATGCGACGGAATTCATCTTCACCTTTTTGAGTGATTACCTCTGCCGGGGTGATGTTGTATTCTTCTTTGAAAGCGTCATCCAGGTCGATGAATGTGCGTCCGGTTTTTTTAGCAAGCTTTTTCCCGATTGTAGTTTTTCCGGAACCCGGCATACCAACAAGCGTGATGTTGAGCATCTGGTCCTGAAGATTTTCGATGACAGAGGAGATGTCATCATGTTGTGGCCCTTCGACAGGCTCAGGGACCACGTGGGGTGCCTGAGTTGAACACTGGGGTGCCTGAGCTTGTCGAAGGCAACCTGTAAAATACCTGCTCGCCTCCCAAGCCTGTGCCACCAGCATACTAAGCCCGCCCGCATTCTTCACGCCAAGCTCCTGTGCCTGCTGTAAAAATCTTGTGCGTGAAGGATTATAAACAATGTCTGCCGCAGCATAGAGATTTTTGAATTGAGCTAAGTCTATAGGCGAATTGTCAATTTCCGGGAACATGCCGACTGGTGTTGTGTTTACGATAACCTGAGAATCCTGTGCCAGAGTGTAAACATTTTCGTAATTAATTTCGCCTGTGCGGGAGCAAAAATCTATCTTAGCGGCACCCATTTTTTTGAGCGCATAATGAACAGCAGTACTTGCACCGCCTGTTCCGAGGATGAGGCAGTTTTTGCTTGAAGGGTCAATGCCTGCGCGCTCGAGCATGTACTTAAAGCCAAAGACGTCGGTGTTGTAACCCTTAAAGCCGTTTGCAGTTTTTACAACAGTGTTTACTGCACCAAGTTCTTTTGCTTCTTCAGAAAGGTCTGTGCACAAGCTGGCAGCGAGTTTTTTATAAGGAATTGTAACATTAAATCCGTCCAGTCCTTCTGCGCCTTTGAAAAGTTCATGCACCTGCTCTTCCGTTCGTTCCAGAACAGTATATTCGTAATCTGCAAACTCCTTATGAATCTGCGGTGAATATGTGTGAGGCAGTGATTTTCCTAAAACGCCGAATTTCATATTTTCCTACAACTTGCTCTGCAAATCCCGCGACACTTCAAAGAGAACACTGTAAATTCTGCTTATATAAGGCTTAAGAATTTTATCAGCCTTTTCCTGCAGGGCAACAAGCTTTTGTGCTTCGCGGTCTGCATCCATAACAGCTCCCCCGCTCTCTTTTTTGAGCTCACCAATTTTCTTGGCAACCTTCATTCGTTCTGCAAGTGCTGCCAGAACCTTATCATCTGCAGCATCTATCTGTAATCTTAATTCCGACAAATCATTTTCCATGAGTATGATACTACCATTTGTCCGAGGGGTTGTAAACTCCGCAAAAAAAATTGTAGTATTTATTGTGATGAAAAAATTTTTAGTTTTGGTATTTTTAATTCTTTTTTCTCAAAATCTTTTTTCTCAATTCTTTTTTTCAGAGGAAGATAATCCGCTGGATTCGGTACACCAGAGTCTCGAAAAAAATTTGAGCCCCGAAGTTCTTGCACAGATTGATGAGTTTCAGACAAAAGACGACATGGTTAAACTTCATCATTCTGTAGGAACTTATATCAGAAACGAATATGGCTTGTGGTCCGGGACCTCAGATATTTATTCCTACCTTTATTTTTTGGGACTTCGCCATCCTGATGATATGTCCTCTGTCATTCTGGAATCCTTCTGGTGCAAAAGACATGGACAGGAATATGATCTGGGTGAAGCAGTTATATACTATCAACAGTATTGGGAAGAGGTGGCAGCTAAAGATAAAAGTGAAAAGGAAAAATATCAAAGGTCCCTTCCTTTTATTAACGACCATATGGTAGACCTTGATTTTCAAAATGAAAACATTCCGACAGTGAGTTTACCTTTGCTCAAAGATGAACCCCTGTTCAGGGCCAGATATTTGAACAAATACAACAATAATGTTTTTGCTGCAATCAGATGGCAGGATTTCTCAGTAGAAGATAAAACTATTTATATCACAGAACCATATTTAATAGACTTAAAAACAAACACCATCAAGGAAATAAAAATCAGATCGCTTAAAACTGTTGAATCTTCATTGGTCCTAAATGGAAATTTATGGTGTTATGGCAAAAAAGGAAAGAAGCATAAATTAATTTGTGTAAAAAACGGAAAAGAAACTTCTGTCAAAATTCCAAAGGATGAAGCCTATGCAATCTTAGGTTTTTGTGATGATGAATTGATTATTGTTTATTCCAAAGAAGTTTATAAATATTCTGATTCCGGTGAATGGATTTTATTATATTCTTCAGAAGAAGAGCTTCCCCGTTCTGGTCTGCCTCCTCAAATATATAATGACAAATTGTATTTAAGAGATGAAGGTAGGCATGAAAATCAAAAAGCTCTTTGGATTCTTGATTTTGCGTCTGGAAAGTTAGAAAGATTTTATAAAAAAACCGGGCTGGTCACACAAAATGGCCCGAGATGGGAAAATAATTGTTCATATGCAGTTGATAAAAACGGAAATCTTTTTACAACAGCAGGCTCCTCCAGCTCAAAGCAAACATTAATAAGCTTTTCAAACACAGACGAAATCAGCCTTTACATATTTGAAGATGCAATAGTTAGCAATGGCAGTTCAACTCCTATAAGTAAGTTGTCAGCCATAACACAGGATAACGACCGCTTCTTACTTGCAGGATTCGGCGGATTTTTTATTCTTGATTCTAATAAACTTGAGCCCGTAGTATATTTTGAAAACGCCGCCCAGAACTTTCCTGTAAACAATGGAGAAAATACTTATCATTGGAAATGGGGCCCCGGCGACATTCTTAAAATTGATACCGACGATTATATTATTTCCGCAACTTTTGACGGCATCTTCCGCCTCAAAAAAGAAAATGATAAATGGACAATGGCGTACATCGATTACGCTAAAAGAAAATAAGGAAAAGGTTTATATCAAATCTGCCAACGCCAACGCTGCAACTGCTTCGTAAACAGGGACAGCGCGTGGGACTATACATGGGTCATGACGGCCGCCAACAGTTATTGTTGTATTTGATTTTGTTTCCAGATCCACAGTGTTCTGCTCTTTTGAAATTGTCGGTGTTGGTTTTACGGCTACGTCAAAGACGATTGGTGCAACTGAACCGCCAACGCTTATGCCACCGAGGATGCCGCCACAGCGGTTGGTTTTTAGTACCGGCCCTTCGACAGGCTCAGGAACCCCAGGGAAAACAAAGCTATCATTATTAGTCGACGCATTTAATTCTGTGGCACCAAACCCATTACCAAACTCTACCCCTTTACAAGCGGGAACAGCAAAACACAAAGCTGCAATTTTTGCTTCTATGCCTTCGAAAATCGGGCCGCCTATACCGCCGGGGATGCCCTGAATTACAACTTCGATTGTGCCGCCTACGGAGTCGTTGTTGGCGCGGGCTTTTGCAATTGCTTCTTTCATAAGGTCGCCTTTTGCGTCATCAATTACGGGGAACTCTTTTTGTGGAACAGCGGCAAGTTTTTCGAGGAACGCTTTTTCGTTTGTGCGGTCGTCAAAGTTGTAGGACTCATCTTTTACACCGGCAATTGATTTTATATGTGCGTTGATTTTTATTCCTTTTTGTTCAAGGTAGCTCATTGCAAGAAAGCCTGCGGCACACAACGGAGCTGTAAGTCTTCCCGAAAAGGCACCGCCACCTGAGGAATTAAAGCTTTCGCCATATTTGAGTCTTGCTGTAAAATCTGCGTGACCAGGACGTGGCGTTCGCAATAAGTTTGAATAATCGTGAGGCTTTGTATTTGTGTTCTGAATGTGTGCTTCGAATAAACCATTCTGCAAGGTATCTACAATAACTTCGTCGGCTTCTTTGCGTGGAGTAGACCAGTCATTCTGGCCTGGAGCTCGGCGTTTCATAAAGGCAGCAAGGGCTGTGGTATCTAGCGTGTCGTAGACCAAGCCTTCCAGGCGTACTCCAATAGACTCGCTGTGAGATTCGCCGTATATACCTACTTTGAGATTTGTGCCTGTGAACCAATTGTATTCGTTCATATGATACTCCATAACCCCGGGAAAGATTTATTTACGCATTCTTTATTATCTATCAAAACAGGGAGGCCTGTCCATGCTGCAACCAGGCATGCTGTCATTGCCATGCGGTGGTCACCATAGCTGCTTACAGAAAGTTCGCCGATTGCGTTGTGACCGCCTGTTATGTAAAGTGTGCCTTCTTTTTCGTAAGCGCTGACTTCGGCTGCCTTTAATGCATTTATTGTTGCTTCTACGCGGTCGCATTCCTTAAAGTGCAGACGTTCAATATTTTTAATACAGGTTGATTTTGTGTAAGCTGCTGCAACAATTGCAATGTATGGAACGATGTCCGGATAGTCAGCGGCATCAAGGTTGAGTTCAAGATCTCGGGCATTGTTTACGTCCGGGCGAGCAGTAAGCTCTACAGAGCTGCCCTTCCAGGTAAATGCAAAACCTAACTGCTCCAGTATGTTGATTATGATTTTATCTTTCTGAAGTGAATCTTTGTTCAGTCCATGGAGCACAACCTGCCCGTCTGGAACAAGTGCACCCAAACAAAGCAAGAATGCCGCGCTCGACCAATCGCCTTCTGCTATTTCCTTTCCATGATTTTTCAAAATATTCAAGGTTAATTCATAATACCCTTTTGACTCAAGCGGCCCATCAAGCTCCACCGAAAAATCCGGCAGCAAAATCAACGCCATCTGCAAACCAGAAATATACTGCGAAGAAACATTTCCCTGTATAACAAAACAGCCCGGGGTAAGAACTCCCTCTACTGTTATTTCATTCTTTTGTTTATCTACAACAACTGTAACACCGCGCTCAGCCAAGCATGTAATAAGCTGATCAAGCGGGCGGTCGATAAGGCGGCCTTTTGGTAAAAATACTAATTTCTTTTTCTGGGCAAGGCCTACATAATTCAAATAGGCAGCCCCTACACTAATCATAAAACGCAGCGTAGAACCGCTTTCGTTGCAAGGCATGAAAACTTCAGTGGCATCACTCTGCCCTGCCTCATACAAGGCCTTGAGACATCCGCGGGTGGCACGGATGTCATCGTTATCAGTTGAATCTGGAGTTATGATGGATTGGATCACATTTGGCCCTTCGACAGGCTCAGGGACCCCGCGCCCTTCTTTCACCGCCTCCAAAAATCCAATTATCAATTCTCTGTGCACAACAGACTTTGAAGGAGGAACTGTAAAATCTAGCTTAAGGCTCGGGATTTCTATTTTATAATTCATAAATAATTTCCAAATTCTTCAAGACTCATTGTTCTAAGCTCGCCGGCGCCTATGGCGTTTACAAAGGCTATTGTAATATTACCACCGCGCTTTTTCTTGTCGTTCATAACTCCCTGCAAAATCTGGTCGCTGGTAATTTGGTCATCGCATGGCAGGTCGTATTTCTTGAGAAGCGCAACAATCTGGTCATGCACATTACTTGTACGGCTTATGCGCTCCATTCCTTTTGCAACAGCAAAGCCGTGCGAAACTGTAAAATTACTGCGGGCTTCAATTACGTGTCCGATTGTATGTCCAAAGTTCAAAAGCTGGCGCAATCCGTTATCGTGTTCATCTTTAGAAACAATATCTGCCTTAATGCGTACACACTGAGCAATAATTTCGGGCAGCTGTGGTGATGATTTTGTAAGCTTTTTCTGCAAACGTTCAAAAAGATTTTTGTCGCAGATAAAAGCATATTTTATAACCTCTGCCATGCCTTCTGTAAAAATCACATCATCAAGAGAAGCAAGCAGATCTGTATCAATAATAACAAGCGACGGCTGATAGAAAGAACCAACAAGATTTTTTCCTTCAGGTAAATCAACACCTGTCTTGCCACCAACAGATGCGTCTACCTGTGCAAGCAGAGATGTAGGCATCTGGAAAACTTTTATACCGCGTAAAAAAATGGAAGCAGAAAATCCGGCAATGTCTGTAGCAACACCGCCACCAAGAGCAACAACGGCATCTGTACGGGTAAAGGCCTTCTCGGCAAGCACGCCAAGAATTGCCCCGACAGTTTCAAGATTCTTACTCTGTTCACCGGCATCAAAAACAAAATCAAAAACTTCAAAGCCGGCCTCTCGCAGCACACCTGCCAACGAATCCTTATACAACTTTGCAACATTTGAATCACTCACAATAAGGAGTTTTTGAATGCGGCTGTCTACGTCTTTGATGAGGGCACCGCTCTGGGACAAGAGACCCGGGCCTACGAGAACGTCATAAGGGTTTTGAACTTTTACGTTTATTGTTTCCATACATTACTCCATCTAGGGCCCTTCGACCCCTTCGACAAGCTCAGGGACCGCAGGGACCCCGGTTAACCATCCAGCTCGGCTTTTCGGTCACTTCCTTCCTGCAAAAGCTTCTGCAAGGTTTCCTTGTCATCCTTCTGCATTGCATCTTTATATTTTTTAAGCTCACCGATGAGGCTGTCAATTTCGTTCATTAAGTTGTCTTTGTTTTCCAAGAAGAGCTCTGACCACATCTGTGAATTAAGCCAGGCAACACGGGTCAAATCCTTGTAGCTGCCGGCAGAAAATCCGTGGTGCTCTTTTGCTGTAGGACTTTTTACATAAGCATTAGAAACAACATGTGCCAGCTGAGAAGTAAACGCAATCATCTGGTCGTGCTTGTCGGCATG
>Ga0310690_10012044_pt1 | contig 10654 bp, 9 predicted proteins | sample AusTroGonzalo_MG_2_FD_207661 | JGI IMG/M metagenome (GOLD analysis project Ga0310690, IMG submission 207661) | Bovine rumen microbial communities from tropical cattle in Woodstock, Queensland, Australia - Gonzalo_04 (v2) (version 2) | ecosystem: Host-associated > Mammals > Digestive system >...
GGTGCCTTCCATCATCAGGGTGAAGTCGGTGAGAGCGGGGCTGTAAACAGAACCACCGGCACAGGGACCGAAGATACCTGAAATCTGGGGAATAACACCTGAAGCCAAGATGTTGCGCTCGAAAATCTCAGCGAAACCGGCCAGTGAGTTGATGCCTTCCTGAATACGTGCACCACCCGAGTCGTTGATGCCGATGACGGGAGCACCCATCTTCATGGCCATATCCATCACCTTGCAGATCTTCTGACTCATGGTCTCAGAAAGTGAACCTGCATGAACGGTGAAGTCCTGTGCAAAGACGAATACCAGACGGCCATCGATGGTACCTGAACCGGCTACCACACCATCGCCCAGGAAATTCTTCTTCTCCATACCGAAGTTGTAGCAACGGTGCTCCTTAAACATATCGTACTCTTCGAATGAACCTTCGTCGAGCAGCATCTCAACACGCTCGCGAGCGGTGTACTTGCCGCGCTCGTGCTGCTTCTGAATCGCTTTTTCGCCACCACCGAGACGGGCTTGCTCGCGCTTCTCGATGAGTTGCTTAATCTTGTCTAATTGCTTTGACATTTTTTTTGAGTTTTATAAATATTAATTTATTCTGGATGTTCACAGAGTTCGGTCAGAATGCCACATGTTGATTTGGGATGCAGGAAGGCGATATTCAAACCTTCGGCACCTTTGCGGGGAGCCTCGTCGATGAGGCGGACACCCTTGGCACTGACTTCTGCTAAAGCACCGGCTACGCCATCCTCCACGCAGAAGGCTACGTGGTGTACGCCCTTGTTGCCTTTGTCGAGCCATTTCTGGATGGTACTTTCCGGTGATGTAGGCTCAAGTAATTCGAGCTTTACCTCTCCGCACTTCAGGAAAGCAGTCTTCACTTTCTGGTCTTCCACGACCTCAGTTGCATAACACTCTAAGCCCAGCACGTCGGTGAAGAACGGCAGGCTTTCTTCAATGCTCTGGACGGCAATGCCCAGATGCTCAATGTGGGAAATCTTCATAAAGCTTAATATTTAAACTTGATTCGTGGTGCAAAGATACAAAAGATATGTGAGATACCCATCCTTTTTTCATTCTTTTTTAAATAAAAAAGAGATTATTGCATCTCATTGTGCAATAATCTCTTTAAAGTATATTTCTTCCGGATAATTATTCGGCTGCCTGAGCAAACTTGTTGGGATAGGTATAGTTCGTAATGGGAGTCATGTACCAGTCAGTATCAATAGCTCTGTTTTGTGCCCAGTTCTTAAATAAAGGATATACCTTTGTAATGCTATATTTTTCTTCAGGATAATTGAAGTCTATTGGAACAATGATAGCATAAGGAGGCTCTCCTGGTTTTGGAACAGAGATAAGCTTTCCTGTAGTCTGATTATTCAATTTAATTTGCTTCATAAAGTCTTCAATGTTCACTGATTTATCAATGTTGAATACCTCGGATACTGGTTCGAAGTATGCTGCTCCTCTTTGAGTATTTATATATTTAGATCCTGGTTCAACATTAAAGAACTCATGAACTTCTTTGGTTCCCAATACCTTTGAATTGTAAAGACCTTCAATTCTTAGCTTGTCAAATGCACCGCAAGCAATCAGGCTAATCTCAATCTGATTGTCGTTCAGACGGACACCACGGAGCACAATATCATTCATGTCATAGTCGGCTGACTCCAAACGGTCTTCAAAGCACATGGTATAGGCTGTTGATTCAATTTGGATGGGCTGGACAGGCATGTCAACACCACTATTAATTTCGATGATCATATCGCTGAAATTGCAGTCACAACCATCCTCGAAGCACATGAAGGCCTTGTTGTTGGCACTGAAGATGCCAATACGTGGGCTATCCCATGTCATACCGTTGGTGGTAGCGCCATACTTTGTCTGAGTTTCCAATTTGCCGTCGGTACGTTCTTTGACTGACTGCATACTGACATTAGTGCTCATTGCAGAGAAATAGTGACCAAAGATGTGGTTGTTCTCAATGTTCAAAGGACCATATCCATAGGTGCAGCCATTCATGCACTGCGTGATGGATGTGCCATTTGCCTTTTGGTTCATGAAGCCCACATAATAGCCTGAAGGAATCGCAATGTTGGTTGGGGTGGCACCAGCAGCAATAGCTCCATCACCATAGTAGGGCAACAGGTACTGGGTGCTTCTGCTGAAGTTGGCATTTCCGGTATAACCGTTGAGTACCTTGAACTTGGGAAGTGACTTGATAAAGGTGGCAATCTCTTCGTCGCTCTTGCCTTGAATCTGGCTGGGAGAGAAATAGTAATAGTAGACGGAATTGTATTTACCTTCGGTTGTATTCATCTGAAGAGGAATCACGGTCAAAGGTTGTCCATTGCTTATAAAATGGTTCTTATACTCCTTGAAATAGTTGGTTCCTTCAACGATACTCTTCCAGTTGTTTGATTTGGCATCGGTAGTAGCTACTTCATTGCCAGTTTTGGGGAGATAGTAGTTGACCAACCATTTAATGGTGTTCAGGTCTTCAGTGTCAGTAACTGCTTTCTGAATGACACCATCTTTTATCTGCCAACCATTGCTTGTGGCGTCAACAGGAGTCCATAGACGGTCGTTCAGCCATGAGCCATCGTTCCACTCTGTATAACGTCTGTTTGATCCTTTTCCGCCTGTTTGGTCATTGTTGATGGTGTAGCCCTTCTCTTGTGCTTCTTCTGCACGGAGTGCATTGAAAGACTTGGCAGGCTCTCCCAGAACAATAGCTGTCAGGAGGGGGAAGGCGTCACCTTCATTAGCCGGGGCTCTGTTGATACGTGCGTTAGCCTGAGTTGTGAAGCTGACTTCCTTGTCGCCGATACCGAAAGCTTTCACAAAATATCTTCCTTCGCTATCAACACAGGCTGCAAACAGCGTGTCATAGACATTGGGGGCATCGTACACCATCTCAACCTTCTCGCCTTTCTTGATATCAGTTTGATTCAAGATCTGGGCGCTTGGATTGCCAAAGGGAGCTTCGGTCAAAATCTGAACTTTGACAATGTCCTTCAAATCGGCATCGGCTGTAATCTTGATAGTACCCTTCTTAATGGCGCTCCAGTTCTGGCTGGGGTCAATGTTACCAAAGATTTTCTCAGCATTTTCCTTGATGGCAGCATTGTCTTGTTCATTGAAACTTGCATCTTCATGGTTCATGCAACTACAAAGGCAAATGGCGATTGTAAGTGCGCTTAAAAAATACTTCTTCATAAACGATTATGCTTTATTATTTGGTCATTTTCTCTACAAAAGTAGTGAAAAAATGGAAGAATAATCGTTAGTGCACAATATTTCTGCACATTTTTTGCATTTTTTAATAATTGGGGTCTTGATTTGTCAAGTTATCAAAAATCAATCGTTATTTTTCCATTGATTTGTCTTCCTGTTAGATAGTTTGGGACGGCCCATTGTCGGTTAGTCACGTCAGTTACCCAATAGTAGCTGTTGACGTTTGAAATGCCGAAAAGGTTCAAACAATCTAAGCCCAACCAGATGCGTTTCAAGCCGATGCGATTCGTGTCGGGTGAATGATATGCCAGATAGCTCATGCCAATATCGGCTCGTTTGTAGGCTGGCGCACGGAAACTTTTCGTGTCGAGGCCTCGGTGAGGGGCACCGAAAGGCAGTCCATCGGCAAAGGCCAAGCGGAGTGTCATCTTCCAGCGCTCGGTACCAGGGAAATAGTCGGTAAAATGTAGATTGACTGCATAGCGCTGGTCGGTGGGTAGTGGTATCCACTCTCCATTCATCTTTTGCTGGGTGCGCATGATTGACAAGGATATCCAGGAATCGGTGCCTGGCACAAACTCTCCATAGAGTTTCAGGTCAAGTCCAGCCGCATAGCCGGAGCAAAGATTCTGGCCGTAGTAGGTCACCTTTACGTTTTGCACGTTGTAGGGAACCAGGTTTGATAGGGCCTTATAGTAGGCTTCGGCAGTGAACTTGTAGGGACGGTCTTTCATGCGGAAGCGATAGTCCATGGCGGCAATGAACTGAAGTGAGCGCTGACTCTTGATGTTCTTGTTGAGGGTAGCCACAGTGATGTTGGCTGTCTTTGTGGTGTCGCGCAGCTCCTTGTAGAATGGCGCCTGGTAATAGAGACCTGTCGCAAAGCGATAGGTGATATCTTGGTTGAAACCGGGAACAATGGCCAAGGAAACACGTGGCGACAGGATGGTCTCCTTGTTGAACGACCAATGGGCAAAACGTACGCCGTAGTTGAGTGTGAAGTGCGTGTCGTTCCGGTGCCAGCGATAGACATCCTGGGCATAGCCTTCGATACGTTTGGACTTGAGGTCCTGACGGGAAGAGAGGGCATAGATCATGTCCAGGCGACTGCCCGTATGTGGGATGGAGTAGCCACTGGAATCACGCATCTCGTATTCGCGACTCTGCTCCTTGATATGTTCCCATTTAAAGGTCAGGCCTGCTTCGATATTGTGCTGCCGGAGTTGGCGGTTCAGAATGAGTTTCAGACTCTGTACGTTGCTAGTCAGGTAGTTGCGCGCATGCTCTGCATAGGTGCCAACACCCAGTTGCTCAGAACTCTGGGTTTCGTTGAGCCAGTACTGACCCTGGATGTCGTAGCACTCTTGTTCTTTGGTGTGGAAGGCCGACCATAACAGTTTGATGTGGGTGGAATCACCGATATGGCGCGTGATGGCGGCGGTACCAAACAGGGTGCGGAAGATGTCTTTCTCTTGTCCGTCGAAATAGACGGTAAACGACTTGGTGTCCTCCATCGTACCGAAGGAGGTCTCGCGGTCTTTGGGTTTGAAATTGTAGTGATTCTCGGATATGTTTCCTAGAAACTCCAACGTCCATCGTTTGTTGGGCTCGTAGGTGATATAGGTTTGATAGTCCAACTGGTTAGGACGGTATTCGCCTGTCGTCTCTAAAGAGCCAAGGAGATAGCGGTTGGTCTTGTAGCGCAGGCCATGACTCATCGAGAACTTCTTGTTGGACATGCCGACAAAGGCGCTGGCACCTAGTAATGAGGCGGTGGCGGTGGCTTCGAAGGCTTTGGGACGGCGATAGGTGATGTCGAGTGCGCTGGACATCTTGTCGCCGTATCTGGCGGCAAATCCTCCACTTGAAAAGCCTACTTTCTCGACCATGTCGGGGTTGATGATGGAAAGACCTTCTTGCTGTCCACTTCTGATGAGCAAAGGACGATATACTTCTACATTATTAATATATACGAAGTTCTCATCGAAAGATCCGCCTCGCACATTGTATTGGCTCGACAACTCATTGTGGGTGGAGACGCCTGCCTGCTGTTGGATGAGTTCTTCTACGGCATTGCCCGATGCTGATGGTACACCTTTGATGTTTTGAATGTCCAACTGCTCCATCTGCTCTGTCTGACGCCGTCTTTCTGTAATTGTCACGCCACTCAGTTCCATGCTGTGTAGCTGGATCTGTATGGTTTGTGTGTTCTTGGGATTCCTCAGGACTCGAGTGCGGGGATTGAAGCCTACCATCGAGAATTTCACAACTACAGAGTCGGCTGACCGCAGAGTCATCTTGAATTCGCCTTGAAGATTGGTCATGGTCACGGTAGCTTGCTCTAAGCAGGATACTGTAGCCAACTCCAATGCATTGCCTTCGTCGTCGGTGACTTTACCTTTCAGGGTGAATGTCTGAGCAAAAGAAGAGAGGCTTGTCAAGAACATGACAAGCATGAGAATATGTCGTTTGGTGCGTTGTTTCATCAATGGTAATAACGCAGGAAACCGCGATTTATTATATCTTAATCGCGATAATACCACGAAAACAGGTCGTTGATCCAGCCGATGGAGCAATGGAACCAACGGTAGCCACTGGTTTGTTTTCCACCAAAACGGAGGATAAAGTCGCGAAAGGCGTTCTTGCGGAAGGGTAGTCCCACGTCCATGAAATACACATGCTCGAAGCCACGTTGATGCGCATCGCGCAGTACGTGCCAGATGGTGAGGATGTCGGGATGGACAAAGGCGAATGATTTGCGCCTGAAGGCCGCATACCAGAGATAGGCTTGCTGCTGACTGTAGACAACGGCAGAACAGCCTATGGTGTGACCGCTATAGCGTGTGAGGAAGAGGCGTGCGTTAGAACTGTTCTTGAGTCCATAAAAGAATTCATCGGCAGGAATGAAGCGCTTGGGTTTGAGCCAGTTATGTGTTCGGAGGAGGCGCATGAAAGACTGGAAGTCTTCGTCTGTTTTTACCTCGTCTGTCACAACACCGCGGGCATAGGCTGAACGGATGCGTTTCCGCATGCGGTCGTTGATGCGCTCCTCGGGTGTGTGTGAGTGAAGGGAGTTGTGAATGCGTACCCATTTCACAGGGAAGTAATGGGCAGCACGCAGTTGCTTGTAGGCAAACATCTTGCCCGACAGATTGCTGATTTCCAGATAGAGCGTCCAGCGTCCAATCTTCGATGTCAGATGCTTCAGCATTTGGCTAAACAGTTCTGCTTTGTCGTAGCCCTCGGCATAGATACCCTCGCCCAAGATGCGGCAATGGCGGTAAAGATAGGGTGGGAACCATGAGGAGTGATAGCGAAGCAAGGCCAGCATTTGGGCTATCACCGTACCATCAGATGTCTCGACGGTCACCATGTATGGCTTGTGTCGAGGCGTCTTCTTGGCCAATAGAAATAATTGGGGACTATGGAAGATATCCGTGTCTCTTAGTCCACTTGGCAATTGATTGCTATTGGTGTATATGTTTATGGTCCATTCGCTCATCGGGGGCAAAAATACTAAATCTTTCTTAAATTGAGCACGTTTTTGCCGGAAATTGTTACCTTTGCATAGAAAATTAATTGAAAACGACTATGACGGACTTCAAAACACTGGTGCAAACGCGCCGTTCGCATCGTAAGTTTACTGAACAGGAAATCGATGCAGAGGATGTGAAACTGATTCTTCGTGCTGCCTTGATGTCACCCACATCAAAGGGACAGCGTGCCTGGCAATTCGTGGTGGTGGATGATAAAACCGACCTTGAAAAACTGTCTGATGCCAAGGAGATGGGTGGACAACTCATCAAAGGCGCTTCGCTGGCTATCGTTGTGCTGGGTGATCCCCTGCAGAATGACTGCTGGGTGGAAGATGGTAGTATCGCAGCCATCTCGATGCAGTATCAGGCTGAGGAGCTGGGACTGGGCTCTTGCTGGGTGCAGATGCGTGGACGTGGACTGAACGATGGAACCAGTGCCGACACCGTGATTCGTGGTGTGCTCGGTATTCCTGAAAACTTTGATGTGCTGTGTGTCGTTGCTTTCGGTCATAAGGCAGATGAGCGCCAGCCTCAGAACGAGGATAAGTTGAAGTGGGAGAATGTCCATGTGGATAAGTTTTAGTGGGGCGTTATCACGCGATAACTTATAACGAAGGATGGAAATAGTTCTCGTAGGAGCCGGACGCTTGGCTACAAATCTAGGGAAGGCTCTAAAGGAAAATGGGCATCACGTCAGGGCTGTGTTTAGCCGGACTATGGCTTCGGCAGAGGCTTTGGCAAAACAGATTGGGGCTTCGCCAACGGATGACTTGTCGTGTTTGCCTCTCCAGGCTGATGCCTTTATCGTGGCGGTGAAAGATGCAGTGCTTGCTGATGTCGTTTCGGTGCTATGCAGGGGTAGGGAGAACCAGGTGTTTTTGCATACGGCCGGTTCAATGCCTATGTCGGTCTTTCAGGGACATGCCCACCGCTATGGTGTGTTCTATCCCATGCAGAGCTTCTCGAAGGAAAGGCAGGTGGACTTTTCTAATATCCCTGTCTTTATAGAGGGATGTGATGAACAGGTGACGGCATTAGCTCGGACCTTGGCTGAGAGTATCAGTCAGAAGGTGTATGAGCTCTCTACAGCTGACCGTCGGCACTTGCATCTGGCTGCAGTCTTTGCCTGTAACTTTGCCAATCATTGTTATGCGTTGTCGGCAAAGGTGCTCGAGAAGCATGGCTTGCCTTTCGATGTGATGCTGCCCTTGATCGACGAGACTGCTCAAAAGGCGCATGCAATGCATCCAGTAGAAGCCCAGACAGGACCAGCCATTCGATGGGATGAGAACGTGATGAATGCCCAGAAGGCATTGCTGGCTGACGAGCCGGAGATGCAACAGATATATGATTTAATGAGTAAAAGCATACATAAACTGGCAAATGATTAATTACGATTTGACCAAAATTAAGGCCATCATCTTCGATGTTGATGGTGTCCTCTCTGCCGAGACTATTACATTGGCTCCCGATGGTCTGCCTCTGCGTACGGTGAATATAAAGGATGGCTATGCTATACAGTTGGCTGTCAAGATGGGACTCCATGTCGCTATTATGACGGGGGCTACCGTTGACTCCATTCGTGTGCGCTATGAGGGATTGGGAGTGCGTGATGTCTTTATTGGCTGTTCTGTGAAGATTAAGACCTACGAGGCCTTCCTTGAGAAGTATGGTCTGCAGGAGGATGAGGTGATGTATATGGGTGATGATATCCCCGACCTGCAGGTAATGCAGCGTGTGGGCTGTCCTGTCTGTCCGCAGGATGCTTGTACTGAGGTGCGTGATGCCAGCATCTATGTCAGTGACCGCCGCGGCGGCTATGGCTGTGGGCGCGATGTCGTAGAGCAGGTGCTGCGTGCTCAAGACAAATGGCTGAAAGATGAAAAGGCTTTTGGCTGGTAGGTATGAGGACGAAGTCGCTTTTCAATTTAAAAAGATTATGTTTGAGAATTTAGAGAAATATCATATTATTCTGGCAAGTAACTCGCCTCGCCGTCGAGAGTTGTTGGGAGGACTCGGCATCTCGTTCGAGGTGAAGGTATTGCCTGATATCGAAGAGAGCTATCCTCATGACTTGCCTGTAACTCAGATTGCTGAGTATATTGCCAAAGAGAAGGCTGATGCCTATCGCCAGTTGATGGCTTCGAATGATTTGATTATTACGGCCGATACCATTGTGGTGGCAGAAGATGAGGTGATGGGGAAGCCTGTTGATGCGGCTGATGCCCAGCGTATGCTCCGTAAGTTGAGCGGACGTACTCATCAGGTGATAACAGGTGTGTGTCTGATGACGACCACCAGGCAGCGAGTCTTTTCTGTGACGACCGATGTCACCTTTAAGCAACTCTCCGACGAGGAGATTGATTATTACATAAATACCTACCGTCCCTTTGACAAGGCTGGAGCCTATGGCATTCAGGAATGGATTGGCTATGTGGGCGTGACAGGACTTCATGGTAGTTATTTCAATGTGATGGGACTGCCTGTGCAGCGTATCTATAGTGAATTGGCTGCTTTCTGAGATAACCATCGAAAGCAAACTGTTATAAATGAAATTAGCCACCTTCATAAGAAAGTGGCTAATTTTGTTTTATGATTTTGGAATACTTACTCTTCTCCGTAGTCGGCCAATCCCTCGGCTTCCTCATCGGGATCACTGCTGCCCAGATCCATCATCGTTGAGTAGTTGTCCTCGTTGATATCGTCGTCATCGGGATCCTCAATCTCAACATCGTCCTCGTCGGGTTTGTTGTAGTTGTCCTCAATCTCTACGTCGGCATCCTCGTCCTCTTCATCATTGAGGGCTGAAGCAAACTTCATACGAGGTTTCTCGGCTTCAGGCTTCACCTTGGCGAAGATGGCTTCTACCCAGCTGCCTTTTGCTACTTCGAGAACCTCAAAGCCGTCCTCCACCTTCTTCTCGTAGAGGCCACCCTTCTTGTGAAGGCGATCCTTGGGAAGGGTAGTGGTAGAGATGTCGAAACCGCTCTCGATGATATCCTTGATACTCTGTGACAAAGAATCCCAGCCACCACCGAAGTTTCTGTCCAGAACTTCAATCAGCTTGGCAGCACTGATATGGCGAATGTTCTCGTAGGTCAGGTCGGTCACCCTCATGATGGGGCGCTTCTTGATGGCCCAAGTGATGTGCTTGTTCTCGTCGAGTTTCACCTGTCCCACCTTATAGCCTTGCTTCTCGTATTTTGCCAAGATGGCAGGCTGATCGCTTGTCACCTCTTCAATCATGAAGGCTGAGCGAATAATGTCGACAAAGCGGCGCACGTTGTCTTTGATGTCTGCGTCCTTGTCGGCGCCTTCCCACATGCGGAAGATATCGTTCTCCTGAACGTCCCAAACGCTGCTCTTAGTCAGAGTCTTGAGCGTAAGTGCTTTTTTTTCAGCTTGTTTCTCCATAATATAATGATTCTTTTGTAGTTTATGGTTGCAAAGATATAAATTTATTGTGAAATATGAATTATGAATTCCGATTTTTTTTGTACCTTTGCGACAAAATTATGGCAGAACCATTAGCAGAAAGACTAAGACCTCGTTCGCTTGACGATTATATTGGTCAGCAACATCTGGTTGGCGAGGGGGCTGTGCTTCGACGGATGATTGACTCGGGGCGCATCTCTTCTTTTATTCTTTGGGGACCTCCAGGAGTAGGAAAAACCACCTTAGCGCAGATCATTGCCCATAAGCTGGAGACACCTTTCTATACGCTTTCTGCTGTTACCAGTGGTGTGAAGGATGTGCGCGATGTCATTGAGCGGGCACAGAAGGAGCGTTTCTTCAATCAACCGTCGCCCATCTTGTTTATTGACGAGATACACCGTTTCTCCAAGTCGCAGCAGGACTCGCTGCTCGGAGCGGTGGAG
>Ga0310690_10012045_pt1 | contig 10653 bp, 8 predicted proteins | sample AusTroGonzalo_MG_2_FD_207661 | JGI IMG/M metagenome (GOLD analysis project Ga0310690, IMG submission 207661) | Bovine rumen microbial communities from tropical cattle in Woodstock, Queensland, Australia - Gonzalo_04 (v2) (version 2) | ecosystem: Host-associated > Mammals > Digestive system >...
CTAGCACAACACTCGGTGATCTCGACGTACTGGCTGAGCTGAAGGCTAAGATGGATAAGGGCGAGAAGTAATTCATCCCCTACCCTATAACTTCAAGTCCCTCCGATTCACTTCGGAGGGATTTTTTGTTTGGCACGGTATTTGCAGATTCTATGGCAGAACATTAATATATAAGTATATAGAATTATGCAGAAAGGTAACATCGGGGTTACAACCGAGAACATTTTCCCCGTTATCAAAAAGTTTCTCTATAGCGATCACGAGATATTCCTCCGCGAGATGGTATCAAATGCCGTCGACGCTACACAGAAGTTGAAGACACTGGCCGCTCAGGGCGAATACAAGCAGGAACTTGGCGATCTGACCGTACGTGTAAACCTGGATACCGATAAAGGCACCATCACCATCAGCGACCACGGTATCGGAATGACTGAGGAGGAAATCGACAAGTATATCAACCAGATAGCATTCTCGGGCGTTACCGACTTCCTTGAGAAGTATAAGGACAATGCCAACAACATCATCGGCCACTTCGGACTGGGTTTCTACTCTAGCTTCATGGTATCAAAGAAGGTTGAGATTATCACCAAGAGTTGGAAGGAAGGCAGTAAGGCTGTAAAGTGGAGCTGCGATGGAAGTCCTGCATACGAAATCGACGATGCCGAGCGCGAGGATCACGGATCGGACATCATCCTCTATATCGATGATGACTGCAAGGAGTTCCTTGAGAAATACAAACTCGAAGGATTGCTGAACAAGTACTGCAAGTTTATGGCAGTGCCCGTAGCCTTCGGTAAGAAAACCGAATGGAAGGACGGCAAGCAGGTAGATACAGATGAGGACAACATCATCAACAGCGTAGAACCACTGTGGACCAAGACACCAAGCACTCTGAAGGATGAGGACTACAAAAGTTTCTATCGCACACTCTACCCAATGAGCGATGAGCCATTGTTCTGGATCCACCTGAACGTGGACTACCCATTTAACCTGACAGGTATCCTGTACTTCCCGAAGATCAAGTCGAGCATCGAACTGCAGAAGAACAAGATTCAGCTGTACTGCAACCAGGTATTCGTAACTGATCAGGTAGAGGGTATCGTACCAGAGTTCCTCACCCTGCTTCATGGTGTGATCGATTCACCAGACATTCCTCTGAACGTATCACGCTCATACCTGCAGAGCGATCGCGAGGTTAAGAAGATCTCTACATACATCACAAAGAAGGTTGCCGACCGACTGAAGGCTATCTTCAACGAGAACCGTAAAGAGTACGAGGAGAAGTGGGACGACCTGAAACTCTTCATCAACTACGGAATACTCTCAGAGGAAGGATTCTACGATCGCGCTAAGGAGTTTGCACTCTTCAAGGATACTGAGGGCAAGTACTTTACCTTCGACGAGTACAAGACTCTGATTGAGGCTAACCAGAAGGATAAGGACGACCAGCTGGTATATCTCTATGCTACAGACAAGGAGGAGCAGTATAGCTACATAAAGGCTGCTCAGGACAAGGGCTACAGTGTACTGCTGCTGGACGGACAGCTTGATGTTCCAACAATCCAGACTCTAGAGCAGAAGTTTGAGAAGTGCCACTTTACACGTGTTGACGCCGACATCATCGACCGTCTGATAGTAAAGAGCAATGCACCAAAGAGCGACCTGAGCGAGGAGCAGAGTGACAATTTGTCAGCAGTGTTCCGTACCCAGCTGCCAAAGATCGACCATACAGAGTTTATGGTTCAGGTAGATGCACTAGGTGCAGAGGCACGTCCTGTAGTAATCACACAGAACGAGTATATGCGACGTATGAAGGAGATGAGTAAGTTCCAGCCAGGAATGGGATTCTACGGACAGATGCCAGACTCGTTCAATCTGGTACTGAACTCTGATCACCCACTGGTTAAGAAGGTGCTTGACGAGAGCAGCGCAGCTACCGAAGAAGCTCTGAAGCCTATCGTAGCCGAACTGAAGGGTCAGGAGGCCCGTTTGGCAGCCATCCGCGCTCAGCAGGATAAGAAGAAGTACGACGAGCTGACACAGGACGACAAGGATATGAAGGCCGAAGCCGAGAAAGCTGTACAGGAGCAGAAGGACAAGAAGCAGGCTGTAATAGCCGACTACGCCAAGGGTAACTCGGTAGTTCACCAGCTTATCGACCTGGCCCTGCTACAGAACGGAATGCTAAAAGGAGAGGCACTCGACAAATTCTTGAAACGATCAGTTGATCTGATTAAATAACAAAGATAGCTCCCAAATTTGGGAGCTATTTTTTTTATTTAGGCAATTCGATTGTAACTCGGCATCCTTCGTGGTAGCTTGAATCGAATATCAGGTCGCCACCCAGACTCTTGGCATGGCGCTTGGCTAGCGGCAGACCTAAGCCAAGACCCTCAGACAGATCGCCCTCACGAACAAATGGTTTGAAGATAAGCTCATCAGCATCAATTTTCAGTCCTGGTCCAACATCTTGAACAGTGAATCGAATCTTAGTATCAGTCTGAGTAACTGTCAGCTTGATATTCTTACCATCAGTATACTTAGCTGCATTATAGAGCAACTCGCGAAGAGTACGCATAAGATACAGACGGTTGGTAAGTATACAGAATGTATCGGGAACTTCGGAAGTAAACCTAATGTGAGCATCGAGGAAATGACTGGTGGTATATCTGATACACTCCTGAGCAAAATCGTTGCACGAAACCTCATCCTTTCGACTACACTTCATAACCTCAGCCGATTCTGGCTCAGAAGCATCAAACAGCATAACAACCATAAGATTCAGGTTGACGGCATTGCTCTTCATCATAGATGCAATACTACTGAGCTGTTCTGCGTCAATAGCATCCTTATTATCACTACTCTCGCGCAGCACATTGGCAAAACCCGTGATAACATTAAGAGGCATACGCATCTGCTGGGCCACATGCTGAATAAACAGATTCTTACGGCGAACATTTTCGTCGGCCTGCTGTTGCGACTTTGCTAAATCATCATTGTTCTTGCGTATCTCATCGGCATCTTTACGCAGAGCACCCATACGTGTATTCAGCGCATTCTGCATTTGAGCAAAGCTGTTCTGCATACGAGCAATAACACCCTTACCCTCTGCTTTTGGAATCTGCACGTCAAAATTACCTTCAGCCAAGTGTCGGGTGTTATCAAGCAAGCGACCAATAGGACTAAGAGTTTCTGTTATGATACGATTGCAAAGCCAGATGATAAGAAGCAGACCAATTATGATGATACCAACCATCAAGTAGCCTATCATATAGAAACCGTGCATCACATCTTTATTAGGACATACCAACGCAAGGCTCCATCCTGTATCAGGCACAGGTACATAACTAACATGATACAAGGTATTATGAAGATTAATCTCCAAAGAACCATGCTTGCCAGCTGTCATCTCGTGACCTAGTGTAATAAGATCGGCTCCACTCTTAGGATCAACATCAGTGAAGATGGTCTTATTAAACAATCGAGTACTATCAGGATGTATCAAGTAACGACCATCTGTACCAACCAAAATATAATACGAATTATCGTAAGCAGACTCAACATCATTAAGAATCTTGGCCATGTTGCTAAATGACAAGTCGACAGCAACAACACCTGCTATACGGCCATTAGCCTGACGAAGCGGCATACTATAAGTGGCAATAGCCTGATTATGATCGACTCTGCTCTCAGTGAAATCGATAAACGGATCGACCCAACAAGCCTTACCAGTTTCTATCGACTTGGTGTAACACTTCCTATCTAAATACTCGTATTCAGGCTCGCTGGTAGTTAATATTGTATCACCAGTATTAACAGAGTATACAGAAAATTTCTTTGGATGATTTGGCAACAATCCTGGCACAACAAATATAGAACTGCTGACCACGTTGTGATTCAGATCGACAATACGGCGCGAAACAGCCAGCATACGTTCCTCGCTGAGATTCTCTTCTATCATCCATGCGTTGGATTTAGCAGCAGTCTCAACCGTGCCCATATAGTTGATTATACGCTGAAGCGAAATATTTAGTTGACTACGCGAACTCTCCATCGCTTCCTGATGTATCAAATAGCGCGACTGCAGATAAAGAACACCCAGCGCCACAACAAATATAGGTGCGGCCATCAACATAACGCCCACACTAAGCTTTCGCGACAACAGATGATATCTCTTACTCATGGTCGGCCTCCTTTCCATCTTCCATCTCAGTAAAGTGAGCCATGTGATTAAGCAGTTCTACCAGCGTCTCACTCTTACGCTCAATATTGGTTACCTGCTTTTCTATCTCCTCCTTAGTGATGTCGTGATAGTTATTGCAGAGAGCAGTAACACTGCGGTCGATACTCTCGGAAGGCAGAGCCATCTGATTGGTCATGTAGTGCAGGAATGAAGTCCTCATTCTGTCGGCCTCTTCTGTCTTGCCAAACGATGCTCTAAGAATATCGCTATCATGATGCAGCTCTTCTGTTTCCTGTTCAAGTTCATCCACTTGAGCCTGCAATGAACGCTGCATCTTATGGAAACGGTTCTGCAGATGACCTATCTCATCATCGCGATTTGTATCTGGTACAATCTCGCTATAGTCGCCGTCGGCAATACGCTGCGCTGAGCGAGTAAGCATTCTAAGCGGCTTTAGTTGCATACGGATAATCCAGTTGCACAGCAAGAAGAACAGCAACATGCCCGCAACGGCGATACCAATCACCAGTAACAGCAGTTTATTATGCACACCATGAACATCGTCCTCATGATATACTACACCAACACTCCATCCCAATGGTCCTTGGCTTCGGCCCTCCCACTCCACACGTTTGAAGGGCTTATAGAATACCGTCCAATCCTGATCGTTCATCTTGAAGTTTTTTACACCAGTCTCGCCAGCCACCATTGCTTCAGCAGCATCGAGTACACTTGGATGTGCCCCATCGTTCATCTGACTGAACACTGTTTGTGATTCAAGTTTCTTATCATCAGGATGTACTATGAACGATCCGTTACGTGCCAACAGAACGCTATAGCTATGCTCTGAAGGTTTGGCCGCCAGAATTATCTTTGACAACTGGTTAATCGATACATCTACTCCTATCATACCAACACGCTCACCGCTTGCATCTGCAAATGGCAAACAGAACGTTACCAGAGGTACATTCTCGGTGTCATCACCCTTCAACGGGTTTGTCCATCCAACATACCCAGAGTTCATTGGCTCAGTAAACCAAACCTGCTCTGTATACGGACGATTTGTAAACTTATCGGTAGTAACCAGATCAGACTTAACGTCAGTAGAGAATCCTCTGCGATGAACGTAAACCATAAACAAATCCTTGCCAGGAAAATATCCAGGCTTATATGCTATCGCACAACCTACAATGTTAGGATTGCTCTCGACCAGTTCTCGGCAATAGGTGTACATACGACTTGAATCGTTAACATGATTCAATAAATCATAGTATATATTACCTGTAGCCTGTTCGACGCTAAGCAGAATATTATCAATATCCTGCACAGTAGCCTCGAGTGTCTGTTCGGCATCGAGCAAAGCTTCGTGCTTGAGAGCCTTGTGCGAGAAATAGAAGATCAATCCTAGCGACAAAGCCAGCAGCAATAGCGTCTCGCCTACTACCTGTAAGTTTATTTTAAGCCTTTTCTGCATACTTTATTCTTCTACAAATAAACCCAACCAAAATAATACCTAATACAGCTACCAATGCAAGAATAATGCTCATATAAGTAAATGGTTTTTGCAGGTCGCTTTTAGAAGCGATAACAGCAACTGTCCAATCCATTCCCTCAATAGGACCATAATAAACCACCGAAGGAACACCAGCAATTTCCATCTCGACAACTCCACTTACTTGATTATTCAAGTTGCCAAGAATATCCTGATCAGTTATAGCTACGTTTTTATCTTGAGGATGTACCAAGCATGTACCATCCTTATCGAATACCACAGAGTAAAACTCAAAGTCGCGCTTAAGTCTGTATATATTAACCTGCTTTGCATTTCTGCATTTTTCGTCGATATTGAGCAACTCTTTCGAAAGCCACTCGAAAGTGATATCGGCTCCACACACACAGGCAAGTTTTCCTGTAGAATCAAACACAGGTTTTACATAAGTGCAATAGTGTCCGCTGATATTTGTGCCATCGTAGTAATAATACGGTTTTGACCAGAATGGCATTTTTAAATCCTTTGCACGTATGTACCACTTAGACTGTGTATAATCATGACGGGCAGAACCTACCTGAGTCATCTCGAAATTGGTGCTATCGGTGTGATGAACGTATGGCTCAAACCATCTGCCCTTCTCCTTAAAATAGTCAGGCTCGAATGCAGCAAAGTAGCCTCGCACATCAGGATTAAGATTAGATTCGCTCTCAAGTGCCTCAATAACAGCATCAGGCGAGACAAGATTTTTCTCTACCTCATTAAACACGTTTTCGGCACTCAGTTCCATACCTTTTATAGTTCGGCACAACTCGGATGCTACATAGCTTTGCAACCCAGAATAGCGAACATTTGTTTCAGCCTTCAATGCTTTATTGACAACCCAATATGATGCACCAACTGCTATCAGTATAACAATTGACACAGCTAAAGACAATTGTAATCTCTGCTTATTTGCAGTAGTAATAGATGTCTGTTTCACGGTCCTTATCTCAACAAGTTAGATGTTATATATCTGCAAAGATATATATTATTTAGATAAAGACAAAGAATAGTTGCGCAATTTAATATATATTAACAACAATTGGTAAGCGAATTACCACAGAGCCATCCACTATCTATCCATCCTGTGTATTTGCCATCGAGGGTACGAACCTTTACCCAGTCGCCCTTGATATCTAGTACACGCAGATTACGCTCATCGGTAAATGAAAATACAGCTGCCGACTTATCAGAAGGTTCTTTACGCAGTGTAAGTTTCTGACCGCCATAATTACGAGTACCTGTAGCAACCACAGAGCTGTGAATCCAATAGCCAGTGGTAGAGCCCGCGAGTTTATAATTCTCATCGCCTGCCCCAGCATACTCTGAACAGATATGCCACCAACCATTTACAACCTTGTCGACATCAATCATAACACCATCACGAGCAGGCAACTTAAATACAATCTTGCCTTTAGGAGCATTACGAACGTTAGTAAAATCACCGTCATAGTCAAGGATATATACACCAAGACCTTGAGCACCTGCTGAAATAGACAACAGCATAAGACTGATAGTAAACAAAAGCTTTTTCATAATCGTAATTAGGTTTATAATGATTTAAGTTTGTTGCGGTAAGCTTTGCGCAGTTTACGTACGGACTTATCGCGTATCTGGCGAACACGCTCACGCTTCAAATCCATATCTTCTGCAATTTCAGCCATCGTTTCGTGTTCCTGATTGATACCATAGAATGCATTGATAACACGGCGTTCACGCTCATCAAGAGTGCCAAGAGCATAGTCGATGGCTTCTTCGATTGCCTCAGAGTGCACACGCTCATCAGCCAAAGGAGCATCTTTATTAACAAGCACAGAGAGCAGACTCATATTGGTACGATGACCCAAAGGAGCATCTACTGACAGAGGCTGTGACTGTTGGCGAACCACCTCCTGCTTAACGTCTTTGGGCACCTGATATAACCCACCCTGCTGGTCGATAGCTTTTTCGATAGCCTGACGCACATAGACAACAGCGAAATTAACAAAACGCACACCATGACTGGCATCAAACTTGGCAGCAGCTTTCATCAGACCGATATTTCCCTCGCTCACAAGATCTTCCATTGCTACGCCCTTACCCTTATACTGGCGTGCTACAGATACAACAAACTTAAGATTAGCCTCGATAAGTTTTGACAATGCACGCTGATCGCCTTTAGCAATCTTCTCGCTCAACTGTCGCTCTTCATCATCACTTAGCAACTGCTCCTTACCTATCTCGTCAAGATATATATTCAATACCGAATCTTCCATAATAAACCTATTTTGTTTGCAAAGATACAAAACTATTTCGAATACACAAAAAAAAGGAGAGAAAACCTTTCGATTTTCTCTCCTCTTAGTGATTCCCGCGGGATTCAAACCCACAACCTTCTGATCCGTAGTCAGATGCTCTATTCAGTTGAGCTAGGGAACCATACAGCAACCGTTTTTGGTGATTCCGGCGGGATTCAAACCCACAACCTTCTGATCCGTAGTCAGATGCTCTATTCAGTTGAGCTACGGAACCATTTCCGATTTGCGGGTGCAAAGGTACTGACTTTTTTTGTAACAGCCAAATTTTTAACGGACTTTTTTCTAAAAAAGTTCATTTCTACACGATAATTCGCGTTTTATGGTAGTTTTCGCGGAATTCTGAGGGGCTACAACCCTTACGTTTCTTGAAAATACGATTAAAGTTGCTAAGGTTATTGAACCCACAAGCATAACTAATTTCGGCCACCGAATTGGTACTATCTACAAGCATACGACTGGCATAACCTAATCGCTGGTCGATAATATACTCGCTAAGATTACGACCTGTATGAAGCTTAAAGAATCGACTGAAGGCCGAAGGACTCATACCTGCAATATCAGCAAGCGTGGTAAGACGGATTTCCTTCTTATAGTTCTGTTCAATATAACTCTTTACCTTCTGTACACGACGGCTGTCGCTCGACACCTCAATCTTTGCAAAACTACTAGATGCCAAAGTATGTGCGCCATCACACTTAGAGAGTTCGTAGAGAATGGTAAGGAACTGCTGAAAGGCATAGAATCCGTCCTTGACTGAACAAAGCGACACTAGCTGTTGATAAACGCGCAAAATAGCATCCATTGGAAAGCTTAGTCCCTTACGAGCCTCCTGCATCATCTTACGAACAGAGCTGAAAGGATTGCGCGAGAAAAGGCTATCTTCAGAGAAATCGAACTCGAAGTGTATAGTTATCTCGTGGATATCTTCACTAGTACAAGTTCCTTGTTCCCACACATGTTCAAGATCTGGACTGGTGATGAGCACAAGGTCGTACTCGCCTATCACCTCGTTAGAGTCGCCCACAATACGACGAACGCCTGGGGCATGCTCTACGAAGTTTAGTTCGAACACCTTATGGTTATGGATGGGATAGGTGAACTCCTTTTTGCGACGTTCGGCAATATAGAGCACATCCTTTCCCATCAAAGGGGTAATCTCGTGGATAACCTTACTTTCTATCATATCTTTAGTTCTTTCAGAATCTCAGACATGCGCTGCATATTTTTGATGCGCATCGGAACAAGCGGCAGGCGCAGAACATTCTCGATGAATCCCATCTCTGAAAGCATTGCCTTTACTCCTGCAGGATTGCCGTCGACAAAGAGCAACGAGAAAAGATCGGTAAAACGATGATGTATGGTGCGGGCAGGATCGTACTCACCACGCATCTGCAAACGAATCATACGTGAAAACTCCTTAGGCAGGGCATTTCCGATAACGGATATTACACCAACAGCACCGCAGCTTACCATTGGAAACGTGAGCGAATCGTCGCCTGAGATCACATCGAAATCGGCGGGCTTGTTCTTTATTATCTCATCTACCTGCTCCAGATTACCACTGGCCTCCTTGATAGCTACAATGTTCTGGCAGTCGCGAGCCAAACGAACAGTAGTGGCAGCCTGAAGATTTACACCAGTACGCCCAGGCACGTTATAAAGCACAACAGGTAGTTGAGTAGCAGCCGCTATAGCCTTGAAGTGCTGATAGAGACCTTCCTGCGAAGGCTTGTTGTAATAAGGACAAACACTTAGCACACCGTCGATACCCTTAAAATCGCCAGTCTTAAGTTCTTCAACGACAGCAGCAGTATTATTTCCGCCACATCCTATTAATATAGGTACGCGCGCCTGTACGTAATCTACTACTAAATCCTTAATCTTCTGTTTCTCTTCACGTGTCAGTGTTGGAGTCTCGCCTGTTGTTGCGAGGATACAAAAGAAGTCGGCGCCATTGCTAAGCTGATAGTCTACCAGACGTATCAACGCATCGTAGTCAACCGAGCCGTCTTCCTTGAATGGAGTGATGAGCGCAATGCCCAACCCTTTAAAAATGTTATGTACCATGAATTATTTAATGTTGCTATTATTCTGCTTTAAACAAATCTTTGATGCCGCCAATAGAGCCAAGGAGGTTAGTGGCCTCGTATGGCAGGTAGACGGTCTTTGTCTTATCACCCTCTGCAAGTTCCTGCATCATCTGGATGTACTTCTGAGCCAGCAGATAGTTGGCAGGATTGGTGCTCTTACCAACAGCCTCTGTAATAAGTTCGATAGCCTTAGCTTCGGCCTCAGCCTTACGTATACGAGCCTGCGCCTCACCTTCAGCCTGCAGGATAGCTTGCTCCTTAGCAGCCTCTGCCTTATTCACAATTGCCGTACGCTCACCCTCAGAGGCAAGAATCTCAGCAGCCTTCTGCCCCTCAGAAGTCAGGATCTGCGCACGCTTATTACGCTCAGCCTGCATCTGCTTCTCCATGGCAGTAAGCACAGAATCTGGAGGAGTTATATCCTGCAACTCTACTCGGTTAACCTTTACGCCCCACTTATCTGTAGCATCATCTAGCACAGCAGAGAGTTTCTTATTAATAGTATCACGAGAGGTAAGAGTTTCATCAAGCTCCAATTCGCCGATGATGTTA
>Ga0310690_10012046_pt1 | contig 10652 bp, 5 predicted proteins | sample AusTroGonzalo_MG_2_FD_207661 | JGI IMG/M metagenome (GOLD analysis project Ga0310690, IMG submission 207661) | Bovine rumen microbial communities from tropical cattle in Woodstock, Queensland, Australia - Gonzalo_04 (v2) (version 2) | ecosystem: Host-associated > Mammals > Digestive system >...
CCCTCTCCATCAGCGCCTCTATGCCGGACTCTTCTTCTAATACGGCGACCCGCTCTGCCAAAGATTCGCAGGGATCATCCCATGTGCCATCATGCTTGAGGTAGCGGTTGTCCTCCGCGCCCTCTGCAATCTCGATTTCATCCGGCGCAGGAACAAGTCCGGCACTTTCGCCGTCAAAGCTGGGCGGTTCCATCGCAGGATCCGCCCATGTGCCGTCTCCGCGCAGATACTTGTCCATGTCGGCGGACTCGGCGGCTGGAACGAGTCCTGCGATGCCGTCTTCTTCTTCCGTAGCGCCGAGATAGAGCGGAACGGAAAGGGAGCCGTCTGTAACGGCGATTGTCGTGCCGTCAGGCTCCACGGCAACCGTGGCCTGCACGGCCTCCAAATCCGTCTTCAAGCTGGACATGGATTCTGAAAGCTCAGAAACGCTTTCAGCAAGCGAGTCGAGCTGTTCCTGCGTAACTCTGTCTACCCACACGCCGTCTGCGGACAGCACCTTGCCCGAATCGTCATCAGTAGCTTCCGGCAAAACGTCCGTGAAGTCCACGCTGACAACGCCTGTGTTGTTGTCCACGGCGAGACCGTTGCCGAGGGAGCTTATGGACATCTGCTCAAGCCAGTCAGACCAGTTGGTGCCGTTGCTCCATCGCATGAAGGCACGACAAGTTTCGGAAGAACCTGTCCAGAGGCATTGGACTAGGCTTCCCTCCGCATAGGCGCTGGAAACGCGGAGAATGCCAGACGTCACGCCTGTGGGCAGTCCAGTGGCTTCTACACCCCCGACGGCATACCAGCCGTCTAGGACAATGTCGCCTAAGTCTACGGGCGTCTCCTGAGTGCTTGTCTTGACGGCGGTGCGTCCAATTTGGCCCCTGCCGGAAGCCAAGTCCGTCTTGTCCTCGTCTATGGCAATGTCTACGGCGGTGAGGTCGCCTTCGAGATACTTAATGGTAGTATCGTCTACGAGCGATGTGCCGGAGTTCTGGGCAGAGGCATTCTCCAGAGTTGTTAGCCTGTTGGAGAGGCTGTTCGTGCTGGTTTGCAGACCGGAAACTGTAGTCTGGAGCTGGGATAGTGAAGCGACTGCCTGTGTAGCTGAGTTTGCCGCTGTTTGCGCGTTTGAAGCGGCTACTTCTGCGGCATTTTGGGCATCACCAGCCGCAGATGCCGCATCAGAAACGTCGTCCTGAATGCCTGCTATTCGTAAGTTGATCTCATTGACTTCGCCTCTCGCCGTAGTTGCGCTGTCGCTTGCCGAGCTTGCAGCGTTCCTTGCAGATTCGATCAACGCCCGCACTTCGTTTGATTCGACACGGGCATCTGCCATGATCTGCCGAAAAAGGTTGTTGATGTCTCTGAACTGGGTCTCGTTTTCTTTCAGCGACATTTTGCCAAGTTGCGTGTTCTGGCTTGCTGTTGCTGAATATTTAGTGCTTACGCTGCTCATAGTTTCACTCCTTCGCTATTCAGCGGGAGCTTTCTCTGTGGGAGATTCTTCCTGCGGCTCAGATTGAGGTTCTTCGACGGGAGATTGGGTTGCAGTCTGCTGTTCAGTTATCTGCTGATTCAGTTTGCTAAAGAGGTTAGCTACACTCTTGTAGGGCTTTTCCATGAGGGCGCTGGCAATGACGCCAAGCTCTTCTTCCGTAATGTCGATAAGATAGTTCATAAAATCCTCCTTGTATGTCAATCAATGCCAGATGCAAGTCTGGCATTTTCGTTTAACTGCCTTGGATTCGTATCCACCATCTATTTTTCCGGCATCGTACAGCTTTGACTTTTCCTCTGTCAGAGGCTGTCAAGCCCCTGCACGGGCCGGGGAGCCACGATGCAGGATTCAAGACGCCGAGGATGCCGGACTCGTTCCATGCGTTGCCCAGATGCCCCAGCAGGTCGGCAAGCATGAAGCGCCAGCCTCCGCGCAAGAGGCCAAAGTTCTGCCGGAAGACGCAGTTCACGGCGAGGATAGTCCCGCCGTCGTGCGCCCATGCTCCGAAGCCTCTAGCCTTCTTCGGATTGGACGGCTGTCTTTCGGGGAGGCACCAGTCTTCAATTTCGCAGTTCAGCAGAAGAACGGACATGCCGGACTGCACTTCAGGCATCCTGCGGGAACCCCGCCGGAAGGTGCAGTTCTCGAATACGACCCACTTGCCGTCTTCAGCCCAGCGCCAGTCGGTATCTCCGCATCCTATCAGGGCAACCTTTTCAGCCCCCTCGAAGATGCAGTTCCTGACAACGGCAGACGCGCCTCTGACCGCGCTGAAGCATTCGTCCATCTCTTCAAGACGAAGAGCAGACATGTCAACCCACTCGGCTTGGACGGCATGGATGCCGTCTTCAAGATGGATGCCGTCGCTACCTTCCCCGGCAGACACAACGGTTGGTGCGTGGGGCGTCCCTGATATTTTGACTGTTTCCGTCATCTGCTAGACGCTCGGCTTCTCAGGCCAAACAATGTCTACAGGCCAGCCTTCCTGTTCCGGCAGATCGCGGAGAGCCTGCCTGTATGCCGTCCATGCTTCCCTCTGCTCTGCCGTAATGGGGTAGTCCGGCATGAGGATGTAGTCTGTTTCTTCAAGAAGGACATTGCGCTGTTCCCGCGCTCTTGCCTCCACGTTTTCCGGCTTGTTCCATTCAGCTTCAAATTCTGCTTTCTGGCGAGCCTTTTCCGTCTCCCACTGGTCAACGTATGGCTGTACATACTGGCTGTACTTCGTCTTGCTGAAAAAGAAATTCTTTGGCGGGTCGTCGAACTGGTATTCACCCTTGCCGTCCTTCCAGTGGAGCGCCCAGAGCTTCCCGTGTCCGGCAACAGTATTGATTTTATCCTTAAACCAAACTATATCGCCATCAACAGAAATCCAGTTGTCCTCTATCATAACTGTAACAAGGTCATACATAACTTACTCCTCTATCGACTTAGGTTGTTTCGCAGATTCAATGCCTGTATTATGTTCTGGAATAACAAGGGTTCTCCCACCTGAAGCCAAATGGAGAAGCTGTTTTCTTAGAGCGTCTCCTTCTTTTACGCTTTCCGTTCTTCCAGCAGATATTTCAGCAGAAACCTGATTGATGCGCCCTTCCATCATGCCGAGCGCATTGGCGTTTTCCAAAAGCAGGAGAGGCTGAAGAACAACAGCGCAGCCTTGCATGTCTGCATCCGTGATACCTGTTTTGCTGTGGTAGCCTATCCACCATTCGCACCCGCCTTTCTTGTTGTGTTCTGGACATTCCTCAAAGTTTCTTAATGGACAGCCTGCCATATAGTCTCCTATGCCTTCGCAGCTATAATGCAGTCTATGTAGTTAATATCTAAATCTATTGTATGGTTGTGAGCGGAGCCAGTGAACGTATGGTTGTGAGCAGTTCCTGTAAAACCGTGGTTGTGTGCAGTTCCTGTAAAGGTATGACCATGTTCAGAGCCTGTAAAACCGTGGTTGTGGTTGGAGCCGGAACCTGTAGAACCCGTGTTCGACGTTCCGGTTCCACCAGCGTCGTCAATACCGCCACTACCGCTGCTGTCGGTGATTTTTCTCATTGTATGCGTATGAGCGGCCAGCATTGCGACGGACAATGCCTTATTGCCTACCGTACCACCTGCCGTCGTCTTACTGATTGAACCTCCTGCGGTCTTGTTTCCAACAGATCCTCCTGCGGTCGTGTCTCCAATAGTACCGCCTTGCGTTTTATTCGCTGTCGTTCTGCCTGTCGCCATGCAAGTCGTAAACGCTTTGCCGTCTGTTTTATTTGTCACTGTTCCAGTGATTAATCTAATTGCAGCATTGCTGTATCCGGAATCAGTTTCCTTCGTCCATCCTGTTGGTGCAGCAGTTTGCTGAAATAACATGCGTGTTCCAGCAGGGAAGACGCCGACAAAGGCATTTGCAGTCAACGTCCCGTTTGCAGCGTTCCAGCTCAAAGTACATGCAGTCGTATTAGTTCCAGCAGATACATTTTCGTTTGAGACAGAGTATAAACGAACAATATCGTCATTACTGGGATAAGTTCCAAGTGCAATACGATAGTTCTTTGTCGGAGCAGTGAACACAGCTCCGTAACCAGAAATCTGTGCATTAACAAGTGCGTATCCATCAGTCGCACCCAAAACCCAACTTGTACCAGCAGGAACTCCCTGTAGCTTGCCAGCAAACGTAGTCGCCGTCACTTTTGCCAAGCCGGACAGTTCACCGGACGTGTTTAGTGTAACGGTCTTCTTGTTGGCATATGTATTAGCGTTGGGATGAAAGATGATGTTGCCGTCTGCAATGATGTAAACAGCTTCGCCAGTGCTGCCTGCAAGTTCGGCAAGGAGACTGCTTTTGCCTTCGCCAGCGCCGAGGATGGCGTTGCCGGATGCACCAAAAAGAGCGGTAATGCCGTCAGCAGAGTTGGACGAAATACCCTGAATGAGCGTGTCTGTCCTCGTATCCGTCGCGCCTTCGGTCGTGTCCAGTACGATCATCTGAAGGACGTTCCTATTCAGTATCACCTTGCCGGAAAATGTCTTGTCGCCGCCGATAGTCTGGGCAGTGGACAAGTCCACGAAGTTTTTGGTGCCGGAACCCGTGCCACCGTTGGCAACAGCAAGAACGCCAGTGGTGATGTTCGCCGCATTGTTCGTGCCGAGATTAGTTCTAGCTCCTGCTTCGTCCGAGGCACCAGTGCCACCTTTTGAAACAGGAACGACATAGCCAGAAGCAAGGTCAGAGGCTACGGAAGCAGTTGCCGCATTGCCGAGAATGTCTCCAGCCAGCCTGCCGTTGGCATCCCTAACAGGGATGGTGTCGGCTGTTGCGGAAGATGTTGCGTGCTTTCCGTCCAGCATGTCAACATCATGCATCAGCTTGCCAATGTTAGCCCATGCAGTGCCAGTATACTTCTGAAACTGGACGCCACCGGAAACTTCATACAAACGCTTGGCATCTACAGGCACGTCTTCCGTATTGGAGTCCGTCATTTTGAGCAGAGCAATAAGCAGATTTTTAATCTCAGGCACATCGTCAGAAATTTTGTTGATTAGTGCCGGATTGTTCCACGAAGCAGGCATCTCAAATCTCCTTGCGTTGTTACGAATGCTATACGCCAAAAGCAGACCAGTCAACGTCTGCCGTTACTCTGTTCCCATTCACATCTAAAACAAACACTCTGAATCCAGCAGGCTGCAAAACATCTTCAAATACTGTATACGCCACATATTCAGGATGGTTAACGACGTTGGGCTTCGGAAGCGACTCCACGTCTGCGAAGTCCACGTTGAACGGAACCCAAGTTCCCTTCTCCATTGGCGTCGTTAAATCGTCAACATAGTTGTCGCCATTGGCCTTGTAGGTAACGCCATCTATGGTCGTGTCCACGGCATAGGAAGTGATCTGCCCGAAGTCCGACTTTCTCTTCACGTCCAAGCGGTAGTTGATGTTGGAAATCGCGGCTGTGCCGTCCGTGAGCGTGATTGTATACCGAACGTATCTAAACTCACCAGCATGAACCATAAAGGCATCTTCCGACATAGTTTGCCACACAAGGCCATCCTGCGATATTTCAATCTTGCAGGCAAAAGTGGGATCTCCTGCTAGCGTTGTGCTATCTATAGTTACATTGATGGTAGTGGACGGAATAAACACGTTCTCGTGTCCAGTGACGTCCACAACTTCAACATAAACAGCTTCTGCCGCAGCAGGGTCTAGCCAATACTCCCAGTTCCACCCAATCTTGTCCTGCCAAGTGATGTCCTCCGCAGTGACGCTCTTTTCAAGCGCCATAGCGGCAAGGTTTTCATTCCATGTCGCGTCGTCGAACGGGCCAATCATATGGCCTTCGCCGTCAAGGATAAACTTGGTCTTCGTGCCGTTGAACAGCGAATCGTAGTTGTGGTACAGGATGAAGTCCGGCGGCTGGGAAACCTGCATGGCGACGACTGTTCTGGTGCCTCTGTTTCCCGCAGCGTCCACTGGAGTGATGCCGTATCTGTACAGCCCTGCTGCAGACTCGAACGAGGACACAAACAGAGCATCGATACGGCCTATCTCCATTCCGTATTCTTCTGTCGTGCCGTTGACTTCGTACCGCTCTATTTCCTCGAACAAATAATATGCGATAGGGAAGTATATCTTGTCTGGCTGCGTCCAGTAGAGCATAATGTTGTTGTCAATGCACACGCAGTTCTGGAAAGCGACCTTGCCGGGAGGGGCAACATCGATGGAGGCTTCTGCCCAGTAGATTGGCAGGCCAGTTTCGGGGTCTGTCTCCTCGCTTAAATTGCCAGCAGAGTCCACAGCTCTTATCTGAACATAATGCGTACCTACGGGAAGAGCAGGAACAGATTTTTCAGAGTCTACAAGCTTGCCAGTAGAGTCTGTCGGAATAGTTAGATGGTCTACGTCCATCCTGCCGTGATCCCAGTAGCATGTGGAGGACACGCCATCTTCATCATCATCGTAGCTCCACCAGTGTTGAACGTCCCACGCAACGATGGGCAGGGTATTGTCCCCACCGCCGGATGCCCACGACACAGAGAGACCATCACCAGTGAGTGAAATGTTCTTGATGACTGGAAGTGCAGGGGGGTTGATCGTTATGCCGACCCTGCGGCCCATTGGCCCCCAGTTGCCTGCAATGTCCTTGGCTCTGACGCCATACTCGTAGGCTCCTGCAACGCCAGCAGGGAAGCGGAAGTAGGTCGTCTTGGCGATGCCGAGGGTCGTTAACGCCGTATTATAAATCCGGTAATAGTCGATGGGCCATGAAGAGTCCGGCACCTGCCATTCAAGCAGAATGTCAGAGCCGTCTATCTTGGCCGCCAGCGTATATGGTTCGCTGGGATGGTCGTAGTCTGGGCCGTTGATAACATCGACACCAGTAACAGTGTAGGACAGCGTGGCCTTCGCAGACCACAGACCTGCCACGTCTACGGCTTGCACGGCAAAATGGTACAATCTTGCAGCGCGGGGCTTCAACGCCTGAGAAGTGCCGTCTATCTTGTATTCAAGGTTAAGGTCTAAATCCTGCACCACATATCTGGCGACGTTAAAGACGCGCTTGCAGTCCTGCCACGTTAAGTAGAGGCCATCTGTACGCTTTTCGACAACGATCTGCGGCGTGTATGGAGGATACACCCTAAGAACGCCGGAGCCTTCGGCGCTCTCCAGTCCCCACTTGTCCACAGCTTTTACAACGGCATAGATATTGAATTCATTGTCGCCGTTGTCATCATGGAGAGTGGAGATGTCTATGCTATAGAATAGGCTGTTTGTAGATGTATTCTTTAGCGGAGTCTCTAAAGAGAAGTCTGAAATCGTGTTGCTGGAGACATAAATAGCGACGATATATTTACTGATGTTCGTGACAGTCTGGCAATTTTGCCACGTAAAAACGGCGGAGCCGAGTTCAGACGCGGATGAAGCTATGACAGGAGTCGCAGGAGGCACAAGCGTAACGGCGGTTTCATCGCACCAGTCGCCCCAGTTGAGGAAATAGTCCTTGGCGCGACCCTTAACCTTTAGCGAATAGACGGAGCCTGACGGTGCTACGACGGCCCGCAGGGACGTAGATGTTGCTGTTTTGTCTCCGCACGTCCATTCATACGTTGTGACAGGCCACGTGTCGTAGGCATCACTGTACGTTACTACGACTCCCTCGTTTTCGAGGCGGGCCAGCGTGATGGTCGGCTTCTTCGGCGGGTTGACGATGATGGACGTCGAACCGGATTTCGTGCTGACATGGTCGGTCGTGTCTACAGACCAGACATTGTAGGTCAGTTTGCCCGTCTGGTTCTTGGGCGCATAGGTGTACTCAGTCTGCTTGCCGGACGTCTGGCCCGTCGTAGAGCCAGTAACCTTGTAGCGGCGCAGGTCGATGACGTCCACCTCGTCCCACATGATCTTAATGCCGGACGGATAGTAGGTCACGGCTCTGACGTTCTGCGGAACTGGCGGAGGCTGAACGAGACCAGTGACAGTGTGAGTCACGGTGTTGCTCCATCCAGACGTCCTGCCTGTGGATGGATCCGTGATACGGATTTTGCAGTAATAGGTGCCACCAACCTTGGCGTTCTGAGCTATGGCGTATTCCGACTGGTTTGTCACTGTGCCGGTGATGACGGAGCCGTTGTCGCGGTGGGTGCAGTGCATTTCAATCGTGAAATAAGAGAGATTTTCACTAGTTGGCGGAATGCTCCACGTACCGCCGATGCAGACAACCACGGAACCGGAAGCGGAGACGGTCGCGACCTTTTCGTCCGACACGCAGGCTTTGAGGCTGGGCGTGGGCAGGTCGGTCGCGCCCTTGACCTGATCAAGAATGACAGGAGCCTCGTATTCAGGAATCTTCCCGTTCGCCGCCTTCATGATTTCGGCGGTCTTGAACGGCACCAGAGTAAGCTGGGCCGACATATTGTCGCCGGGTGTAACGGAAGCGACGAGATACTCCTCGTATTCTTCGCCGAGAAGGCTGACGCTGATAAGGTCGCCGAAGTTCAGGCTTGTCTGACGGGCCTTGGAGACGTTGGCGAAGTAGAGAATGGAGTTCGACTGCCCGTACTGAGGCGTAATCTCCAGAATGTTGACCTTGCCAGTGTTCGACCGGACGGCAATGCCGTAGCGGGCAGGCTTCGGCGATGTGTAGTAGATTTCATCATCAATCTGGATGCCGATGAGTTTGGCGTTTTCAGGGACGCTTTCGTGGGGGCCAAACATTTCCTCCACTGAACCGCTGTCCGTGTATTCTATGAGGTTTTCGTTGATGTACGCATCTCCCATAGCATCAATCGCGCCCGACGTCTTGTATACCTTCTTCATTATGCGAGCTGTGCCAAAGGTGTTCATTAGGACATCGGAGGAAAGACCAACAAGATCGCCGCGATGTACGGCAAGCCATTCCCAGTCTGTGTTGATTGTCACCGTCATCTGGCGGTGAAGCATCTGCGCCAGATGGTAGCGGCCGAGCTTGTACATCCGCTTCCAGTTGGTAACGCCCTCGAAAGACCACTCGACTACGTCGTTTGCCTTCTTCTTTCCTCCGGAACCGTCCTTGTTGTAGCCGTCATTGTAGACGAATCCTTCCTTCTGCGTGTAGTCGTCGGTTTCATCAATGAACGACACACGGAGAGCGTCAGGCAGACGGGCGAAGCCGCGCTCGATGTTCATGCTCCAGCTATTGCGCGGAGTGAAGAGCTGGCGGACGGTCTTGCTGGGATCATCGTAGATGGCACCCCAGAGGCCGTCCACGTCAGTTGTGGGCGCTGCAAGGGCAGGGGCGAGAACTGCGACGAGACGCGCCCAAAGATTCTCCTCCGCGTCGGCAATGAAGTCGAAACGGAAGTCGTTCTTCCTGCACCAGCTCCACAGCTTGACGAGGGAGGTGTTGTCGAGGCGCTTGGTGCTAAACGGCTTGATGAGGCTGTGGCGCGAAGTCAGCAAATACCTCATGATCGATGCTGGATTGCTCGTTTCGCGAACAGTCCACGCGCCGGGTACGGTAACCACCTTGCCGTTCTTCTTCTCGGTGTGCTGCGGAGTCCAGTCGGGAATCTTGGAATAGCACAGGCCGGAAAAGTCGGAAACGTAGCCGGAAAGCTGCTCGGACGCCTGAATCTTTAATTCGGAAACGCATATCGGGACAGGCGTGTCGAAGGCGGGCTTGTTGATGATTGCCCGCATGGTAGACCACGTAGCCTCGTCGATGATGTAGGAGTCGTCCGTATCCTTCGTGGTGCGCCTGATACGGACGTCGTATGACTTCAGCGGAAGGTTGGACTGCGTGTAGTTGCGGACAAGCTGCTTCTGTACTGCCGCGGTCACGGCGATCTTGCCGGGAGTCGAAATCTTGGCGGTGCCGGACTTCACCGTGGCCTGCCATTGGTAGGAGACGTTGCCGCTATAGTCATCGTCCCAGCCATAATAGTAGTATCTGGATGCCTTGCTCCACGTTACCCCACCCCCAGAGATGCTGGAAGCCTTCGTAGGGTACACCTTGGCGGAGCCTGCGCCCTTGACCACCTTGCCGGACGAATTGACGCCGATGGTGATGGGCGAGTCGATAGTCAGCGTGGTGGCCTCCCCGCCCATGCTGCGGTAGCTGTAGTCGTCGTCGTAGCTGTAGTACCTGTAGTAGCCCGCGTACTTCGCGTTAGCCCCGCCGACGGAATAGACCTTGTTGCTTTTCTTGAAGACACCGGGCTGGACGGTCACCTTGAGGCTTGTGCCGGAAGGTTCGCAGGACACGCCGCAGCCGTAGATGTACTGCAGCCCTGAAGGGGGATATATCTGGATGCCGCCGGAAACAATCTGCCCGCGCCGCACGACTGCGAGTGGGAGTTTCACGTTGATCTTTGCGCCGAGAATGCCCAATGTGGCTGTTTTGTTCGGTGTATAGAACACAGAGATCATGTCGTTGATTTCCGACTGCGTCCACGTCAGCTTCGTTTCGCTGAACTTCTTCTCGGTCGTGGCCGCGAAGTTCGACCATGAACCGCCCGTGGTCGGCTTGTACTGGATCTCAAAGGCAACGGTGTAGTTCTTGCGCTTGCCGTCGTGCTGGTCGATTTCGGTCAGGCCAGCGGAGAATTCGATGTCGATGGAGAGGTCGTTGGCCTCGCCGAGGGTGCGCTGCACCCATCCTTCCTTCTTCGTCAGCGCAGCGCCGACGGAAGACTC
>Ga0310690_10012047_pt1 | contig 10651 bp, 6 predicted proteins | sample AusTroGonzalo_MG_2_FD_207661 | JGI IMG/M metagenome (GOLD analysis project Ga0310690, IMG submission 207661) | Bovine rumen microbial communities from tropical cattle in Woodstock, Queensland, Australia - Gonzalo_04 (v2) (version 2) | ecosystem: Host-associated > Mammals > Digestive system >...
GGCCTCTTCTCTTCCAGCTCGACCTTATAGTCATACGCCGTACACTCCGCTATCAGAATCTTCAAATCCGCTGTGGTCCTGATTTCTTCCATACTTCAATCGTCAAATCAAATTAGGTTGCAAAACTACGAAATATTTGTTTTGGGAAGGAATTTTCGTTGTAGGGCTGTCGCAATGCGACAGCCCTACATTGCGGCAGCCCTACAACAAGACATTACCTTACAGATATGATATAACGAAAAAAGGAGAAACGAATGTTTCTCCTTTTTTGCGGACCGGACGAGACTCGAACTCGCGACCCCATGCGTGACAGGCATGTATTCTAACCAAACTGAACTACCGATCCGTTCGTTGTTTGACGGTGCAAAAATACACTTTTTTTGATTTATTATACAGGAAATCAAAATTTTTTTGAAAAAATTATAAATTGTTGTTGTTCAGATATTTATATGCAGTATATCTGCCTTTACAAACTCCCACCCCTACTTTACGTATCCTATTTTCTTCAAAAAAAAGCTACAATTCTCACAAAACTCCCGCTTCATTCAACATGCATCACTCCTCATTATGAATTGTGAATTATGAATTTTAGAACCTCCACGTCAGGCCAAAATAGTACAAGAACGGCAACTGATAGATGATATTATTGGTGGTACGGTTGACGTAGAAAACGTTCTGGTAATTATAGACATTTGTCATGGAGACGTTCAACTCAAGAGTATGACGAGGTCCGAGGAAGAATTTCTTCTTGGCTCCGATGTCGAGACGGTGATAGCTGGGCAGTCTTGACTGGTTGAAGCCTGCAAGCAAGAAGTAAACATCCTCATTGTTCGTGACATAATCATCATTGAGGTTGGTGGGATCATAGTGAGGATAGTAGGCCTGTGTCTGAGTGAAGGGGAAGCCTGTACCGAAGTTCCAACGGCAGTTGATTTCCCAAGAACGGCGTTTTCCAAAAGCGTAGGAAGCCACCAAGTTGATATTGTGCCGACGATCGAAATGCGGCGAATAGGTCACCACTCCATCGGTACGTTTCACCCATCCCAAGGAGTAGACGAACCATACGTAAACGCCTTTGTAATCGTATTTTACGGAAATATCGCCACCGTATGCGCGACCTTTTTCCCAAATAAATTCATAGTCAGAATCAAACATTTTATAGCGATTGACAGAAATCAGTTGGGAGAAATTCTTGAAATAACCTTCTACATTGATGCTCAACGGACTAATCGGGTCATATTCCAAGCCCAAGATAACATGCTGCGCTTTCTGCAAACGACCCTTGATTTCCTTGTCATCGCCTATCAAAGTGGATGGCAACAAACTCTGATCCAGAGGTGAAGAGATGAAACCCGAGAACAGGCTGACCACATCCTGGTCAGAGGTGACAGACACCAGATTCTGTGAATACATGCCTGCCGCCAATTTCAGACGTAAATTGTTGAGGATGTTATATTTGATGGCAAGTCTCGGTTCGGGAGAGACTTCGCCTAAAGAATAATAATATTGCAATCTGAAACCAGGTTCAATCAACAATTTGTTACGGAAATTGTATTTATATTTGACGAAAACGGACAAATCCGTGGTATGGTCCTCTATCTTACGCTGAGAATGGTAAATCGTATAGTATTCGTAGTTTGTGTTATATCCCACCACATCAATACCGACTTTCAGCAGGCTTTTGCCAAGGTAATAATTGAATCCCAAGTTAAAGGTAAAACCATCCATGGAGCTCCGTCTCGGGTCATAGTTCACATCTTGCAGTTCAGATGCATATTTGGAATAGGACAAAGAACCCTCAATGGTAGTGGGTGCATCACCCGGCACAATGAGGAAATTGGTTCCAACACCCCAGTTGTCCCATCCATAATTTGCCACAGAGCTGTATCTTACACGGTCATTATAGTTAAAACCGAAAAGGTTCCACTTGGTACCGTTTTTAGTGGAAAGGGTGATTTTCCCATATAAATCCATAAAGCTGTATGGGAGACCATCCTCATTTTTCACATAAGGATAGAAAAATTTCGAGGATTGATCAAGGAAAGAGCCTTTGCCAGAGAGGATGAAGCTCAATGCCGCCTTGCGGTCATCCTTGAGTTTCACCAACGGACCTTCGAGCAGCAGCTGCGCACCGATATTGCTGAGATCCACTTTACCAGAAAGGCGTTTCTTGTTACCGTCACGGGTTTTGATGTCCATCACAGAAGAAATCCTGCCGCCGAACTCCGCTCCGAAACCGCCGGTATAGACATCGGCACTGCTCATGATGTCCATATCGAACACGGAGAAAATACCGATGGAGTGGAAGGGATTATAGAGAATCATGCCGTCGAGGAGGAGCATATTCTGCACGGGCGTACCGCCACGCACATAGAGCTGACCGCCTTGGTCTCCGGTGGAGATAATGCCCGGAAGCACCTGCAGATACTGTGCGAAATCAGGCTGACCGCCGATAGCCGGCATCTTGCTCATATCCTTGGGCGTGACACTGATGACCGCCGTGCGGGTTTCCTGCTCCTTTCTCGTGTTCTCACCCATAATCTGCACTGCATCAAGGGTTTGGGAACTCGGAGAGATACTGTAACGTTTCGTTAAAGTCGTATTGGTTGAAACGGTCACGGAATCATACAAATCATTATAGCCCAAAAGGGAAACCTTCACAACGTATGTACCTGCGGGAATCTTGTTGATTAAAAAGGCGCCGGTGACATCCGACAACGCACCGAAAGAAGTGCCCATCAATTGGATGGTACAGTAAGGCAACGACTCACCTGTCGATTCGTCATAAGTAAACCCTTTTATAACAGAATGTTGAGCAAAAGCGAAAACACCAAACAAACATAAAAGAGAAAAAAGAATATATCTTTTAATCATATTCAAGATTTTGAATTTTTGAGGGCGCAAAAGTACAAAAAAAAACGTACTTTTGCCTTTTCAAATTAAATATACGAAAACATGCAACCTTTAGTAAGTATTATCATGGGCAGCACGTCGGATCTTCCGGTAATGGAGGCCGCGTTCAAATTTTTAGACAGTCAAGAAATTCCTTTTGAGGTGCAGGCTTTGTCGGCACACCGCACTCCTGACGAGGTGGCCGAATACGCCAAAAACGCACACCTGCGCGGCGTGAAGGTAATCATCGCAGGTGCGGGCATGGCCGCTCATCTGCCTGGCGTGATTGCTGCCATGACTCCGCTGCCCGTCATCGGAGTTCCCATCAAGTCGTCGCTCGAAGGCATGGATGCCGCCTTGGCCATGCTGCAGATGCCTCCCGGAATCCCCGTGGCCACCGTCGCCATCAACGGCGCCCAAAACGCCGCCATCCTCGCCCTGCAAATGCTCAGCGTCAACAATCCTGAAATGTTAGACAAAGTGGTGGCTTTCAAGCAGACACTGAAACAAAAAATCGTGAAAGCCAACGCCGACCTCGCTCAAATCTCTTATTCTTTCAAAACAAACTAAATTGCTAATTTTGAGGCGACATAATATAAAGTCCCTACAGCTGAACAATCTAAAACCAACAAGGACGCCATAATATGACGTCCCTACAACAAGCCTTAACCTCCTAACCTATTAACCCTAAACCCCACCATGTTCAAGGTCTACTCCGCGTCCGCTGGCTCTGGCAAAACTTACAATCTGGTATTCGACTATCTCGCCACCTGTTTCAAAAGACACCTTCCCTACTTTTTGAAACTGACGGACAAAAACGATTACCAGTGTGATAATTGTACTGATTATCAACATATTCTAGCTATCACTTTTACCAATAACGCAGGTGCGGAAATGAAAGACCGCGTGGTGCGACAGCTGAACAAACTGGCTTTTGCCAAAACACATACGGACCTTAGCGAGAACGATTTCCAGAATCTATGCAGAAAAGTCTTCGGAGAGAACAACAACCTTTCTCCCGAAGACTGTTTCTTATTCTTGAATAGAACCTCTAAAGCTTTATTGCATAGTGTTTTATACGACTATGCCCGATTCAGTATCACTACCATTGACAGCTTCATCCAGCGACTCATCCGTTCTTCGGCATTATACTTGAACCTCAGCATGAACTATGCGGTGCAAATTCGTCTGACGGACTTTTTCCGTATGGCCATTGAACAGTATATCTGCGAATTATCTCAGAACAAACAACAGTTTGAGGTCATTGTACAAGAACTGTCCCGGCAATTGGAAGACAACGGCAAGGCCAATATTTACCGTTTTCTCACGAAAAGCCTGAATATTCTTTACCAAGATACGGAAAAGAGCCATCCTTTTGTAAAAAACATATTGGAAACGTCTGATTTATTGGTAATTGTCAATAATTGGAAGAAAAAACAGCATGTCATAGAGAATACTTGCAAAAAACAGATTCGACCATTATGCGAAGAAGCCCTGAAACTCTTTGCTTCAGCGGAGTCCGAAGGAATATCCACCAATCAGATCATGAAGTGGGACAAATGGTTCCAGCGGGTGATGGACGATCCTTTTGAATCTTCAAAAGGGTTTGAGGAGAGTCGTTTCGTCAAAGGGATGAATCGTGACAAGATATTCAAGGCGGCACCGAAAAGCAAAAATTCGTCATCCGAGGTAGATCGAGAGGCCTACATCGCGCAAATCGAAAACCTTTTTCAGCAAATGCAAGCTATCATGCTAGATTCCGCCAAGACGTATTTCACTTGTCGGGCTTTGGTCAAAAACGCCAACTATTTGCTGGTACTCAATGATTTAACACATCATATAGAAAATATCAAAGAGCAAACGGACTCTTTCTTTTTATCCGAAAGCAACCCCTTGGTGAACGATGAAATTCAATCTGACACACAAGGCGAACCGCTTTTTGAAAAGTTGAATTTCTATCAGCATTTCTTCATCGACGAGTTCCAAGACACCTCCCTAATGCAGTGGCAGGATTTGAAACCAATGATAATCAACGCATTAAGTACGAATGGAGATATTACGCTTTTCGGAGATGTCAAACAATCGATTTACCGCTTCCGCAACGGCGACGTAAATCTATTCTATCAGTTGATGGATGAGGAAAGGATGAGATCCGCTGATTCTGAAAAAGATATAGCAAATTTACTCTCCTCCGAGAAATCGTTTTCCGCAGAAAATCTGGACACCAACTATCGTTCACAGGCGGCCGTGGTCACGTTCAACAACCGTTTCTTTGAATTTTGCGCTCAACAGTTAGGAAAATCCGACTATTATCGTGAGGTGGTGCAAAAAACAATTCCGGAAAAACGCGGAGGGTTGGTCCAAATCTACTCCAACAACCCGAAAAACGGAATCAAAGATCTCCGCATCGTTTGGCCCGACTGTCCTGAGGATTACTACCAAAACGTCTATTCAACGTTGCGCCCCGAGGAGGCGAACCTGATTTACGCCGTCATGGATGCCAAAAAGCGTGGATACGGATATGGTGACATGGCAGTCTTGCTCCGTGGGCGCGCCAAATGCAATTCGTTTGCCCAAAGATTGATGACTGCCGGCGTGCCTGTGGTCACAACCGACTCGTTGCAACTCTGTGACAACCCAAGTGTAGGAGTGGTAATCAGCACTTTACGGATACTTCTCAACCCTTCGGACAAGCTGTCGCAGTCCATGATCCTGCAATATCTCGCCCAAAAATATGACCGCCCATGGCATCTGGTCCTTGGGAAAAACACTGACGAGAATTTCTGCAACTTGGTGGAAACGGAATTCCAACTGATAGACTTTCGGAAGGCTATTGTCCAATGGAAAAGGGACCCCCTGCTTCTATCCATGAAAGAAATCATTCGTTTTTACGGATTTCAGCGGGAAACGGACCCTTTCATCGCTGATTTCCTCGATCTGGCGAACGAATACGCCCAAACACAAGTGGCCTCCATCGCAGGTTTTCTCAATTGGTGGGACGACCTTCATTTGACAGGTGAAACCATCCCGCGTCTCTCCCTTTCGGGGACTACCGGCGCTGTGCGACTGATGACTATCCATCTCTCCAAAGGTTTGGAATTTCCGGTGGTCATCACGTCATGCAATGCAGGCAACGCGAAACCGACTTTCTACTGGGTTCAGGATGCTGAAAGTGGACAAGACTGCTATATAGCACACGAAAAAAGCCTCAAATATTCAGATTTTGAGCAAGAATACGAAGAAGAGGAAGACAAAAGAGTGTTGGACATGTTGAACATATGGTATGTGGACTTCACCCGCGCCCGCGACATGCTCTACATCCTGACTGATTTCCCCGAGAACGAGAGTCAGAGCAAAACCGATGTGCGCCCACAACTGAAACAGTTTGTCAATATCGATTCAGAATCTACCCAAGAACCTGATGTTCAAGGATATACCATAAAAACTGATTCGAATGAAACTTTCTATTTCGGTCAAGAGGATTGGCAAAATCCAGAGGTGTTGACGGAGGATGTGAAGGCAAAGACAGCCTTTCAGGTTTCATGTTCCAACATGACTTTTTTCAACAATGCCACGATGAAAGTCATTACATCGGAAAATGCGTCCGAATCCATCGACACGGGCACTCGTATACATCAATGCCTGCAAAAACTGGTTTCATTTCCAACCACCGAAGAAGAAATCGCGGCCATTGTGGAACAAGAACCTGAAGGCATCCGCGAAAGGCTTCGGATGCTTTTCAAGCACACCGCTGAAGACGAACAATTAAGACCCTATTTTTATATAAATGAAGAAGATAAGGTATTAAATGAGGTCACCATTATCACGGAAAAAGGCGAGAAAAAGCGTCCCGACCGCATTGTCTTCAAACCCGACCACGTAATGATTGTGGATTACAAGACCGGCAAGGAATATCAGGCCAAATACGAAGCACAGTTGGCTGAATATCAATCCTATATGCAGAAGATGGGCTATATGGACGTGCGGACGGAGATTCTGTATATTGAGGGTTGAGGGTTTAAGGTTTAAGGTTTAGGGTTGAGGGTTTAGAGGTTAGAGGGTTAGGAGGTTAGAGGGTTAGGAGGTTAAAGGGTCGAGTCAATAGTAAACAGCCAACAGTCAAAGTCATAGTCAAAGTTTAAAAAGTAGAGACGGGGCGCGCCCCGTCTCTACAGCCAACACCAATAAAAATATTTCAACAACGATGCGGCATATTAATAAATTTCATATTTTTGCACGAAAATAAAATATAGTCATTATGTCCTTTATTACTGAACGAATTGCATTAGACGGGTTGACTTTTGACGATGTGCTCCTGATTCCGGCATATTCGGAAGTGCTTCCTAAAGAGATTGATTTGAGAACACGGTTCACGCGGAATATCCACCTGAATCTGCCTTTTGTGTCTGCTGCCATGGACACGGTCACCGAATCGAAAATGGCCATTTCCATTGCGCGCGAAGGCGGTATCGGTGTGATACACAAGAATATGACGATTGAGGAGCAGGCCAAGCAAGTGGCTTCTGTGAAACGTGCCGAAAACGGCATGATCAACTCGCCGGTGACCATCACCCCAGAGAAAACCGTGGGCGATGCTCTGCGCATCATGGCCGACTATCACATCGGCGGTATTCCCGTGGTGAACGAACACAACGTGCTGGTCGGCATTGTCACCAACCGCGATCTGCGCTTCGAGAAGAATTTCAACCGCAACATTTGCGACGTAATGACGAAAGAGGGACTGATCACCACCTCCCGCGACACGGACTTGTATCGTGCCGCCGACATTCTCCAAGAGCACAAAATCGAGAAGTTGCCTGTGGTTGATCATGATGGAACACTCTTAGGCTTAATCACTTACAAAGATATCACAAAAGCCAAGGACAAACCGTTCGCCTGCAAAGACGCCCAGGGTCGTCTGCGCGTGGCAGCGGGCATCGGTATCACCAACGATGCGGTGCAGCGCGCCGAGGCACTCGTGGAAGCTGGTGTGGACGCACTTGTGCTCGACAGTGCCCATGGACACTCCAAGAACGTCATCACCACTTTGAAGAGCATCAAACTCAAGTTTGACTGCGTGGATGTGGTGGTGGGCAACATTGCCACAGGTGACGCCGCAAAGTTGCTGGCCGACAACGGCGCAGATGCCGTGAAAGTAGGTATCGGACCTGGTTCCATCTGCACCACGCGCGTGGTCGCAGGTGTGGGTGTGCCTCAACTCAGCGCCATTTACGATGTCTATAAAGCTTTGCAAGGTTATGACATCCCGCTCATCGCCGACGGCGGTATTCGCTACTCCGGCGACATCGTGAAGGCTTTGGCCGCTGGCGGAAGCTCCGTCATGCTCGGCGGTCTGCTTGCCGGCGTGGAAGAATCCCCCGGCACCACCATCCTCTTCAACGGCCGTAAATTCAAGACTTACAGAGGAATGGGTTCTCTGGAAGCTATGCAACAGGGTTCTAAGGACCGCTATATGCAGAGCGACGTGGACGATGCCAAGAAACTCGTTCCGGAAGGCATCGTAGGACGCGTGCCCTACAAGGGCGATCTCTACGAGGTGGTCTATCAGATGGCTGGCGGTTTACGTTCCGGTATGGGCTACTGCGGCGCGGTGAACATCGACAAACTGCACAATGCACGTTTCTGCCGCATCACCAATGCCGGCGTTCTCGAAAGCCATCCGCACGATATCACCATCACCAGCGAGGCACCTAACTATTCCAGTGAAGCTAAATAAATATTAATCATTAAAAATACATATTATGAATAATAAAAATATCATCGTAGGTGTTGACTTTTCCCAAAGTTCCCTTAACGCCATGCGTCATGCTGTTTCCTTAGCCCTGAAAACGGGTGCCGACATACACCTCGTGTGGGTGAAAACTCCCGGTGTCACCAAAAACGCCGATGGGGATGACGAATATATCCACAAATGCCAAGCCCACTTAGAGGAATGGAAAGACATGTGCAGAATGGAATCTCCTAATACGGAGGTTAACACGGTTATTTTGGAAGGTAAAGTGCATTTAGAGCTTCCTAAGTACGCCACCAATTTCTCTAACCCCATCATTGTGATGGGTGCCCACGGTAGTTCCGGCTTCGAAGAGGGTTACATCGGCAACAATGCTAACCGCTTAATCAGAGAAACTAAAGTTCCGATTTTGATTATGCGTGAGAACATCGAAATCAAACGTGACCTGCATAATATTTATGCTCCTATCGATTTGAGTTTCGAGACATTGCAGAAGATGCGTTATGCCACCTACTTGGCAAAACGTTTCGCCGCAAAAATCACCATTGCTGGCATCTATTATCCGAACAATGCCGACACGCGCCACATTATCAATGTGCAAATGCGCCATGCCGCCGACATGTGCGAGGATGCCAATGTGCGTCATGAACTGGTTCCGCTGACCGTTCAAAGAAACTATGTCCAAACTCTTCTGAACCACGCTCACGAGCAGGATGCTAACCTGATCGTCATCATGCGCGAAGAGAGCGAAACCGACTTCACATCCAGCTCCAACATGAACGAGATTCTCAGCACCTCCAAGATGCCGCTGCTGATTATCCCTAACGTACAATCCGTTGGTCTCGGAAGATAATGGCAAAAATCCGTAAAAGGACACTCCGCGGAGGCAACATGCTCAATCCCACACCCGTGGTGATGGTCTCCTGCGGCAGCACCCTTGACGAATACAATATTATCACTATCGCATGGACGGGCACGGTGAATTCCGACCCGCCCATGTGTTCTATTTCCATACGCCCTACACGACATTCATATGACATCATCAAAAGGACAGGGGCATTTGTCATCAATCTGGTAAACAAAGACTTGGCCGCTTTCGCGGACTGGTGCGGGGTACGTTCTGGAAAAAAATACAACAAATTCATGGAAACCGGACTGACTCCTACTCGCGCCACCAAGGTGAATGCGCCGATGATAGAGGAATCGCCCGTCAATTTGGAATGCAAAGTCACACAAATCATTCCGCTCGGTACCCACGACATGTTCCTCGCCGAAATTGTCGCCGTGCACGTTAACGAGAAACTGTTCTCCCCAAAAACCGATGCCATCGACCTGCAACGAGCCAAATTAGTCTGCTATTCGCATGGTCACTATTATGGTTTAGGCGAAAAACTGGGTAAATTCGGCTTCTCTGTAGAAAAAAAGTAAGATTTTTTCACCTTATTTATCTCCCACCAACATCCGATAGCGCAATAACGCTGTCCGGTAGGATATTTTTGCATCAATCAGTTGGTCTTGCGCTTGACGGTGAAGGGTTTGGGCTTCCAGCAGTTCAGAGATAGGAATCAAGCCCGCTTGGTAGTTAACTCGGGACGTCTGCCAGTTAGTTTCTGCATCACGGACGGCTGTTTCGGACAGAAGTACTTGGCTATTTGCTTCTTGCACATTAAACCAAGCCTGCTGAGTTTCGAGCACCATCTTTTGAGTAAGGTCTGTGCGCTCGTTTTCCGCTTTCTGTATCAGAATATCTTGCTGTTTCATCTTATGAGAGGATTCCCACCAACCCGTCAGAGGAACTTGCAACGTGGCAAATGCCAATCCATTAGCCGTGTAATGGTCGAACACAAGGTTGCCATACGAAGCACTGGCGCCCACCATCAGATGCGGAAGGGCCTCGCCCACTGTCATTTTCTTCTTCAATTCTTCAGCTGATACCTGCAAATCCAGCAGTTGGCTCTCCTTTCGATTCTGCACCGCAGTAATCGCATCTGACATCGAAGACAAAGC
>Ga0310690_10012048_pt1 | contig 10651 bp, 20 predicted proteins | sample AusTroGonzalo_MG_2_FD_207661 | JGI IMG/M metagenome (GOLD analysis project Ga0310690, IMG submission 207661) | Bovine rumen microbial communities from tropical cattle in Woodstock, Queensland, Australia - Gonzalo_04 (v2) (version 2) | ecosystem: Host-associated > Mammals > Digestive system >...
ATTTTAAAAGTGTTCTACGTTTTGCTAAACGTTTAGAATCAACCCATGCATCTTTATTATTCCCAGACCAAATGGATAAAGATTCACGAGCAAATGATTCTTCACTAACTGTATTTGAATAACGTTGGTCTAGTATTGTAGCTTTATCTAATAGACCATAATGCAATGGAATCTCATAACTAAGGCCCCATACAAAATATTCTTTTGGCCGCAAGACAGCATTTACAGCGCACTCAATTAATTTACCATACATAAACACAGTACGCTCTGCCGCGGTTGTGATAAATATTTGAGAAGCGGATGGTTCTTCTTGATTTAAAGTTCCATCAACTTCGCGGCGAGGGATATTCATTTGTGGCCATAATACTTCATTAAATGGAACTTCCTCAATAAGCGCGCATTCTTCAAGAATAGCAGCAGTAGCACGTAAACCACGACTTGTATCTTTAGAAACAACAGTAATTGAGCTTCCATTTTTTAACCAAAGTTCATAATAGTTACCACTAGATTTTTGACCAGATTTACCATCTTCTTTTCTATCAGTTAATTCATTGCGTAATAATGGCCAATGGCGAAAAATTTCTTCAAACTTAGCTTGCGCAATTTTAATAACTGTTCCTTTAGTATCAGAAGCAATCATTATAGTAGAGTTAGGTAATAAAACGGCCCGCACAAAAGAACTTAAATAGGCGGTAAAGGATTTAGATGTTGCACGAGTAGCTGTCCAAAAATGATAACGGTAACGCATACTCGCGCGCAAAGCAATGCGTTGAAAAGGAAGTAAATGAAAATTTTTCGCATCTGTAGAGTCTTGTATTGCATCTAGGAACATATCTGGGTATAATAACCAATAATTTAAGTAGTTCGTAAAAAGCTCTTGATTAGCATCAAGATATTCTCTTGTAAGTATTACCCCCTTTTCAATTGGTATGTTATCGCGCAAAATTTGTTCGGCTTGGTAAAAGTCAAGCATCTAAGTCACGGACAAGTTCTTCTTCTCCTTCAAACTCCACGTCTGCGGTTTCATCAAATTCAACTGCTTCATTCTCAATTTCTTCAAGACGTTCAGTTAAGTTGTAACGTTCACGTTTATCTTCAACTTGTTCTGCAAAGTTACCCTCATTGATAACTAAACGTTTTAAATAGTTTTGAATATTTTGCATCATAAAATCAATAGAATCTTTTGGCTCAGTATGCCATTTTGGATGCCATCCTTTTTTGCCATAATAAACCATAAGCTCTCCAACTGATTCAAAATCTGCCGCATTTTTTGCATTAGTAGCTTCAAATTTACAATTTTTAATAATATTTTCAATCGCATCCATATCTTTTTTAACATCGAGACCCTCACGGATACCTTTATTTACACGTAAAGTAAGTTCGCAAAGGTTGCGGGCGCGCGATTGTAGAATTGGAGTAGATACATTTTGAGTTGCAAGTATTTGATTATAATACTCTTCCAAAAAAAACAGTTCTTCATCAGTATATACAGGTGACCAAACTTTCTTCAATTTCTTAATTTTAGCTTCATTAATAACTTTAATCTCATCATTTATCGTACCCTCTTCGCGCGCGATACGCCAGCGTTCATTTTCGTCTGACCAATTTAATGATTCATAATGTTCATCTAATAATGTATTAAAATAGGCTGTAAGAGTATGATTTTCATGAATTTTATAAAGTTGAGTCCACATGTCTAGATCAAAAGGAACGTCTAGGTAGCGGCAAAGTCTATCAACTTCGCCTAAATTTGCTTGATCTATTACTGTTTCCAAACAAGAAGTGCATATTAAGGAACGATGGCCAGGGAAAAAATTTGATGGAGTATATTGAAAATTATATATCGGTTTTTCCTGCCTGCACTTGATACAACGTCGTGTCTTTACTTCTTCTGTCATAGTCGGCTTGTCCTCCTTTTTCAATTCGACGTTTCCGTTCACATTCTTTACAACTAGAAGCCCAATGATCTTTGTGACTATTATTTACTCCAAAGAATAATTTATGCATTGGTAATAACTTTTGACAACGGAAACATCTTTTCTTTTTAGAAGGTGGAGTCTCTACTTCTAATCTATGGCGAATTGCGGCGGTCGCCATTTTTTCTGGTATTTCTTTATTTAAAATTGTACTTAAATGGTTCTCATTATACTTTAAACCAAATTTTTCTTGTAATTCCTGAATAATAACCGGGTAAGAAGCTTTATCAATTTTGCGCATTAAAATGTATTCGCGGGCTGGCGAAAGTTGCGCCATTTCAGCATAGCGATCAAAATCGAAAATTAAAGTGCGGCCCCAGCTATGTAATTTATCATATAGTTGCATATATATATTTGAATAATTATCAATTAGCGCGCGAATATGTTGTGGATTTTCCCAATCAAAAGTATGGTGACGTACTACCCATTTTACTTCAACATTTCCTTCTTCATTAATTCGGGTTTCATAATCATTAATATTTTTGGAAATAGTATGAAGCAAAGCATTATCTACACGTTCGCGCCATTTGTCATAAGGCATCCAATACGCCGCGTCGGTGTCCCAGTCATAGGTTTGTGGCTGAGGTTGCTGAAGAGCAAGAAAGTGAAGGGTTGGTTTGACAGAATCTTTAAGATAGTATTGATGGCGCCGCATATCAATTAGTTGATGTTTTAATTGGTATAGGCGGTAAGAATCTGGAAGAACTGTCATTGTTTCATCTAATGGGACGCGGCCTTCATTTGCGGCAATTACTTTTTCAATGTAATCTATGCGGTCCCAGAGTTCTTGCATACCAGGTACATCGGAATCACCGGGATCGATTAATTCGTTAGTTTTTTTATCATATTTTGGGCGGCTAATTATTGGTTTTTTCTTAGTATATATATAGCGTTCTTCAACAGAATGGAGGGATTGTTGATCAGACATTGGGTTGTCAAGAATTTCATCAAGCGATTGGACTTTGTCCGCGGCTTTTTGAAATGATTTGTAGCGTTTGTCTGAATCTGTGGTTTCACCTCGTTGTATCGCGTTTTTGCCGTTTTCATCTTTGCCATATAAGATGTAAGAAGCCATTTGTTCTAATTCTAAATTGTTGGGTTTTGTATCCAAAGTATCGAGGATTTCTTCTATGGCGTGGAGACGGTCTGTATCGCGTTCTATTGAGTAGTCGAGTGAATACTTTTTTTTCATTGTGTCACCTCGTGGGTGGGTACAACTTCCTTCATTATAATTTTAGCATATTTTTTTATAAAAGTCAAATATTAAAATTTTAAAAATTGAGGGGAGGGAAGGGGAGGGTTTAAAATTTTAAAAATTGGAGGGAAAGGGTTTAAAATTTTAAAAATTGATGGAAAATGTGGAGGGGCCGCATGCGTGGCGAGGCGCGGTGGGCGTGTTCCTATATGCCAGCCCCCGTATGTTAAGAGATTGTTAAATAGAAAAAAATGGGTTGACAGCTGCATGGTTGTATGGTATTATATTTCCGTCGGGAGGGCAAGGCCCACCGACCGCCGGAAATCCGCGGCGATGAGATCAGCAGATCACGCGGAAACCTTGAAAACTACATAGCCAAGGCCATCCTAACTGGAAAGCGTAGATAACAGCGCGCATTAAGGACACGGCGCGCGGCGGGCAAGGGAACGGATGGTACAGCAGACAGGAACGGCGTCAAGGTTTACTGAAAAGATGTAAACGATGACGGCGCGAATGTCCGGTAAAGCGAACACGACCGACTAAATACCTATTGAAGGAGGGTTATTTCATGAATAATAATCAGCTTCTTGATGCCGCTATCCAACTTGCTGTTAATTACTTGACCGACGGGAAACATGGGGATGAATACATTTTCCCCTATGGCAAAAACCACGGCAAAGGTCGCGGTGGGCATGAACTTCAAATTGCCATTGTCAAGCGTGAAGATGTGCTTGACGCCATCCAAACGCGAAAAGCGCTTGAAACCGGCTTTTTGAAGTATTCCAATGGCGTATTGAAGGTAAACGCCACTAGCGAATGGGCGATGAAATTTACTTTCGGCAACGCGATGAAAGTTAAAACTTTCATGAATGGTAAATATCATCGTTATGAGGACTTGCCGGAAGATTCTTCCAAATGCGCAGGTCCACGAGCGCGGACCTTTGAAAAAGAGGTTTGCAAGGAACTTGGATACCATTGGACTGGTGCATTGCATAATGTCCAGTTCGATGGATGGATTGAAGAAACCGTTTCCATTAACTTCGATGAAAACGGTAACGTAGTCAGGATCACGCGTCGCAAGCGCGCGGAAATGAAGGGGAAAAATGGAAGGATTGATGCCTTCCATGCAAGTGAGACTTGCGAGGACTAAACCGACCAAGGGCGAGGGTTAAAACCCTCGCCCTAATATGAAGGGAGCGTTTTCATGATTATTTCCTGCTACAACGTAAGCAAGGAGAACAGTGGCGCACTGTTCTTCGATGAGAACTTTTGCATGGCAGAGTTTTCAATGCACTTCAATCTCGATATCGAAAATTGGAACAGCCCCTTCGGACACCTTGACTTCAAGCCCGAGCAGCGGCAGGCGGTGCTGTTCTATTACGGGCACTTCGAAGATCTGACGCCTATGATTACCACCTACGACTTGCACGACTTCGACTGCGAGTGCGGGGACGGTGTAATTAACGCTATGCACGCATACAATCTCAGTGCGTTATATCACTGTGCTGAAAAGTTCACGCATAAAGTTCTCATGAACTTGATGCTTGAATTCGAGCAAAACGGCAAAGAGAGGGCGTAAGCCCTCTCCAAAGAGGAGAGAGGCGCAAGTCCTCTCTCTAGAGAGGAGAATAACGATGAAAGACATTCATTGGGAGGAAGTTACGATCAAGTTAAGACTGCAAGTATTCCACGCCTACCAGCTTCGACCTGATTTCCCTGAAGGCTTGACTTTTGAACAAGCAAACGCCTATTGGACGGGTTGTCGTTGGATTACAATTAAGTACACATTCGTCCCGATAGGTTATTGGGACAATCATTGAAAGGAGCGATAATATGAAAGAGAACAAAACCGGGAACCGATTCCATTACTACACTTACGACGTAGAGCCCGCCAAAATTGACGGGCTCTATCATGTAGGCGAAGGCAGTCAATGGAATTGGACGCACAAGGGCGCTTTCAAGACTGCGCGAGGTGCTCACAATTGGGCCGTCAAAAAGAATGGCGGCCGTGATGAATACAGGGACTGAATGGAAGGGCGCAAGCCCTTCCATAATATGAAAGGAGAATTAACATGAAGGATTTGTACATCATGCGCAGTAAAGAGAATTGCTATCATTTCGACCACGGCGACGACAGCGCTTCTAGCGAGGTTGAAGTAACCATGAGGAAAACTGCAATGGGATGGAATATTGAGGTCCTCACAATTGACTGGGACATTGAGACCCCGACGTTTTTGTGGGTCGCCGGCACTGCACGGGAAGCTTTCCATGACTGTATGCACGTTTTGCGCTTCATCGAGCGCAGGCGGCAAATCTTAAAGAGGGCTTAATGCCCTCTTTACTTTTTTTTAATCTTTTTAGTTAGCCATGACTAACATTAAGAATATGTAAATTACATCTTCCGGAGCATGTAATTTACACAGCCTTAACAAAATTTAATTAACAAAGAATTTACCTCAACTACGTTGATTCTTAACTTGATTTGTGTTACAATAGAGATGCTGGGGATATGTTGAATTTTTGTTAAGAAAGGGGAAAATTTCGTGTTAAAATTAAGTAAATTTTCCACGGGATACCTATACCTTTCATCCCGAAACCTCAACACCTCGGCTCCGGCCAGCGTATGGGAGCTGGGCGAGCTGAGGCCAATTGGAGCTAGGTAGATTGGGGTCCCTATAACTATACGGGAGCTGGTAACCCACCCCACTCCTACCAGCTGGAATTTCATTTTGAAATTCATAGCGAGCTGCTAGGTAATTATTAAAAACAAAATCCCGAAAGTGAGGGTTAACTATGCGTTATTTCATGATTCTTTGCCATCGTGGGCACTGCGGCTCAGGTCATAGCACTGAAATAAAATTTGCAATAAAAGCGAATAATTTACTTCATGCTTGTGCAATCGCGCGCAAAATGCCAAGTGTAAAACATACAAGAATGGTTATTTCTGGTAAAGAAATAACCAAGCAAGAATATATAGAATATAGACAAATTAGTGCGTATCAACATTTCAATTTCAAATAAGACTAAATAAATTAAAATCTTATGTTAAGCACGTGTAAATTAACCCACCCGGGGTATATAATTAACATATATATTACCGGAATAATGCCGGTAATATAGTAAGTAGTAGTAGACCAATACCGCATATTATAAATTCAAATATAATATTCGCGCATTTATGAATAAAAGACTTTATATCCCGAAATGTCAAATGATAAAACCACATTTTAATTTTATACTGTAAAGTATTTCTGCGCCAAATTTTATTTGTCATTATCTCAAAACCTCCCTTACTTCTAAAATAATTATACCACAATTTCATTTTAAAAGCAATGGCAAAAATTAAATTTAATTTAGACAAAAAATAACCCGTATCTCTACGGGTCATCATCAATGAAATTACAAATTGCACATCGACAAATTCTTATAGCCCACATACCAAGAAAAAACTCCCAAAACCCGATATTAGGAAGATTGAAATTCCAAGCAATGGTTCCGTTATAGAACCAAGCCAACAATGCGGATGCCATCAAAATCAAAATCGTGCGAATAGTTACATTTTCCAAAAATTTGCTCTTCATAATTCCCAAAACTCCCTTCATTTGATAAGTCAATTATAACATATTTCATTTCTATTTGCAATACTTTTTTTGTTAAACTTTTGTAAATTACAAATCCCGGAACATCTAATTAACATAATTTCAAAATAGAATGGTATGTTAAACATACCATTTCATGATATTCTCCAAATCCTGAATTGCACGAGGACAACAATTAACATAAACTTCCATGTAACCGGGCGCGGGCCAGTGTTCCTCACAATAATAATCAAATCCATAATCATTCAGAAATTCAAACATGGATTCGTTAGTAGAATTCATTTCCACAATGTAACATCTTGTAGTCATTTCAATTTACCTCGCTTTTCTTAATTTCTATAAGTATTATAATCTAATTTTCCCAAAATGTCAAGTAAAAATTTTGTTAATTATATTCTCCGGGCATTGTAATTTACACACATTTAACTTGACATTTCATTTTTAAAAGTATATAATATAATTGTTCCAAGGGAACAAATAATAATCCGAAAAGAGGTAGTTACTATGAAGAAAATCAACAAATCTATCGCGCGCAAAATGTATGCCAACAAACAGTCTTTTATCATGGTTCCATGCAATATGCGCCCTGATTCTCAATTCGCCGTTGAAATGAAACTGGGATGGATGTTTCGTAATTTTGACGTGATGTATAATGAGTTTACTTATTATAATTGCAATCCCGAAACCGGCAGGTATATCTCATTTTATGTAAAAGAGGACTAAACATCCTCTTTTATTAAATTCATTTTAATTTGAATTCCCGGCAAATGTAATTTACAAATATTTAACTTGACAATCCCGAAATTATAGTATATAATATATACATCAAATGAAAGAGAGGTATTTTATTATGAAGTATACTTACGTCCGGCGTGTTGATGTCATTGTCCGCTATGATGGCGAATTTGACTACCGTATCTTTGATTGTCCTATCAATGAAGTACGGAACCGCGTAGAAGAACAGATGTGGGCACACCTGTTTGAAGCCGCGGATATTATTGACAATAATACCGGCGAAGTTTACATGACTATCGAAAAGGGCTAATAGCCCTTTTTAATTTTATGTAAATTACATCTTCCGGAAAGTGTAATTTACAATATCTTCATTTGACAAACAGTAAAAAATATAGTATAATAAGTTATCAAATAAAGGAGGTAGTAACCATGTTGTACATGATATTTTACCAACGCCTTAATGATAAATACCCGACCGAAGTAGAGTTTGCATACGAAAACGATATGGAGACTCATTACAATATTTGGCTTGCCGGAGATGACTATCACTTCTGTGAATTTTACTATTGCGGCCACCCATATACGCCAAAGTGGATGGAATAATTCATCCACATTTCATTTTAATTTTATGTTAATTTCATTTCCCGGAGATTGTAATTTACAATCCTTTAACTTGACATTTCATTTTAAATTTGATATAATTATATTAGAAAAAAGAAAAACAACTATTTCCGGAAAGTGAGGTAATTTCATTTATGAACGCACGCATAATGCATAAGCAGATTACTAAATGGCAGCGCCCATTTCGTATTGGCATCATTCATTACAATGGCAAAATCCATAATTGTAAGCGTTGGCGCAATCGTCGCAAAGCACAAAAATTGGCTGACCACTGGTGGCATGAGTATCAAAAGCGATTTAAGTAATCGCTTTTTATTTTATATAATTGTAAATTAAATGGCCCGGTTTATCTAATTAACACAATCTTAACTTGACAATTCTCTAGTTATCCATTATAATATATATAGAAACAAACGAAAGGGGTAAACACAATGTACACTAATATCGTTCGCTATGACAACACTATCATTCTTGTTTGTGATGGCAGCTTTGAGGATTGCATTACTGAACTGGAAAAGCACTTTGGCCCATGTCATGGTTGGAGTATCGCAGGTGGCCGTGGCGAATTATGGTTTCCTAACAACCGCAAATTCGTATGGGATTACAAGGAAAAGAACATTCTCATATGGAACACTTTGAAGTGGGGCAGGCCGCGTTAAGCGGCCTTTAATATTATGTAAATTACATCCTCCGAATAATGTAATTTACAGAAACTCAATCTCAACTTCGTTGATTCTTAATATTGATTCTGGTATAATGATTGTAGAAAATTTGAAGGAGGGCACCCCTATGAAGCACAGCACCATTTTCGTCGCCTATGACAAACTCAACTGCGATACCATCTGCGCCGCGCCTACGATGGATGAAGCCATTGCGCACACCATGCGCTACATGCACGTTCATGACTACAATTGCAAGGAGTTCTGCTATGACGAGTTGTTCACCATCATCAACTTTGAGCAGGATTACCGCATCGGCCCGCGGATGGAGCACGTTGAGGACATCATTACCATCATGGAGACCGGTTTCATACAGTCGGATGAATAATCCGACTTTTCTTTATTTCTATGTTAATTACATCTTCCGGGCAATCTAATTTCCAAACATTTAACTTGACATTTATACTCTTTTCTAGTATACTATACTCAAGAAATCAAGAAAAGAGGTTGCTACTATGAATCTTCCGCTTTACTCCATTGATTACGTCGTCAACGAGACCGACACTGCTACTTTTCAGTATTTTTATACTACCCGCGCCGCGCGTGATTTCATTTGGAATAATCGCAACAAAATTCATGACGTGATGATTTTCCTTTTTATGAGTGCTACGCCGCTTCTCATTTGCGACTTGCGGGATTAACCCGCATTTTTTTAAGATATTGTAAATTACATTTTCTGGGTAAACTAATAAACAAACATTTAACTTGACTTTTTAAATTTCTATGGTATAATAAAAACAAAAAACTCAATGACAAGAAAGGAGAATAACAATGGAAACTAAGATGACTGTTCGGGAATTGTTTGACTTGTTAGAGGAGCAAATCAAGTTGGGACGCGGCGACTACACTGTGATGACGTGGGACCGTGACCGCGAGGATGTAACCGACCTGTTGCGTGATGACAAAGCCAAAGAGCTTTACATCTGCACAGGGAACTAATGCGGCAACCGCCGCATTATTTTTTTGTTAATTACATCTTCCGGAAATTGTAATTAACATAAAAATAACTTGCTTTTTGATGATTTATAGTATATAATATATACATCAAAGGAAAGTGAGGGACATAACATGATTAACATTCGTTCTATTAGGAAACTGAGCAACAACGACGGCATGACGCTGAAAAACGGAAAAATCATCACCTATAAAACCGGCTACCAAGTAGCTACGGAAGGCATTGAAGCCGTTAATCCACGTGAAGCAATAGAAGCTGTTAAAGCCTACAATGGGACCTGTGGAATTTGGTATAGTGAGGGTATTTACTATATCGACAAAAGCAAGCGCATATCTACAAAAAAAGAAGCGTTAGAAATCGGTCGCGCTTGTAACCAAATTAGCATACTGCGATGGCGTGACATGGAGTTAGTGTATTGCTAACTCCAGCTTTTTAATTTTATGTTAATTACAATTCCCGGGTGATGTAATTTACAAACGTTTAACTTGACATTTAGCTTATTCTATGGTATACTATACATAAAGAAATGAAAGAGAGGTTTTTATTATGACTAAATGGGCTATCTATTGTGAGACTGGTTTACAAGGCTCTTCATACTATCACACAAAATGCGAAGCTATAGAAGCTGCACAATGGCGCCGGCTGTGTACTGGGCTTGATTGGTTTATTCGGGAAGTAACGGTTCGTTAATAACGAACCGTTATATTTATGTTAATTACAACATCCGAGAAAAATAATTTACAAACACTTAACTTGACTTTTGTCGCTATTTGATATATAATAGACTTGTCGAAAAGGAGAAAGGAGCGTTGAAAGATGGAGCCACCGCAGCATTAAATCGAACTTCGGAC
>Ga0310690_10012050_pt1 | contig 10650 bp, 15 predicted proteins | sample AusTroGonzalo_MG_2_FD_207661 | JGI IMG/M metagenome (GOLD analysis project Ga0310690, IMG submission 207661) | Bovine rumen microbial communities from tropical cattle in Woodstock, Queensland, Australia - Gonzalo_04 (v2) (version 2) | ecosystem: Host-associated > Mammals > Digestive system >...
AGGATCCGCTGCGCCACTGCCGGCGGCAAAGGCATAGGCCGAAGCGATACGCTGCAGTGCGTGCATTTATCCGAGTATGCCTTCTGGCCGGACGGATCCGACGGGAAAGCCTCCACTTTGACGGGGATCCTGCAGGCCGTGCCGTCAACACCGGGGAGCATGGTGGTCATAGAATCCACGGCCAACGGATACGAGGACTTCAAGGAGAGATGGGACGCCGCCGTGGCGGGAGAGAACGACTTCGAGGCCGTGTTCTTCGCATGGTTCGAGAACCCGGAATACAGCATGGATCCCGTGCCGGGGACCGAGTGGACGCCGGACGAGGAGGCCATGCGAGAGCGGTACCATCTGACGGACGAACAGCTGCAGTGGCGGCGCTGGTGCATCGCCAACAACTGCGGCGGGAGTCTGGACATGTTCCGCCAGGAGTATCCAAGTAATCCGGACGAGGCGTTCCTCCATTCCGGCAGCGGCGTGTTCGACAACGAGCAGGTGATCCTCCGCCGCGAGACCGCGCCGGCGCCGATAAAGCGAGGACGGTTCGTGTGGGATGACCCCTCATCCGCCGCTGACACGGCACCTTCCCCCCAGGGGGAAGGCCCTTATCGGTGGGAGGACGATCCGCTGGGCGAGATCAAGATCTGGAAGGAGCCGGAGTACGGGCATCCCTACGTGATGGGCGGTGATACCGCCGGCGAGGGGAGCGACAGATTCACTGCCATGGTCATAGACAATTCCACGGGCGAACAGGTGGCGGCGCTGTGCCGGCAGTATTCGGAGCCGGAGTATGTGAAAGCCGTGTACGCCCTGGGGAAGTATTACAACGACGCCATGGCGGCGATCGAGGCGAACTTCTCCACGTATCCCGTGATGAAGCTGCAGGAGCTGGGCTATCCCAATCAGTACACGCGGGAGCGGGAGGACACGTACACCGGCCAGCGGAAACAGAGCTACGGATTCAGGACGGACCGGCAGACCAGGCCGAGGATCATAGCCGGACTGGTGGAGACCTTCGGATCACATCCGCAGTGGTTCCGGGACGAGGAGCTGCTGGGTGAGATGCTGACTTTCGTCTACGACGAGAACCATCGACCGGAGGCCATGGCAGGGAAGCACGACGACCTGGTGATGGCGGCGGCGATAACCTACGCGACGAGACACCAGCAGAGGACGGCGGTGCTGGAGAAGCAGGAGCCGAAGCATGAGAAGCTGATCACGCAGCTGGAGCGGCGGGGAAGGAGAAGGCGGAGATGACGAAGCGGAAGAACGATTCGACGCGATTCTATCCCGTGAGCTGTGCCAGATCCGTGCGGGAACAGAGATTCATACGGGCGAAGCTGGACCTGTGGGGGCAGCTGCCGGCGGCGGAGCGGGAGAGCATACGGGACCTGATCGACCGCATCTCTCTGGGAAGCGTGGAGAGGGTGGCGCTGACAGCCGTTATCCTGAAGGGCGTGAGTCCGAGGATCGCGGCGGAGCGGTACCGGATCGGGAAAGGCCGGGTGTATCAGATGCAGCGTGAGTTTTACGAGAAGGTGAAGCTATGGCCCTGACGGTGAGACAGAAGAAATTCGTGGAGGCATACCTTCAGACAGGAATCGGGAAGGAAGCGGCCATCGCGGCCGGGTACAGCAAGAGATCCGCCGAGCAGCAGGCGTCGCGGTTGCTGTCTATGCCGGAGGTGCAGAAGTACCGGCGAGAGCTGGAGCGGAAGCTGTTCGACGAGCTGGGGATCAGCGAGGCGTGGATCGGGCGGCGCCTGGTGGAAGTGGTGGACCGATCCATGCAGGCCGTGCCGCATTTGTCCTGGGATCCGGACGAGCGGCAGAAGGTGCCGGACGGACACTGGGTATTCGACGCAGCCAACGCCATCAAGGCGCTGCACGAGCTGGCGGTGCAGATGGGATTCGCCAAAGGGGAAGAGGAAACGACGGAACAGCGGAGATCCTTCGAGGACTGGCTGGCAGAACAGAACCGAACATCGAGACTGTAGGAGCGGGCGGAAACGTCCGTTCCTTTTTGCATGAAAACCTGCAAAGCATTGAAAACACTGGGAAAAAGTCGGGGAAGATTGGGGAAACTTTTCCTTTAACATGGTATTGCCGGTGATATAGGCGTGGAGCGGGATCCCGGAAGGGTGGATGCTTAAAACGCCATACGCGGAGGAGGGTGCAGATACCCTCCTCACCGGTATAATTCGCGGGCCGCCGGCAGCACAAGGCGGAGAAAGGAATAGAACCCCATGGAAGAAAACGAAAGCCTTTACGGGGCAGAGGCGGAGGAAGTCGTAAATCCTCAGGAAGCGGAAGACGCGGCGCAGGACGCCGAGGGTGCAGAGAGCTCTGAAGCCCCCGAACAGAGCCGTCAGACGCATGAAGACAACAGACGATACCAGGCGGCGCGCCGTGCCGGCGAGGACGCCGGGTATCAGAGAGCCATGGAAGAGATGTCGCGGCGCTTCTCCAAGCTGGGCATGCGCGACCCGACGACGGGAGAAACGATCACGAATATCGAAGGGCTCGAAGCCTATTCCAAGGCTGCACGGAAGCAGCAGATCGAAGCCAGGGCAAAAGCCGAAGGCAGATCTGTGGCGGAAGTCACCGAGGAAGAGGATAACCGGGACTTCCTGCGGGAGCAGCGGGCGGAAGCAGCTGCCAAGAAAAAGCAGGACGACGACCGAGCGGCACTGGAGCGCTGGGTAGCACAGGACGCCGCGGCCTTTGCGGAACAGTATCCCGACGTGGATATCACAGAGCTGGACAACAACAAAGCGTTCAGGAGATTCTGCGGATCCAGATACGGACGGGAGCCGCTGGCCGGACTGTACGGGGACTGGCTGGATATCACGGGAACGGCAGGGAAAGCAGCCGCCGCGAGAAGCGCGTCCAAGTCCGAGCGCAGCACGGGGACCGGAGGCGGAGCGGGATCCGAGACACTGACTGCATCGCAGCAGAGAGCTTTGGAGGAGTGGAACCGCAACTACCCGAACATGAAGATGACCGCGAAGGAATTTCTGTCCCGGCAGAACAGATGATTCAAAAAACGAAACAGGAGGGAAAAGCATGAAACCCATTCAGAACGCAGCCGGAAACGTCGGCTGCACGGCCCGGAGCTATCCGATCGCCTATAATACCGCCATTGGTGCGGGCGCTGTGGTGCAGCTGAGCGGCGGCTTCGTCGTTCTTGCCGCTGCCAACCAGACCGGCCCCATCCTGGGCATCGCCGCCGAGGCTCATCCCGGAACCGCCGATCCCCTGAACCCCAGGGCCGACGGCACCGAGATCCTGGTGTACGACAACCCCGAACTCATCTTCGAGTGCAAGGCGCCCACCTTCGCCGCTTCCGGCGGCAGCGCCACCACCGTGACCGCGACCACTTCCGAAGTGGCCACCACTTCCGCTGACGCCTTCAACGGCGGCTATCTCGTAAGCCCTGCCGGCAAGAAGCGCGCGATCACCGACTACGCCAACAGCTCCAGCACCAACACCTTCACGGTGCCTTCCGGTGAGACGGCTGCCGCGAACGACGTGTACACGCTGTATCCGCAGATCGGCTGCGCCGCCGGCATGCGCCTGGACGCCACCACGCTGAGCTACATCGTGGTCAACGCCACCGGCATGACCAAGCTGAAGGTCGTGGGCCACGACTTCGAGCGCGGCATGATCCGGCTGATGGCCGTCGAGCACGCTCTCGGCGTCGAGAACTAACGAGAGGAGGAAGCAACAATGCCTGCTAATTTCCAGAACTGGAAGACCGACAACTACCAGTTTGTCGGCAAAGCCTTTGATACCGCTTATGCGGATCGTCTCAATAAACTCAGCCCCGTGGTGGGCGAAGTCAATGCCAAGAGCATCGACTACGAGCTGACCGGCTCCGGCGGCTACGGCGAACTCGTTAAGTACGAGGGCGACAACCTGAACCAGGGCAGCCTGAAGCGCGCCTTCAAAACCATCGTGACTCCGGAGGAGTTCTCCCTGTCCATCCCCGTGGGTTATAAGGCTGCGAAGATCGACAAGATGGGCGAGACCGCCAAGGTCGGCAAGAAGCTGGGCGACAGCGCCGCCATGACCGTGTACCTGCACGTGCTGCGGATGTTCGCCAACGCCTTCAACTCCGACTACACCGGCGGCGACGGCGTGGCCTGGGCCTCCGCCTCTCATCCCGTGGCCAGCAAGAGCTCCAGCGGACGCAAGTTCGTGGTGGATCCCGAAGCCGGCACCTTCAGCAACCTGATCAGCTCCGCCCTGAGCGTGAGCGCGATCACCACAGCCCAGAGCATGGCCAACCGTTTCGTGACGCCCGACGGCCTGCCGTTCCTGTGCGAGATGGATACCCTGCTGGTATCTCCCGAACTGGAAGCCACCGCCAAACAGATCTGCGGCGAGAACGCCAAGCTCTACCCCGATCAGACTGCCCATGTCAATCCGGTGAGCGACATGCAGTACATCGTGGTCGGCGGCGGCGCCGACGGCTTCGGTGCTACTCAGTGGGCGGTGTGCGACCGTCGTCTGATGAAGGAGATCGTAAACATTGTCTACAACACCAGGCCCACCGTCATGCAGTCTCAGCTGGACAATCCTCTGGTTGACCTGTACACCGCTTACGTCGATTTCGGCGTGGGCTGGGGCGACGCCCGGCAGATCATCTTCTCCACCGGCGCCTGATCAGGCACCGTTACATAGCAGCGGGAGGGAGCGATCCCTCCCCTGCGCTCAAACGAAGGAGGAGCGGGACATGTGGGAGACCATCATCCCGGCGCTGATCACGGGGATCATCACTCTGGTCGGCGTGATCCTGGCCAACTCAAAGGCGCAGGCCGTGACCGACACCAAGATCGAAGAGCTGACACGGGAAGTGCGGGAGCACAACAACTTCGCCAGGCGCATGCCCGTAGTGGAAGAGAGAATCGACGCGCTGGGCCGAAGAGTGGACAGCCTGGAAAAGAAGGGGGCATGACCTATGTCTGATTTTTGGAAGGCCGCGCTGATCCGCGCACTGCGGACGCTGTGCCAGACCATGATCGCCACGATCGGGACCACGGCGGTCCTGCAGGAAGTGGACTGGATCCTGGTGCTGTCCTCCGCCGCGCTGGCCGCGCTGCTCAGTATCCTGAACAGTATTGCGACGGGCCTGCCGGAAGCGCCGGTAGATAAATAAAGAACCATACGGACCGAGCGGAAACAGGACGGGGATTACCCTCGTCCTGTCAGCCGTATAAAGGAGCGGGAAAATGGGAGCCATTGAAAGGGCCTGCGCGTGGGCGAAGGCCATAGCATACGACGATTCCCACGGCTACGATCAGGGATCCCGATGGGGTCCGGACTACGACTGCAGCTCGATGGTGATCTCCGCCTGGAAGCAGGCGGGCGTGCCTCTGACCTGCACCTATACGGGGAACATGAGAGGAGACATGCTCTCCCACGGCTTCAAGGACGTGACGGCGCAGGTGAATCTCGCCACCGGAGCGGGGCTGCAGGCCGGCGACGTGCTTCTCCATGAGACGCAGCACACGGCCCTGTATATCGGGAACGGACAGGTAGTGAACGCAGGAGGCAACGAGAACGGCGGAGTCACCGGCGGGAAGACCGGGGACCAGACGGGGCGGGAGATCCGCGTGATCGGATACTACAACCATCCCTGGCAGTGCGTGCTGAGATACATCGAGAAGGAAGAGACACCGACGGATCCCGTGCCGGCGCCGGAGCCGACGGACAAGGAGAGGACCTACATCGTCAAGAGCGGCGACAGTCTCTGGGGCATCGCGGAGCGGGAGCTGGGGAACGGCATGCTCTATGAGGATCTGAAGAGATACAACAACCTGTATGATTATACGATCTATCCGGGGCAGGTGCTGAAGCTGCTGGGCAAAGCGGAGAAACAAAAGGAAGACCAACAGGACGCGCCACGCTACGCCACGATCACGGTCACGGTGCGGCAGGATGTGCTGGACCGTTGGAAGGAAAAGGCCGGGAACGGGACGCTGGGCGCGTATCTGGAGAAGATCCTATGAGTATCAGAGAAAACATTATTATCTGGCCGACAAGCCCGAAACAGGAACCGGTGGAGATCCAGATCGACCAGCACACATACATGACGGTCGAACCGGAAGATAAGCCGAAGAAGCCTGCGCGGAGAAAGACGGCGAAAAGATCGGAGGGATCCGAGTGACTTTAGGAGAAGGCAAAGACAAAGTATACATGCTCCTGGACGAGCACAGCGCCGGCGGGGAGATCGAGCACGACGAGGACATCGAGCTGAAGATGGCGTACTTCTTCGACATCGCGCAGAAGAATCTCGCGCAGATCGTGCCGGTGATCAAGACCATGGAGTTTATCGCCGACGGGCAACAGGAAGAGATCTATATGCCGGGGAATTTCCGGAAACTGTACCGGATCTGGCGCGACGGGAAGAACGTGACGAAGCGGTACCGCTGGAAGAACAAGGCGCTGATCGTGCCGAAGAGCGACGAGGGCTGCAGCTTCGAGGTAGACTACTTTGCGATCCCGGACAGCATCAACGCCGAAACGGAAAACGATTATGAGTTCGAGGTACCGGAGGACGCGGCGCAGTGCCTGCCGTACTGGGTATGCGCGCAAAACCTGCTGCCGGATCTGGTGATGGATTACAGCGTGTACCTGGCGATGTATAACCTGATGGTGAGCCAGCTGGACACCAGCCTGCCGGGAGACAATACCAGGATCCGCCAGGCGCTGTTCGGGAGTTAAGCCATGGGATGGACCAGCACAGCGCCGAAACTGCCCAACGGCAGCTATCCGAGCTATACATCGGCGGGATCCGTGGGACGGTCGAGCGACGTATACAACTGCACGATAGAGTTCGCATACGCCCGACTGGATAAGAACAATATCTCCATACGCTTCAAACTGACAGCGAGTTCGGGCAGAACATCGTATTATCCGCCGGGATACGTGAACTTCCAGGTAGGGAACAGCACGAAGAACTACGGCTGGGGGACAAGCGAGACGCGGTGGTGGACGGGAAACCTGGACCAGAACGCGAGCGTGAAGGTAAAGGCCGGCGCCAGCAATTCCTCAACGTCATACGACCACGCGACCTACGGAGAAAAGACCATAAAAGGTCCGGCCTATACAGAGCCGATCTACACGGTCGCGTATTACTCCAACAACGGAGCGGGATCCACAGCCACGCAGTCCAAGACGTGGGGGTACGGTGTGAACCTGTACAGCTGCGGATGGACGAAAGCAGGCCACACGTTCGATCACTGGGACACAGCCGCTGACGGCAGCGGGGCGGATTACGCGGCGGGACAGAGCTACACAACAAACGCCAACCTGACGCTGTACGCGATCTGGTCGCCGAACACATTCGCAATCAGCTATGACGCCAACGGCGGGACGGGGACCACGGAAAGCCAGACGAAGACCTACGGCGAAGACCTGACGCTGAGACAGAACGCATTTACACCGCCGACGGGACATCACTTCGTAGAGTGGAACACGGCATCAGACGGGAGCGGGACGCCATACGAAGAGGAAGGAACGTACACAGAGAACGCAGCGGCCACGCTGTACGCGATCTGGGCGCCGGACACATACACGGTCTCCTTCGACGGGAACGGCGCAGACGGAGGCTCACAAGCCCCTGAGACGAAGACCTACGGCACAAGGCTGGTAATACCTGGATGCACGTTCACCAGGAGCGGTTACACCTTCAGCGAGTGGAACACCGCAGCCGACGGGACCGGAACGAGCTATGCCGCAGGGAGCTACTACGAGACGAACGCCGCCGTCACGCTGTACGCGATCTGGACGAAGAACAATATCCCGGTATACGTGAACGACAGCGAAACGATCCGGCAGGTCGTGAAGGCGTACATGAATATAAGCGGGACGGTCTATGAAGGCACGCTGTATATGAATATCGGCGGCACGATCTACGAGATCGGGTAGAGAATCGAGCGCAGCCCAGCGAAGCGGGTGCGCGAGAAGAGGAGGAGCACCGGAATGAGCGAGCTTTTGAGCCCGCGAGGAAGCGAGACGATATGAAGGATGTGACGACGACATGAGTTTTACGAGTCAGAAGATAACGGATTCCGATATCACGACCTACGGCGTGCAGAGCCAGCCGAACAAGCTCACGGGATCCGCGTTGCAGAACAAGCAGGCGTTCGACAAGCTGGTGACTCAGGCGGTGAAGGCGAAATTCAACGCCCTGATCGACGAGCTGGTAGCCATCACGGCGGCGGCGCAGATCGGTGCGGACGTGGACGGGCTGACATCCACCAATGTGAACGCAGCCCTGGCAGAGCTGCTGGCGGCCATGCAGGACATCACACAGGGCAGCGTGGCGGACGGCGCCATCACCACGGCGAAGCTGGCGGACGGGGCCGTGACCGCAGCGAAGATGGGCACGATCCTGCCGGCGAACGTCGGCATCAAGAGCGGGACCACTGTCCCGACCACATCGGATATCTCCAGCGGAGAGATCTATTTCATGTACGAGGAAGGAGAATAAGACTATGGCCTGGAAAGAAATCACGGAACCGAATGACAAGGAGAGAACCTGGGCAGCTGACTCGGACAGCGATGTTACCTCGATCGAGTCGGCTTACGATGACATTCCGGTGGGCAGCATCGTGATCGCGGACAACGCCGGAAGCCCGAAGGTGCACTTCATGTTCCCGGCAGGATCCTTCAGCCCGCTGAACTGAGGAGGGAGAAAACATGAAACCTAAAGACCTGGCGCTGACCATCGCTCTGGGCGGAGCGGGAGGCGGAGGCGGAGGCGGCGACGAGGATATCACCAAGGGAACGATGGCGCCGAACTTCAGCGCCGAGACCGCATACACCGCCGGAGATTATGTATGGCACAGCGGCAAGCTCTACCGTTTTACTGCCGATCATGCTGCAGGATCCTGGGACGGGACCGACGCGGAGGAGGCTCCCCTGAGCGCGGGCATTGGTGACTTAAAGAGCGAAATTAATGACCTTCAGACCGAAGTGGGAACGGTTGACAGCTATGCCCTTGCGTCTTTCCCGCAAGAAACCATCAGCAACGAAGCAGTTGCCACGTTCACGGATGGGGCCGACAACATCCCCGTAAAGGCGCTCACGATAGACATTACTCCCGTTCAGAGCGGGAGCGGTGACCCTTCCCCCGACAACGAGTGCCCCATAAGCGGATGGGATGGAGTGACGGTGTGGAGGACGGGGAAGAATCTGCTGGTTTTGCCTGCTGTTTATTTCACCATTGACGCAACGATTGCCAACTGCTTTTTCGTCAAAGCAGGAACGTACACGCTTTCGTATTCCTGCGCCGAAACGCACAGAAGCGGAACGAGGATTTTAGACAAGAGCGGAAACATTCTTTCAGATTCGGCGCACAATCCTTACGCAAGCGGATTTGTTTACAATTCGTCTGCAAAGGCGTACTACGCAGGAAGCAACCGAACTGCGGGAAACAAAACTGATGTGCTGACCATTGTTGAAGATTGCTACATCCGTATTGTTAGCAATCAAAACGCCGAGGGCGGCGGGTTCACGGATGCAATGCTCAATATCGGTTCAACCGCCGAACCCTACGTCCCCTACAACGGCACATCCATCTCCATCTCCTTCGGCTCGACCCTCTACAGCGGCACACTCGATGTGCTGACGGGGGTGGTGACGGTCACGCACGAGATGTTCTTGTTTGGTGCGGATGACGTTGATAACTGGAGTGATGGTAGTTACGACCATTTTTTTGAAAGGAGACGCCCGACAGACTTTAGTGTGACAAGTGCAGACGCTTGGGAACAAAAATTCTACTCAAATATTTTGGGAGCAACAGAGAGAAGTTCGTCCGCAACGAATGTCAAGAACAACGGATTTTATGCGGGTACGTCTTACATCGTCTGCCGTGCTGATTCTGTTGCAGACCTTACTGCGTGGAAAGCTATGCTGACAAACACGGGTTTGCAGATTGTAACGCCGCTTGTAACCCCGCATACCATCCAACTAACCCCGCAGGAGATAAAAACGCTTTACGGTCTGAACAATCTGTGGGCCGACACGGGAAACGTAAACACGCTGACGTACAGAGCAGACACAACCTTGTACGTCAACAAGTTTATCTCCGCTCTTGCCGCTATGATTTCCAACGTGGAAACCAGTTACAAGGCGTCCAAAGCGTACAACGCAAACGATTTTCTGTCGGTGAACGGACAGCTTTACATCGTAACAGCCAACATCGCATCGGGTGGAACGATTACCCCGAACACAAACGTCACAGCGACCACGGTGGGCGAACAGCTTGCCACTATACTCAATACTTAATTCTTAGGAGGATTTCAAAATGAAATACGCCATTATCGAATGTGTGAACGGAAACTACTTTGTCCGTGCTGAAGGTATCACCACCGTGGAAGCGGCGAAGAACCAGTACCACGGCAGAGCGCAGGCCCTGTGGAACGCATCGGACGTTATCACTGCCTACGTTGCCATCGTTGACGAACAGCTTGACGTTGTGGAAGGGTACAAAGAGTACATCCATCACGAAGCGTAACTGCTAACGAATTGGCATGATAGTAAAACAGATTTCATGCTATCTATACGGAATCACGCATAAACACTTTCGGAATTTCTTTATAGAAAAAGGGAAGTGTTGCGGGCTTGGATTCGCAGTATGTGA
>Ga0310690_10012051_pt1 | contig 10650 bp, 4 predicted proteins | sample AusTroGonzalo_MG_2_FD_207661 | JGI IMG/M metagenome (GOLD analysis project Ga0310690, IMG submission 207661) | Bovine rumen microbial communities from tropical cattle in Woodstock, Queensland, Australia - Gonzalo_04 (v2) (version 2) | ecosystem: Host-associated > Mammals > Digestive system >...
ACAAAGGGGGTCAAGAGAGAGGAACCCCCACCCCGAGGAAGAGGGGTGGGGGGGGCGGACCGTCCTTTCCTTTCGTCCGCGACTCGATAAAATCCGCGACATTCCCAGCATCATCCGTCATAAACACACCCGACAACACCGGAAAAGCGAAGCGGGAAAACTACTCACAAAGGGCGTAGAAGCCGTAGGTGTAACGGAAGTAGTTGGCGTACACCGCGCCTGAAGAAAGATAGACGATGTATACGGAGCAAGAAGGCGAAGATCCATAGTTGTCACTCAGCCAGTGGTAATCTGACCATCCGCCACTTTTAAGTGCTGCCGAAAAGCTTCCCGATGTCGGACAACTGCTTGTTGTACAACCCAAATCCGCCGCAGACACCATTTCCATCGGGGTCGTGCCATCCGCACGCATCTGACGCTTGCACCAGTTCCAGGCACTCCACCAGTTCACAAAACCGTAAGTGGAATTGAGATAGTTTCTCGAACGCGTAAATTTCTTGGTAACCCCATCCACCGTCACCGTCTGCGATTGGGCTTTATAAGCACTGGTCGGGATGCATCCGCCGTAAGTCTTCTTCGGTTTTTTGCCCACGTATTCGGTCGCATTGGTGTTGCTACATCCCTTGTTGTCATCATAATCGTAGTGGCAGTATTCTGTTGTGGCACAGGCACTGTTGTTTTCGCACTGCGGATAACATTTACCGTAAATCTTTGTATACCCGCTGGCGCACGCCGTGCAGGTGGTACCGCTGTAAGTCGTGCAAGGATCTATTTTACATCCACCATTTCCATCATCTTCATATCCGTCTGCGCACATACATCCGCCGGAGCCGTTGGATGTGAAGTGGGCCGATGTATCGCAAGTGGCGCACGAACAACCATCACCGTATGTCACACATCCATCAATCTGACATTTACAAAGAGCATAATACTTATTGATTTGACTGTAACTATAGATGCGACTATTATCAAAACGCATAAAGTATCTACGACATGAACTATATTCATCCATTAACCAATGATATCGAGTATTCCATTTTGGTGTTGTTGTCTGCAAAAGTGCCAAAACACTACCTGATCGTCCAGATCCACTGTTACCACTTTCTGTGCAGTATCCCATAGTCTTATTTTCTCCAAAATCTCCACAGCCAATGTCTTTTAGACGAGCCAAGCTCATTAGTGTATTTTGCCGTTCACACCAATTCTTGGCTGACCACCAGGTCATTTCTTCTGAGCTACGTACAAACTTCGTTGAAACACCGTCCACCGTCACCGTCTTTGTATAATCACCAGTACCCGTGCCAAAGTCAGCGACCGAAATGCATGTTCCAGATGCCACGTCCGGCTCTCCAGATTCTTCTGTACAACTTGATGCATTTTCAAAGGCGCAGAAGTTGCCGGAACAGCAAGTGTCGTTGGTGGTGCAAGAATCACCCACGGCACCGCACGCCAACACGCATCCCCCGTTTCCGTCATCTTCGTAGCCTGCCGCACACATACATCCGCCTTCACCATCGGCGACGAAGTGGGCATTCGAGTCGCACGTAGCGCAGGTACAGCTGTCGCTATACGCTGTGCATCCGTCTCTGTCAGCACAGCAAGCAACGCCGTTGGCGCTGAGGTTCGGATAGCTGGCCGATGAGCACGCGCAACTGCCGTTGGACAAATTAAAGTGCGCCGATGTATCGCATTGGATGCAGTTCATGTTGTCGGCGTTATAGGCCAAGCAACCGGCTTTGTTCAATCCGCCCGACGTGTAGGACTTGTAACATGCCGGCTGGAACATTTCGGAACCGACGTTCGTTGCGTTCTTGCTTGCCGCCGAGCCGGAAGTGTTGGCGATACAAACATTGGACGTGTTTGTTCCTTTCCAGACACTCCCTTCGTGCGGGACGTAGGTCAAATTACTGTCGTTTGTGGCGGCTGTATAACCTTTGGCCGAACACCAGTTTTGCGTCGAAAACCAGTTCATGCCAAGTGCGCCGGTCAGCCACTCTGTGGTGTTAGAAGCAACAATGACGTGCGCCAGCGTGGTTCCCGTATAATTGAAATCGTTGACAGACCGACAAGTCCCCGTCTTACTGGGAACGCCGCTGCCACCACAACCGGCCGCGCTGTCAAAGTAACAGAAGTGATTGGCAAACGCTGTGCAACCGGTGTTATTCGAACAGGTCTTGTAGCACACGTTACCGACCAATGTCCACCCTTCGGCGCAGGCTTGACAGGTCGAACAATCGTTATTGTAAGTGGCGCAGTTCGTGACCGTTTGTGCACAGCATGCAGAGCCGGTAGCATTGGGTCTGTGGCTTGAGTCACAGGTACACCCGCCTGCCCCATCAGCAACGAAGTGGGCATTCGAATCGCACGTAGCGCAGGTACAGCTGTCGCTATATGCCGTGCATCCGGTTCTGTTGGCGCAACACACATTACCGGACGTACTGGTGTTCGGGTATCCGTTGGCGCATTGGCAAGCGTTTGTTCCATTGGCGGTCCAGTTCTTTGAACTGTCGCATGTACAACTGCCGTTGGATAAGATAAAGTGCGCCGCACTATTACATGTTCCACAAGTACAACCATCGCTGTAGACCGAGCATCCGGCGGCCGGACAAGTCGTACATATCCCGTTGGACAGATAGAATCCCGGTGCACACTTACACCCGCCAGAGCCGTCAGATACAAAATGGGCGGTGCTGTCGCACCCCGCACAGGCACAACTGTCGTTATATGTCGTACAATTTGCTATCCCCGGACATGCACACAGCGCATAGCGAAACTTAGTGCTTCTTTCCGAAGGCCCAAGACGAGCATCATTAAGGGTCGTTCCGTATGCATAACACGAATTAGAGTCAATATCACTCAACCAATGCGATTCACTTGTCATCCATACAGGTGTTGTCGTTTGCAGAAGATTATAGAAGGAACCGTTGTAAGCATAAACATTACCACTGTATGTGGTACATCCTTTTTCAGAACAACTTCTGTATTCATTTGTAGCTCCACACGGGTGACCACAACCTAAATCGTCACGACTTACTAATGAAAGGGGAGTTGTTCCATCCGGAGCTGTTTGGCGTTTACACCAGTTTTCAGCAGACCACCAAGTCATCCCTGATGATGTACTTTTTACCAATTTCCGGCCATTAACCATCTTTGTATCAAAAGTACCAATTGGACGACATGTTCCGGTTCCTTGAACTGAACAACTTGATGGAGCCTCAAACGCACAGAAGTGATTGCTCAAAGACGAACAATCGTTGTTATCCATACATGTCTTTAAGCATACCCCATCCACCAACGTGTGGGTTGCCGCACATTGACATCCGCCGGAACCGTTGGATGTCCAATGGTTTGTATCGTCGCACTTACATCCGCCAGAGCCGTCAGATACAAAATGGGCGGTGCTGTCGCAGGTGTTACAGGTGCAATCCGCATTGTATGCCGTACAACCCGTTTTGGCTTCGCAACAGGCTTTGTGCGTCGTGTCAAGAATACGATCGCCCGAACAAGAACTGCATGTACAATCTGTATCCGACAAGTCCGATGAACAATACGTAACACGCTGACAACACTTGGTGCCCGTCGCGCTTGTTGTGTATATCGACCCAAAGCATCCCGTACACGTGCAATCGTCGCTGTATCCGTTTTCCAAACAATTCTCGATGGCGTCACAACACCGATTGTGGTTCGCGTTTATCTTATACGGCAAATCGCATCCCGAACAATAACAAACACCCGCATTTGAATACCCCGAACAATGCTCTATTCCGCAATCCGCGCACCCGCCCGATGTATCGTTCGCCGGCCGCTTACCTGCTGTACAAACTTCACAAGCGCAATCCAAGTCCCCATACGTATTGCAATAATCTTTTATGTCACAACACGCGATCGAATTACGACTGGCGAACCGCGAACGCCCCGTCGTCGGATTGGCTTGACACGACGTGCATTGACATAAAGTGCTGGTTGCGCTGCTATAACTGCCGCAATCCGTTATCGGCGAACAACAATGCTTGCCTTCCACGTCCGGCTTAAAGCCCCCTTCGCAGTCCGTGCAAACACACGAACCATCGTACGTTGAACACCCCGTCACTTCCGGACACAAAGAGCATGATCCTTCCAATACATAGTACTTATTTTCGCACGCTGTACAATCACAGTTTTCATCATAGGCCGTACATTTGCTCTTTGTTGGACACGAACGACCCTCGTACAAAGTATAGCCGATTTCAACCGCTTTGCATGAACAATCCTGATTGTACGCCGAACACCCTTCTTGTGGCGAACAACACGCCTTTGCATTTTCGCTTTTGACATACACGCCCGAACACGTCGCACATGTACAACCATCGTCATAGGCATCGCATTGGTCAATCGGGTCGCATTGATAACAATGTTCTTGAACCGTCAAAAGGTATCCTTCATCACAACCCGAACACTCGCAGTCGGCTTTTTTGTATGACGAACAATGTTCTTTTGTCAGGCAACAATACGGCACGTTGTTTGTATCCAACGACCGCGTGTAATCACCTTCGCAAGCCGAACAAGAACAATCCGCATCGCTGTATGTCGCGCACCCGCTTTTCCACGGACAACATTTTTCATTGGTCGCACTTAAATAAACATCTTCATCATCTTTGTAACACGCCGAACATTTACAATCTTTGTCATACGTTGTGCAATAGGTCCTTTCTCCGCAGCAGACTGTGCCGCCACCACCCACTTTGGGTTTGCTATTGTCCAAAGAACACGCGGTGCACGCACAATCTTCGTCGTACGTACCGCAACCGCTGACTTCCCCGCAACAGACCGTGCCACCACCGCCGACCTTCGGCTTGGTGTTATCCAATGAGCACGCGGTGCACTTACAATTTCCGTCGTATGTGCCGCATCCGTCAATTTCCCCGCAACATACGGTGCCACCGCCGCCGATTTTCGGCTTCGTATTGTCCAAAGAACAAGCTGTACATTTGCAGTTGCCATCATATGCCCCGCACCCGTCAACTTCCGGACAGCATTTTCCAGATACCTCTATGTAGCCCGTTATGCAATCGGCGCATCCCGTGCAGGTGTCGTTCGGCGCTTCACAATAGTCTATGTTCCCGCAGCAAGCCTTGCCGTTTTTGCTGACATTCGGTTTGGTGTTATCCAAAGAACAGGCTGTACATTTGCAGTCACCGTCGTATGCCCCGCACCCGTCAATTTCCGGACAGCATTTTCCGGATACTTCTGTGTATCCCGTCATGCAAAGGTCGCATCCCGTGCACGTTTTGTTCGGTGTTTCGCAATAGTCTATGTTCTCACAACATCCCCCCGATGTCTTTAAACTGTACCCTTCCTGACAAGACAAACAAACGCACTTTGAATCAAACAAAGCGCATCCGTCCGAATGGCACTTAACGCACGTGTTGTCGTACAATGTATAGCCTTGTTCGCATCCCGTACACGTGCAATCGTCGTTGTATCCCGTACATTGATTTTTGGTAAGGCAACACTTGTTATCTTTCTGGGTATAGTTTCCCAAACATTGTTGACAGACGCACCCTTCCGTAAATTGGGCGCACCCGTCCATGTGACAACTTTGGTCCAAACAACGACCGTCCGATAAAGTGTATTCCGACGAACATGATGAGCAAGTACACCCTTCACTGTAAGACAAACATCCGTCAACACCACAATCGACGCATTCGTCATTGATTAGCTTTTGTCCCGTCGAACAGGTTTGTGTCGTGTAAGCACACAGACAATCATCCCCTTCGCACAAGCATTCTTGACCCACTCCGCAATAAAGTCTTTCCCGAACAAGGCATCCGTCTTCGTATTCGTCCTCTCCGGTACATTTACGCGTGACCGAAACGCCGGCGCAAGCATTCGATACCGACCGCAATATCGACACAAACTCAACCGTGTTGTCCGATCCGCAATTTGAAGCATCTCCCCCGCCGGCCAAGCGCGCCGAGTATCCTTTTTTATGTGATGATGCTTCCGAATTATCCTTTAATAAAGCGCGACAAACATCTTCTGATAAATCTTCGGCGGTTAAAACAATAGAGCCTTCATGCACCGCCCGCGAAGTAATGTATTTGCTTTTTACCGGACGTGTGTTGATTGTACTTTCCCTCAACGGACGTGATCGCATGCGCAAACTGGATATTTGCGTAATCACTTCCCGTTCGATTTGATTTTTTGTGTACAACCCGATGGCGTATTCGACGCCCCATACACCGCCGGCCGCTATCAACCCCATGATAACAAGCACCAAAAGCATTTCAAGCATGCTTCGCCCCAAGTGCGCTTTATGCATTTTTATCTCCCAAGTATTACGTTGGCAGGGCCCAACTCAGGCTTTGCCAACTCCCCATGTTGAAGAGTATAGAAAAAAAAGAATCGGCTGTAAATAAAAAAATCAACAAAAAAGCATTTTTTTGGAAAAAATGATTCTTTTCAACGCGTTATTTTATGCCGAGTCGTTATTGTCCGCCGTTATCGATATGCACCGCCTGCATGCCGCACCGCACACACCCCCATTCTTCGGGTGAAATTTTTTGCTTGCAAAGTTATGACGCTTTGTTATCATAGAACCGAAACAGATGGTTTCTGTTTTGGGGATTAGAACCCCCTTATTGGTTGCTTTCTAAAGCGTAAAAAGCCTTTCAGTCGGCTGTGACTGGAAGGCGATAGAATAAGGCCGAAGGGCTAAATATATCGCACTATTTCCAATAAGTAGGTTCTAACTTCCAGTCGCTTGGTTCACCGCAAGCTGAACATGAAGGGAAGAACATATGAAAACACAATTCGGTCGGTCAATGATAGAAATGCTGGGCGTTCTGGCAATCGTGGGTGTGCTGGTGATTGGCGGCGTGTGGGGATATCGTAAAGCCGTTACAAAATACTTGGCCAACAGCGTTATCGACGATATCAATTTGTCGGGATTTTTGGTGATGGACGAACTGTTTTCTTCTTTGCCGGACGATGATGTCGGGTTGGATTTAACCGGTCGATTTGACCAAAAGAGTCCCTACACGTTCAAAGCTTTTGCGGAAACGGGGACCAGTTTTGAAATCTTGGTGTCGGGTGTTCCGTACCCTGTGTGTCAAGAATTAAAAGAACGCGAATTTAAAGATATTGACGAAGTGCGTGCCAATGGTCTTGTGGATGAATGCCTTTCAAGCGGTGATAATGAAATCAGCTTTTTCTTTGATACGGACCCGACGGCGGGAACGCCTTGTGAAACGGACGAAGATTGCTCGACGGCGTGCGGAAAATGTAATTCAAAAAATCGTTGCCGCAGTGAATGTGAAATCACGCCCGATTCGTGTACATCCAATGATGATTGTGCGGAAAGTGGTGTTTGCGCCGGATGTATCATCCCCGACGGTCAAGACACCGGAACGTGTCAGTATGCGTGTACAGAAGTCAGTTATCTTGAAAGCAGCAAAGGCACCGAACGCATAGATACGGGTTGGTACGTCGATTGGGATGAGAATGTAGAAGTTTCCGGTACTTTCTCTGTCCCTGATTTGGACAAGCGACGTATTATTATCGGAGCACATTCTACTCAATCAACAAAAGAGCTAAATATCGAATATATTAAGAGTGACCTTGAAGAGAGCCTTGGTGATTTTCGTGTTTATGTCGATGGGGGTGGTTATAATGGGCATGCCGGATTTGATGACTACCTCTATAATGTTTTCCCTGCTGATACCTCTGCCAGTTTTTCTTATAAGTATAGTTCAAAAACGGGAATGCACACTTACTCAACAAATGGTAAAACAGGTTCGAAACAGTTTAAACTTTCCGGAAACGCGGATTTAGTAGCAAAACTGTTTGGTGATAATAGGGGCCCCACTGTATGGGGAACGATGAAATTATATGGCATAACGATTAAGAATGGGCGGACATATATGGACCTTGTGCCGGTATTGGATCCGGATGGCGAACCGGCGATGTTGGACAAAATCAACCAAAAACTCTATTATAATATGGGTTCCGGCACGTTTGTAACGGATAAAGACTGACGCTTTTTCGTTATTCAGAGGGGGCGCTCTTTTTCCTCGTCATTCTGAGGGAGCTGCCAGCGACCGAAGAATCCATAGTTTCCGTTTTCTAGATTCGGATGCTATGGATTCTTCACCCCGTAAAGGGGTTCAGAATGACAAAAAAGAAAAGCCTTTATTAAAACAACGTCGGGCGGGGACGACGAACAAAAACAGGAAGACGGCAAATCCGAATGGAATATCGGCCGTGCTTATCGACTTTTTGCTTAAATAAAAACAACGATATTTTCCGCGCGATGTCCCACGCCGGCCCCACCCGCGGATGCCGCGAAAAAACGTCCGCAATCCGGTACCCTTGGGCCCAAACCAAACCACCCAAAAACCGTTCCATGGCATGCGCCGCGCCCATCTGTTGATGATAACCATCCGGCGTATCAGCCACGGACAGCTTTAATTTGGTCAAAGGCGCCAACATTTTCGCCCGCGCCATAAACATTGTCCCCGCGACAAAGTCCATTCTTTGCGGCGTCAATCCCACCGATTGCAACAAATCGCGAGCAACCTTTGTGCTTTGCGGTGCTGTGTCCTTTGCCAAGATAAGACGCGCATCGGCCACCATCCCCAACCGGTCGTCGTCGGCAAAAGCTTTGATGCATCGAGCCACCGTTTGCGGGGTTTGCAAAAAAGACAGCGCATACCGCCGCCACCGCGATCCGCCGACATTCATCGTTCCCAACAAAGACCCGACGGGCATATCCCGCTTTGTGTGAACTTTGACAACCAAAGAATAATCATCCAATCGAATTTGTTTCAAAGCCCAAATAAACGGCCCGACATCATACCCGCGATTTTCCACAATCGACACACGCGCTTTGGGAAAGCAGGCCAAAATATCCGCCTGCACCGCCGCATGCTCGGTCACCATCGTAACAAACAAATCAAACGGATAAGGCCGAATGTTCAAAAGGCAATCCTTTAAGGCCGGCCACAGTTCCGGATAGAAAATATGACAATGGACAAACAAAGGCTTCATTTGCCGGCTGTTTTGAGCCGTTTTTGGGGATGCACCTGATTGCTGTGTTGGCTTGCGAGGCATATTTGCCTTCATTCGACTTTCAATCGCAGGAAGGTCTTTTTGCCCTTTTGCAGCAACACAGAACCGTCGCGGATGTCACCAACGGACAGTTTTTGTTCCGCATCGGTCACACGCGCGCCGTTCATCGACAACCCGCCTTGCGCAATCAAGCGCCGCGCTTCACCTTTGGACGCAACAAACCCGCAAGAGGCCACCAAATCAATGAAAGCCGTTCCGTTTTCGAACAAAGCTTTATCCGCCGATTGTGTCGGTACATCGTCCATGTTGGTCCCTTTGGCGAACAAAGCCTGCGCCGCATCCACGGCCTTTTGGGCTTCTTCCTCGCCATGCACCAATTTTGTGACTTCGTACGCCATACGTTTCTTGGCGGCGATAATGTCCGTCCGGCACAATGATTCTATTTCGGCCGACGGGATGTCCGTAAACAGCTTTAACAACATCTCCGTGTTTTCGTCCGCGATATTGTAAAAGTATTGATAAAAAGCAAACGGTGTTGTCCGGTCACGCGCCACCCACAAAGTGCCCTCTTCGGTTTTGCCCATCTTTTTGCCTTCTTTGGTCATCAAAAGCGGGCAAGTCAACCCGAAAGTATCCGGCCGTTCTTCGTGCGTTTTGCCTTCGTCGTGAATGTTCATCTTTCGACTGAGTTCCGTACCGGCCACGATATTTCCCCACTGATCCGAGCCGCCGATTTCCAAACAGCACCCGTATTCGCGGTTTAAATACACAAAATCGTAGGCCTGCATCAACATATAGCCCATTTCCAAAAAGGTCAATCCGCCGTTTTCCATACGCTTGGAATAGGCTTCGGACGCCAACATTTTGTTGACGTTAAAATGCACACCGACTTTGCGCATAAAATCGACGTAATTATACCGATTAATCCATTCGGCGTTATCCAAGACAAGGGCCGGATTGTCGCCGTCGGTTTTGATAAAGCGTTGAGCCAATGCACGGACTTCGGCCAAATTGTGTGCGACTGTTTCTTTGGTCATCATTTTGCGCATATCGGACTTTCCGGTCGGGTCGCCGACCAAAGCCGTTGCGCCCCCGATGACCAAGATGCCGTGATGGCCCCGACGTTGCAAATGACGGAACATCATCAAAGCAAAAAAGTGCCCAATGTGCAGACTATCGGCCGTCGGATCAATGCCCAAATAGAAAGTAATGGGCTTGTCACCGTTGATTAATTTTTTAATTTCATCCTCGGCGGTGGCTTGATAGACATAGCCGCGTTCTTTCAGATAATCGAAGAAATTTTCCTGCATATTAGGCTCCTTGTTTTAAACTTTTTTGTATTTTATAACAATTTGGGAAAAAATCAAGATTGTTTTGGCGGAGTGGATTTTTTGGCGGAGAGAGAGGGATTTGAACCCCCGATACAGTCACCCGTATATCTGATTTCGAGTCAGACGCATTCGACCACTCTGCCATCTCTCCGCATATAGAAATTTGATTTTGGTCAAAAGCAGAGGAATGCTACACCTGTTTTGCAAAAAAATCAACCGAAAAGTAAAAAATCCTTCTTTTGCACCACCGAAGGGGGGATTTTTCAACCCG
>Ga0310690_10012052_pt1 | contig 10650 bp, 10 predicted proteins | sample AusTroGonzalo_MG_2_FD_207661 | JGI IMG/M metagenome (GOLD analysis project Ga0310690, IMG submission 207661) | Bovine rumen microbial communities from tropical cattle in Woodstock, Queensland, Australia - Gonzalo_04 (v2) (version 2) | ecosystem: Host-associated > Mammals > Digestive system >...
CGTTTGATGCCTCGGATTGTGGAGCCGGAAGATTTGAAATTGGATGTCCTCATCGCAACACATTTTCATCGTGATCACTATGACATAGATTCCATACCAAAGTTGATGGCAAAAGGGCAGACTTGTCTATATTGTGCTTCTGATTGCAAGGAAGATGTAGACAATTCTAGTATAGACAAGAATAGAGTAATGTTTGTGAGACCGAGTGAGCAATATGTATGCGGTGATTTTAACCTCTATTTTGTTCACTGTGACCATGGTACAGGTGCTCCCCAAGCCGTCGGCGTTATCATAGAAGTGGATGGGAAACGAATCCTCGAAGTCGGTGATACATGTTTGCATTTGGATTGGGTTGATGAGTATTTAAGTCAAGGCCCGCTTGATGTGCTGATTGCTCCGATTAATGGGGCGTTTGGAAACCTTGATGAGGAAGAAAATGTTATGCTCACAAAAGTTTTACAACCTAAGTTGACGGTTCCCTGTCATTTTGGAATGTTTGCTTCACATGGCGGAAATCCCGGGTTATGGAAGGAATTGATGGACACTCAATTGCCTAAACAAAACTATAAATTGTTCACCCAAGGAGAAGGTATTATAATTAAATGAATTATAACTTATGACTCAAGAATTTGCTGGAAAAAAGCTGTTGATTCTCGGAGGAAATCCAGAAACAACACCTCTTGTGCAGATAGCCAACGAGATGGGTGTCAAGACCATCGTTGCCAGTTTCCGAAAGACCGACGATGCAAAAAAATATGCTTGGAAAAGTTCGGAAGTGGATGGCATGGATGTGCCTGGACTGATTGCACTGGCTCGTGAAGAACAAGTTGACGGTGTGTTGGTTGGTGTGGCCGACATGCTGGTTCCCTCTTATTGCAAAGTATGTGATGCTCTTAATCTGCCTTGTTATGCAACTCAACGCATCGTTGATGTGTTCTCCTATAAGGATGTCTTCAAAGCTACATGCGAGAGCTATGGTATTCATGGCATCCACGAATATTACCTCGATGCTGAAGTGAAACCAGAGGATGTCGCCAAGATAAAGTATCCGGTAATGGTAAAACCCGTTGACAGCTCCAGTGGAATGGGTATGACCGTGGTTTACAAAGAGGAAGAATTGAAAGCGGCTGTTGAGAAAGCTTTGGAGGTCTCGCACAGCAAACGCTTTATAGTGGAACGCTATATGGATGGCGTTGAAGATATGGGTATGTATTATACTTTCAAGGATGGTTATTGCTCTGCTTCTTGCATCTATGATCGTTATACTACTAATGAGCAGCCTGGTATGAGCCGAGTGTGTCTTGGTGGCACCTATCCCTCAAAGCACATGAACGACTATATGAGGCGTATGCACTTCAATGCTGTGCGTATGTTTAAGGAGATTGGTATCAAGAATGGTGTTCTGATGCTTTCTGGTTTTTATGAGGATGGTGAATTCTATGTGTATGACACAGGATTCCGTCTTCAGGGAGAGGCCCCCCATCTCTTACTTAAAGCCGTTTATGGTTATGACCAACGCGAGATGTTGATACGCTTTGCACTGACGGGAAGTGAAGGCGACAATGTGGATTTATATAAGGAAAGCCCATATATGGAAGGCAAGTTTGCGGCTACAGTCTGGTTTCTGCTGAAACAGGGTGAGATAGGCAAGATAGAAGGTCTTGACAAATTGGATGAGGATAAACGAGTGGTAGCCAACATTCAGCGTCTTCACGAAGGTGATGATGTGCTTGAAGAGTGGATTGGTACTGAGAAACAGGTTCTGACCCGTCTATATCTTGTATGTGATACTAAAGAGGAGTTGGTTGCTGCCATTAAAGAGTATCAGCAAAAGGTTAAAATTTATGACAAGGTAGGAAACGATATGCTTCTAAAAGGTTTTGATGTTGAGAGAGCTTTGGCTCCTTCATCTGATTATGTGCCCCAAGTAAACAAGAAAGAGACTTTTGAAGTGGTACACTCATAATCTGATAAAAGCTAATGAATCATGGATAAAAGATTGGAGAATAAAGTTATTGTCATCGCGGGTGGTACTCGTGGCGTAGGTCGTGCAGCGGCCGAGGAATTTGCTCGTCAGGGAGCCAAGGTTGTCATTGGCGATCTTGATGAAGAAGCCGCAATGCGTAGCATCCGTTTGATGCGGACCTATGGCAGCGATGGACATTTCGTTTACACAGACTTGCGAGACATCAAGTATTGCAAGACGCTTTTCGATGAAGCGTACCAGAAATTTGGCAAAATCGACGGATTCTATATGTATTCTGGAGTGACTCCTGTTTCACCATTGGATACTTGTGATGAAGAGACTTATGATTGGGTTATGGATGTGAACTTTAAGGGTTGTTTCTTTTGTTGTCAACACGCTATCAAGTATATGCGGATGAGTGGCGGTGGCTCCATCGTGTTCACCGGTTCGGCTCATGCATGGGGTGGACAAAAAGACCGCACAGCGTATGCTTGTTCCAAAGGAGCCTTGCGTATACTAATGGAACACATAGCACATCAATATGCTTTAGAGCATATACGCTGTAATTACTTCACGCTAGGATGGACGGCAACGGATGGCGAGGTGGCACTTCGGCTATCACAAGGGGAATCGGAAGCAGAGTTGCGCCAACGTGCTGCTGGAATACTTCCTATGGGAAGAATGCCTGAATATGCTGATTATCTTCCAGGACTGGTTTATTTGCTGTCAGATGAGTCGAGTATGATGACGGGTAGTACATTTAGAATGACTGCTGGAGAATATATTTGATAGAAGCATATTAAGAAAGAAATATTATAACAGAGATGACGGTTAAAGTTAGCATTTTAAATATGAGAAGTTTAATCAAGGTTTAAACTATAAAGAAGGAAGCTGGAATGAGAGAAAGGCAACCATATTTAGTCAGTATAAAATGCGTTACATATAATCAATCATCGTATGTTACAGATGCTTTGGGTGGTTTTGTGATGCAGCAAACTGATTTCCCCTTTGTTGCTGTAATCATTGACGATGCATCGACCGATGGCGAGCAGGATGTGATTCGGGACTATGTTGATGTGCATTTTAATCATTCGATAGAGTCGGGCTTTAAAGAATGGGAGACGGCAGACGCTTTATGGACTTATGCCCAACACATGGAGAATAAGAACTGTCATTTTGTGGTGGTATATTTGAAGAAAAACCTCTATAAAGACCCTGATAAAAAGGCTGCGGTAATAAAAGATTGGCTTAACACAAAATACACGGCTCTATGCGAAGGCGATGACTATTGGATGGATCCTTTGAAACTTCAAAAGCAGGTAGATATCCTCGAGAAGGATGAGTCCTTAATGGCTGTGGTGACCAATTCCATGGTGGTGGATATGAGTGGCGCTGAGATGCGCCCCAAACAAGACAATGTGGTTCCCAATAACGTGGAAGGCCGTTACGATTTGCGTAGTTTCATGTATAAAATCCATCATTATCCAACTGCGACGGTTTGCTACAGAAGAACACATGTTGAGGAGGTAGATGAGATGACAAAGCACATGGCCAACCCTTATTTGGGCGATTGGACATTATGGATAGCACTCCATGTTTTTGGGGATTTCTATTATTTGGACCAAGTGACATCTGCGTATAGGATAAATCCCACTTCAGTGACACATACTTGTAGTAGGGTAGGACGATCTAAGGCTAACTGGACGATATGCAAGGCAGTTCAGGAGATTTTACCAGATGAATATGATGATATTCGTAAAAGTTTAGACAAGAAATCTTGGATGTGGTTGGATCTTGCTCTTGCATATAGACATGAACATCAATATATTAGGATGTTTTGGTGTTTTTTTGTGACATTTGTGCTTGATCCTAAAGGGTTAGTGAGTGAAATAAAAAGGCGCAAACAGAATAAAAGAATATGAATTTGATGATGAAATGTTTCATTAAGAGAATAGTAGCATTTATTTTTCGGTTCTTGTGCGGATTGGGTTTGATAAGACCAAGTAAAGTGGTTTTGATGGATGGTGGCGTTTGCTCTCAAATATTGCAGTATTATTTAGGTGCCAGTCTTTTCCCAACATATAAGGCAGAGTATGATATGGAGTTTTGGGAAAACGGCGGGAGAGATTGTCTTGGGAATCAAAATCGGCCCTTTGAATTGTTGACCATTTTTCCTCAACTACCATTTGTGAAGTGCAATAGAAGGAAGGCGGCGTTTTACAGAAGGTATTTGCAAACAACGTCTATGGTTCCTCCTCCAATTTATTTAAACAATTATAGATGTGAATGTGATTTGGTCGGCTTGCACGATTATTTCGATATCAAGACAGCCGTATTGCCTGAGAATAAACAGCATGTTAGGGAGCAATTATTAGAGAGCCATTCTTGTGGTTTGCATATTCGGAGAGGCGATTTGGCAAATAATGACAATCCCTACTATGGAGTGTTTTCGGAAGATTATCTTGTTGATGCAATGAATTATGTGAAGGGAATTGACCCCGAAGTGAGATTCTATGCTTTTTCTGATGATATTGAATGGGTGAAAACGGTGTTTGCAAAAAAATGTGACTGTTCGCTCTCATTGATGGAAGGGAATACAGGTAGCGAGGATTTGATATTATTGGCAAACTGTAAGTGTATTATTGCGAGTCAAGGTACTGCAGGAAGATTGGCAGCATTGCTTAATGGTGAAAGTATGTTGATAATGAAAGAGGGAGACCCTCACAATTTGAGTTATTTGAAAGCTCACAAGAATTGTATTGTATTATAAATTAGACGACTATGCCAACAGCAATAGAATTCAACAATATCAGTAAACTATATCGTTTAGGTGTGGTTTCCAGTGGTACGTTGAGCAATGACCTGAAACGATGGTGGCAGATGAACATTTTGGGCAAAGAGGATCCATTCCTCAAGGTGGGTTCGGTGAACGACCGTTCCAAAGCTGCCGACAGTGATTATGTTTGGGCTTTGAAAGATATTGATTTCAAGGTGGAACAAGGTGATGTGGTAGGCATCATCGGTAAGAATGGTGCGGGGAAATCGACGTTGCTGAAACTGCTTTCGAAAGTTACCAGCCCTACAACAGGAATCATCAAGGCCAAAGGTCGCATTGCTAGTCTTTTGGAGGTGGGAACGGGTTTCCATTCGGAATTGACAGGTCGAGAAAATATTTACATGAACGGAGCCATCTTGGGCATGACCAAGCAGGAGATCAATAGTAAAATTGATGAAATTATAGATTTCTCCGGATGTGAACGCTATATTGACACACCAGTAAAACGCTATAGCAGCGGTATGACCGTTCGTCTTGGTTTTGCCGTGGCCGCTCATCTTGATCCTGAGATTCTCGTTGTGGATGAAGTTTTAGCTGTTGGCGATGCAGAGTTTCAGAAAAAGGCTATTGGTAAGATGCAAGACGTGAGTCAGGGTGAAGGAAGAACAGTGTTGTTTGTGAGCCATAATATGGCTAGTATCAGGGCTTTGTGTCATAATGGAGTGTTGCTAGAGAATGGCAGTGTCAAATATATGGGCGTGATTGATGATGTGGTCTCAGAATATCAGCGAACCAGTCAGCAATATATCACACAAAGCATAAAAAATAGAACGGATCGCAAAGGTAACGGTAAACTGAGATTGAAGGATGTGGTTTTTCGTGACAGAAACGACCAAGTTATTGATCGGGTTTCGATTGGGGATTCTTTTATTATATCAGTATACCTTGAGAATAGGGGATGGACCGCTAATGATGAGATAGATGAATTGAGCGTGGGAATAAATGACGAATACGGGCAAAGGAATATTGTTATCAATAATCAGTTTTTGGGGAAGAGTATTTGTGTTTCAGCGTCTGAAAAGGAAAAAAGAGTGGATTTCATTATAGACAAGTGCCCTTTGACAGTTGGCTCTTATACCTTGGCCTTTTATTTGTCGGACAAGTTCAACAATATTGTAGATTGGATTGACAATATTTGCACAATCTATGTTGAAGAGGGCGATTATTATGGTACAGGGAAGGTGCATAGAAAAGGTTTGGGAAGATTTGTAATCGATTATGAAATTCAGGAAGCTTAAGCGTTTTTGGGCTGGTTTGTTTGACCGTTCTCACAACACTGTTTATGTAAATGAGAACTCTATATGCCAAATTGCTCCTTCTGCTAGCATGATGGAAAGTTTGGTGAGAATCAATGGCAATTCTAGTTTGGTGATTGAAGAAGGAGTAACAATCAGGAACACGTCGTTTCAAATAGATACCCAAAGTAAGGTAATTGTTGAATCAGGGGCGTCTCTTGACAATGTTGATATTTGTGTGTGGAATCATTCGGTATTGGTTGTCGGCAAGTGTGATAAGGTCGCGAGAACGAATTTCGTTATCGAAAAGGGTGAAGTGAAAATTGCTCATGACAACTATATTTCGAACGGAAATAGGGTTGATAGACCCAGTATCACAGTGTCGGATGGAACATTGGCAATAGAAGACCACAATAATCTGAAAAACTCGTTTTGGATACGGTTTGGCGGGACGGTTTCGATCGGGAAATACAATTGCATCAACGAAGGGTCTGAAATACGATGTGATGAATCGGTGACTATTGGTTCATATAATATGATATCGTATAATTGTGATATATGGGATACCAACACACATTGCGATTATTCTTTTGAAGAAAAAAAGGAGTTGTATGAGAAAGATTTTCCGAGAATAGGGCTGGAACGCAAGAAACCAAAGACCAAATCAATAGCTATTGGCAATGCGAATTGGATTGGTAAATATGCATGTGTGTTGAAGGGAAGTCAAATTGGCAATGACGTTACCATTGGGACAAGGGCCATTGTCTCTAATGTATCTGTTGAAGACGGAATGACGGTCGTTTCTCCCAAAGGAGAGGCCAAGAAGCCTATTGTTAAATAATAGGAGGATGGAAATGCTGTTTTCAGTCCTTATTGCCAACTATAACAACGCTTCTTACTTGCAGGAAGCCATTGACAGTGTACTTGAGCAGACATATACGAATTGGGAAGTTATTCTTGTAGATGACAAATCTACGGACGATTCACAGTTGATATATGACAAGTATAAAGATGACCCTAGATTTCGCATCTATTACAATGATAAAAATCGGGGGTGTGGCTACACCAAACGGAGGTGCGCCGAGTTGGCTAATGGAGAGTTGTGCGGCTTCCTTGACCCTGATGATGCTTTGATGCCCACGGCACTCGAGGTGATGGTGAAAGCACATACCGAGCATCCCGAGTGCAGTCTGATCTATTCGACATGTTATCGCTATTCGGGTGACAAGAATGCGGAAATGCCGATTTGGGACTATATCGGCGAAATACCAGAAGATTCGGATTTTTTGATTTATAAGAAAAAGTTAGTGTCGCATTTTGTTTCATTTAAAACAAGTGCATATCAAAAAACGGAAGGAATAGACCCGAGTTTGACAGCGGCTGTTGACAGGGATTTGTATTACAAGTTGGAAGAGTATGGCAGGTTGTTGCATTTGCCAATCCCGTTGTATTATTATAGGATTAATAACGAGCATTCCATTTCGATAGGCTCAAAAGAAGCCGACCAGAATGCATATTACAATTGCATTAAAAGCGAGTTGAACGCCATCTGTCGTCGGATGGGATCTGCCATATATAATCGGAATAGAGACATATACTTGAAGTACATGCGAGTCATATTAAGGGTGTATTACCATTCACCTTTATATTGTTTCGGCAATTTTGTCAACTATTGTTCCTATTACATTAAAGGAAATCGATTTTCGTTGCATTCTGTCAGCCATGTATTGAAGATTTTTCGAGGAAAGTAAAATGAACACAATTCCCATCGTTTTTGCTATTGACAATAATGTGGTGATGCAGTGTGGCGTTACCATCACATCGCTTTTGCTAAATGCTAAGGCGGAGACGTTTTATGATATATATATCCTTTGTAATCAGTCGCAGTTGAGTGAAGCGAACAAAAACAAATTGTTGTCGGCATTCGATGGCAATGAGAAGTGTAGAGTTTCCTTTGTGGATGTGGGGGAAGCTTTTAATGAGACCAAGGACGTAATGAACGGTCATGTGACTATGGCGACATATTATCGTCTTATGATTCCGACATTGTTTCCTCAATTCGACAAAGTGGTTTATGCGGACATTGACATAGTTTTCCAACAGGATTTGTCAGAGTTGTTTCAGAATTCATTGCCAAATGGTGAATGGATTGCGGCTGCACGAGATTTAGCCATAGATGACAAGGTCTATTTCAAGTCGGTTTTGCCATATAATATAGGGAAAACAGAGAAGGACTATTTCAATGCAGGCTTTTTGGTGATGAACTTGAAGTTGCTGAGAGAGGAAAACGTGGTGGAGGAATTCAATCGTCATGCCAAAATCAAATATGACCAAAACGATCAAGATGTGTTGAATGTAGTGTGTAATGGGCGTGTGCAGATCTTGCCCTCCATGTATAACTTCCAACTGAACCATTTCTCCAATTATATGTGGGGAAGAAAAACCTCCGAGATTCAATTCGGAGAGTTGTTCAAGCACGCCACGCTTCACTATACATGGAAGCATAAGCCATGGAATTCGTTGGAGTGTGTGGCTTACGACACTTGGTGGCACTACTACAAGATGTCGCCTTTCTATGACGATATGGTGTATTTTAAGCGACAATACGAGCAGATTGAGGCATGTAGGAATGATTATCATCAAAGGTCAAATTCCCAACTTTTCAAAAGAATAATGGCGAATGTCAAACACAAACGGTTCAAATGATTATGTTCAAAAAAGCACATAGATATTTGAAAAGTCCCTATTACGCATTTGGCGACGACCTAATGAAAACACATCCGCATTGGATGTCGGACAAGTATTTCATTAAGGTGTTTTGGAAGCAGATGATGGGGTATCCGTTGGATTTGAAGTGCCCAATGACTTTTAATGAGAAGCTGCAGTGGATGAAACTGTACGATAGGAATCCGAAATATACCGACTTGGTGGACAAATTGAAAGCAAAGTACTGGGTAGCCGAAAAAATCGGAAGCGAATATGTGATACCCACATTGGCAGTTTATGATAGCGTGGATGATATTAGGTTGGAAGAATTGCCAGAGCAATTTGTGCTGAAATGCAATCATGATTCGGGAGGGGTGGTGATATGTAAGGACAAAGGCAAATTTGATTTTGATGCGGCTAAAGCTAAACTGAAAAAGAGTTTTGAGCATAACTTTTATTGGGATTATAGGGAATGGGCATATAAGGATGTGGAAAGAAAGGTTTTTGCCGAGCAATATATGCAGGTTCCGATGCAAGACGACTTGATGGATTATAAAGTGTTCAACTTTAATGGTGAGCCCAAACTCATACAGGTTGACTTTGATCGTTTCAAAAGTCACAAGCGAAATATATACGATACGGAATGGAATTTTATTGACGCAAGAATCCAGTTTCCCAACAATCCTCTCTATGTGATAGACAAACCAAAAGTTTTGAATGAGATGCTTGCCTTGGCAAGCAAGTTGGGCTCAGGTTTTCCCCATGTTAGAACTGATTTTTACATTATAAATGACAGAATCTATTTTGGTGAAATGACTTTCTATCATGGCGCTGGTTTTGAAAAGTTTATTCCAGAATCATTGGGACAAGAAATGGGACAATGGCTGGTATTGCCTGAAAAACTATGTTGAAACTCTCCTTCATCCTGCCCTGCTACAACGTTGAGCGCTACATCGCCGACTGCTTGAATAGCATCTATGCCCAAGGCCTACCCGAAGACGAGTTTGAGGTGATTTGCGTGAACGACTGCTCGACGGATGGGACAAGGGAGGTGATTTCTACTTTTGCCGCACGGAATTCTAATCTGACTTTGATTGACCATTCGGAAAATCTTACGGCTGGCGGAGCTCGAAATTCCGGCATTAAGGTGGCACGAGGCGAGTACATCTGGTTTGTGGATCCGGATGATATGATTAAGCCCCGTTGTGTGGATGAATTGATTGAAAGAATGGAAAAGGGGAAATTGGATCTGTTGATGTTCAATTTCGAGGATGTAGACGAGAGTTTGAATCCCATAAAAGAAGAGCTTTTTTTGGACGATAGTGAGGTGATGACAGGTCAAGAGTATGTGGTGTCACGTTTTAAGGGAAGATTTGGCTTGCTGGGCATTGTCTGGCGTTGCATTTTTAGAACGAAATTCATTATTGAAAACCAGTTGTCTTATCCAATGATTCGAAAATCCCAGGATGTAGTATTCATTTGGAAAGCGATATTGAAAGCGCATAGATTACAATCGGTTAAAAATATATACTATACTTTCCGTGTCAATCCACATTCGGTTACTCATATTAGCCGTAATGCGGTAGTGGTTTTTAGCGAGCGTGTTTTGTTTGGGAAAGAGATTATTGACATTATGAAGGACAAAAGCTTTGTGTTGTGTCCTGAGTTGGTGCAAGAGTTGAATAACTCGGTTTTGTGGTGCGCCAATACTAATATTGAGGTTGTTGCTCGTCTTCCAAAAAATGAATGGAGCAATTATTATCTACAAATGAAGCGAAACGTTTCTGCATTGAAATCACTGAGACCTTTTGAAAATTGGGAAAATAGGATGATGTTAAGGATTGGGTTTGGGGAATGGGAATGGAAAACTAGAACGCAATTCATAATAAATGCAATGCCAAGATAAT
>Ga0310690_10012053_pt1 | contig 10647 bp, 10 predicted proteins | sample AusTroGonzalo_MG_2_FD_207661 | JGI IMG/M metagenome (GOLD analysis project Ga0310690, IMG submission 207661) | Bovine rumen microbial communities from tropical cattle in Woodstock, Queensland, Australia - Gonzalo_04 (v2) (version 2) | ecosystem: Host-associated > Mammals > Digestive system >...
AAGTGCTTGATTGCCGCATATTTGAGCTTGCGGATAACATCGGCCGATGTCCACCTGTACGGCTTGTCCACCGGAAGGATTATCCCCTCCGGATAGTCGTCAATGGAGCGGGAGAGGACCTCCCCTGGTTTGGGGATCAGAATCACTTAACAGGCATCTTGTCTATGCGAGCCTGGTGACGGCCGCCCTCGAAGGGGGTGTCAAGCCATTCGCGGACGATAGCGGATGCGAGGCGGTAGCTGATGAATCGTGCCGGAAGTACAAGGACGTTGGCGTTGTTGTGCTGGGCCACAAGATGGCCGATGGCAGTCCCCCACGCCAGTCCGGCGCGGATGCCCTGGTGCTTGTTAAGCGTGATTGCCATGCCGTTACCGGTGCCGCAAAGGGCAATACCAAGATCCACCTCATGGCTTTCCACTGCCTGGGCCAGCCTGTGGGCATAGTCCGGATAATCTACACTGGCCTCTGTGTCAGTTCCATAATTGACAACTTCAATACCGCGTGCTTTGAGCATTTTGACCAGCTTGAACTTGTATTCTACTCCGGCGTGGTCGTTGCAGATTCCTATTTTCATATAATGATAATTAGATTCGCCGGTCAAGCCGGCGAATGACGTACTATTCTATTGCATTCCTGCATGTTTCCACCGCTTCCTTGTCAGGACGACATTCAAGGCGGAAACAGGGGACGTTCATGGCAAGTGCTTCCACGGAACGGACTATGCTGTCCATTATTGCGGAATTCCAGCGGATGGATGAGCAGGCGGCAAGGACGCTGGCATATGCCTGAAGGCCGGAGAGGCGCTGAATGCGATTCTCCGGTGCCTGCTCCAGACGCACCAGGGCGCGGATAGGCGCCTGAACGTTGCGGTAGCAAAGGGTTTTGCCACTCCATGGGGAGCCGTAAACCGTGATTTCAGGCCCGTCGACACGTATCACAGGGTTGTCATCGTTCATCAAGTCACTTCCCGGGACAAACTCATGCCAAAGGCGGCTGTGGGTGCTTTTGCCGGTGCCGCTGACACCAAAGAAGAGGTTGGCCTTGCCCTTGTGCCGGGTGACGGACGAGTGCAGAAGCAGCGTCCCGCGCGGTGCTGCGGCAAAGGTAAACTGGATCATCAGAGAGGTGTTCACCTGCATCATGGTTGCTACTGCGCCGATGCCGGAGGCGGGGTAATATCGGCCATTACGGGCATCGTCACTGAGGACAAAATGGCCGGCCAGGATGCCTGGAGCGGGGAAATATTCGTAGACGGTGCCGCCCGGGAAAGCGTACCCGAAATAGTAGGGCAGGACGTTGTCCACGGCCACCACCCTCTCCCAACTGTCCCGGGCCGATGTATCCAGCGGCTCTCCCATGACGGTGAGGGTGAAGAGGAAATCATCGGCCTCCGGAACCTCGAAAGGGGCGTACTGGAGGAAGTCCAGGCTGTGGCGGAAGGCGTCTTTTTCCGATGCGTTGAGGGTGTTCCAAATCTCTCGCGTCATCTTGACTTTGCCCATGATGGCGTCGTTGACGGCAAGCTGCTCCTGGCGGTCCGCCGGTACGGATTCCACGCCGGCATCCTCCCCTGCCCTGAGCCGCGCCACAAGCGCCTCCTGCTCCGCCGTTAGCTTCTTGAACGTCCACGGCCCCTGAAGCTCCACTTTTATGTTATGGTCCGCTATGCGGAATATCTTGTTTTCCATAGGCTGCAAAGATACCAAAATGATTTGGTATTTCGGAAATAATTCCCTAAATTTGCACACTTTTTTGCGGGAGGGTCCCGCAAGTGATTAATTAACAAAAACTCATTGCATCATGGCAGAATATTTACAGCCTGAGAAAAAGCAAGAGATTTTCGCGAAGTACGGGAAGTCCAATAAGGACACCGGCTCTCCTGAGAGTCAGGTTGCTTTATTTTCCTACCGTATCGCTCACCTTACGGAGCATGTGAAGAAGAACAAGAAAGACGTGGTAACGCGCCGCAGTCTTCTTCGCCTGGTCAGCAAGCGCCGTCAGCTTCTGAACTACCTTCAGCAGGTTGACATCGAGAGATACAGGGCTATCGTCAAGGAGCTGGGTCTCCGCCGATAAGCAAAAGATAGGAAACAAACGGGGGTACGGATGCAAGGCATCCTGCCCCTTTTTTCGAATGTAAGCCGGATGGTCCGGCAATGACGATAAAGACGTAACAGATGAAAATTATCAAAAAGAACATCACTCTGCCGGACGGGCGGGTGATTGAAATCGAAACCGGCAAACTGGCCAAGCAGGCCGCCGGAAGCGCAGTGGTTAAGATGGGAGGCACCATGCTCCTGGCCACAGTAACATGCGCAAAAGAGGTTAAGGAAGGCACAGACTTCATGCCCCTTACCGTTGACTACCGTGAAAAATACTACGCCGCCGGGCGTTTCCCCGGAGGCTTCCTCAAGAGGGAAAGCCGTCCCAGCGACTATGAGGTTCTCATAGCCCGCCTTGTGGACAGGCCCATCCGTCCCCTCTGGCCCGATGACTTCCACCTGGAGGTCTTCGTAAACGTGATGCTGATATCGGCAGAAAAGGATGTCCAGCCGGATGCCCTTGCCGGACTGGCAGCATCGGCCGCCCTCGCCACCAGCGACCTTCCCTTCGGAGGCCCCGTGAGTGAGGTCCGCGTAGCCCGCATCGACGGACAGTTCGTGATCAACCCCGGTTTCGAGGACGGCAAGCGTGCCGATCTTGACCTGATGGTCGCCGCAACCGAGGAGAACATCATGATGGTGGAAGGCGAAATGAACGAGGTTTCCGAGCACGATATGCTTGAGGCCATCAAGTTCGCCCACGAAGAAATCAAAAAGCACTGCCGCGTACAGAAGGAACTCATGCACGAACTTGGCACCGACGGTCCCAAGCGTGAGTACCCCCACGACGAGGAAGACGAAGCCCTGAAGGCCGCCGTCCGCGAGTTCTGCTACAACAAGTGCTACGAGCTTGCCAAGAGCGCAAAGCCCAAGCACGAGCGTGAAGACGGCTTCGAGGCCATCCAGGCCGAGTTCCTTGCCACCCTCCCGGAGGAAGAGCAGGAAGAGAAGGCTCCCATGGTGGCCCGCTACTACCACGACGTTGAGAAGGAAGCAATGCGCAACCTGGTCCTTGACGAGGGCAAGCGCCTTGACGGCCGCGCCACCAATGAGGTCCGCCCCATCTGGTGCGAAACCGACTACCTCCCCTGCGCCCACGGCAGCGCCATCTTCACCCGCGGCGAAACCCAGTCCCTGGCAACAGTCACCCTGGGCACCAAGCTGGACATGAAGGAAATGGACGAGGTCCTTATCCAGGAAGACCAGCAGTTCGTCCTGCACTACAACTTCCCTCCGTTCGCTACCGGTGAGGCAAAGCCCCAGAGGAGCGTCGGCAGGCGTGAAATCGGCCATGGCAACCTGGCAATGCGTGCCCTCAAGCCCGTCATTCCCACCGCCCCCGAATTCCCCTACGCAGTGCGCGTAGTTTCAGATATCCTTGAATCCAACGGTTCTTCCTCCATGGCTTCCGTCTGCGGCGGCTGCCTGGCCCTCATGGACGCCGGCGTTAAGATCAAGAAGCCCGTGGCAGGTGTTGCAATGGGCCTCATCACCGATGCAGAGCGCCCCAACGACCGTTACGCCATCCTCACCGACATCCTCGGCGACGAGGATCACCTCGGCGACATGGACTTCAAGGTGACCGGCACCAAGGACGGCATCACCGCCACCCAGATGGACATCAAGGTCGATGGCCTCAGCTACGAAGTTCTTGAGAAAGCCCTGGAGCAGGCCCGTCAGGGACGCCTCCACATCATGGGCGAGATGCTCAAGACCATCGCCGAACCCCGCGAAGACTTCAAGCCCTTCGTTCCCCGCATGGTCCAGATCGAGATTGCTTCCGAGTTCATCGGCGCAGTCATCGGCAAGGGCGGCGAGACCATCCAGGGCATGCAGAAGGAATTCGGCACCACCATCACCATCGAGGAAGTGGACGCCGGCAAGGGCGACGGCAGCACCAAGGGCGTGGTCGATATCTTCGGCACGGACAAGGCTGCAATGGATGCAACCCTGGAGCGTATCAAGGGCATCTGCGCAGTACCGGAACCCGGCACCGTTTACCACGGCAAGGTGGTGAGCATCCTGGACTTTGGCGCATTCATCGAGATCCTCCCCGGTAAGGAAGGCCTCCTGCACGTGAGCGAGATTGCCTGGACCAAGACCGAAAACGTTGCCGACGTGCTCAAGGTTGGTGACGAGGTGGATGTCAAGCTTCTTGAGATCGATGCCAAGACCGGCAAGATGAGGCTGTCAATGCGCGCCCTCCAGGAGAAGCCGGAAGGCTACGTAGAGCCCGCAAAGCGCGAGCGCGGACCTCGCCGCGAAGGTGACCGCGGTCCCCGCAAGGAAGGCGAGCGCCGTGACGGCGACCGTCGTGATGGCGACCGCAAGCCCCGTCACGAAGGCTCTGACCGCCGTCCCCGCCACGAGGATCGTCCCCGCCGCGACGGTGACGCCCCCCGCAAGCCCCGCTTCTCCGAAGAAGAGCCCAAGAACGAGCCGGACGTGTTCTAGGAAGCGTGATTAGCAACTAGCTATCACTCAGCTGTTTATCAAAAGTACCCGGGTACCAAGGTACCCGGGTACTTTATTTAAATAACTAGAAATCAACAACTTACATAACATACATTGGATTTGTAAGTGTTGTGCTGTACTGGGGATCAGTGAAGGGGACGATTCTGCTGCCAAAGAGGTAGCGGCCGGTGTTGTAGGCGTCGTAGAGGGGATCATCGGCACGGAAACTGCCGATTTTTACAAGGCCGAGGCTGTGGATGAAGCGGCCGTCGCCAAGGTAGAAGCCAACGTGGCCGACGCGGGGAGTGTCACCGTCCCATCGGCCAAAAAAGACAAGGTCTCCCGGCTGGAGGGAGTCAAAGCCCTGGAGGCGCTCACCGGTGCGGGACTGGGGACCGGCGTCGCGGGGGACGATGATATCGTGCATGAACAGGACGGTGCGGACAAAACCGCTGCAGTCCATGCCCTTGGGCGACATGCCGGCCCAGATGTAGGGGAAGCCAAGCATGCTCTGCGCGGTTGCAAGTATTGCCGATGGGCTCTGGTCCAGACGTTTACGCCAGGCCGATTCTGTCATTGCGTCCTTTCTGCTCACGTAGCCGATGCGCCCGTCCGGGAAACCGACCTTTAGCCATAATCCCTTGCCGCCCAGGTATTTGAGCCGATTGCCGCCAACTACATCGGAAACGGTGGCGCTATGCCTGGAGGCCTTGGCATATACCACTCCGGTGAGAGCGGTAATAACCACCTTGGGCGCGGCGTTCCACTGGTGAAGCTCATCGGCGGTCATGGGGACGATGGCGTCTTTGTGCACCCAGCCGGTGTAGCCGTCCGGCGTCTGGACCTCCGGCCATCCGTACTCTCCGCCGTACTGCAGAATCTGAACCGGCGTACCCAGAATGGCCTGGGAAACCATCTCTGCGCTGTACTTGGGCGTATCCCGCATATTGCAGACCGATATATCAACTACTCCGTACTGCTGCGCCAGGGCCGATGCCGCAAAACAAATTGCAGCGGCAAGTGTTACTATCTTTTTCATGAGCTTTGACATAGGTGCAAATATACCAAAAAATGCGTAACTTTACGCATCATGAAAAGACGTAATTTCCTTAAGACAACGGCTCTGGCGGCGGCGGGCGCAGCACTGAGCGGATGCAGGATCGGGGGCCGGACAATGACAGCAGGCGTTTCCGGCTCAGGGCTTCAGATGAAGTTCTTCCCTTATGAGCTGCAACTCAGGCACACCTTCACCGTTGCATCCTATTCCCGCACCACCACACCGGACGTGCAGGTAGAGATATCGTGGGAAGGCGTCACCGGATACGGGGAGGCGTCAATGCCACAGTATCTTGGACAGACTGTAGAGTCAGTGTGTTCATTCCTGTCACGAGTGGACCTTGGGCAGTTCAGGGATCCGTTCCTCATGGAGGACATACTGGACTATGTTGACTCGCTGTCCCCCGGAGACTCCGCAGCCAAGGCGGCGGTGGACATAGCGCTTCATGACCTTGTTGGGAAGCTTCTTGGAGCACCCTGGTACAAAATCTGGGGACTCAATCCCGCCAAAGCTCCAAGCACCACATTTACTATCGGAATTGATACCCCTGATATCGTCCGGAAAAAAACCCTTGAGGCAGCCGGGAAGTTCAATATATTAAAGGTCAAGGTTGGGCTGGACACCGATGAGGAGATGATCCGCACCATCCGCAGCGTCACCTCCGTCCCCCTTGCCGTAGATGCCAACCAGGGCTGGAAAGACCGCTCCAAGGCCCTGGACGAGATATTCTGGCTCAAAGAGCAGGGCGTCGTGCTGGTGGAACAGCCGCTCCCCATTGCCGCCCTTGACGATACCGCCTGGCTCACGGAGCGCAGTCCCCTCCCCATTATTGCCGATGAATCCGTCCAGCGCATGGCCGATATCCGCGGCCTTGCCGGGGCGTTCTCCGGAATCAATATCAAACTGATGAAATGCACCGGAATGCGCGAAGCCCGCGCCATGGTTTCCACGGCACGCGCCCTTGGCATGAAGGTAATGCTTGGCTGCATGACGGAAACATCCTGCGCCGTCTCCGCCGCCGCCCAGCTCTCCCCTCTCGTGGACTTCGCAGACCTGGATGGAAATCTCCTCATTTCCAATGACAGGTTCCGCGGCGTCACAGTAGTTGACGGAAAACTTACCCTGCCCGCACACCCCGGCATCGGCGTTACATTAATATAAAAAAAGCGCAACCAAGTTGTTGCACTTTTTGCGGTGGGGAAGGGATTCGAACCCCCGATACGGTCTCCCGTACACCTGTTTTCGAGGCAGGCTCCTTCAACCACTCGGACACCCCACCGGATTGGAATGCAAATATACAAAAAAAACTTATCTTTGTGCCTAGAGACCACTAAATATGTACGACGTAACACTAATCAGCGATACCACAACAGGAGGCTTGAGAAAAACTGCTTTCCGGACCTGCGCAGTGGTATGTTCAGAACAGATTGACATTGAGACGGAAGGAGACGTTATCAAAAGCGTCACTTACACTAAAGGCTGCCACGGGAACACCCAGGGCATTGCCAAACTGTGCAAGGGGATGAAGATCCAGGATGTGATAGACAGGCTTGAAGGCATTGACTGCAAGGGCCGCGGCACCAGCTGCCCGGACCAGCTTGCGAGGGCACTTAAACAATTAAAACACTAAGCTATGAGAATGGACGGCAGGCGTGAGAGCCAAAACGTAGAAGACCGCCGCGGAATGAGCGGCGGCGGAAAAGCCGGATTGGGAATCGGCGGTATAGCCATAGTCGCAATCCTTACCCTTGTCATGGGCGGGGATCTTGGCGATGTATTCCGCAACGTACAGAACGCAGGCGGGCTGGGAACTGCCCAGGAGGCCACCTACGAGCCCACCGCCGAGAACGAAGCCCTGGCCAAATTCTCCCGCCAGATCCTTGCATCGACAGAGGATGTCTGGAGTGCGTACTTCCGCAAAAACGGCCTTGGAACGTACCAGAACCCCACTTTGGTGCTGTATACCGGCACCACCTCCACCAGTTGCGGCACAGGCCAGGCGGCAATGGGCCCGTTCTACTGCTCGGCAGACCAGAAGCTCTACATAGACCTCAGTTTCTTCTCCAGCATGAAGTCCCAGCTGGGGGCCGATGGCGATTTCGCCTACGCCTACGTGATAGCCCATGAGGTGGGCCACCACGTCCAGAACGTACTGGGCACCCTTGGTCAGGCCCACCAGAAAATGGCCCGGATGTCGTCCAAGGATTCCAACCGCATGAGCGTCCGCATTGAGCTCCAGGCCGATTTCTACGCCGGCGTGTGGGCACACTATGAGAGCAGCATGTTCTCCTCCATCGAGGACGGAGACCTTGAAGAAGCCATCCGCTGCGCTTCCGTCATAGGTGACGATTACCTCCAGAAGAAATCCCAGGGCTACGCCGTTGAAGAGTCTTTCACCCACGGCACCGCCGCCCAGCGCATGCGCTGGCTCAAAAAAGGCATGACTACCGGCGACATCCGCCAGGGTGACACCTTCTCCCTGAGTGACTCCCAGCTGTAGAGCCGCAAACGCAAAATATTGATAATCAATATATTAAACGAATACACCCCGGTCATACGGCCGGGGTGTAAACATGTAACGTACTGACTAACAAATAGTTGTATTTGCTTGGTAGGGACGATCGGATTCGAACCGATGACCTCTTCAATGTGACTGAAGCGCTCTAAACCAGCTGAGCTACGCCCCTGTGGAAAACGGGACTGCAAATGTAGTATCTTTTCCCCGAAAAAACAAGAAAAAGTGTTAACTTTGAGGAAAACCCCTGAACAATGCTACCCAACCCCATAGACAGTGACTTTGAGGCCCTGATGATGGGCGATGTCAAAGCCGGCTTTCCCTCTCCTGCGGAAGAAATCCGCGAGAAACTGGACCTTGTGAAACTGCTGGTCAGGCACAGCGCCTCAACATTCTTCTTCCGCGTGGACGGCGTGTCCATGGTGGATGCAGACATGGACGAGGGTGACATCCTCATAGTGGACCGCGCCATGGAGCCATACAATGGCTGCAAGGCGGTTTGCTTCATAGACGGAGAATACACTGTGAAAAAGGTCGAGCTCCACGAAGGCGGTGCCGTACTCCTCCCGTGCAATGAGAAAAACACCAAGTACAAGCCCATTCCCATCGGCCCGGACAACAGCTTCCTCATTTGGGGCATTGTGACCTGGGTTATAAAAAAGGTATAGATGTTCGCCCTTGCCGACTGCAACAATTTCTTCGCCTCATGCGAGCGCGTATTCCGGCCGGAACTCAACGGCCGGCCGGTCATCGTCCTGTCCAACAACGACGGCTGCGCGGTGGCACGCTCCAACGAGGCAAAGGCCCTTGGCATAAAAATGGGCGATCCCTACTTCAAGATCCGCAGCATTATCGAGAGAAACAATGTAGCCGTATTCTCCGGCAATTTTGCGCTCTACGGGGATATGTCCAGGCGGGTGCAGGAGGTGCTGCGGAGGTACTCCCCATCCGTGGAGCAGTACTCCATAGACGAGGCCTTCCTTGACCTCAGAGGCATGAACGGGGACCTGGACGCACTGGCCAAAAGGATATCGGCCGATTGCCAAAAAAGCACGGGCATACCGGTATCCGTGGGGGTGGCGCCTACAAAGACGCTGGCCAAAGTGGCCTCCAAGCTCTGCAAGCAGTACCCCAAGCTCAACGGCGGATGCTGGATGTACAGGCCCCAGGACGTGGAAAAAGTGCTTCGCCGATTCCCGGTGGCCGATGTCTGGGGCATCGGCAGAAGGTCCGTACCAAAACTGGAGCAGATGGGCGTGAAAACAGCTTGGGATTTCACTCAATTGCAGGAAAACGTGGTCCGGAAGCTCTGCGCCCTGCCCGGGCTCCGCACCTGGAAAGAGCTTCGCGGGGAGCCGTGCATAGAGTTCGAAGACTACGTGGAGGCCAAGCAGAGCATCTGCGTCTCCCGGAGTTTCGCCCACGAAATCACTAAACTGCCGGAGCTTCAGCAGCAGGTGGCCAACTTTGCCCTTTCCGCGGTGGAGAAGCTCCGACGGCAAGGCAGTGTGTGCCTGGAAATGGCCGTATTCGCCTTTACAAACCGCTTCAAGGAGGCGGCGCCGCAGACCTTTGGATCGTCGGTGGTCACCTTCCCGGACGGTTGCGCAGACCACAAAACCATTGTGGGCGCGGCTGTAGGGGCCACCAAGGACCTTTTCCGTCCGGGCTACGGCTACAAAAAAGCCGGCGTTGTGATAATGAAACTGGCATCGGCCGATGATCTCACCGGTTCCCTCTTTGCCGATGAAGCCACCGCCAAGCGCGACGCCAGGCTCTCTGCAGCGCTGGATGCCCTGAACGGCACCTTCGGCCCCGGCACCGTCCGGTTCGGCGTCCAGGGAGACGGCCAGGTTTTCGCCGCCCGCGACCACCAGTCCCCTCACTACACCACCCTTTGGGAGGATTTACCAAAAGTAAGCGTAAAATGAGTATAGTAAGTGCGGAGACAATGTACCGTACCATAATGGACTACGGTATTATTCCGTTTTTTGAGAACATTATTCCGGGTTATTCCGTGGAGGAACTCACGCCGCGCCGTTATTGGTTTGACGGAGAAGAAGGTATCCTGGGGCCGTGGGACTGGAAGATTGACTGCGTCCAGAGCGGGGACATAGTGTATGGCAAGTTCCTTGGCGGAAAAGCCGCTTTTGCCACAGTGGAATGGTACCGCGAACTCCGCGCCTGGCGCCGGTCCGTCATGCCCGGCTCTTCTCACGTCATGCCCGGCTCCGACCGGGCATCTCAAGCCATCCTTGACTTCATCGCCAGTAGCGGCGCCATCTCCATCAAAGAAGTCCGTGCCCTCCTGGGCGTGAAAAAGGCCGCTGCCGATGCCGCCATAACCCGCCTCCAGATGCAGTGCCGGGTCGTCACCGGGGACTTGCAGCGCGTATATCGCGGCGAGGACCTCCACTACAACGGCTGGCAGATAGCCTCCTTTACCACCCCTGAGGCTCTGTACGGCCGACCGGACTTCCCCTTCGGCCCCAAAATCGACCCTCTTGCCACAGAAGGTA